>Ga0209476_10001004_pt1 | contig 19384 bp, 17 predicted proteins | sample KloWWTrecipitate_FD_187179 | JGI IMG/M metagenome (GOLD analysis project Ga0209476, IMG submission 187179) | Active sludge microbial communities from Klosterneuburg, Austria, studying microevolution and ecology of nitrifiers - Klosterneuburg... | ecosystem: Engineered > WWTP > Aerobic digester... | reverse complement strand
CCGGGCAGGCCGACGCGCGCGACGGTCGAGGCCTGGCCGCCCGAATCGGTGATTGCGGTCGCCGGATCGACCGTGATCGTGCCGGCCGGGCTGCCGCGGAACTGCACCTGGATGCCGGGTATGCCCGCGCCCTGCGCCGTGCGCAGGCGCACGACCATCGGCGCGGAATCGGTGAAGGTCGGAATCACCTGGCCGTTGCCCGAGACGATCTCGAACACCGAGCCGGCCGGCACGTTGCCGACGCCCGTGGCGCTGAACAGCACCGTGCCGCTGCCCGGCACCGCGGCCTGGACCGTGTTCGCACCCGCCACCGATCCCAGCGTGAGTTCATTGCTGGCGCGGCCGCTGGCATCCGTGACCGTGGTCGCGCTGGCGAGCGACCCGCCGCCGGCCAGCACCGTCCAGGTCACCGGCACGCCGCCCAGGCCCTTGGACTGCGGACCCGGCGGTTGCGCGATCTGCACCACCAGCGGTTGCGCCAGGCGCGTGCCGACCGGTCCGCTCTGCCCATTGCCGCTGCCAATGCTGGCGCTGGCGGTGAAGGAGGTCGCCTGCGCGATGGCCTCGGCTGGCGTGCCGGGCAGGCTGGCGCGCACCTGCAGCGGGCCGGGCGTGCTGCCGAAGCGCAACTGCACCGCGACACGGCCGCTGGCGTCGGTGATGCCACTGTTGCGATCCAGGCTGCCGCTGCCCGCGCTCACGGCCAGGTCGACCAGCAAGCCGCCCACCGGGGCGCCGGCGGTGTCCTGGGCGGAAAAGACGATCGGCTGGTCGGCGAGGCTGCCGGTCGCCCCGGTCTGGTTGCTGCCGGACGCCACGCTCAACGTCACCCCGGCCACGCCGCGACTGGAAACCTCGAAATTGGTGAAAGTCCCGCGCGCGGTGGTCGCCTGCACGATGGCCGAGCTCGGCTCGGCACCGAAGGTGATGCCGATCTGCGCGTGGCCGGCGGCATCGGTGGTGGAGGAAGTGCCGGAGAGGGTGACGCCGCCACCGGCAATCACGTCCCAGAACACGGTCTCGCCGGCGACCGGGAGGCCGTCCTGCGTCACCAGTACCTCGAGCGGCTGGCCGGGCTGGCCCGGGATGCCGACCTGGTTGTCGCCGCCGCCGGCGGTGACCTGCTCGGGGCCGCGCGGCTGGATGCGGAACGTGGTCGGGCGCCAGCCATTGGCGATCACGAAGACCTGGATTTCCTCGCTGCCGCGGCCGATCGCGAGGTCGACGCTCGCAAGGTTTGTGCCGAGCTGCGCCGGGACCGAGATGAAGCCGGGTTTGCCGGCGTCGACGAAGTCGGCATTGCCCTGCCGCAATTCGAAGAACACGTCGGCCGGAAAGGTCAGCGGCGGGCCGTCGAGCCGCACCGTGAGCCGGACGACGCTGTTGGGATCGGCCGCACCGTCGCCCGCGACCTTGATGATGTCGAAGAAAGCGCCCGCCCAGCTGATTGCCGGGGCGAAGCCCGCCACCAATAGAAGCAGCGCGAACCAGCGCGCAACGCGCCCGATCCGACCGCCGGTCCGCGTGCCGACCTCGTTAGTCGCCGTCGTCGACTCGCGCATGGCGCCCCTCCCCAGCCGCATCGCTATACTCGGCAGGGTACTACAGCGCCGTCGCGCCGCGAAAGCGCGCGCAGGGCGCGGCAGGCCCCGTTGCGCGTGCCCAGAGGTGAGTCCATGCACAGCCCGAGTCGTCGCTCCCCGCCGCCATCGCGCCGCCCCTGGCAACTCGCGCGCAACCTCGGCGCGGGCCTCGCGGTGGCGCTGCTCGCCGCGCTGCCGGCGTCGCCGCCGCAGGCGCGGGTGCGCAACGCGGAGGACCTCCTGATCGTCGATTGCCTGTTGCCGGGCCAGATCCGCAAGCTGGGCGCCAACCGCACGTTCATGAGCGCGCGCCGGCCCATCCGCACCACCCAGGCCGACTGCGAGATCCGTGGCGGCGAGTTCGTTTCCTACGACCGCGCCAACTACCAGACCGCGCTGACCGTGTGGCTGGGGCAGGCCGAGGGCGGCGACGCCGAGGCGCAGAACTACGTCGGCGAGATCTACATGAAGGGCCTGGGCGCCGCGCCCGATTACGCCAAGGCCGCCAGCTGGCTCGAGAAGTCGGTGGCGCAGGGCAACAAGCGCGCGATGACCAACCTCGGCTATCTCTACGAGGAAGGACTGGGCGTGCCCAAGGACGCCGCGCGCGCGATCAACCTCTATCGACAGGCATCGGGCGCGAGCGGCGACGAGGTCGTCTTCGCCTCGACCGTCAAGGCGCAGTCGGACCAGGCGCAGGCCGAGATCAGCTCGCTGCGGCAGACGGTCGAACAGCAGCGCGCGCAGATCGACGCGATGCAGAAGCAGCTCGACGACCGCCGCCGCGCGCTGGGCGCCGCCCAGGGCGAATTGCGCAGCGCGCGCGAGAAGCTGGTCGCGCAGCAGGCGGCGCTGGCGCCGGCGCCGGAGGCCGAGGCCTTGCGCGCCAAGGAAGCCGAACTGGCGGCGCAGGAGCAACAGCTTGCGGGCGAGCGCGCCGCGCTGCAGCGCGACCAGTCCGCGTGGGACGCCAAGGTGCGCGACAACCGCAACCGCCTGGCCGACCTCAAGGCGCAGGAGCAGGACCTGTCGGGGAAGCTGGCCGGCGGCGCGGACGCGACCCAGGCGGCGACGCTGCGCCAGGACCTCGAGCGCGTGCGCAGCGCGGCCTCGGAACTGGCGCTGGCGCTCGACGATGCAATCAACAAGAGCGCGGCGCTCGAGGCCCGGGTGGCCGCGAACGACGCGCGCGTCAGCGCCGAGCAGGCGCGCTTCGAGGCCGAGCGCAAGCAGATGCAGGCGGCGCTGGCGGCATCGCAGCAGGATCGCGAGCTCCTGCTGCTGCTCGAGCAGCAGCTCTCGGAGAAGCAGCGCGAGGTCGCCGGCCAGCGCGAGCAGATCGCGGCGCTCGAACGCCAGGCCGTCGCGCCGGCGGGCGGCACCGGGCTGGTGGCCGCGTTGTCGCTGAGCGGACCCTTGCTGGAGATCATCGAGCCGGCGCTGTCGGTCACCCGGGGTCGCCCGGCGGCGATGGTGCCGCGCAGCCAGGGCAGCAGTTCCGAAGTGCTGGGCAAGGTCGTCGCCCGCGGCGGCCTGGACCGGGTCGAGGTCAACGGGACCGCGGTCGCGGTCGGTGCGGGCGGCCTGTTCCGGGTCAGCGTGCCGGTCGGCGCCTCGGGCAGCGACGTGCGCGTGAGCGCGATCGACAAGGCCGGCACCCGCACCGCGCTGGAGTTCCAGCTGCTGCCGGCGCCAGGTGGCGGCGCCGTGCCTGGATCCGCGCCGTCCGGCACGCGTCGACTGCCGAGCGGGGTGGCGCTGGGGCGGTACCACGCGCTGGTGATCGGCGCCAACAACTACACCGGCTACACCCAGCTGGCGAGCGCGGTCAACGACGCGCAGAAGGTCGCCGGGGTCCTCAAGTCGCGCTACGGCTTCCAGACCCAGTTGCTGCTCAATCCCACCCGGCTCGACATCCTGGCCGCGCTCGACCAGATGCGCGAGGAGCTCAAGCCGGAGGACAACCTGATGGTCTATTTCGCCGGCCACGGCGAGATCGACCAGGCTTCGAAGCAGGGCTACTGGCTCGGCGTCGATGCGCGCCAGGGCCAACCCTCGAGCTGGATCCCGAACCGCGCGGTCAGCGACATACTCAACGCGATCCCGGCGCGCCACGTGCTGGTGGTCGCGGATTCCTGCTATTCCGGCGCGATGACCCGGGCCTCGGTGCCGCGCTTCGCCGGCGCGCAGGACGATGCCCAGTGGAGCGCGTGGGTCAAGTCGATGAACCAGAGCCGCTCGCGCACCGCGCTCACCTCGGGCGGACTCGCGCCGGTGCCCGATTCGGCCGGTGGTGGCAATTCGCTCTTTGCGCGCGCCGTGCTCAATGCGCTCGAGGACAACAACCAGTTGCTCGAGGGCCAGAAGTTGTTCCGCGAAGTCACCGCGACCGTGGCCATGGCCGCGGCCGAGAGCAACCTGCTGCAGGCGCCGGAGTACGCGCCGATCCAGTTCGCCGGGCATGAGGCCGGCGAGTTCTTCTTCGCACCGAAGGGCTGAAGCGCCGCGCTCGCGCTCCTCAGCGGTCCTTCCAGTGGCGGGCGCCGAGGAAGATCACCCGTAGCTGGCGCACGAAGTTCTCGACCAGTTCCTGCTCCTGCTGCGGTTGCCCCGCGGGCAGGTCGAGGATGTCGGCGGCGGCGTTCAGCATCGTGGTGACCACCAGCCCGCAGATCATCTGCAGGCTGGCGCTGGGCAGGTCCGGCAGGGTGCCGAGCACGCGCAGGTCCTGGGCCATCTCCGAGGCGAAGTGGCTATCCTCGGTGCGGATGGCGTCGCGGATCACGCGCGAGCCGCCGCCCCGCTGCCCGGCGATGAAGCGGAACACGAGGCTGCGTTCCTCGACGAAGCGTTTGTAGATCAGGACCGAGCCACGCAGCATGTCGGTGGGCGGGATGCCGTCGCGGCGCGCTTCGCGCAGCAGGCGTCGCAGGGTCACGCCGCCCATCTCGACCAGCGCCAGCCCGAGCTCGTCGAGGTCGCGGAAGTGGCGGTAGAACGCCGCCGGCACCACGCCGGCCTCGCGCGCGACCTCGCGCAGGCTCAATGACGTGTAGCTGCGTCCTTGCCCGATCAACGACAGCGCGGCATCGATCAGGCGCTGGCGCGTGCGTTCCTTGCGCTCGATGCGGCTGACCGGGGCGTCCGGGCCGGTACGTGCCAGGGCGGCGATTCTGGGGACGGCCAAGCGCCTCTCCGCGGGGACCCGGGGGGTCCGTGGCTGAACGGCAGTATAGGTGGCCACAAGCTGTCACCGGGCCAGGAGTGGACAGTCTACAGGTTTTGAGTGAACATATGTTCACCTAAAGCCACGAGCCGTGCATGTCCCCCCTCGCTCCGCAGCCCCGCGCCCATGTTCGGCGCGCAGGTAGATTCTGGCGCCAGCCGCTGTGGGCGCCGTTGAACGATGCCGAGGCCTGGAACCGGCTCGTGCGCATCGTGAATCCGGCATGGTCGTTCACGGAGCCGCGGGCGCGGGTCGTGCGCGTGGTCGATGAAGCGCCGGGCGTGCGCAGCCTTTGGCTCAAGCCGAACGGCCGCTTCGGCCAATTCAGTCCCGGCCAGCACGTGCTGCTCGAACTGGAGATCGATGGCGTGCGCCAGGCCCGCTGCTTCAGCCTCTCGCATGCGCCGCGCGCCGACGGGCTGCTGCGCCTGACCATCAAGCGCAAGGATGACGGCCCGGTCTCGCGCGCGGCGCACGCGCTCGCGCGCGGGCAGGTCGTGCGCCTGGGCCGCGCGCAGGGCCATTTCGCGCCACGCGATCCCGCCGCCCCGCTGCTGCTGCTGGCCGCGGGCAGCGGCATCACGCCCATGCTCTCGCTGCTCCATGGCATGGTGGCTGCCGGCGCCGACCGCGACGTGGTGCTGCTGCATGGCATCCGCGCGGAAGCCGATGCCATCGGCACGCTCGAACTGCAGCAGCTTGCGGCGCGCTGGCCGCGGTTGCGCGTGCACGTGCGGGCGAGCGCCAGCCAGGGGCGCCTCGATCCGGCGGCGATCGCCGGCCTGGTTCCCGACTGGCGCGAGCGCGAGACGCTGCTGTGCGGCCCGGACGGCTTCATGCGCCAGGTGGAGGCGATGTACGCCGCGGCCGGCTGCAGTGCGCTGCTTCAGAGCGAGAGTTTTGGTCGCCGCGCCGCGCCGATCGTGCCAGGCGCGCCCGCGCACGCGGTGAGCCATGGCAGCCCGGAACAGGTGTTCACCGCGCTGGCAGGGCAGTCCCTGCTGGACGCCGCCGAAGCCGCCGGCCTCAAGCCGCGCTACGGCTGCCGACGCGGCATCTGCCGCACCTGCACCTGCCGCAAGCGCAGCGGCACCGTCACCAACCTCCTCACCGGCCTGGCTTCCGGGCCCGGCGAGGAATTGATCCAGTTGTGCGTCTCCAGCCCGCAGAGCGCGCTCGAGCTCGCGCTTTGAGCCACAGGACCCCGACATGAGCAGCAAGATCCGCCTCGAAGGCGAAGCCCTGGCCGCGTTCGAGGCCGAGATCGAGGCCCTGCGCCGCGAACAGTACGCCGACGTCGGCGCGCGCGACGCGCGCCACATCCGTCGCGTGCGCGGCGTCGTCCAGGGCACCGCGATCAGCGGGCGCGGCCTCCTGATGTTCGGCGTCGGCCCCTTGAGCTGGATCGCCGGCGTGATCAGCCTGGCGACGGCCAAGATCCTCGAGAACATGGAGATCGGCCACAACGTGCTGCACGGCCAGTACGACTGGATGAACGACCCCGGCTTCGATTCCCGCACCTACGACTGGGACATCGCCTGCACGGCCGACAACTGGCGCCAGTCGCACAACATCGACCACCACGACCACACCAACATCATCGGCAAGGACGACGACTTCGGCTACGGCATGCTGCGCCTGTCCGAGCAGCAGAAGTGGACGCCGTCGTGCCTGCTGCAGCCATTCTCCTACCTCGTCCTGGCGCTCAACTTCGAGTGGGGCGTGGCGGTGCAGAACCTCAAGCTCGGGCGCTTCTTCAAGGGCCGGATGAAGATGCCGGAGTTCCGCGAGCGCATGCGGCCCTTCGTGCGCAAGGCCGGGCGCCAGCTGTTCAAGGACTACGTGCTGTTCCCGGCGCTGGCCTTCTGGCAGTGGCCGCGCGTGCTGCTGGGCAACCTCGCCGCCAACCTCATCCGCAACGTGTGGACCAACGCGATCATCTTCTGCGGGCACTTCACCGAAGAGGTCAAGACCTACACCCGGCGCGAGGTCGCCAGCGAGACCCGCGGCCAGTGGTACCTGCGCCAGATCCAGGGCTCGAGCAACCTCGAGGGCGGGCGCTGGTTCCATGTCATGACCGGGCACCTGAGCCACCAGATCGAGCACCACCTGTTCCCGGACCTGCCGGCGCCGCGCTACGTGGAAATCGCGCCGCGCTTGCGCGAGATCTGCGCGCGCTACGGGATCCACTACAACACCGGCGGATTCTGGAAGCAGTACGCGGGGGTGCTGGCGCGGATCGTGCGGTATGCGTTTCCGACGCGGCGCCGGGCTGCGCTGGGAGCGGCTTAGTCGCAATCTGGCCGGGTGGGATTGCTCGGCGCATCCTGCGCCTCACCCCTCCGGCGCTTCGCGCCTGCGGGGCCGCCTCCGGCGTCCGGATTCGCTCCCGGCGAATCCGTCGAACCGGGTGGGGATACGGCGCCCACCCTCTCCGCCACATAAAGAAAAAGGGCCCCATTGGGGCCCGTTTTCTTTATGTGGCGGAGAGGGTGGGATTCGAACCCACGTTACGGCGAAACCGTAAACCGGATTTCGAATCCGGCGCATTCGACCACTCTGCCACCTCTCCGCGGTCGCCCGGCGTCGCATGCGGCGCCGAGCCGCGCATGATAATCGGTGGTCGGTGGGCGGACAAGCGGCCGCGCCGGCTCCGGTATCATGGCGTCACATCCTGCCACCGGCTGCCGCCATGTCCCTGATCCAGGTCCCGGTCTCCTACGGCGAGCTGATCGACAAGATCACGATCCTCGAGATCAAGTCCGCGCGCATCAGCGACCCGGCCAAGCTCGCCAACGTGCGCAAGGAGCTGGAACTGCTCGACGGCACCTGGCGACGCGATCCGGCCGCGGCCACCGACATCAGCGACTTGTGGGCGCAGTTGCGCACCGTGAACGATCGCCTGTGGGTGGTCGAGGACGACCTGCGCATCCTCGAGAAGGCGCAGCGCTTCGATGCCGAGTTCGTGCGCCTGGCGCGCTCGGTGTACTTCGAGAACGACGAGCGCGCGCGGGTCAAGCGCGAGATCAACCTGCGCCTCGGCTCGACCCTGGTGGAAGAGAAGTCCTACCAGGACTACGGCAGCCGCAAGCCCGCCTAGACCCGCAGCCTGCGATGCCTATCGCGCGCAGAGCGCGCTCCTACGAAGCCGGCTGTGTAGGAGCGCGCTCTGCGCGCGACCGGCCTCGCAGTTCACGACGAACCCGGTCGACGCGCCATGCAACGGTCCAGGGTGGCAATGACGTCAGCCACCTCGACCAGTTCCATCGCACCCGGGACTTCGAGCTTTGTACCCCAGCGCAACGCCGCCGCCGCCTTGCCCCGAAACTTCCGCGCCGCCGCGTCGTAGCGATCCACGCACCATTCGCGATTCGAGTACGCCCCGCTGCGCGCCGGATTGCTCGCGGCGTGCAATCCGATCACTCGCGTGCCCATCGCATTGGCCATGTGCAGCGGGCCCGAGTCCGGCGCCAGCACCACGCTCGCGCGTTGCGCCAGGGCGAGGAACTGCTTGAGCGTGTCCTTGCCGACCAGGTCCAGCACCGGCTCGCGCATCGCCGCCACGATGGCATCGCCCATGCGGCGTTCGATCGCGCTGCGGCCGCCGCACAGCAGTACCCGCATGCCGTGCGCCCGCACCGCGTGGTCGGCCACCGCGGCATAGCGCTCCGGCAGCCAGTTGCGCAGCGCGTGGCTGGAGCAGGGACTGATGAGCAGGGTGGGTTGGCTGCCGGGCAGCACCGAAACGGCGAAGTCCTGCGCCTCGGCCGGCACCGGCAGGTCCCAGCGCACCTCGTCCTGGCGCAGGCCCAGCGGCTCGCAGAACGAGCCGATCGCATCGAGCACGTGCTGGCCGGCGCGCGCCGGGATGCGCTCGGTGATGACCAGACCGTGCAGGTCCTTCGAGCGCGCGGCGTCGTAGCCGATGCGGCGCTCGGCCCGCACCAGCGTTGCCAGCAGGTTGGCCCGCAGCGCGACCTGGCAATGCAGCAGCACGTCGAAACGCTGGCCGTGCAGGCGTTCGCGCAGCGTGGCGAAGGCGCCGAAGCCCGCACCCTTGTCCACCGCAATGAACTCGACGCCCGCAATGTCGCTGACCAGGCGCGCCTCGAGCTTGCCCACGATCCAGGTCAGCGCCGTGCCGGGCCAGGCCGCTTGCAGGGTGCGGACCAGCGGCACCGCATGGGTGACATCGCCGAGCGCGGACAGACGCAGGAGGCAGATTGAGCGGGGCGGTTCGGCCATGGTGAGGGAATGGCTGCGATAGACTGCGCGGGGCGCGGCGCGCCCTGCGCCGATCCGGAACCTCGCGATCCTATGGCCGATGCCGCCGCTGGGGAAGCACGTGTGACCGTACTCGACGACGGCGCGGCGATCCATGACGTCCGGCGCCTGGGCGCGGAGCTGGTCCGGGGCTGGTTCGAGCCGGGGTGGTGGGAGGCCGCGGGCCGCATGGAGGGTCGCGGCAGCGGGCGCGGCGAGGTGTAGATTGTGCGCTTCGAGGCTGGCGTTCGCGCGACGTTAACAACATGAATCACAAACGCCTTCCGTGCCCATACGTTCTTCTAACTCGTCTTCCGCCAACGTCATCACGGTACCGTATCGCAGCCGCGCGCATTCTTCGCCGACAGGGCCTTGGTACTCTCGGCGCTAAACACCAGTCTAGGGGAGGGAAAGCGTCCGATAAGGAGGATCCGATGAATCGCTCGACGCTACTCTCGATACTGATTACCGCAATGACTTTCGCTGCTACGGCTCGTGCAGCCGATGCACAATCGCCATCCCCCAACTCACGCCACGGTCTCGCCGTCACGTTCGCTGAACAGGTCCCGCTCGTCGCGAATAGCCCATTCGGGCCTGCGGAGCAGCAGAACTGGATCGCGCAAGTCGAGTGGCAGGCGTTCCAACGGGTCACCGACGCCGAGGGCCAGGTGGCCCGCTTGGCCACTCGACCACTTGTCGGCCATTCGGTCGAGGTCGACCTTCCCGGCGTCGGTCCCGTCCTGCTGCGGGTTACCGGACTCACCGAACTAGTCGATGGCGTAAGCACGGTTTCCGGAGTGTTCGCTCAGGATTCCGCAAGCGTCTTTACGCTGTCCTACCACGGTGGGCGCGTGCTTGGGTCCATTCGGGATCGCACGCACAACTGGGTGATCGAGCCAGACGGCGCAACGCATCGCCTGCGCAAAATCGAACGGCGCCTGATCCCCCGAATCTCCGACGCCGCCGCGGACGTCGTGGAGATCGGCAAGTCCGCCAAGGCTCCAACGGCGTTGTCCAAGACCGGCGGCGGCGGTCGTGTCGACATTCTATTCCTTCACGCCAGCAATGTCTCGAACGCGAGCTCGATTGCGAGTGACATCATCTCGAACATGAACTCGGCGCTTTCGACGAGCCTGGTTTCGTCCAACAACTACGTGGCCAGCGCCGGGATTCAGCAGATCAACGATGACTTCGATGACGACAGCCGACAGACGATACTTAACCTAATGCGACTTCGCCAAGCCCCGTTTGTCGACCTGGTCTCTGACTTGATGTTCAATGCGAACGCTGATATCGCTTTCCTCATAGTCGAGGAGGATGCTGGCGCTTCCGACATTCCGGTATTCGGTCGGGTCGGTGGTATTGCGTCGACTTTCGTCGAAAGCGAACCATTTGGTTTGTCGACGGACGACTACGCCCTTGGCGACTACACTGCACTGCACGAGATTGGTCACGTATTCAACGGAAAACATGAGGACTTCACCGGCGGTAGCAATCGCGGCAAGGTAGCTTCAGATGACAGCTGGCAAACCGTAATGGGTGGCTACGTCGAGTGTTCATTCAACGGGTTGCCGGCTGATTGCGAGCGCATACGGTACTTCTCGAATCCGGACGTCACGTACTCGGGGACGGCGACCGGCGACGTCGGATCGCGTGATATGGAGTCGGCGCTGGAGTCGAGCATGGTTACCGTCTCTTCGTGGCGGGACAACGGTGACCCGGTGGCTCCCGGAATTCCGTCGTCGATCAGTACAATTTCCGAGAGCTGCTATGGTTTCAACACCATCGATTGGGCAGCCGTTTCAGGTGCAACAGCCTACCGATTGTACGAGTCCAGCTCATCGGCATTCACGTCGCCGAGCGTGATCTACACTGGGTCGGACACCGAGGCAGTTGTTACCGTTCCTGCTTGGTCCACTCGCTACTACCGGGTTCGCGCGTGCAACAGTAGCGGCTGCAGCAATTTTACGGCGCAGGTCTCGGCGTCGTACTTCAACGGGTGCCTGTAGGGTGCCATGCCGACCTCAAGACGCTCACTCTGGTGGGGCTGCGCAGGATACGCACTGCCGCATGTCAAGAACCGTATCGTGGTGTCTTGGCTGGCAGTAGCCCTGGGTTCCGCTGTTCATGCGGCATCCGGACCTGTCATTCCATGCAACCAATGCGGTCCTGAAGCGCATTTCTCATCGCCGAAGTCGGGCCTATGGTTCAACCCCGATCGTCCAGGCTCCGGATTGAACTTGGAGATCCAGGATGGGCTGCTCGTCGGCGCACTTTACGCATACCGACCTGATGGCGATGCACAGTGGTACCTCTTCAACGGGCGGCTGAGCGTTCAAGACGGGAACGTTTTCACCCTTGGGTTGACTGCCAATCTTGAGCGATTCGAGAGGGGGATGTGCCTGAACTGTCCGTACTCGTTCCCTGACTATCTCGCGGACAGTGGGCAAATCACGATCGAGTTTACTCAGCGCAACTACGGCTCCTATTCGGTCCAAGGCGGCGAGACGCAGTACATTGTGCCGTTGCTTACGGGTGTCGAGGCGCCGTACGATTTTGAGGGCATTGTTGACTATCGTTTTCCCGTACTTTCGGACCAGTGGAGTTTCGTACTAGATAATCCTAGGATTGAGGGGCCATGGGGTACGACATCCGTCCTGCTCAGGCTTGGCGTGAAGGCGTTACTGCGAGATGAACTGGGCCGACCGTATCTGTTGGACTACGCGATTGCTAGGCACGAGGGGACAGTCGACGTGAATGTGGTCGGATCCGTCCAGTGCAGGTCGGTAGTGGATGCACTACAGAATCGCCTACCGCCTGAGTGCAAGATCAGTTTGGTGCACGACTATCCTGGCTTGGGGAGGGTTGGACTGGAGTTCCCAGTGCCGTATGCGAACCTGGGAGACGATCGCATGGAGGCGGTGGATCCCGAGAGCGGGATTCGGCTGATCGCGTTTCGGGTCGGCTACAACTAGCGGATCGGCTGCGCGAAACGATGCGATAGACTGCGCCCGGCGCGGCGCGCTGTGCGCCGACCCGGAACCTTGCGATCCTATGTCCGATGGCGCCGCTGGGGAAGCACGCGTGACCGTGCTCGACGACGGCGCGGCGCTGCACGACGCCCGTCGCTTGGGCGCGACGCTGGTGGCGGGGTGGTTCGAGCCGGGCTGGTGGGAGGCTGCGGGCCACCTAGACGGGCGCGGCAGCGGGCGTGGCGAGGTGCAGTTCGTGCGCACCGAGGCGGGGCCGGCGGTGCTGCGCCACTACCGCCGCGGCGGCATGCTGGCGCGGCTCAATCGCGACCGCTACTGGTTCCAGGGTGCCGAACGCACGCGGCCGTTCCGCGAGTACCGCCTGCTGGCCTGGGCCAGCGCGCAGGGCCTGCCGGTGCCGGCGCCGCTGGCCGCGCGCTACCGCCGAAAGGGGCACTGGTACACCGCGGACCTGCTCAGTGCCGCGATTCCGCACACCCGCTCGCTGGCGCAGGCCTTGCGGGAAACGCCGCGGCAACTGCCGTGGGCGTCAATTGGCAGCGCGATCGCGATGCTGCATGGCGCCGGCGTCTTCCATGCCGATCTCAATGCGCACAACGTGTTGCTCGACGGCGAGTGCGCGTGGCTGGTCGATTTCGATCGTGGCGAGCGGCGCGCGCCGGCGCCGGCCTGGCAGCAGGCCAACCTGGACCGGTTGATGCGTTCCTTGGCCAAGCTCGGCGTGCGCGAAGCGCTGCCGGCCTTCGAGCGCGAGGACTGGCCCGCGCTGTGCGCGGCGCATGCGCAGGCCCTGCAATCGACGGTGCGGCGCACGTGACGCTGGCGCTGCGCTTCCTCGGCGTCGGCAGCGCGCAAGCCGTGGCGCTGGGATCGGCCAGCGCCGTGCTGACCCGCGATAGCGCGCCGCTGTTGCTGCTCGACTGCGGTCCGGAAACGCTGAGCGCGTACCTGGACGCGTACGGCGCCGCGCCGCAGGCGCTGTTCCTGACCCACGGCCACCTCGACCACATCGGCGGCATGGAGCGGCTCTACTACCGCGTGTATTTCGATCCGGAACTGCGCGGCCGCGTGCGCGTGTACGCGCCGGCGACGCTGGTGCCGCTGTTGCAGGAGCGCCTCGCCAACTATCCCGATGCGCTGGCCGAGGGCGGCGCGAATTTCTGGGACGCCTTCCAGCTGATCCCGGTCGGGCGCTGGTTCTGGCACCAGGGCCTGCGCTTCGACGTGCTGCCGGTGCGCCACCACGCGCCGGGCACCGCGCACGGGCTGGGTTTGCGCGGCAGCTTCGTCTACACCGGCGACACCCGGCCGGTGCCGGAACTGCTGGACGCCTACGGCTTGGGAAGCGAGCCGGTGTTCCACGACTGCGGGCTGCAAGGCAATCCCTCTCACACCGGTCTGGACGACATCGAGCGCGAGTACCCGCCGGCGCTGCGCGAGCGACTGGTGCTCTATCACTACGCCAGCACGGCGGACGGTGAGAAGATGCGCGGGCGCGGCATGCGGGTGGCCGCGCGCGACGAGGTGTTCGCCTTGCCCGAGCCGGTGCCCGAGGTGGTGGTGTCGTGAGTCGATCCGTGCCCTTGACCGTGCTGGAAGCCGCCGCGCCCAACGACGCGCGCGGGCGGCCGTTGCGCGACCTGCGGATCTCGGTGGTGGACCAGTGCAACTTCCGCTGCCCCTACTGCATGCCCGAGGAACAGTACCCGCGCGACGCGGAATTCCTGAGCGCTGCTGCGCGCATGAATGCTGGCGAGATCGAGCGCCTGGCGCGCCATTTCGTCGCGCTGGGCGTGCGCAAGCTGCGCCTGACCGGCGGCGAGCCGCTGCTGCGTCGGGATCTCGCTGCGATCGTGGCGAACCTGGCATCGATTCCCGGTGTCGAGGACCTGGCGCTCACGACCAATGGCGTGCTGCTGGCGCCGCGCGCGGCCGAACTGCGCGCGGCCGGGCTGCGGCGGCTGACCGTGAGCCTCGATGCGCTGGACCCCGCGATCTATGCCCGGTTGAGCGGCGATCGCGGCAGGGTCGAGGACGCGCTGGCCGGCATCGAGGCGGCCCAGGGGGCCGGGTTCGAGCGCATCAAGCTCAATACCGTGGTGATGCGCGGCGTCAACGATACCGAGGTGTTGCCCTTGCTCGAACGCTGGCGCGGCACCGGTATCGTGGTGCGCTTCATCGAGTACATGGACGTGGGCACCTGCAACGGCTGGCGCGCGAGCGAGGTCGTGCCCTCGGCCGAGCTGGTGGCGCGGATCGGCGCGCGCTGGCCGATCGAGCCGGTCGAGCGCGCCTATCGTGGTGAGGTCGCCGAGCGCTGGCGCTTTGCCGATGGCGCCGGGGAGCTGGGCTTCGTGTCCTCGGTCAGCGCGCCGTTCTGCGGCGATTGCCATCGCGCGCGGCTGTCGGCCGACGGCAAGCTCTATACGTGTTTGTTCGCCTCGGTCGGGACCGACCTGCTGGGGCCGTTGCGCGCCGGCGCATCGGACGATGAATTGCTCGAGCTGGCGCGCCGCGCCTGGTTGCACCGTGCCGACCGCTACAGCGAGCTGCGCGCGGAATGGTCCGGTGCCGCGCGTCCGCGCCGGATCGAGATGTACCGCATCGGCGGTTGAACCGCCGTCGTTCCGCCAGCCCCGGACACCATGCCCCATCCACGCCTGACCCACGTCGATGATGCCGGCCGGCCCACGATGGTCGATGTCTCCGGCAAGGCCGTGAGCGTGCGCACGGCGATCGCGCGCTGCGACGTCGAATTTCCCGCCGCGGCCGCGCGCGTGCTGCGCGCCGATGGGCTGCGCACCGCCAAGGGCCCGGTGCTCGACACCGCGATCGTGGCCGGCGCGCTGGCGGTCAAGCGCACCCATGAGCTGATTCCCTTCTGCCATCCGCTCGCGATCGAACGCTGTCGCATCGACGGCGCCTTCGTCGGCGCGCGCACGCTGCGCATCACCTGCGAAGTCGGGCTCAGCGGCCGCACCGGCGTCGAGATGGAAGCCCTGGTCGGCGCGACCGTCGCCGCGTTGACGGTCTATGACATGTGCAAGGCCTTGTCGCACGACATCGTCCTGCGCGAGGCGCGCCTGGTGCGCAAGACCGGCGGCAAGCGCGACGTGGGCAGCGCGCGGGGCTCGTTGAAGGCGAAGGCCGGCGCCAAGGGCAGGGGCTAGCGGCCGATGACGGTGGACGTGCTCTATTTCGCCAGCCTGCGCGATGCCGCCGGGCGCGAGCGCGAACGACTCGACGTGCCGGGCGGCGGGCTCGCCGCGCTCTACGAGGCATTGCGCGTGCGCCATGGCTTCGCCTTGCCGCGCGACCGCGTGCGGGTGGCCGTGAACGGCGCCTTCGTCGCCTGGAACCACGTGCCGGGCGAGGGCGACGAAATCGTGTTCGTGCCGCCGGTGTCGGGCGGATGAAGGACTTCGCGCTCGCCGCTGCCGCGATCGACGTCACGGCGCTGCGTTCGGCGCTGGGCAGTGATCGCGCCGGCGCCATCGCCTGCTTCGAGGGCGTGGTGCGCGACCACAGCGAGGGCCGCGCGGTGCGCCGCCTCGCCTACCAGGCCTACGCGCCGCTGGCCGAAGCCGAAGGCGCGCGCATCGTGGCCGCGGCGCGCGCGCGCCACGCCATCGAGCGCATCGTCTGCGTCCACCGCGTGGGCGAGTTGGCGATCGGCGAGGTCGCCGTCTTCGTTGGCGCCAGCGCCGCCCATCGCGACGCCGCCTTCGCCGCGTGCCGCGAGGTCATCGACGAGGTCAAGCGCAGCGTCCCGATCTGGAAGAAGGAACACTACGCCGACGGCGAATCCGCCTGGCTCCATCCCGATGGCACCCCCGCCGAGTAACCTGCTCTATTCCCGCAAGCGCCGGCTTTCAGCCCCCTTGAGTCAAGGGGGCGATTCGGCCGCCGCGTTTGGCGGCCGAATCGGGGTTGTGGGGGCAGGCATCCGATTCGACCGCCGCTTCTGGCGGTCGAATGCGGGTTGTGGGTGCATGCATCCGCTTTGGATGCGGCCCATGACGTTGTCGTAGGCACGCTGCGCGTCGGTGCCGCATTCAAAGCGGCGACCTCCGCCGGCCTGCCCCCGGCACCCGAATCAGTGACTACCGTTGCTCCCTTCCGGGCCTGGCGGGGTTTGCCACCTATCGTCGCGGGGAACCGACGGAGGCCACCATAGGACGTGATGGCGGAGAGGGAGGGATTCGAACCCTCGATACGGGGATAAGCCGTATACACACTTTCCAGGCGTGCTCCTTCAACCGCTCGGACACCTCTCCACGCCTGCCGCAGGACCGAGGGTCGTGCGGGGTCGCGCACTTTACCGGAGCGGGGATGCGCGGACAAGTCGACGAGTGGCGTTGGGGCGGCGTGCGAGGCCTATCGCGCGCAGAGCGCGCTCCTACAACAGCGGGCTCGGCGGGATGGTGGTCGCGGGCCGGATTTGTAGGAGCGCGCTCTGCGCGCGATAGGCCTCGCACGCATGCACCGGCCGTTCAACCGAACGCGCGATAGCCACCACCGCCCCCGCTTGGCACAATGAGACTCCCCGCGCAGGAATCCCGATGTCCTACCAGGTCCTCGCCCGCAAGTGGCGGCCCAGGCGCTTCGCCGAACTGGTCGGCCAGGAGCACGTGGTGCGCGCGCTCACGCACGCGCTGGAGACCAAGCGCATCCATCACGCGTTCCTGTTCACCGGCACCCGCGGCGTCGGCAAGACCACGATCGCGCGGATCTTCGCCAAGTCGCTCAACTGCGAGACCGGGGTCAGCGCCGAACCGTGCGGGACCTGCGGCACCTGCACCGACATCGACGCCGGCCGCTACATGGACCTGCTCGAGATCGACGCCGCCAGCAACACCGGCGTCGACGACGTGCGCGACGTGATCGAGAACGCGCAGTACCGGCCCGCGCGCGGCAACTACAAGGTCTACCTGGTCGACGAAGTGCACATGCTGTCGAAGAACGCCTTCAACGCCCTGTTGAAGACCCTCGAGGAGCCGCCCGAACACGCCAAGTTCCTGCTCGCGACCACCGACCCGCAGAAGCTGCCGGTGACGGTGCTGTCGCGCTGCCTGCAGTTCAACCTCAAGCGCCTGACCGACAGCCAGATCGCGCAACAGGTCGAGCGCATCCTCGCGGCCGAGGACGTTGCGTTCGACGCGGAGGCGGTGCGCGAGATCGCGCGCGGCGGCAACGGCTCGCTGCGCGACGCCTTGTCGCTGCTCGACCAGGCGATCGCCTACGGCGGCGGCGCGCTGCGCGCCGACGAGGTGCGCAGCATGCTCGGCACCATCGATCGCAGCCGCGTGCTGGCCTTGCTCGACGCGTTGGTGGCGGGCGATGCGCCGGCGCTGATGCGCGAAGTCGAGGCGGTCGCTGAGTTCGCCCCGGACTTCGGCACCGTGCTCGATGAATTGGCGACCCTGTTGCACCGGCTGCAACTGGTGCAGTTCGTGCCCGACCTCGGCCAGGACGACGTGGTCGCGCCCGCGCTGGCCGCGATGTCCACGCGGCTGCCGCCGGACGAAGTGCAGCTCCTCTACCAGCTGGCGGTGACCGGCCGGCGCGACCTCGGCCTGGCGCCGAACCCGCGCGCGGGCTTCGAGATGTCCTTGCTGCGCATGCTGGCCTTCCGGCCGCTGGCTGCGGGACAGGCGGCCCCGGCAGCGGCGCCAGCCGCGCCGCGTGCCGCGCCGCCGGTTGCGGGACCACCTTCATCACGGGCGTCGAGCGCGCCGACCGCCGCGGCCAGGCCGGCAACGCCGCCGTCGCGCCAGCCCGAAGTCGTGCCGGAAATGGCGCCGGTCGCGCCGGCAGGCCCCGCGGTCGCGCCCGTGCTGGACCTCGCGCAGTGGCGCGCGGCCGTGGAGGCGGCGGGCCTGCGCGGCCCGCTGCGCGAACTCGCCACCCATGCGGTGCCGCTGGGGCTGGTGCAAGGTCGCTTGCGCCTGGGGCTGGCCGCGGCGCATGACCATTTCCGTTCCGACGGCCTGGTGCGCCAGCTGGCAGAGGCGCTCGCGCCGGCCTTTGGCGCGGCGCTGCAGATCGCCTTCGAGGCGATCGAGCCCTCGGTCGCGCCGTCGCTGGCCGCGGTCGAGCGCGGCGAGCAGCAACGCCGCCAGGGCGCGGCGGAGGCCGCCATCGCGGCCGATCCGCTGGTCCAGGACCTGATGAACCGTTTCGATGCGCGCGTGGTCCCCAACTCCACCCGCCCCTCGCGCCAGGAGAACTGAACGATGCGTGGACCGATCGCGAGCCTCATGCAGCAGGCGCAGCGCATGCAGGAGAACCTCAAGCGCGCGCAGGAGGAGCTGGCGACGCTGGAAGTCAGCGGCCAGGCCGGCGGCGGCATGGTCACGGTCACGCTCAATGGCCGCCACGAAGTCCGCTCGCTCAAGATCGAGCCGAGCCTGATGGGCGGCGATGCCGAGATGCTCGAGGACCTGGTGGTCGCGGCCTGCAACGACGCCAACAACCGCCTCGCCGAGCAAACTCAGGCGCGCATGGCCGAGGTCACCGGCGGCATGAACCTGCCGCCCGGGTTCAAGCTGCCGCTCTGACGCCGGCGCGATGTCGACCGGATCGCCCCTGCTGGCCGAGCTGATCGAGGCCTTGCGCTGCCTGCCGGGCGTCGGCGCCAAGAGCGCGCAACGCATGGCTTTCCACCTGCTGGAGCGCGACCGCGCCGGCGCGCAGCGCCTGGCGGCGAAGCTGGCCGACGCGGCGGCGCGCATCGGCCACTGCCAGCGTTGCCGCACCTTCAGCGAGGTCCCGGTCTGCGCGCTGTGCGGCAATGGCGCGCGCGACGCCAGCCAGCTGTGCGTGGTCGAGACCCCGGTCGACCAGCTCGCGATCGAGCAGGCCACCGGCTACCGCGGGCTCTACTTCGTGCTGCTCGGGCGGCTGTCGCCGCTCGACGGCCTTGGTCCCGGCGAGATCGGCATGGAACTGCTGGCCGCGCGACTCGCCGAAGGCGAGGTGCGCGAACTCATCGTCGCCACCAACCCCACGGTCGAAGGCGAGGCCACCGCGCACTACGTGGCGCAGCTGGCCCGGCCCCACGGCGTGCGCGTGAGCCGGCTCGCGCATGGCGTGCCCCTCGGCGGCGAGCTCGAGTTCGTCGATCGCGGCACCCTGGCGCACGCTTTCGGCACGCGCCAGCCGGTCTGATCCGGCGCCGGATTCAGCCCGGGGGCCACTCCATCGCGCGTCCACCCAGCAGGTGCAGGTGCAGGTGGAACACGGTCTGCCCGCCGTGGCGGTTGCAGTTCATCACCAGCCGGTAACCGTCGTCGGCGAGTTGCTGCGACTTCGCATAG
>Ga0209476_10001003_pt1 | contig 19405 bp, 19 predicted proteins | sample KloWWTrecipitate_FD_187179 | JGI IMG/M metagenome (GOLD analysis project Ga0209476, IMG submission 187179) | Active sludge microbial communities from Klosterneuburg, Austria, studying microevolution and ecology of nitrifiers - Klosterneuburg... | ecosystem: Engineered > WWTP > Aerobic digester... | reverse complement strand
GGATGGCATCTTCGTCACGCGCCAACCGGGCCCGGCCAAACAGCTCGACCCCGCCCCGCGGACGCTCGAGAGCTTGAAGCCCGTGATCGATTCGGCGAACGACTGGAACGCGGGCCGGAGCTTTTTGCACAACCTGGCCTACTCGGGGTACGCGGATGGCGTCTACACCACGCTGAACAACGGGCTGTTCCGGCGCTACCTGCCATCGGGGCCGGAAGAGACGACGGTCGAGCCGGAGGCCATTCCCGGGCTCCTCGAGGACGTGTTTGGCGCCGACCCGGGGCTCTACCGGGAGGCCGCCGAGGTTCACCAGCGGTACATGGCGGCCCGCGAGTAGGACGCCGATAGGCATGAAAAAAGCCCGCCGGATGGCGGGCTTTTTCGTTTGAGAATGGAGCGGAAGACGAGGGTCGAACTCGCGACCTCCTCCTTGGCAAGGAGGCGCTCTACCACTGAGCTACTTCCGCGTGCTGCGGCTCAGTATACCACGGGCTCCCTTGCGGCCAATCAGTCGCCGAGGAGCGAGGTGTAGCCGAGGGAGACGACTTCTTCGACGTATTGGCTGCGCCAGCCCGGGTCCGGGATGGGCATGTGGTGCTCGCGGAACCAGCGGTGCATCTGGAGGTATTCCTCTTCGAGCCTCAATCGCCAGGAGTCCTCTTCCTTGAAGAGCTCGGGGTCCACCTCATCGAGGCCCTTCGACATCTCGTCGTAAGGCACGTCGATCTCCTCTTTCCAGTACGTGGCGAGGTAATCGATGGAGTCTTCGAGGTTGCGACGGCACTCATCGAGGAAAGCGGCCATCATGGCGGCCTCGTCCATCATGGCGCCGTTGACCCGGTGGATGCGGGCGCAGTTTTCGCAGACGACGACGAGCTTGCGGGCATCGCAGTCGGACTTGTCGACGCATTCCTTGCAGCGCATGGCGAATTCGGCCGCCGATGCCTCGCGCGTGTACCCGACGATCATTTCGTCTCCGAGCGCGCCGCACGCCTGGCAGGCGAGGGTCCCGGAGAGGATTTCATTGATGGCTTTGTCCCAGTCCAGCTGCATTGCTGCCTCCACGCCACCGGGGAACCTAGTGGGAAGGTTTCCCCTGGAGCTCCAGTGTATACCAGCCGGTCTGGCCGGGCATTTCCTCTATACCTACGGTGAGCCGTGCCAGGTGCGCTGTACCGTGCGGTTCGAGCGCGGCGAGGAGCTCTCCGGCGAACCACTCGGAGAGGCACTCGGCGGTGGTGTTCTCGAGCGGCAGCGGGAGCACCTCCTGTTCAGGGAAGGTGTAGCTGCGGCCGCTGTGGGAAATGGTCCATGAGCCGCCGGAATGGGCCATCGCGAGACGCTTGCTCTTGGCCTGCAGCAGGAACTTGTGGTCCATCCGCTCGGCGATCCCGCGGGCGGCCCGCTTCACGACGCCGAAATCGAGGATCCACGCGTCCTCGCCGAGGCTGCCCTCGATCTCGACGATGACGTCGTAGTTGTGCCCGTGGAGCGGTTCGAGCTCGCCGCGGAAGGTGGCCATGTGGGCTGCGGCGAAGCGGAGACGGTTGCGTTCGACGGTGATCCGGCGGGTTGCGTGCATGGGCGCCATGGTAGCCTGCCGCAGCTGGAGGCGGATACGTCCGGGCACGCCTTGTCGGAACCCGTGCAGTTCGTCACAATCGGCTCTGGCGCCAACGCGCCGAGGAACGAACCGTGGCGCTTATCTATGTGACCTCTGCAAACCCCGGCGAAGGAAAGACCGGCATCGCCGCCGCGATCGCGCGAAGCCTCGCCTATTCCGGGACACCCGTCCGGCTGGTGCGGCTCGCCGATGGAGATGGCTCCAATGCAGGCGCCGATGCGGGCTGGTTCGCCAGTCTCGATTTCGCACCGGGCAGTCCTGCCGGGGTGCAGCAGGCGGCTCCGGATCCCACCGCGGGCGAGACCGTTGTGGTCGAAGGCCCACTGTCCGGGACACCGGCCGGGGCGAAGGTTGTGCTGGTTGCCCGCGGGAAAAAGCCCGCATCGAACCCGGACGGGACCGTTGCCGTGGTCGTCACGGCCGTAAACGGCATCGATGGCGTGAGCGAGGCCGCCGGAGCGCCGCTCGTTATCAGCATTGGTGATGACCGGACCCTGGCTGGCTTCAGTGTCTCGGAAGTGCGCGCGGCTCTCGACGCGGAGGTGCTGGTAGAGGGCGAAGACGGCGACCCGACCTCGGACCACCTGGTCATTGCGCCGATTGGCTCAGATGCGGGGCAGCCGTACTTCAGGCAGTTCGAGTCGAAGGCGGTGGTTGTCCGGTTCGATAAGACCGACCAGCACCTGGCGGCTATTCGCGGGAATTCGAACGTGCTGATCCTGACGGGGGGCCGGCGGCCATCCGACAACGCGGTAGATGCGGCAAGCGCCAGCGGCGTGCCCGTTCTGCTTTCGCGCACCGATACGGAGAACACGGTGATCGCGCTCGAAGGCATCTTCGACCGGACCCGCTTCCACGGCGAGCGGAAGCTCGACCGGATGGCCGAGCTCCTCGCCGGCTCTGGAATCGCCGGCGTCCTCGCCTGACGCGGCCGGGCGTCACGACCCGCCCATGAAGCTGCTCGTGCTGGGCCACAGTGACACCGACGGGTCCCACCTGGCCGACTTTGAGGCAGGATGGCCCTGGGTGCTCGCGCGCATCCTGGATGCCTCGGGCAGTGCCTGCGAGGTCGTCCACCGGCGTCTGTTTGCCGCCCCTGGGGCCCCGGACTATGTCGAGCGGCTGATGGAGCGCGAACGCCCGGACGTGGTAGTGATGGCGACGTCCACGTATTCGGTCGCCGTCCGTCTGGTATCCAACCGTATACGCGAGCGCTGGGGGGACGGTCCCGCCCGCGCCGCGGCCCGGGTTGAGTTGTTCACCACCCGCCACGCGGGTCAGGCGGGGTCCCGCCGTGCCGCAGTCACGTCACCGGTTCGGCGCATCGGCCGGAGGCTTGCTGGAACGGGACCGGCACTGGCGCAGGGGGTGCTGCTGGACAGCTATGATGAATGCATGCGGGTCCTCGCTCGCCACGAGGATGTCCGGACCATCGTTCTTGGGGGCGCCGGGTTCACCGGCGAAATCCCGCGGCTCAATCCGGGGATAGAGGCGGCGCTGACGGACATGCAGGTGCAGCTTCGAGAGTCGGCGTTGCGCTACCGGTTTGACTGGCTGGACCACGAAGAACTGCTGGGTGGGGCGACGGCGAAGCTCCCGTTCTTCCACCGGGACGGCATGCATACGGATGGGCGCTCGCAGCAGCTCGTGGCCGAAGCGATCGCGCCACTGGTCAAGCCGTAAGCAAACAGAAACGGAGTCCTGGAAGCTGTCGGGTCCGGCTATTCGCCGATGACGGGCCCGTCTTCGGCCGGCCGCGGCTGAGCGGCGGCCCGGGCGCCGAAGGGGTCGCGGGCTGGCGGCGGGGCGGGTTCGGGGGCGTGCCTGGATGGGGCCGGCCGCGGTGGTGGAGCCATGGTCTGGGAACTGGCCGGCACGGGTGCGGGCCTCGACGCTGGTTGCGCTGCCGCCTGGCGCGGTTGTGCCGGGCGGGCGGGGCGGGGTCCGAAACCTTCGCGCGGCGGCTTTTCAAGTCCACAGAACGGGCAGGCGACCCAGGCGTAGCTCAGCGGCTTGGCGCACTGGCGGCAGGGTTCCTTGAGCTGGGTGCGGCACGATGGGCAGATCAGGTAGTCATCGAGGACGCGGCGCTTGCAGGTGGGGCACGCTTTCTGGTCTTCCAGCTCCTGCAGCAGGGCTTCTTCTTCGAGTGAGCGGTCGTAGAGCTCGGCGAGCGTGTGCCGGGGCCGCACGATCAGGTACACCCAGTGTCCCGGCAGGAAGAAGATCAGGACCAGGAGGACGGCCACCGTCTGAAGGATCGGGTCGCGCGTGCGCTGGCGGATATCGCGGTAGGTCCAGAAGATCAGGGCCACCCAGATGGCGGCGAGGTAAATCGCAAGCACCGCGACGACGTACTTGACGGTCGCTTCCCACGAACCCCCTGGCCACGAATCAAACATGTGGTTCTCCCATGCTGGCTCGAACGCCCAGCGCCCAGACTAGTTTAACGGCCGGATACGGGCGACCGTGAAATGGATAGGGTGAGTGAGCGAATGCTAGACTGCGGCGGTGGAGACCATATCGAACCTTCCAGCGGTCCTTGAAGGGCTGAACGAGCCGCAACGCGCCGCCGTCACGCATGGCGAAGGGGCGGTGCTCATCCTGGCCGGGCCGGGCAGTGGCAAGACGCGGGTGATCACCCACCGGATCGCCCACCTGGTGCGCGAACGCCGGGTCCCGCCATGGCGGATCCTCGCGGTCACGTTCACCAACAAGGCCGCCCGCGAGATGCGAGAACGTGCTGCCCGGCTGCTCGGCGAGGATGCCAGCAACCTCCACATGGGCACGTTCCACAGCATGTGCGCGCGCTGGTTGCGGATTGAGGGCCAGGCGATCGGACTCTCGCCGGACTTCGTCATCTACGACGACGCCGACCAGCTGGCGTTGATGAAGCGGGTACTTGAAGAGATCCATGCCGATCCGCGCAGTTTCGCCCCCCGCGCCATCCTTTCCCAAATCTCCAACGCCAAGAGCGAGATGATTGTTCCTGAGCAGATGGCGGCCACCACACGCAGCTATGGAGATGAGGTGGCCGCCCGTGCCTACGCGCGGTATGAATCCGCGCTGCGCTCCGCATCGGCACTCGACTTCGATGACCTGCTCCTGTACGCGGTCCGGTTGTTCCAGAAGGACGAGATGGCCGAGAAGTACGCCGGACGCTACCTGCACGTGCTGGTGGATGAGTTCCAGGACACCAACCCGGTGCAGTACGCACTGGCCCGGCGGCTCGCCTCGGTCCACGGCAACATCACCGTGGTGGGCGACCCGGATCAGAGCATCTACTCCTGGCGGAGCGCCGACGTCCGCAACGTCCGCTATTTCGAACGGGACTTCCCGGGCTGCTCCGTCTACCTGCTCGAACAGAACTACCGCTCGACGCCGGCAATCCTCGCGGCGGCCGAAGCGGTCATCGGCAAGAACCCGGACCGTCACCCGCGCCAGCTCTGGACCGAGCGCACCGGCGGCGACCTGATCACGACCTACGAGGCATACAGCGACGAGGAAGAGGGGGAGTTCGTCGCCTCCGAGATTGACCGCCTGCGCCTCGCTGGCCGCGGCCACGGTGATATGGCGGTGATGTACCGGACGAACGCGCAGTCACGCGCGGTCGAGGAGGCGCTCGTGCGCCGCCGGATCCCGTACCGGCTGATCGGTGGCGTGAGGTTCTACCAGCGGCGCGAGATCAAGGACCTGATCGCCTACCTTCGGCTTGTCCATAATCCGCACGATGAGGCGAGTCTCCTGCGCGTGATTAACGTCCCCGGGCGCGGCATCGGCGACCGGACGGTCGAGCGGTTGCGCGAACATGCCGCAGGCCGCGGGACCACGCCCTGGGAGGCGGCAGTCGAGGTGGCTGATGGCCAGGGTGTGGCCGGGGTGACCGGCCGGTCGGCGGTGGCGGTGCGCGGTTTTGTCCAGATGATGCGCCAGCTTGCGGAGCACCGGGGAGCGGCGCTTGCGGCCTTGCTCGACCAGGTGCTGAGCGTGACCGGCTACGCGAAGTACCTGCAGGACGGCGATGACTCCGCCGAGGAGCGCATCGAGAACGTGCTCGAACTGCGCTCACTGGTCACCGAATACGAAGAGGCGGGTGGCGAAGGCCGCGACCTTGCGACGTTCCTCCAGGACGTCGCCCTCGTTGCCGATGTAGATGACCTGAAGGAGGGCGCGGCGGCGGTCACGCTCATCACCCTGCACGCCGCCAAGGGGCTTGAGTTCCCGGCCGTGTTCCTGATCGGCATGGAAGAGGGCGTACTTCCGCACGTGCGCTCATTCGGTGACCCGGGCCAGATGGAAGAGGAGCGGCGGCTCTGTTACGTGGGGATCACGCGCGCGATGGACATCCTCTATCTGACCCGCTCGTACCGGCGGTTCGCCTTCGGTCAGCAGTCCGCGAACCCGGCGTCACGGTTCCTTTCCGATATCCCTCCGCACGTTCTCCGCCCGCACGGGAGCACGCCGCGCAGCTACATGGAGGCGGCGAGCGCCCCTTCGATCTTCGAAGCCAGCGCGCCCCAGGCGGCTGACGCGCAGTGGTCGGCCGGCGACCGCGTTGCCCACCCCAAGTTCGGCGCTGGGACGGTCGTCAGCGCCCACGCGAACGGCAGCGACGTGGAGATCGTCGTCTCGTTTGAGACGGCAGGCGTGCGGCGTCTTCTCCAGAGTTACGCCAAACTGGTGCCCGCATGAGCCTTGAGCCCCTGTTTCTAATCCCCGATACCTCGGACGAGTGGCGCGACTGGATGACGGGCAGCGGCTTGAACATTGTCGGCATCATCGTGGGGCTGCTGCTGGTGCGGCTGCTGGTCGTCCGGGTGTTCGGGCGGGTGGTCCGCTCGGCCGCATTCCGTGCGGGGCGTGCCCGCGCCGAGGACCCCGCGCTCGTCGAGCGGCGGGTGAAGACGCTGCTCTCGACCGTGGGCTGGGTGTTCACCATCTTCCTGGCACTGGTCGGTACAGCGCTCGTGCTGGACCAGTTCGATGTCCAGATCTCGGCGGTGATCGCCGGCGTCGGCGTTGCTGGCATCGCTATCGGCCTCGGCACGCAGACGCTGGTGAAGGACGTGATCAACGGGATCTTCATCCTCGTCGAGGGCCAGTATGCGGTCGGCGATGTGGTGCAGGTGGCGGGGGTAAGCGGCGAGGTCATCGAGATTACGCCGAGGCGGACGGTCCTGCGCGATGTGAACGGTCACGTCCACGTCGTCCCGAACAGCGCCATCACGGTCGCCACGAACATGACCCAGGGCTTCAGCCGCATCAACCTGGACGTGACCGTTGCCTACGAAGAGGACATCGACCGGGTGGTCTCGGTCCTGGACCAGGTGTGTACGGATCTTGCCGCTGACCGTGCCGCGGACTTCATCTCGACGCCGAAAGTCGTCCGTGTGGACAACCTCGGGAGCGACGGCGTCGAGCTGAAGATCCTGGGTGACGTGCGGGTCTTCACACAGTGGGAGCTGATGGGCGAGCTCCGCCGGCGCATCAAGCACCGCTTCGACGCCGAGGGCATCGAGATCCCGTACCACCGCGAGGTTCAGGTACCGTTCGGGGGTCCGTTGGAAGCGCGCCTGACGAAATCAGAGGGTGGCGAGCCAGCCGCGACAAGTCCCGACTGACCGGCTTTCAGCGGACGTTCAGAACCGCAGCTCCACCTGGTCGATGCAGACCTTTTCGCCTTCGCCGCCATCGATGCGCGCAGCCGCGGGGACCACGAGGCGGGCAAGGACCTTCTCGCCCTCGCGCCAGAAACGCGTCTCGGTTGTCTCCGGCGGGTAGTGAGGCGCCGGCAGGCTGCCGATCGTGATCTCCTTGAGCCGGTCCAGCCGCCCTCCCGCAAATGCGCGGCAGGCGTCCTGGATCACGAGGCCCATGTTGCGCGGGCCGTGCGTCAGGGGGGCGGGGTTGCCCTCCTGCTGGATGAAGTGGGTGGTGTTCCAGTCGCCCGAGGGGACGGCCCAGTCGAAAGTGACGTTCACGTCTGTGGCGTGGGCGACGACCTCATCGGGGGTACGGTCCGGCATGGCGATCCGGGGCGGGGTGATGGCACCCGCGCCGTCCGGGGCGCAGCCGAGCAGGAAGAGCAGCATCCAGCCGTCCAGCAGCATGCCGCCATCCGCGGCGTCGCGGACTTCGAAGTTGAAGCGGACGAGCGCGTGCCCCTTCGAGGTGGCCCCAAGTTCGGAGATCCGGGAGGACACGCGCCCGCGGCCTTTCCGCGGCACCGGCCGGTGATAGGTGGCGCCGCCCGAGCCCCAGCGGCCAACCTTCTGCCAGTTCGCGTACCCGCCGATGAGCCGGTCCATCACCTCATCGCGGTTCCGGGCGAGGAGTGCGCCGTTGAACGGCACCATGGGGTGGCCGGGGCCGTCTGAATCGCGCATCAGGCTCGGCAGGTCGCGTTCGTCGCGGATGGAGCAGCCGGTGGCGCGGGCGAGGAGCTGAGTCGTCTGCCAGTCCCACTCGAACTCGAAGTCGGAGAACGTGGCGCCGGCGATATCGAGCGGCACTCTGGGGTCGGTCATCTTCCCTTCCTCCCGGGGTTACAAAGCGATGGATGGCACGGAGCCGCGGGCCGCTAGACGGGGTAATCCCGGACGATGCCGCGCGCGATCACCGTCTTCTGGATATCGCTGGTGCCTTCGGCGATGACCATGAGCGGCGCATCGCGGTAGTAGCGCTCCAGAGGCAGCTCCTTGCTGTAGCCGACACCGCCGTGGATGCGCATCGCATCGAGTACGCATTCCTGGGCGATCTCGGTGGCGTAGAGCTTCGCGATGCCCGCATCGAGGTCGCTGCGGACGCCCGAGTCCTTCTTGCGTGCGGCATCGAGGGTGAGCAGGCGGGCGGCACGGATCTTCGTGATCATCTCGGCGAGGCGGAGCTGCTGGGCCTGGTGCTCGAAGATCGGCTTGCCGAACGCTTCGCGCTTCTGGGCGTAGCGAATCGAGTCGTCGAAGGCGGCCTGGGCGACGCCGACGCCGCGGGCAGCCACGTTGATCCGGCCGACTTCGAGGGCGCTCATGATGTGCTGGAACCCGCGTCCCTCGTTGCCGCCGAGCACCTGGGTGGCCGGCACGCGGCAATCATCGAAGGTGAGTTCGGTGGTCTCGACGCCCTTGTAGCCGAGCTTCTCGAGCCTCCGGCCGGCCTGGAACCCGGGGGTCCCCGCATCGACGAGGAAGGCGGTGATGCCCTTGTGCCGGGGGTTGGCGGTGGGGTCGGTTTTCGTCATCGCGAGGTAGACGCCGGCGCGCTGGCCGTTGGTCACCCACATCTTTTGGCCGTTGATGATGTAGTCGTCACCGTCGCGGACGGCGGTGGTCTTGATGGCCTGGGCATCGGAACCGGCATCGGGCTCGGTGATGGTGAGGGCGCAGCGGATCTCGGGCTCGACCAGCTTCGGCAGGTACTTCTGCTTCTGTTCCTCTGTGCCGTACTCGCTGATGGCATAGCCGACGAGGACGTGCGTGTTGATGATGCCGGCGAGGCTCATCCAGCCGCGCGCCAGCTCCATGCAGACACCGGCGTAACATTCGAAGCTCAGGTCGAGGCCGCCATAGGCCTCCGGGATCTTGATGCCGAAGAGCCCCATTTCCGACATGCCCTTCACCAGGGGGTCGGGGAACTGGTCGGCGTGCTCGTAGTCCATCGCGACCGGCTTGACCTCGCGGTCAACCCAGACGCCGACGTTGGTCACGATCTCCTGGGCGATGGGGTCGGCGATATCTGCGGCGTAGTCTCTTGCCATGGCTGGTTCCTGTAGGCGTTCTTGTGCCGGTCAGTATCTCCGAAGGACGGCGTACTGACGACGGACGTGGGCTCCGTCCTGGTAGGGCCGCCCACGTGTGGCCCGGGCGCGCGGCGCCTCAGTGGGCCCAGGCAACCCGTTCGTCGATGCGCCGTTCCATTGTGTGTTCGACCGGGACAAAGCCATGGCCGAGCCAGAATGGCGCACCGCTCGGGTTGGGCGATGCGAAGTGGAGCGTGCACGATTCGAAGCCGGCGCTCCGTGCCCAGTCCATCGAATGGCGCAGGAGCGCGGTGCCGACTCCGCCGCCGCGAGCTTCATCCGATACGACGCCTTCGAACAGATACACATCACCCGCATGGGCGACAACCGGTGGGGTGAAGCCGGGGCGGAGGAACGTCTGCATGCCCACCGGGCGCCCTTCCTGGTAGGCGACGAAGTAGGGGAGGTCCCCGGAGCGAAGCTGCTGGAGGGTGAACTCGTGGGCTGCCTTCCCGGCAGTGCGCACGATCGGCCAGGAGATAGGAGGCTCCCAATGCCAGGCGTTGAGGGACTCGATCAGCTCTTCCACGACGTCGATGTCTTCTGGCGAGGCGCGCTGGATCTCCAGCCCGACGGCGGCGGGACGGGCCACCGCCGTCGTTGGCCGGGTCGCGGCGGTCATGTAGCGCCCGAACCCGAGGCTCACCCAGGCCTCCTGGGTCGCGGGGTCCTCGGCAGGGATGGCGCAGCGATGGACGAAGAAGCCGCGCGCGACCCAGTCCCGCGCGAGGAAGCCGTAGAGAGCGCGGTAGACCCGGACAGGGTCGTACTCGTCGGCGACAGCGTGTCCCTCGATGGGCATGGAAATGGAATGGGGCGGGACGTACTGGGATGCCATGTCGGCCGGGGCGAAGAGCATCTCCTCGCCGGTGAGGAAGCCGGCCACCTGGCCGCCGGCCTCGGCAACGGCGACCCTGGCGCGCCCATTGGAGAAGAGTGGTTCGACCAGCTCCCTCGCGGCCGCGCGGTCTTCCAGCCGGGGTTCGAGAAAGGCCACGCCTGTGCGGTCGCGGCGGTGGCGCTCGGCGAACAGGGCGGCAATGGGTTCAAGGTCCGCTATGCCCGCGGTCCGGATTTCGAGTCTTGCGTCCACGGCAACCTCCGGCCGGTACGATAGCAAGGCGCGCGGGCGGTGTGGGTACGTAAGGGGGGAAATCACCCGTTACTTCCATGTTTCGTCTGTGTTACGATCACATTAAATCTCCTCAGGAGAGGGATATGAGCACGGAGACCATGAGCAAAGCAGAAGAGGCAGTGAAGCAGGCCAGCGCCCATCTCTACGAGGCGATGACGCATCACTTCGGCCCGCTGGACCTGTCAGCCCACCAGCCGCTGGTAAAGGCGATCGCCGAATACGGCCAGCGTTCCCGCGAACACGACGAAGAAGGGGTCAAGCAGGCCAGCGCCCACGTGTACGAGGCAATGACCCACCATTTCGGCCCGCGTGACCTGGGCGCGAATGACCCTGTCGTGCATGCCCTCGCCGAGTATGGCCAGGCCTGCCGCACCGCTGGCCCGAAGCAGTAAGCCTTCCCGACAGCCAGCAGTTGGGACAGCACGAGGGGCTGGCCACACGGCCAGCCCCTCGTGCTGTCTTGTCCGCCGGGCGGGGAGCCCTGGTCAGGCGCCCGGGAGCCGCTCGCGGAGGGCCTCGAGGAGGCCGCTGATCGGAACGCGCACCTGGGCCTGCGAGTCGCGCTCACGGATGGTGACCGCGTCATCGCCCGGTTCGCCCTTTTCACCGACGGTCTGGAAGTCGACGGTTACGCAGAGAGGCGTGCCAATCTCGTCCTGGCGGCGGTAGCGGCGGCCGATCGACTGGGTCTCGTCGTACTGGCTCATCCAGAGCGGTCGGATGAGGTCATACACGCGCCGGGCGGTGGGGCGCAGCGCCTCGTTCTTGGAGAGCGGCAGCACGGCAACCTTGATCGGCGCGATGTTCGGCCGGAATTTGAGGACGACGCGGGTCTCGCCCTTCTCGTCCGGCTCTTCGGTGTAGCACTCGAGGAGCGTGACGGCGAGGGTGCGGCTGAGCCCGGCCGCGGGCTCGATCACCCACGGAACGACGTGTTCGTTGGTCTCCTCATCGAAGTACGTCAGCGGCTTGCCGCTCAGGGCGGCATGGGAAGAGAGGTCGAAGTCGGTCCGGGCGGCAATGCCTTCGAGTTCGCCCCAGCCCCAGGGGAACAGGTATTCGATATCCGTGGTCCCGGCGCTGTAGTGGGAGAGCTCGTCCTTTTCGTGGTCGCGCAGGCGCAGCCGTTCGGGGGCGATGCCGACGACGTTGATGTACCAGTTGAGGCGTTCGGTGATCCACTGACGGTGGAGTTCCAGGTACTCGGTGGGGTTGTCGCGGTCCTTCGGCGGCAGGCAGAAGTACTCCATCTCCATCTGCTCGAATTCGAGCGTGCGGAAGATGAAGCGGCCCGGCGTGATCTCGTTGCGGAAGCTGACGCGCGTCTGGGCGATACCGAAGGGCAGCTTGCGCCGCATCGACTGGGCGACGTTATCGAAGTTGACGAAGATGCCCTGGGCCGTCTCGGGTGGCAGGTAGGCGACGGATGAGTCATCGGCCACGGGCCCGACCTGCGTGCGGAACATCATGTTGAACTGGCGGGGCTCGGTCAGCTCACCGCCATCGAAGGGGCAGACGATGGCGCCGTTCGCGTCGCGCACGATCTCGCCATAGGTTCCTTCCGCAAGGTGGTCGGCGCGGAACCGGCGCTGGCACTTCTTGCAGTCGACCAGCGGGTCCGTGAAGTTCGCGACGTGGCCGCTGCCGACCCACACCTGCGGGTTGGTGATGAGCGCGGCATCGAGGCCAACCACATCGTCGCGTTCGCGCACCATGGAGCGCCACCAGGCTTCGCGGATGTTGCGCTTGAGCTCGATGCCGAGCGGGCCGTAGTCGTAGGAGTTGGCGAAACCGCCATAGATCTCGGCGGAAGGAAAGACGAAGCCGCGGCGCTTTGCGAGCGAGACGACGGTCTCGAGGTCTGGTGCAGGCACGAAGGGAATCCTTGGGAAACGATGTCGGCGCGCCTGGCGAGCGCGCCGCATGGACTGGAGCTTACCATCGGCGTCCGGTTAGCGATTCTGGCTGGCCTCGAGCCGGGAGCGCGCCTCGGCCGGATCAATGGGGATATCGAAGACCTTCTGGCGTGCCGTCGCCCCCGAAACCAGGACGACATCACGAGCCGGCAGGCCGAACGCCCGGGCGAGGAGTTTCGTGACCGCAGCGTTGGCGGCGCCATCGGCCGGCGGCGCGGTCACGCGGACGTGCAGAGTGCCATCCATGTCGAAACCTTCCACGGCATCGCGGCTGGAGCGGGGCGTGACGCGGACGGGAAGGCGGGCCATGCCAACAGCCTATCGGAGATCGATGCCCCGATCAGGTAATGGGGGACTAGAACATTTGTTTGCCACGCGATAGGATGCACCCGGCGGCCAGCTGTGGTGGTATCATCCGGCCCCGTACGACATCCGATGCGGGTGAGACATGGCAGAAAACGACCGCGCGCGTGCCCTGGAGCTGGCGCTTTCCCAGATTGAGAAGCAGTTCGGGCGGGGCGCAGTGATCAAACTCGGCGAAGCTGGGAACACCCCGATCGAGGTGATCTCCACGGGTTCGCTGGCGCTCGATATTGCCCTTGGCGTTGGGGGCATCCCGCGCGGCCGTGTCACGGAGATCTTCGGCCCTGAATCCGCCGGCAAGAGCACGCTCGCCCAGCACATCATGGCCGAGGCGCAGAAGCTCGGCGGCACCGCCGCCTACATCGATGTCGAGCACGCGATGGACCCCGGGTATGCCCGGGACCTCGGCATCCGGCTCGAAGACCTCCTCGTGAGTCAGCCGGATACAGGCGAGCAGGCCCTCGAGATCTGCGAAGCCCTGGTTCGCTCGAACGCGGTCGACGTGATCGTCGTCGACTCGGTCGCCGCGCTGGTCCCGCGGGCGGAGATCGAGGGCGAGATGGGCGATGCCCACGTGGGCCTGCAGGCGCGGCTCATGTCCCAGGCGCTGCGCAAGCTGACCGCGACGATCTCGCGGACGAGTACCTCGGTCATCTTCATCAACCAGCTGCGCGAGAAGGTCGGCATCGTCTTCGGAAACCCGGAAGTGACACCCGGTGGGCGCGCGCTCAAGTTCTATTCGTCCGTGCGCATTGATATCCGCCCGGTGGAGTCGATCAAGCGCGGGTCTGACGTGGTGGGGCGCCGCGTGCGGGCGAAGATCGTAAAGAACAAGGTGGCTGCGCCGTTCCGGCAGGCCGAGTTCGACATCATGTTCGATACGCCGCGCGGGATCAGCCGCTCCGGCGACATCATCGACCTCGGCGTGGAGCAGGGGGTGCTCACCAAGAGCGGCTCGTTTTACAGTTACGGCGACATGCGCATTGGCCAGGGCCGCGAGAAGGCAAAGGAGTTCCTGGACGACAACGCCGAGCTCGCATTGGAAATCGAGACCGAAATCCGCCGGGGAGCCAGCCTCCCGGTGCCGGCCAAGAAGGAAACAGGAGAAGTAGTGGCCGCCCGTTAGGCCGCCGTATGGACGAACCTCCCAGTCCTCCGGTCATCAGCGGAATCCGCAGCGTCACGCGGGGGCGCCAGCGGCTCATCGAACTTAGCGATGGCCGCGAGTACCTGTTTAGCGACGAGGCGTGCCAACGCGCCGGTATCGCCGAGGGGCAGGAGGCGACGGCGGGCCTGCTGGAGCGGCTCGAGGCCGGTGATGTACGGGTGAACGCCCACGAGGCGGCGCTCCGGCTGCTTTCGAGCCGGCCCCGCAGTGAGACCGAGATGCGCACGCGCCTGGGGATGCGCGGGTTCGAACCCGCCGCGATCGATGATGAGCTGGAGCGCCTTCGGAACGCGGGCCTGCTGGACGACCAGAAGTTCGCCCGCGCCTGGGTGGAAGACCGCAAGCGCCTTTCGCCACGCGGCCGGCGGATGCTGAAGTACGAGTTGCTGGGGCGGGGCATCGACCCCGACTCCGCCGACAGCGCGACCAGTGAGATCGACGACCGGGAAGTCGCCACCGAACTCGCGCGTGCCCGGGCGCGGAAGGCGCCCCGCACGACCTACGAGGCATTCGTGGCGAAGGTGGGTGGCTTCCTCCGGCGTCGAGGGTTCGATTTTGACGTGACGGCGGCGGCGACGCGCCAGGCCTGGGCCGAGTTGCAGGAGTCGCAGCCGGATTCCGCCGGGGATGCCAGCGAAAGCTGAGGGCTCGATTTCCAGCGCGCCCCCGGTCTGGCAGAATCAAACAAGGACAAAAGGCTGCGGACCGAATGGGTTCCCGGCCAGGAGGTATTTGTGCAACTACGATTCGGCGAGAAGGAAGAACAGCTCCGGCAGGAAGTGCGCTCGTTCCTGCAGGCCAACAACAGCCCCGAAGGCGGGCAGCTCGGGAGCCGCACCGATGCGGAATTCGAGTTCGCGAAGGGCTTCAACCGGAAGCTGGCGGAGCGTGGCTGGATCGCCCCGGCGTGGCCGAAGGAATATGGCGGGCTCGGCGCCAGCATCTACGAACAGATGGTCTTCAACGAGGAGTTCGGCTACTGGGGCGCCCCCGATACCGGCACGCGCGGCTTCGGCGTCGGCATGATCGGCCCGACCCTCATCATCCACGGCAACGAAGAGCAGAAAAAGCGTTACCTGCCGCGAATCACGAGCGGTGAGGATATCTGGTGCCAGGGCTACAGCGAACCGGGCGCCGGCTCGGACCTGGCGAGCCTCCAGACGCGCGCGATCCGCGACGGCGACGAGTACGTAATCAACGGCCAGAAGATCTGGACCTCGGGCGGCCACCGCGCGAACCAGATGTTCTGCCTCGTCCGCACCGACCCGGAGGCGCCGAAGCACCGCGGCATCAGCTTCCTGCTGATCGACGATATCGTGAACACCCCGGGCCTTACGATCCGGCCGCTCATCAACATGGCGAACCGCCATCACTTCAACGAGGTGTTCTTCGAGGATGTCCGCGTGCCTGCCCGCAACCTGGTGGGCGAAGAAAACCGCGGCTGGTACGTCGGTATGACGCTGCTCGACTTCGAGCGCTCGGGCATCGGCACGACGGCCTCGCAGAAGCACACGCTGGAAAAGCTGGCGCAGAACCTGCGCGATGGTGGCAAGGCCCACCGCGACCGCTACCGCACGCGCCTCGCCGACCTGGTGGTGGCGAACAACGTCGGCCGCTTCCTCGGGTACCGCATCGGCTACATCCAGGCGAACGGCATGGTGCCGAACTACGAGGCCTCGGTGGTCAAGATCTTCCAGTCGGAGCTCGGCCAGAAGATCTACAACTTTGGCGTCAGCCAGCTCGGCCTGTCCGGCCAGATGATGCCCGAGGAGCCGAAGGCCCCGTTCGGCGGCGACCTGCCAGAGTCCTACATCCAGGCTGTCCCATCGAGCATCTACAGTGGCTCGAACGAGATCCAGCGGAACGTCATCGCAACTCGCGGGCTGGGGCTTCCCCGGGGATAAACGCCGCGTCAGCCACCCAACAACCGGGAAGGGCGCCCAGCGGGCGCCCTTCTTGCTGCCCGTCTCCGTATCATGGCGGTGTGCTCAGCCCCGGGGCGTTCGAACGCCGTCTCGCTACCGCAGGAAACCTCTCATTCGCCGTGTTCCTCGCATTCCTGGGCATGCTCGCGTACTGGCAGGCCTTGCGGACGGACCTGGCGGATGACGAGCGCAACCCGCGGATGCTCCAGGCTTTCAACGACCCCGGCCGCGGGCGCATCCTCGACCGGGACGGCAGCGTCCTCGCGGAGTCGCTGGCCGATGGCACGCGGTACTACCACGATGCCTCGTCGGCGCACGCTGTCGGATACCTTGACCCGCGCTACGGGTCGCAGGGTGTCGAGTTCGTGTTCACCGGCGAGCTGACGGGCAACCGCGCTGCCGGATGGCAGGGGGCGCTCGATGCCGAGTTCACGCGGGGCGGCCTCGCGGGCGACGACATCCGCCTGACGCTTGACCCGCAGGTGCAGGCGGCGGCCGCTGCCGCGCTCGGTGCGCGCAAGGGTGCGGTGATCGCGCTGGACCCCCGCAACGGCGATGTACTGGCGATGGTGAGTGTCCCGACCTACGACCCGGGAGCGCTCGGGACGAATGGCGATGCGTTGATGGCCGACCCGACCTCGCCGCTGCTGAACCGCGCCACGCAGGGGCTCTACCCGCCGGGCTCGACGTTCAAGACGGTCACCGCGGCGGCCGCGCTCGGCGGCAGCATCGTGACCCCGGAGACGCTCGTCACCTGTCCCGGCGAGATCGTTATTGACGGGTTCCCGATATCCTGCCGGAACGTGCCGCAGGGGGTCGGAACGTATCCGTTCCGCGATGCATTCGCCTATTCGGTGAACGCGATCTTTGCCGAGATCGGCGTGAAGACCGGGTGGGACCGGTTGCTGCGGACTGCCCGCGCCTTCGGGTTTGAGAGCGAGCCGGAGTTCACCCTGGAAACCGCCGCGAGCCAGGTGTATGCGCCGGGGTCGGAGCTTTCGCGGGTCCTGCTCGCGAGTACCGCATTCGGGCAGGGCGAGCTGCTTGCGACGCCGCTCCAGATGGCCATGGTCGCTGCGACGATCGCCAACGGTGGCGAGCTCGCCCGCCCGCGCCTGACCCTCGGGACGTACCGCGACGGTGACCAGGTCCGCGAACTGGAGGCGGTGGAGACCAGCCGGGTGATGGAAACCGCGCTCGCCCGGACGATGCGCGACCTGATGGTCTCGGTGGTGGCGAACGGACAGGCTAACGGCGTCGCCATCCCCGGTGTATCCGTCGCCGGGAAGACGGGGACCGCGGAGGCGGGCGACGGCACGTCCCATGCATGGTTCATCGCCTTCGCCCCGGCCGAGGACCCGGTCATCGCCGTCGCCGTCGTGGTCGAGAACGGGGGACAGGGCGGCGTTGTCGCCTCTCCCATTGCCGGGTCAGTCATCCGCGCGGCACTGGGAAAATGAGCGAAACACCACGCATCGAACGCTTTCTCGAAGGCGCCGCGCGGGCGATGAGCGGCGCCGGGCTGCACCCCATCGAGGTGCTGCAGCGCATCCAGGCGGCCGCCGAGGCGTCGGTCCGGGACGGGGCGATGGCGAACGCCTACCGTGTGGAGTTCGCGCCGGCTGATGGCGAGCGCGTGCGACGGATGCAGGGCCAACTGGAGCGCGGCGCGGCGCGCATGCTCGATGAGGTAACGCGGAGCGGCGCATTGCGCGCGCTCGGGCAGTGGGAATTCGAATTCGTGGAGCAGCCCGCGCTGGCCGAGGGCTCCGTCCGGGTGTCGGCGGCATTCCGCGACCCATCGAACCGCGGCAGTGCGGCGGTCGTGGGGGCCACCCGCGTGATCACCCGCCAGCGGGGGAAGTGGCTGGTCCTGGACGATGGCCAGCGGGTGGCGCTCACGCACACGCCGTTTGTCATCGGCCGGGCGCAGGGGTGCGACCTGGTGATCGCCGACCTCAGCATCTCGCGGCGGCACGCGGAGATCTGCTCCGGAACGGGTGGCGAGCTGGTGCTCCACGACCTTGGGAGCCGCAACGGCATCGAGCTCGGCGGTGAGCGCATGGCCGGCGAGGCTACCCTGCTGCCCGGTGAGGTGTTCATGCTCGGTGAGGCGCGTTTCTGGCTGGAGGTTGAAGCGTGAACGAGCTGTTGGCGTTGCGCCTGGCGTTGATTGCGATCGTGTTTGTGTTTGCCCTGGCCGTGGCAGTCTCGCTGCGCGGGGGACTCGCGGCGCCGCGGTCCGCGGCAGCCGCACCGGCCCGTGCCCGCCAATGGCGGCTGATCGTGGTCTCTCCGGGCGAGACCGGCATGGCGGCCGGGGTGGAGTTCCCGGTGGCCGGCAGCATGACGATCGGCAGGGACCCGGACTCCGGGATTGTGCTGGGAGACCCTTCGGTCTCGGCCCGCCACGCCGTCCTCGAGCGCGTGCAGGGGGGCTGGCGGCTCACCGACACCGGCAGTACCAACGGGACGCGGGTCGAAGGCCGCCCGGTCGGGCCGGGTGGCGCGTTGCTCAGGGGGAACGAGCGGATCGCCCTGGGTGCGGTCGTCCTCAGGCTCGCGGCGCCCTGAGCCCGGCGCGGGAGGCGTGCGAAATGCCCGCGAGCAGCCCGGCCAGCCCCAGGTTCACCACCAGGCTCGACCCGCCGTAGCTCACGAACGGCAGGGTGATCCCGGTCGTCGGGATGACCCGGAGATTGCCGGCGATGATGACGGCCGCCTGGACCGCGATCAGCAGGGCGATGGTCGCGGCGAGCAGCCGGCCATAGGTATCCGTCGCTTCGGCAGCGATGCGGAGGCCGGCGTACAGGAACACGACGTAGAGCAAGGCGACACCAGCCGCACCGGCAAGTCCGAGCTCTTCGGCGATGGCGGTATAGACATAATCAGTGGCCGCCGCAGGCACGAGGTCCGGCTGGCCGAGGCCCGGACCTTCGCCGGTGATGCCGCCCGCCTGGATGGCGTAGGTTGCCTGCATCGCCTGGTAGCCGCTGCCACCGGGATCGGCGCCGGGGTCGAGCCACATATCGACCCGCGTCTGGACATGCCCGAACGCGAAGTAGCCGATGAGCCCGGTGGCGGCGAGCAGCGCCATGCCCCCGGCCACGAAGCGCGCCCGCCCGGTTGCGACGTAGAGCGCGCTGACCGCGAGCAGCAGGATGATCGCGATGGAGCCGAGGTCGCGCAGGAGTGCGAGGCTTCCAATGGCCGCGAGGAGGATGCCGCCCAGCGGGACGATGTAGGCGGCGCCCGAGTAGGTCCTCCCGCCAAGGCTGAGCGTCGGCGAGGCGAGGACGCTCGCAGCATCGGCGAGGTAGCCGGCGAGGAAGAGGATGACGAAGACCTTGATGAGCTCGGTGGTCTGGATGGTCTGGCCAGCGACCTGCAGCCAGAGGCGGGCGCCGTTGATGGTGGTCCCGAACACACCGGTGATGACCAGGACCCCGATGGCGGCCACCCCCGCCGTGTAGGTGTAC
>Ga0209476_10001001_pt1 | contig 19419 bp, 17 predicted proteins | sample KloWWTrecipitate_FD_187179 | JGI IMG/M metagenome (GOLD analysis project Ga0209476, IMG submission 187179) | Active sludge microbial communities from Klosterneuburg, Austria, studying microevolution and ecology of nitrifiers - Klosterneuburg... | ecosystem: Engineered > WWTP > Aerobic digester... | reverse complement strand
CCGCATAGCCCGAGGCCATGGAGCGCTTCATCACGATCGAGGTCTTGGCCTTCCACACTTCAAGTACAGGCATGCCGGCGATGGGGCTCGATGGGTCGTCCAGCGCGCTGGGATTCACGATGTCATTGGCACCGATGACCATGACGACGTCGGTGTCGGGGAAGTCATCGTTGATCTCGTCCATCTCCATCACGATGTCGTAGGGCACCTTGGCCTCGGCCAGCAGCACATTCATGTGGCCCGGCATGCGCCCGGCCACCGGATGAATGCCAAACCGCACATTCACGCCTTTTTCACGCAGATGCTTGGTGATCTCGAACACGGTGTGCTGGGCCTGCGCCACCGCCATACCGTAGCCCGGAACAATGACCACACTCTTGGCCTCGCGCAGCAGCTCCGCCGTTTCCACAGCGCTCACCGGTACCACCTCACCCGCAGGCTGCGCCGCATCGCCGGCACCTTTGGGGGCGGCGGCCACTGTGCCAAAGCCACCGGCAATCACGCTGAAGAAGCTGCGGTTCATGGCGTTGCACATGATGTACGACAAAATTGCACCGCTGGAACCCACCAGCGCACCGGTGACGATCAACAAGTCGTTGCTCAGCATGAAGCCCGTAGCCGCTGCCGCCCAGCCTGAGTAGCTGTTGAGCATGGACACCACCACCGGCATGTCTGCACCGCCAATAGCCATCACCATGTGCACGCCAAACAGCAGGGCAACCACCGTCATCACAATCAACGGCAGCATGCCTGCCTCGGGCGTGGCGGCGTGCAAAAACTCGCTGCCAAAGTAGACCACCACCAGCAGGGCAATCAGGTTCAGTACATGGCGTCCGGGCAACAGCATGGGACTGCCGCCAATGCGGCCCGACAGCTTGCCAAACGCCACGATAGAGCCGGAGAACGTGATGGCACCAATGAAGATGCCAATGTAGATTTCCAGCGCATGGATGGCGTGTGCCGCACCCGTCAGGTCGGCCGAGGCGCTGGGATCCACAAAGGTGGCAAAACCCACCAGCATGGCCGCCAAACCCACCATGCTGTGCATCAAGGCCACCAGCTCGGGCATCTGCGTCATCTTCACCGTGCGCGCTGCATACAGGCCGATACTGCCGCCCACCAACACCGCGCCAATGATCCACGGAATACCGGCCAGAGTGACGCTGGGGCCAAACACGGTGGCCAGCACCGCCAGGGTCATGCCCACGATGCCGTAGAGGTTACCGCGCAGTGCGGTGGACTGGTTGGACAGACCGCCCAGACTCAAGATGAACAAAATCGTCGCCCCGATATAGGAGACTGTCGCCAATTCAGTTGTGATGAACATGCATCGCCTCTCTTATTTGCGGAACATTGCCAGCATGCGCTGGGTCACGGCAAAGCCGCCAAACATATTGATCGCAGTCAGCACAATCCCTGCCGCAGCCAGCCAAGTAATGGCATCGTTGGGCCGGTTCACTGCCGATGCCACGGGCGAGATCTGCACCAGTGCACCAATGACGATGATGCTGCTGATGGCATTGGTCACACTCATCAACGGGGTGTGCAAAGCGGGCTTGACGTTCCACACCACCATGTAGCCCACAAAGCACCCCAGCACAAATACGGTGAAGTGGCCGAGGAACTCTTTCGGGGCGTTGGCGCCAATCAGCCAAAACAGCAGCGCGCCAAAAATAAACAAAATCGCAGCACTTTTGGCAGAAGCCGGCTCCGCGCTTTGACCATGGCCGCCCTTGGCCTTCGCAACCACCGCTGCAGCCGACTTGGCTGGCGCTGCGGGCACTGCGACAGGCTTCAAAGCGGGCGCAGGCCAGGTGATGGCGCCATCCTTGGTGACCGTAAGGCCACGGATTGCGTCGTCTTCCATGTTGACCACTGCCACACCGTCCTTGGCTTTGCACAACTCCTCGACCAGGCGCAGAAGGTTGTTGGCATACAGCGTAGAAGACTGCTTGGCCAGGCGCGAGGCCAGGTCGGTGTAGCCGATGATGGTCACACCGTGGCGCTCTACGGCTTCACCAGGCACGGTCAGTTCGCAGTTGCCGCCCTGCTCGGCAGCCATGTCCACGATCACGCTGCCGGGCTTCATCGACTGCACCATTTCGGCGGTGATGAGCTTGGGCGCGGGCTTGCCGGGGATCAGCGCTGTGGTGATGATGATGTCCGCGTCCTTGGCTTGGGTCGCGTACATCTGGCGCTGCGCGGCCTGAAAGCCCTCGCTCATGACCTTGGCGTAGCCGCCACCGCCCGCGCCGTCTTCTTCATAGTCGACCTTGACGAACTCGCCGCCCAGCGACTTGACCTGATCGGCCACCTCGGCGCGCGTGTCGTTGGCGCGCACGATGGCACCCAGGCTGGCCGCCGTGCCGATGGCCGCCAGGCCCGCCACACCGGCACCTGCAATGAACACCTTGGCCGGAGGCACCTTGCCCGCGGCCGTGATCTGGCCGTTGAAATAGCGGCCGAAGGCATTGGCCGCTTCGATGACCGCACGGTAACCGCTCACACCCGCGGTCGATGTCAGTGCATCCATCTTCTGTGCGCGGCTCAACGTACGCGGCAGGCAGTCAATCGCCAGCACCGTGGCCTTCTTGGCCGTAAGTTGCTGCATCAATTCGGGGTTCTGCGCGGGCCAGACAAAGCCGATCAGCGTGCCACCCTCACGCATCAGCGCTACTTCGTCACTGCTCGGCGGGCGCACCTTGAGCACGATGTCAGCCGCAGCCCACAGCGCCGCGGCATCCGGCAGCACCTCGGCACCGGCAGCGCGGTAGGTGTCATCGCTGCAATGGGCCGCATCGCCCGCGCCGGTTTCGACGGCGACCTTGAAGCCGAGCTTGACGAGTTTTTCCACCACGTCCGGCACAGTGGCTACACGCTTTTCGCCGTGGAAGGTTTCCCTGGGCACGCCGATGCGCTGCACCGGTGGTGTTGGGCTTGTTTGCATGAATGGTCTCCTCCTGGTTTCGTAATCGTTGCACAAGCCCCTTGAGGCTTACATGCGCGTGGGGCCGGGCAGGCCGACGCTGCGCCGTACCCTGACCCGCACGGGTTATCTGACCGAGAGCTTACATTAAGAACATTCAGGTTCTATCGCCTATCGGACACGTTCCTGTAGAGAAGAACCCCCAATACGAAAACTGGCAGCACGAGGGCTGCCAGTTTTCACAGGATGACCCGACAGAAACTTCAGCGAACCACTTGGGCCAATTCGCCTGCGGCGTACTTTTGCGCCATGGTGTTCAGCGACGCACCCTTGATCTTGGCGCCCTGGCCCTCGCAGCCAAATTCGATGTAGCGCTGCTTACAGATAGCCTTGGCAGCCTCGCGTGCGGGCTTGAGCCATTCGCGGGCATCAAACTTTTCCGGGTTCTCCGCCAAGAACTTACGCACCGCGCCCGTCATGGCCAGGCGGATGTCGGTGTCAATGTTGATCTTGCGCACACCGAACTGGATGGCCTTCTGGATCTCCTCGACCGGCACACCGTAGGTCTCCTTCATCTTGCCGCCGTACTGGTTGATGATCGCCAGCAGTTCTTGCGGCACGCTGGAGCTGCCGTGCATCACCAGATGGGTATTGGGAATACGGGCATTGATAGCCTGGACGCGGCTGATCGCCAGGATGTCGCCCGTGGGCTTGCGCGTGAACTTGTAGGCACCATGGCTGGTGCCGATCGCAATGGCCAGTGCGTCAAGCTGGGTGGCTTTGACAAAAAGGGCCGCCTCCTCAGGATCTGTCAGCATCTGGCTGTGATCGAGTTTTCCCACGGCGCCCACGCCATCTTCCTCGCCGGCCTCACCCGTTTCCAGCGACCCCAGGCAACCCAGCTCCCCTTCGACGGTGACACCCACCTTGTGCGCCATTGCAACAACCTTGCGCGTCACTTCTACGTTGTAGTCAAAGGACGAGGGGGTCTTGCCGTCCTCCATCAACGAGCCGTCCATCATCACCGAGCCAAAACCCAGATCGATGGCACCCTGGCAGATGGCGGGTGATGTTCCATGGTCCTGGTGCATGACCAGCGGAATATGCGGGTACGCCTCGCAGGCCGCCTGGATCAGGTGCTTGATGAAGCTCTCGCCAGCATACTTGCGGGCGCCGGCACTGGCCTGAAGAATGACCGGCGCGCCCACCTCATCGGCGGCAGCCATGACAGCCTGGACCTGCTCCAGGTTGTTGACGTTGAAGGCAGGAATGCCGTAGCCATTGCTGGCAGCATGGTCGAGCAGTTCGCGCATCGAGACGAGAGGCATGGTGTTGGGTCCATTCAGGGTTGAGAAGAAAAGCGCGTGGTAACCGCTTCGTAACTCCTGATTTTAGCCGCCCGCTCCCCGCACAGCCTCAATCCATACATCCCTGGGTGGCAACTGGCACCTGTGCCTGTGTGGGCCGGGCCGGTCTACGCTACCCAGGCGGTACCGACGTGAAAGTTAAGGGGGCGTTAAGTGTGGCGCGTTAGCGTCACCCCATGCCTCATGCTGCCACGACCGCTCCCGCCACCCGCTCAGACCATTTCCGCCTGTTGACATGGACCTTGGCTGCATTGTTCTGTCTGGTCGCATGGGACGCTTGGGGGCAGGATCGGGCGCTGGCCCATGTTTTTGGATCGACGACCGGCTTTCCACTGCGCGATCACTGGTTCTTCGTGCAAGTCATGCACGAGGGACCACGTCGCCTCGCATGGTTGATCGTTCTGGCGCTGGTGGTTTTTATCTGGCGCCCCGTGGCGTTCTTGCGGCGCATCCGCCGAGGTGAGCGCGTACAACTGGCCTTGACCACATTGCTATCGCTGGCCGTGGTGACCGGTTTGAAATACGCGAGCACCACTAGTTGCCCCTGGGATTTGACCGAATTCGGCGGTGTCGCACGCTACGCCTCGCACTGGGCGCTTGGAACCCTGGACGGTGGCGGCGGCAAGTGTTTTCCGGCGGGCCATGCATCGGCTGGCTTTGCCTTTATCGGCGGCTACTTCGCGTTGCGACACCATCAACCACGCGCCGCACGCATTTGGTTCGCCTGTGCACTGATCGCAGGCTTGACGCTAGGCGGTGCACAGCAGGTGCGCGGCGCCCACTTCCTGAGTCACACCCTTTGGACGGGTTGGCTGTGCTGGACGACGGGCTGGATCTGCGACATGGTGGCTCGTACCTTGCACCGGCACAGCGCCCGTAACCAGACCACTGGCAGCACAGGAGCAACTATCGATGCTGCCACTTGATTTGTCCCTTTTTCAGGCGCTGAATGCGGGGCCTGAAACACCCGCCATGGTTCTATGGCTGGCGCGTGCAGCCTCCCAAGGCGAGGCCATCGACATGCTGGTTTTGCTGGCGATTTCCGTGAAACGGCAGGCGCATTCATCAGGAAGGACGTTGCTACTCGGCCTGACAGCGCTCCTGATGACCTGGTGTTTTGTTCGAGGATTGCGCATGTGGGCGCCTTTTCCAAGGCCCGCGGAACTCGGACTCGGCATCCAATGGATACTCCAAGGCCATCGCCCGGGTTTCCCCAGCATGCACACGGCAACGGCATTTGCGATGGCGGGAACCCTTTTCTGTGCCGGTCAGTGCTCCACCGCCTGGGCCGGGCTCGGCTATGCGTCCATCATTGCCTGGAGCCGCTTGTGCCTAGGAGCCTGTCGGACTTGGAAATCGTCGGCTGCAAATCGGCCGCAGCGGTCCATTTTTCACCGTCTTTTTGCCCCATAGCCGGGCTATGGGGCTGCAAATCCGGCAAAAACTGTCCTCGCTGGGGCCAATTTTCGCTTTCGACGTTCCAAGTCCGACAGCCTCCTAGGTTTGCACTTCCCATCGGATGTGCTGGCGGGGGCACTGACAGGATTAGCCTGTACGGCGATTGCCGTACTATTTTTACCTCTTCAGCTTAGATGGCTCGGCAAATTTTCAGCATATTGGTTCCGCCTGGCGCCCCCATGGGTTCGCCACAGGTGATGGCATAGACGTCCCCGCTGCTGACAATATTGCGCAGCTTGAGTTGACTCTCGGCCTGTTCAAGCGCGGTATCCCGGTCGGCGCTGGTGTCCATCAGCAGCGGGCGCACATTGCGAAACAAAGCCATGCGCCGCTGGGTGGCGACCTTGGGCGTGAGTGCATAGATGGGAATATGGATACGGTGACGGCTCATCCAGAGCGCCGTAGAACCGCTGTCCGTCATGGCGACGATGGCCTTGGCCCCCAGGTGGTGGGCGGTGAACAAGGCTCCCATGGCAATGGACTGGTCGATGCTGGAGAAGGCACGCCCCGAAAAATCAGCATCAAGTTGTGCATCTTCCGCCGATTCAGCAGCAGCACAAATTTTGGCCATTTCCAATACGGTTTCCAGCGGATACTTGCCGGCCGCCGTCTCGGCACTGAGCATCACAGCATCGGTTCCATCAAGCACAGCATTGGCCACATCGCTGACCTCTGCCCGCGTGGGCACCGGGTTAGTGATCATGCTCTCCATCATCTGCGTGGCGGTAATCACCACCTTGTCCATGTCCCGCGCCATGCGGATCATTTTCTTTTGCAAGGCGGGTACGACAGCATTCCCCACTTCCACAGCCAAGTCGCCCCGGGCCACCATGATGCCGTCGCTGGCTTTCAGAATTTCTTCCAATCTTGGAATGGCTTCTGCACGTTCAATCTTGGCAATCAGACCTGGCTTATGGCGGTAGGGTGCTGCGGCAACATTGCACAACTGGCGCGCCATCTCCATATCCGTCGCATTCTTCGGGAAGCTCACTGCCACATAGTCCGCCTGAAAACTCATGGCGGTACGAATGTCTTCCATGTCCTTGCCAGTCAATGCAGGCGCCGTCAAACCACCACCTTGCTTATTGATGCCCTTGTTATTCGACAGCTCACCACCGATTCGCACCGTGGTGTGCACGGCATCGCCGCGCACGGCATCCACGGTGAGCACAATCAGCCCATCGTTGAGCAAAAGCACGTCCCCCACCCTGGTATCCCGCGGCAACTCCTTGTAGTCCAGGCCAACGCCACTCAGGTCACCCAGCTCGGTGCGCGAGGCATCCAGCACAAAGGACACGCCGTTCTCCAACATCACCCGCCCTTCTGCAAATTTGCCCACCCGAATCTTGGGGCCCTGCAAATCGGCCATGATGGCCACTTCCCGCCCGGCCCGCTGGGCTGCTTCGCGCACCATTCCGGCACGATCAATGTGGTCCTGGGCGGTGCCATGACTGAAATTCAGACGCACGACGTTGACCCCTGCATTGATCATTTTTTCGAGAATCACCAGATCGCTGGACGCGGGGCCCAGGGTGGCAACAATCTTGGTGGCACGGCGCAGCGTCATGGAAAACCTCTTTCGGATTTGTAATCAGGTTTCAATTTTTACATGGAAGCAGTTACATGGTCGCAACGAACTGCAGCGGCGAGCAGGCTATTGCACCATCAACAAAAAAGGCCGTCATCCGACGGCCTTTTTGAGCAGTTTTCAGAACCCTGAACGGGCCCAGAAAAACTTAGCGTGGCACCTGCAGAAGGCGCTGAACATCGCGGTCGTTCGGCAGCGCATAGTCATGCCCGCGCACAATGCGGCTGTCTTCGGTGCGCACCAGTTTCAGGCTGACAAAAGTGAAATTGGCTGCTGCCGAATAGGTGCCTACGAGCACCAGTGAGGCGTTCTGGTTGCGTGCAATGTCCTTGATCTCGCGCGACAGCAACAACTCGCCTGCGCCTTCCTTCACGAACACTTCGCCACGGAGCTTGATCTCCTTGACATTGAAACCCTTGCCCGCCATGACCGATGCGTATTGCTCGGACAGCGTGCGTCCCAAAGGCGCGGAACGGCTCATGTCGTTGACGTTCACTACAGTAGCCACCAGCACAGGGCCGCTGCCCAGTGTGGACATGTCGAATCCGGCCACAAGCTTGGTGATGGCGTCGCCATTGCTTTGCAGGAACAAGTTGCTGGCCGCCTCCTGGTAGGTGGGCTCCACACGCACCGGTGCAGTGTTGCTGGCGCAGCCTGCCAGCAGTGCGCCGGCGAGTACGGTCAAGAGTGCATACGATTTCATTGCGAGACCACCTTCATGTTGACGCTCTTGTACGAAGGACGCATGAACAGCGGCGTATCGGCGTTTTCGAGGTAATACACGTCTGTCTTGCGGGCAATGTACTGACCGCCCCGGGCGACCGTGGTGGTCAGGACCATTTCGGTGTTGGTCGGGCCACCAGAATTAATACTGGCGCCGTAATCGGCGGCAGCGGTCAACCCCAGCGCACCCAGCATCTGTGCGTCAATGTGCTCATGGCGCAGGCCATAAGCGGCCATGAGTCCCGCAGCAAGCATGGTGAACTGACCGGGAATGAAGTGCGGACGCTCACTGTTGTGGCGTACGAGCTGCGCATGGTAGGTTACATCCAGCGTCTGCCCGGGCATCTGCTGCACGGGGGCGCCGCTTTGCACCAGCTTCGTGATCAGAAAATCGCGGAACGCCAGATCGAACGAACTAGGATTGAGGGGCAGCGCCACGTGCAACTGCGTACCCGGTGCAACGCCAGCCTTGTCGAGCGTCGCCAAGGTTTGTGCCACCACATCACGTGACACCAGCTCCCAGTGCCCAGCAGAGCGCACTTTGGGCTGTACCGTCAACTCGAAGTTTTCGGCGAGGGGAATTGGCGCCCTCGTTGCGCACCCCACCAGAGTTGCCACAGCGCCAGCCAGCACGGCCAGGCTGATTGCCTTTGAAAACACCATGATTTCCCTCCTACGGACTTGAATGGTGGGGCAGCACAAAACGACGACCCGCACGACTGAAAATTATTTTGGGCGCTATCCTCAACAAAAACAAGAAAAAGATGCGCTAACTGCGCCGGAGTGCAGACGCTTTGTTGTTTTTGTCACAGTCCGCGGTTTTCCCGCCCTGCATCGCCCGATTCAGGTTGCTGCCCGTTTTTCGAGAATTTCGAACGCTGGCAAGATCTTGCCTTCCAGAATTTCTAGAAACGCGCCACCGCCGGTAGAGATATATCCCATCTCTTTTTCGATGCCATATTTGGCAATAGCGGCCAGCGTATCTCCGCCCCCGGCAATACTGAATGCGGGGGACTCGGCGATGGCATTCGCAATAGTACGTGTGCCATTTTCAAAGGCGGCAAACTCAAAAACACCCACCGGTCCGTTCCAGACAATGGTGCCGGCCGACTTGAGCTGGTCGGCTAATCGACGCGCCGTCTCGGGGCCGATGTCCAGGATCAGGTCATCGTCCGCCACATCGGTGGAGGCTTTGGTGACAGCGACGGCATCGGCTGCAAAAGTTTTGGCCGTAACCACGTCGGTAGGGATCGGTACTTCGGCCCCGCGCGCCTTCATGGCCTCGATCACCGCGCGAGCCTCGTCCAGCAGACTGGGCTCCGCCAGACTCTTGCCAATAGGCAGGCCTGCCGCCAGCATGAAGGTATTGGCAATGCCACCGCCCACAATGAGCTGGTCCACGTTGCGGGACAAACTTTGCAGGATGGAAAGCTTGGTCGACACCTTGGACCCCGCCACGATGGCCACCAAAGGGCGCTGGGGCTTTGCCAGCGCCTGGGTGATGGCGTCGATCTCAGCAGCCAGCAGGGGGCCGGCGCAGGCGATCGGCGCGTACTGGGCGATGCCATAGGTCGTACCTTCGGCACGGTGGGCCGTACCAAAGGCATCGTTCACGAAGATATCGCACAAGGCGGCAAGCTTGCGCGCCAAGGGTTCGGCGTTCTTCTTCTCGCCGACATTGACACGGCAGTTTTCCAGCAGCACCACCTGGCCCGGCTGGACCTGTACGCCGTCGACCCAGTCGGGCAGCAAAGGCACCTCGCGCCCCAGCAGGCTTGCCAGGCGCGCGGCCACCGGCGCCAGGGAGTCTTCGGGTTTGAAGGCCCCTTCGATCGGGCGCCCCAGGTGACTGGTCACCATAACGGCCGCCCCAGCGTCCAGCGCCATCTGGATGCAGGGCACCGAGGCACGGATGCGCGTGTCCTCGGTAATGGCTCCCTGGCTGTCCAGCGGCACATTCAGGTCGGCACGGATGAAAACGCGCTGGCCACGGACAAGGCCCTGGGCGCACAGATCGGAAAAGCGAAGAATGTTCATGGGAATGGGTCGGTCAGCGGGCCGCACCTGCGGCGAATCGGCCATTGTAGGCACCCTCACAGCCCCACCCCTGCGACTTGCGCAAGGAGCGGCTACCAGCCCAGCCCGATGTGCAGCGGCAGATAGACCAGCATTCCCACGACGATGGTGCCCAGAATGCCGCGCCGCCAAAAGTAGTAGGCTGTGGCGCACAGCACGGCGGGCAAGCGCGCATCCTGTAGCGAACCAATGAGCGCGCCCTGCGTCATGAAGATTTCTGGCGCAATGACCGCCGTCAGTGCGGCCAGGGGCGCATATTTCAGGCCGCGCCGCAACCAGTCGGGCATAGGAATTTCGCGCTCGGGGATCATGAAAAACGCGCGGGCCAGCACCGTGATCAGCGTCAATCCTGCAATGGCCAGTATGGCGTCTATGCCGTCCCCGCTCATGTGTGCCCATCCTTTGCAGATGGCAAGGCACCGTCGCCTACAGATTCCATCGATTCAGCGGCGTTTTCCTGGATCTTTTTGCTGCGCTGGCGCTGTTGCTCTACAGCCTCCATGAACAGACCGGCAGCCACTGCTGCGGCGATGGCCACCAGGATATTGAGCTTGAGCGGCAAGGCAAAAGCGGCCATGGCCGCCGTCGCGGCCACTGCTGTCGCCAGCCAGGTGGCGCGGTCAAACAGCAGCGACAACAACACACCCAACAGTGCCAACACTCCGGCAAAACCCAACCCCCAGGACAGCGGTATGGCGTTGGCCAACACAATGCCCACAATGGAGGGAACTTGCCAGGCCAGCCAATTGACAGAGGCTGCGCCCCAGAAAAACGGCACCTGCTCAGGCGCTGGCCGGGGTTCGGCAAAGCGCTTCATGAAGGCTACGAAAATCACGTCTCCGCTGAAATACCCGATAGCCATCCGCTGGCGCAAGGGCAAATGCTGGAAATAGCTGCGCCACATGCTGCTGAAAATGACAAAACGCAGATTGACACATGCGGCGGTGAGCCACACCACCCACAACGGCGCGCCCACGGCCAGCAGCGGGATCACCGCCAACTGTGCGCTACCGGCGTACACCAAAATAGACATCAGCAGCGCGATCGGTACCGACATGCCACTCTTGACCATGGCCACGCCCGTCACCAGACCCCAGGCGCCCACCCCCACGCCCGTACCCAACATATCGGCGACACCCTGCCGAAAGGACGGATGGCGCACCGTAGCGCCAACCGCATGCCAGGTCACACGCTGCTCCCGGTCTGCGCAGCCTGGCCCAGCACCATGCCGGGGGTCAGCGGGAATCCCCGCACAAAATCAGCCGCCGCCAGGCGCTTGCCACCGGCGCGCTGCAGTACCGTCAACCGCAGGGCGCCGTCACCGCAGGCAACAGTGATTCCCTCTGAATTTACAGATAAAATCAGCCCGCAGCGCTTATCTGCAAATCGGCTGCAGCTATCAATTTCATAGCCTATTAACTTAATGAGTTCGCCATCCAAGGTGGTGCTGGCACCGGGAAAAGGCGTCAACGCGCGAATGTGGCGACCGATCGCCTCGGCCGATTGCGCCCAATCCACGCGGCTCTCCGCCTTGTCGATCTTGTGGGCATAGGTCACGCCTTCCGTCGGCTGCGGCACGCGATTCAGGCCGGCCCCCTGCATCTGCGCCAAGGCCTGAACGATCAGGCGCCCGCCCTGCTCGGCCAGCCGGTCGTGCAGGCTGCCGGTGGTGTCCTGCGGCAGGATGGGCAGTGCCTCGCTCAGCAACATATCACCGGTGTCCAGACCTGCATCCATCTGCATGATGGTCACGCCCGTCCGCGCATCGCCGGCCTCGATAGCACGGTGGATGGGCGCTGCGCCCCGCCAGCGCGGCAACAGGCTGGCATGGATATTCAGGCACCCCCGGGACGGCAGGTCCAGCACCCATTGCGGCAGGATCAAACCGTAGGCCGCAACCACCATCACGTCGGCCCGTGCGGCAAGCAAAGCTGCCTGGGCAAGCGCCGCATCGTCCGGAAACTTGCCGTCCAGACGCAGGCTGCGCGGCTGCTCGACGGCCATACCCTGCTCCAGCGCATATTGCTTGACGGGAGACGCCTGTAACTTCAGCCCGCGCCCCGCAGGTCGGTCCGGTTGTGTCAACACCAAAGGCACACTGAATCCGGCCTGCACCAGCGCCTGCAATGCAACGCGGGCGAACTCCGGCGTACCGGCAAAAACAACATTCATAAGGACCTAGCGGTAGCGCAGGTCAGCCGCCGGATCATCGGCAAAGTCGACCCGCAGCACAACGCCCGCCGCGTCCAGGAAGATGCGTGCCCGTCGATGCGTGCCATACGACTGGAAGAAATATGTCCACACGCTGCCCTGCTCACCGTCCGCAGCGCGGCGGGCAGGGGGGCCAAATGTTTGCTGCACATCGGTCGCGCGCCACTGGCCCGCCACGATGGCGCCCAGCCGTTGCTCCGTGAGCACCTGCTCCATGCTTGTCAACTTACTCGATGCGTCGAAGTCAAAGCTTTGCACCTGCCCCGGCTGAGGGCGGTACAGCAACCGCTGACCCTTGGCCAGCTGATAGGCTGCAAAGGGTTCACCTTGGCGCGCCACGACTTCATCCACCGTGGCCCCCAGGCGTACAGCCCCGGAAGTTGCGCACGCGGATACCAGTAGGGACAAAACCAAAGCAGCCAAACCAGCAAGAAGACGTCGCATCATTCGCGTTCCTCGCGCTGGCGCTTGAGCATCTTGGATTTGATGCGGTTGCGCTTAAGCGGCGACAGGTATTCAACAAACACTTTGCCCAGCAGGTGGTCGAGTTCATGCTGGACGCATACCGCGAGCAAATCGCTGGCCTCAATGGTTCGCAGCACTCCCTGGGCATCCAAGGCCTGTACGTGCACCGCGTCAGCGCGCTCCACACCGTCGTAAATGCCCGGCACGGACAGGCAACCTTCGTCCCCCCTGTGCCGCTCCGGGCTGTACCAGACGATTTCAGGGTTGACCAGCACCAGGGGAGCATTGCGCTCCTCGGAGACATCAATCACGACCACACGCTCATGCACATCGACCTGCGTCGCTGCCAGACCGATGCCATGGGCGTCATACATAGTCTCCAGCATGTCTGAGACCAACTGGCGAACACGGTCATCCACCTGCTGCACGGGCAGTGCCACGGTGTGCAGTCGGGGATCGGGATAACAAAGAATAGGAAGAATTGCCATGAGCACGCTAGAAATATGTCGCTATTTTCGCCACTTTTTCAGGTCTGCACACCCCGCATACCCAATAATCATTGCCGAATCAAGGGCTTGAGCAGAGAATCTCAGTTGATTTGTAATGTATTTTGCCGCACGCACCCTTCCTTGGGGTGCGCACCGGCGCCAGCGAGGGGGCCTTCAGCAATGCAAGAAAACAGGAACGACATGGCGGCAATCACCAGCGTGCAACGAGCGACAGCAGGCGCGATCGCGGTTCTCTGCGCAGCCCTGGTCGCCACCGTGGCCCAGGCACAAACCCAACCCGTCACAGCCAGCCAGCGCAGCACCGCCGCGCAGGTTGCGCAACAAGGCGTGCCACTGGCGGAACTCGCGCCCGATGCGCCCGACATGTACGTCGTCAAGCGGGGGGATACGCTCTGGGACATCTCCGGCATGTACCTCAAGCGCCCCTGGCGCTGGCCAGAACTGTGGGGTATGAATCTGCAGGCCATCCATAACCCGCACCTCATCTTTCCGGGGCAGACGCTTTATCTCGACAAGACGGGAGGCGTGGCCCGCCTGCGCACGACGGCATCGGGAGCACCGGAAACCGTGCGGGTATCGCCACGCACGCGCTCGGACAGCCTGTCTGATACGGCTTTGCCCACACTCAAGCCCCACCTGATCGAACCCTTCCTGGCTGAGCCCCTGGTGGTTGACGCGGACACCTTGAAGCAGGCGCCGCGCATTGTGGGTACGTTCGAAGAGCGCGTGCTGATGAGTACTGGTGACCGCATTTATGCACGCGGAGACGCCGCCAACCCACTGCGCACCGACCCGGGCGAGCCACGCCAATTCCGTGTCTTCCGCGATGCCGTGGCCCTGAAAGATCCGCTGACCGGCGACATCCTCGGCTACGAAGCGCAGTACCTGGGCAAGGCGGTGCTGGTTCGCGGTGAAACCTTCGAGGACAGCTCGAATGGCAAGGGAGGCATGACCTCTGACTACGTACCTGCGTCCCTGGACATCACGGGAGTCAAGGAAGAAATCCGTACGGGCGACCGCCTGTTGCCCGCGCCGCCTCGCACGTTCACCAGCTACCTCCCGCACGCACCGCAACTGGATCTGGATGCCCGTGTCGTCTCCATTTATGGCAGTTCTGCCCTGGCCAATGCCGCACAGAACAACGTGATAGCCATCAATCTGGGCGAACAGGATGGCGTTGAAGTCGGCCATGTGCTCAGTCTGATGACCAAGGGCAACCGTGTCCGTGACGTGAACGATGGCGTGCGCACCGAGATCAAGCTCCCGAGTGAACGCAATGGCATGGTCATGGTGTTCCGCACGTTTGACCGCGTCTCGTACGCACTTATCCTGAATGTCAACGTCCCGGTGCGCGTGGGCGACCGCCTGGTCAACCCCGACTGAACAGCGACCAGGCGCCCCGATCATCTGACACCCCAGACCGGAACGGCCAGACTTAGCCATGGAGCGCGACGAACTCGCTGCATGGCTGCGGCTGACGTTGACGCCGGGCGTCGGCAACCTGTCCGCACGGCGCTTGCTGACCGCTTTCGGGTTGCCCGCAAACGTTTTTGCGCAACCAATCCATGCCCTGCAGACCTGCTGTAGTGCGGCACAGGCCAGCGCATTGCAGACCATTCCTGCTGGATGGGCGTCCTTGCTGGACACCACGTGGGCATGGCTCTACGCAAGCGACCGACCTGAAACTCCGGCGCGTGCCATTGTTGCCTTGGGCCACCCGCTTTACCCCCCGGCGCTATTCCAGACCGAAGATCCGCCGTTGATGCTATACATGATGGGGCCTGCACGTTTCCTACAGCCCTCAGTTTTTGCGCAAATGCGCTGCCTGGCCATGGTTGGAAGCCGCAATCCCACGCCACAAGGGCAGGAGAATGCACGGCAGTTTGCCAACACTTTGCGGGGCGCCGGTCTGACCATCGTGTCTGGGCTTGCACTGGGTATCGACGCCGCCGCGCATGAAGGGGCTCTCACCGCGGCCACCGAGCACGATACGACGCCGGCAACCATTGCCGTGGTGGGCACCGGGTTGGACCGTGTGTATCCCAGGCAGCACCTCGATCTGGCCCGTCGGATCGCCGCGCAAGGATTACTGGTCAGTGAATACCCCCTTGGGACACCCCCACTCGCTGCCAACTTCCCCAAGCGCAATCGCATCATTTCGGGCCTTGCGCAGGGAACGCTGGTCGTCGAAGCGGCCCCCGCATCAGGGTCGCTGATCACAGCCCGCCTGGCCAGCGAGCAAGGCCGGGAAGTGTTTGCCATTCCTGGATCCATCCATTCCATCCAGTCGCGGGGTTGCCATTCGCTCATCCGTCAGGGCGCCAAGCTGGTGGAACTGGCGCAGGATGTGCTTGAAGAGTTGCCTTGGCCCGCAGACGCGGCCAGGCCATCAGAGACACCGCAAGCGGCCGCCTGCACGGACGCACCAGATACCGAGTGCGATGCCTTGCTCACCGCCCTGGGGTTTGACCCCATCGGCATGGACGCCTTGCAGGCGCGCACCGGATACGACACCGCCACACTGCAGGTGCAACTCTTGGAAATGGAACTTGCGGGGGCCGTGTCACGCCTTCCTGGCGGTCTGTTTCAGCGCATGGGTTGCGCTTGATCACAGCGTGCACGCTGCGAGCGCAAAAACCTATCCCAGCAGTCGCTCAGGGTTCGCGTTGAGCTTGGCCAGTGCATCGCGTGTCGCACGCACGGTGAGCCCTTCTTCCTCGCGCGCCACCAACAAGCCGGCCTGCATGTACGCGCCCAGGCGGCGCAGCTGGATCAGATAGCTGCTGCCATTGGTCGCGGCAAACAGGTGCAACTGTTTGCGCTCACTGTGCCATGCATATTGCACCTGGTTGCTCGATCCGTTGTGGTCCAGCGTGAACCAGTTGCCTACTTGCAACTCTTGCGCCCAGGCCACCATGGCCTCATCCACCGGTGCGCCATTGTCAGCCACCACGTGAATCGAAGAAGCGTCGATGCCGGTCATCATTTCGATGCTGTCAGCGTCGAGCGGCATGTCGCCCATGACCGCATCGCCGATGTACTCTTCCAGGTTCGCCAAGCGCTTGGCCAGAGCCTCGATATGCTCCAGCGGAATGGCCGCCGTCTTGGACAGGAATGCTTCGGCCAGGGTATCCGTCAACGCCTTGACCTGCGCATCCTGCGGCGCGCCCGTTACGCCCAGCAAGGCCAGTCCCTGGCGCAGGCGCTGCAGCAGCCCCGGCAAGCTCTGGATCACCTGGGCACGTTCGCTGCGGTTGGGCTTGGCACTGGCTGCCCACACCAAATCGGCCGCGGTACGCTTGAAGGAAACCGTGTCGGCATGCTGCGGCCCTTCGCGCACGGCAGACAGGGCCAATACCTCGGCCCAGGTTTTGAACAAAAACTCCCGAATTTCGTCGCGCACCGGCATGTCCTTAAGCATGGTGCGCAACTCGATCGTGTAGTTGATCGCCAACGCTTCTTTCTGCTCGACCTGCTGGGCTACGCTCACGAGGCGCGACGTAGACTGCTTTTCCGTCAGGAATTTGGCCAAAAATTTCTCGAATTCGTCGTACACCAGCTGAAACACGCGCCGCCCGGTTTCGGGATACTGCTCAATCACCTGCACGATGCGTTTGACCTCGGCTTCCAGCGCGCTGCCTGAGATGGACGTGGCATCAAAACCCAGTGCGCAGGAACCCATCCGATCAATGAGCTGGCGCGCCGGGTGGTTCAGGTTGCTGAAAAACTCTGGCTCCGCCAGCGCCACCCGCAACACAGGCACCTGCAGGCGCGCAAACCACACACGCACAGCCGACGGAATACGGTCTTCCGCCAGAATGCTCTGGAACATCAGGGCCACCACCTCGATGATGGCTTTTTCACCTTCGGTATCGGCTTTTTTCTTGAACTCGGTGGCACGATTGCGCACCACGCCTGCCAGTTGCACTACCGCCGCGGGGCTGTAGTCGGGCACGGCCCCACCCACGGTGCTGTAGTAGGTTTCGGCCTGCACGCGGTGGGCCGCCAGGGCGTGCGCCAGCGCAGCCGAAGCGGGCGGCGCATTGACCATGTCAAAACCGGTGGCAGAGGTGCTCATGAGGCGCCGCAATTGCCCCACCACACCGTAGGCCCGCTGGCGCGCCCGGGCCAGTGGCGTCATACCGCCAGACATTCCCGCACCGTGCGCCATGCCATACGCCGACCCTGGAGGAGCCATGCCATACGCCGACCCTGGCGGCGCCATGCGCGAAGGCATACCCCGCCCTGAAGTCTGGGCCATGCCACGCATCGATGCGAGCGCTTCTTGTGACTGTTCCAGCGCCCGGGACGCAGGCCCGGCTTGCAGGCCCCCCGCACCCGACGCCGGTGAACGGTTGACCCGAACCCGCAAATCCTGCTGCACCTGGATGCCCTGGGCCTGCAGAAAATCATTGCATGCCTGGTACACCTTCTGCATCAAAACAGCCAGTTCACGCTGCAACGGATCCAGAATGGTCTGCAGGTCCGCGCGGGGCAACCCCGCCTTGACCCAGCTTTCCACCATGGTCAGCGCCACGGTTTCCGGACGCAGGATGTCGGAAGCGGGCATATCAACCCCTTCCAGCACTTGGATGCGCAGTCGCAAGGACTCGAAGTTGCCGCTGACCTGCTCCATCACCGTCAGGGCCATACGCGAGGCAAGAATTTTGTTCTCGACGACGTTGTCGTCCACCAGCTCAAAAGACAGGTCGAAGTCCTGCCTGCCTGACGGCGTTGCGAGCGGAGCACCGGCCAGGGCGGCCCGCCAGGCACCCGTCACACCCCGCAACCAGCCCCCGCTGCTTTGCTGGTACATCTGCCAGGCATCGCGCCAGTTCTGCATGTCGCGCTGCGTCCCTGTCTGGGACATCAAGGCGGTGAGGAACTCCATCAGCGCTTTGTCCATGCCCGGCAGACCGGCGCACAAGCCCTCCACCATCCGCTCGCGCACCTGTCTGGCCAGCTTGCGCTGGGGGTGGATGGGTGCTGTCGGTGTGTGCATCACTTAATACTAATCTGGGACGCAGGTGGATGGGTCAGACCGTTGCGCCGGCATTCGGATCATTGGGGTCACCGTCCTTGCGCGTGGTCTTGACCAGGTCTTCCCGCTTGACGCCCAACCACATCGCAATGGCCGCTGCCACGAACACCGATGAGTAGATACCGAACAGAATGCCGATGGTCAACGCCAGTGCGAAATAGTGCAGACTGGGGCCGCCAAAGAAGAACATGGACAACACCATCGCCTCGGTCGAAGCGTGGGTGATGATGGTGCGGCTCATGGTGCTGGTGATGGCGTGGTCGATGACCTCGTGCGTGGTCATCTTCCGGTAGCGCCGGAAGGCCTCGCGGATCCGGTCAAAGATCACCACCGATTCGTTCACCGAATACCCCAACACCGCCAGCACGGCGGCCAGCACGGAGAGCGAAAACTCCCACTGGAAGAACGCAAAAAATCCCAGAATGATGACCACATCGTGCAGGTTGGCAATGATGGCGGCGACACCAAACTTCCATTCGAAGCGCAGCGCCAGATACACGACGATGCCCAGCACCACCATCCCCAGCGCCATCAGGCCGCCATGCACCAGCTCTTCACCCACCTGCGGGCCGACAAACTCGGTACGGCGCAGTGTGGCTTCAGGATCGACTGCTTTGAGGGCACCGATCACCTGCTCGCTTTGCTGCGCCGAGGAAACGCCTTTCTGCACGGGCAGGCGAATCATCACGTCACGTGAGTTGCCAAAGTTCTGCACCTGCACATCGGTGTAGCCCAAGCCCGTCACCGTTTCGCGCACCTTGGCCAGTTCTGCAGGCTGGCTGTAGGCCACCTCCATCACCGTACCACCGGTGAACTCGACCGACAAATGCAGTCCGCGCGAGAGCAGAAAGAACACCGCCAGAGCGAAGGTGATGAAGGAAATCGCGTTGAATACCAACGCGTGCTTCATGAAGGGGATGTCTTTTTTAATGCGGAAAAATTCCATGATTTCTTAACCTTTTTCTGGAATTTTCAGAGGAAGCTCATATACGCGCAGCGCATGTGATGCTGGAACTAAAAATTCCATGGTCTTCCTCCTTTATTCCGGACGGGCC
>Ga0209476_10001000_pt1 | contig 19435 bp, 17 predicted proteins | sample KloWWTrecipitate_FD_187179 | JGI IMG/M metagenome (GOLD analysis project Ga0209476, IMG submission 187179) | Active sludge microbial communities from Klosterneuburg, Austria, studying microevolution and ecology of nitrifiers - Klosterneuburg... | ecosystem: Engineered > WWTP > Aerobic digester... | reverse complement strand
CCGGCCACGCCGCCCCTGTCGGGTTCGCACTGGCTCGGGCTTGGGCTCTTTCTGCTGCTGGTGCTGGGGTGGTTGCTGCCGGCCCTGCTCTCCGCCGGCAAGCCGCTCGTGGACAAGCTGTTCTTCGAGGAGCTCGTAGGCCAGGCCACGGGCGTCGGCAAGGGCGGCTTCCCCGGCCGCAACCTGCCGAAGCCGACGATTTATTTCATCCTGCGCTTCCTGCCCTTCAGCCTGTTCGTGCTGTATGGCCTGTGGCGCATCGTGCGCCATCCCGCGGCAGAGGCCGCCGCACGCCGCTTCGAACGCTTCCTGTTCTGCTGGATCGTCGGCGGCATCGTCCTCTTCTCGCTCGCCTCGCACCATCGCGGCGACCTGCTGCTGCCGCTGTGGCCGGCGGCGGCGCTGCTGGCCGGGCGCGAGTTGGCCGCGCTGACCGAGCGCATCGGCCGGACCTGGCGCGGCGCCGTCCTGGCGGGACTGACTTTTTTCTTCCTCGGCGCGACCTGGTGGACCTATCATGCCAGGGCGACCGAGCAGAGCGAGGAAGTGCGCTACACAGTCGCGGCGGAGCGTGCCGCCCTTGCGCTGGCGGCCAGCGGCCTCGATGCGCGCAGCATCCACCACCTGGATACGCCGGTGACGCTGCAGCTGGGCCTGGGAACATTCAATATCTGGATCGATGAACAGGCGGCGCTGCGCCTGGCGCGCGGCACTGAGCCGGTGCTGCTGGCGGTGTCGTCGGCCGAACAGTTTCCGCGCCTGTTCGGTCCGCAGGGACCGCCGCTGCGCGAAGTGTTCAGATGGCCGTCAGAGGCCAGCGGCAAGCCGGCGCTGCAGGTGTTCCGTACGGGGGAGGGCAAATGATCGGGCGGCTGAGGTCAGGGATGGAGGCGATCGGGCCGGTGCGCATGGCTTTCGTCTGCAGCCTGCTGCTGTCCGCCTTCGCCGTATGGAACGCCCCGCTGCTCAACCGCGACGGCATGTTCTACGTCGAGTGGGCGCAGGACATCGTCGATCATGGCATGGATGGAGCCAGGCAATACGGGCTGCTCCTGGCAGTGCTGCCGGCGGCTATTGCTGCCATCGGCGCCTTGACAAGCCTGAGCCTGGAAGCTGCCGCCCATCTACTCAACGCGCTCCTAATGGCGGGTGCCTGCAGCCTGCTGGTCGCCATCGTGCGGCGCCGCCTGCCCGAGGCTGCCTGGATCGCCTGCCTGGTGGTGCTGGCGATGCCCGGCTACAACGAGTACCGCGGGCAGGTGCTGCGCGAATACGGCCTGTGGTTCTTCGGCCTGCTTGCGCTCTGGCTGGCCATGCGCTGGGAGGCCAGCGGACGCTGGCGGGAGGCGCTGGCCTGCCAGCTGGCTGTGTTATGCGCAGCCCTGTTCCGCATCGAGGCCCTGGCCTATTTCCCGGCACTGATGCTCTGGCAGGCGCTGGCGTCGCCGGCCGGCACGCGGCTGCGACGCGTGCTCATGATCGGCTGCCTGCCGCTGGCCGGCGCCGCCTTGGCAGCGACCCTGTTGGGCAGCGGGCTGGTGGAGATGCCGAGCCGGCTGGCGCATCTGTCCCAGGCGTTCAATCCGCTGGCCAAGTCGCAGGCCTTCAACGAGATGGCCGGCAGGATGTCCGACCTGCTGTTCGGGCACAAATACACGCGGGAGGAAGCCGCCTACGTCCTCTTCTTCGGGCTGCTCACCATCATCCCGGTAAAGTTCCTCAAGATGAGCAGCGTCTTCGTCGTGCCGATGGCCTATGCCTTCGCCGGTCGGCCGCTGCGGGCCGTGCTGGCAGGATGGCAGCCGCTGGGCTGGATCTTCCTTGCCCACGTGCTGGTGCTGGCCGCCTATGTCACCTACCATTTTTTTCTCGTCGGCCGCTACGTCGGCATGCTGAACCTGCTGGCGGTGCCGGTCGTCGCGGCCGGTCTGTCGGCGCTGATGCGGCGTTTTCCCCGCTGGCGCGGCTTCATGATCGTGCTGGCAGTGCTCGCCCTGCTGGCCAACGTGGTGTCCCTCTCGCCGAAGAGCACCCAGATCGCCGACGCCGGGAAATGGCTGGCGGCACAACGGGTCGAGGCGACCCGGCTGTATATCGAGAATCCGCGCATTGCCTATTACGCAGGCCTCCGCTACGCCGGACGCAAGCCTCTCTCGCGAGAGGAACTGGCGCAGGCCCTGGCCGAGGATCGCTACGACATGCTCGTGCTCGAGGCCCCGGGCAGGGAGCGGGGCGACTTCGATGCGTGGCTGAGTGCCAACCACCTGAAGGTCGTCAGGCAGTTTCCCGGCAAGGCCGGGAGCGCAGTGATTGTCGCGATTCCCGCCGGTGCTCAGGCAAGCCCTGCGATCACGCAGCGCAGTCGCTCGAACACCGGCCCCAGCGAATAGTCAGTCTCCACGCGTCGGCGACCCGTTTCTCCCATCTGCCGGCACAGCCCGGCATCGTTGGCCAGGCGAGCGATGCGGTCGCTCCATTCGCCTGGCGTCGTCACCAGGAACCCTGTTTCGCCCTCCGCGACCACCTCGGCATTGGCCCCCGCATTCGACGACACGACCGGCAGCCCGGCCGCCATGTACTGCAGCACCTTGAGGGCGCATTTGCCGCGGCTCCAGTCGTCGTCGCGCATTGGCGCGATGCCGATGTGCGAAGCGGCCAGTTCGCGCGCTTCGCTGTCGGCGTGCCAGGCCACCGGCAGCGTCGCCACGCCGCAGGCGGGAAGGTCGAAATCAGCGACGATCTTCAGGCGCAGTCCAGGCACCGCTTTTGCGGCTTCCTGCAGCCAGGGCATTGCGTCCGCCAGGTACTTGCGCGTCGAATGGCTGCCGATCCACACCAGATCGAGCCTGTCCGACGGCCGGTTCGCGGCGACACGGTAGCGGGCGGCATCCACGCTGGTGGGAACGACGGTCACCGCCGGGTTGAAGGCAGCGGCGCGCGCAGCGAGGAAGGCGTTGCCGGCCAGCACATGGTCGCAGGCGCGCGCCATCGCGGCGAAACGCGCCATGCGCGTGCGCGAGGGCGTGCCGTCGGTATTGCAGAAGACGGCGTCGTCGAAATCGAAGACCAGGCGCCGCGCTGCGCGCCGCAGCAGCCAGAGCAGGGGGCGCGCAAAGGTCTTGCGCAGCACGACGACGACGTCGGCACGGGAGGCCTGCCGCAGCATGTCGAGCGTGGCGCGGGAACCGCCGGAGGCGGTGACGTGCAAGGGCTCGAAGCCGGCCGCCTGCCAGAGCGGGAAGTACTGCAGGGCACGATAGCGCGTCGACGACGAGTCGCCCCCCTTCGAGACGAAAAGCAGCCTGCGGCCGGTGCGGGGGGCTATGGGGTCTGCCACATCAATCCCGCTTGCGAAACGTATAGGCAATCAGCGTCGTGGTCTTGCTCATGCTCCGCAATACGACCTGCGCGTCCAGCCGGCGCGCAACCTCCTCGAACCAGTCGGGGAAAAACCTCAGGCAGTCGACCGGGTAGCGGTGGTACTGGAAACCCGGGATGACCGTGGAGAAAACCATATGCCCGCCAGGTTTGAGCAGGCCATGGCAGTCTTCCAGGTGCTTGAAAGGATCGATCAGGTGTTCGATGATCGCTTGCGATGCAATCAAGTCCACTTTCGGTATCTCGACTGGCGGGCTTGACTCGAAATTCCACTGGAAGTCCATGTCGTCATGCCAGCCGGCGGTCAGGATCTGGTTGACCGGCACCCCCGAGACCTGGCTGTAGGCCTGCCGCGCCGATCTGCGTTCGCCCGGCAGGAAAAGAAGATCGGCGGGTTTGGAGACCGATCGAAGCGCATGGGCCACCACGCCCGATATCTTGTTCGACTCGGAAGCGGTGTCTCTCACGACTTCGTTCTGGAAATTGTCCGCATCCAGGAAGGCGCCATAGACGCGCGTGGCAGCGTCTATCTGCCGGCGGGCAATTTCCGCCTTCAGAACATGACGTGGCGCCCGCTTCAGGAAAAACCCGTAGAACCTGCTCCTGATCGTCCTGGAAATGCTTTTTCCCATACGCACACCTTGTTGTTTCGATAAATCGATGAGGGCCGATGAGGGGAAGGACTGCTGCGGCGTACAGCCCGGCGGCTTCCCCGCGCCAGTTCAGTCGCCGCCTTTGGTGGGAGCGGTCTTCCGGCCGACCATGCTCACCATGACCGAGGGGAAAACGCAGCGATGGCCGAACAGCCTTTTCATCCATCCCGCTTTCCTGAACAGGCCGATCAGGCCGGACGGGACGATCCCGAGCAGCCTGCGGGTCTCGGGGTTCTTCGAGCTGAACTTGATGCAGAACAGGTTGCCGTCGAGGGGCGCCGCATCGCCCTTCCTTCCCGTAAAGGCGGCGCCGGGAACGGCGGAAAAATCGAGGCCGGGAAAGAGGACGCGGATGCCGCTGGGCGTGAAGCGCCAGTAGTCGTCGGGGAAACCGTGCAGTTCCCATACGAACGGCGCGCCGATCACCAGGTTGCCACCCTCGGCGAGCAGCGCTTCGATGTTTCTTGCCATCCTGAAGGGGTCGCGGCAATGCTCGAGCACGCTCATGCAAATGATCGTGCCGAAGCGGCGCCCCCCCAGGCGCCTGTCCAGACTCTCGAAATCGTCCGTCAGGTCCAGCACGAGGTCCACGCCCTTGCCCGCCTGCATGTCGATGCCGACATAATCCGCCCCCTTGAAGAGCGCCCTGAAATCTTGTGTATTACCATAGTCCCTGCTGCCCACTTCGAGCACGGGGCCTTCAAGGCTGCCCGAGAGGGACGTCACGAACAGCAGTTGGTTTACATCACCCATGGGGAGCTAGCCTGTCAGCAATAACTGCGGGTTCTCAGAATATGGATCATTCGCATTCCGACCGCGTCTCCTGTCCGATCTGCACGGCGCCCTCCGCCTATGACTTCAGCGGCAGGAACGTCCTGGTCAAAGCCGACATGACACGCTACGACTATTATAAATGCGCTGCCTGCGGCGTATTCTTCCTGCACCCCATGCCGGATGCCGCCGCCCTCGACGCACTCTATCCGGACAGCTACGTCGAGCCGGACGACCTCGAGCGCGCCAAGGCGATCAATCCGCTCAAGCTGGCCCGGCTCAGGTTGCACCATGGCTATGCCCACCTGAGCGTCAATCCGCTCGCTGCCCTGGTCGCCCGGCTGACGGCGCCGTTCCGCAGGGCCGACCGCGCCATCGATTTCGTGCCCGGCGGCAGGCTGCTGGACGTCGGCTGCGGCAACGGCAGGTATCTGCGCACCATGCGCAGCCTGGGCTGGCAGGCGGAGGGCGTCGAACTCAACCGGCAGAGCGCGGAGTTCTGCCGCAGCAGCGGCCTGTCCGTACACCATGGCGACCTGGCTTCGGCGCGGTTTCCCTCCGCCTCGTTCGACGTCATCACCGCCCGCCACGTCATCGAGCATATTCCCACGCCGCATCAGTTCATGGCCGAACTGGCGCGGCTGCTCAAGCCCGGCGGCTGCCTGGTCGTCGAGACGCCGAACTTCAGCTCGCTCGGCTGGGCGCTCTTCGGCACGAAATGGTATGCAACCGGAATTCCCTACCATCTCATGCTGTTTTCCTCGGGCAACCTGGCCCTGCTGGCACGGCGGCATGGCCTCGATCCGCTGAATCAGGATCTTGAAACCAGTCAGAAACTGTTCCTGAACAGCCTCGACATCCTGTTCGAGCGCAAGGGCCGGCCGTCGAGGAAGATCAAGTGGCGCCGGTTCCTGGCCCGCCTGTTCGTCCAGGTTGCCCGGCGCCAGGGACGGGGGGACATCCTCCACTCAACCTTCCGGCGGCCGCTCTGACCCGCGCCCGATCTGCCGCATGATCCAGGCCGGCATTTCCGTCCTGCGCAGCAGGCCGTGCAAGTAGCCGGTGAGCGTCGCCCGGATCTTCCTTGCCTTGTCTTCCTCGAACAGCAGGATGAGGAACGCATTCTTCAACGCCTTGTATCCGCCGCGAAGCAGTTTCGCATAAGCGCGGCTTTCCCGGGCCAGAAGCATCGGGTTGCGCGCCATGAAGTAGCAGCGCCATGCGGGGTGGTGGGAGCGCCACACATCGAACCACGGCAGGCGATGACGCCGGTAGTTGCCGACGCTGTGGGACAGGAGGGGGGCGGCGGTTTGCAGGATGCGCCAGCCCTTGCGCCGGGCCCGCTGGCAAAACTCGTGGTCGATGGTGTCGATGAAGAAGTCTTCGCGGAAGGGGCCGATGTCGTCGAAGGCCTGAAGCGACAGCAGCATGCCGGAGGTGATGACCCGCTTCTTTTCGGCCCAGAGCGCCTCGCCGGGCACGACCGGCCGCTGCACCGGCATCGGCTGCCGGTTGCGGTCAATGAATCTGGAGCCGATGAGCGCGATCCGGTCCGGCTGCGGGTGGGTGGCCAGGATGCCCGCAAAACGGCTGGCCATGTCCGCGAGCGGCAGCGAATCCTGGTCGAAGAGGACGACCCAGGCATATCCCAGTTTCCTTGCCTGGGCGACGCCCGCATTCAGGGCTGCGCCGAGACCGGCATTCCTGCCCGTTTCGAAGAGGCTGACCGGCCCGCCGCTGAGGCCGCGCAGCATCTCGAGCGCCGGCCCGACGGTGCCATTGTCGACGATCAGGACATGGCCGCACTGCATTTGGATGGCGCCAAGGTATTCGGCGAAACGGGCGTCCGGAAAGTGGCTGACGATTATCGCGCACAGCCGGCCCTTGTCCGGCAGAGGCCTGCTCATTTGAAGGCGCGCAGCGTGCATTCCTCGCCGCCGTCGGGAATGCCGGCGCGCGACCTTACGGCCCAGAGCTGGAAATAGAGGCCTGCCACGATTCTCTTTTCCTTGTCGAGCCGGTCTTCACTGGCCTTCATGTCCCCCATGCTGCGGATTTTCAGGCTGGAGGCCGAGACGTAATCCGAGTTCACGCTGGTCGTCCAGGTTTCGCTCCGGGCAAAGCCCGCGCGCGTGGCCAGCATGGAGAGCGAACGGGGCGAAAACAGATGCAGATGCCGGGGCGGATCCAGGCTGAACCAGCTGGTTCCGAAAATGCGATGCTCCTGGCTCATCGCATTCGGCGTGTTGGCGATCAGCACACCGCCCGGCTTCAGCAGCCGCCTGGCTTGCTCGAGCAGTTCTGCCGGCTCGTGCACGTGCTCGATGACATGGTTCATCACCACTGCATCGTAGGCATCCCCCGCCAGGGCGAGCGACTTCAGTTCTCCGAGGTGCACCTGGAAGGGGTATTTCGCCTTGGCGGCGGCCCAGGCCTTTTCATCCACCTCCTGTCCCTCGACCTGCCAGCCGAGGGCGGCCAGGCGCGCGAGCCGCTTGCCGCTGCCGCAGCCGATCTCCAGCAGCCTGCCCGGGGCAACGTCGCGCAGGTACATCAGGTCGTGATTCTGCTTTTCCTTGCCGATCCCGATGAAGCGCTTGAGCAGGCGCTTGTAGAGGCGCAGCAGGCGAACCCGCAAGCCCTTCCTGGGGCCGGCCGGTCCCCCGCGCCCCTTGTCCTGGTGCGTGTAATAGGTGGCGTAGGCCTTGTGGATTTCTTCCCGGCGCGGCATTGGATCGAGCCAGACGAGGCCGCATTCTGTGTTGTCGCATTGCCGGGAATTCCACTTGCCGGGCACATGGAACAGTCGGTCCTCCATGCCGGCATGGAGGAGGGTTCCGGCGGAGCCGCAAAGCGGGCACGCCGGGCAATCCTCGCTGCCGATATGCGCGGCTTCTTCGGTAACAGGCATGGCGGTTTCCAATTCCAGATTCCGGGTCGGGTGCCGATGAAGGAACTAGGCGCGATCCGCCGCGCCCTGTCCCAACGCAATATTGTAGGCCCGGTCAAAAACGGTTGCGTCCGGATGGCAAATCCAGGCCCGGTCCTGTTCATCCCTCATAAGGTGCTTCAGGTTGCGCAAGCGGCGGTGGCGGGGTATCGGCTTGCCTGAGGCGCGCAGGTCGGCGATGTCGATCAGCCCGAGCTCGCCGGCAGGCGTCAGGACGATATTGCCGAGGTGCAGCGAGCGGAAATAGATGCCGGCCCCGTGCAGGCGGGCGACGAAGCGCCCGAGCTGGTCGCGCAGCGCTGCCGTGCCCGCGCCCGAGCGGACGAGGTGGCGCAGCGTCTGCCCCGCCAGCGGCCGGTAGCGCACGGCATCGCGGCTCACGCTCGGGATGCGGCAGACGCCGATGACGTCGGGACAGGCGATCTGCCGCCGGGCCAATTCGAGCGCATTGTCGGCGAAGCGCCGGGCGTAGGGATACCAGGCGGCGGAGGAAATCAGGCGCTTGCGGCGGAACAGCTTGAGGTAGCTGCCGTCGGCGAGTTGCAGCACCTTGTCGCCATAGCGGTCGTGTTCCAGCACGGTGGCGCCGGCGCGCAGCGCGAGGTAGTCATCGTGTTCCAAAGTCTGCAAGGGGGCGTCCGTCGGCGGGCTGGCTGCGTGTCGTAGTGCGACATTTTACCAGTCCGGCCGGGCATGCCGCCCATGCTAGAATCCCCGCATCATTTCCGCCGTCCGGCGCCCCATGCAACCCCCTGATTCGCACGCCACTGCCAGCGTCACTTCCAGCCTGAGCCTGTATCTGCGCCTGCTGGGCTACGTCAGGCCGTATGCCGGCTGGTTTGCCATCAGCATCCTCGGCTACTTCATCTTCGCCTCGTCCCAGCCCATGCTGGCCTCGGTGCTGAAGTACTTCGTCGACGGGCTGGTCGATCCGGCGGCGGCGACGCTGGCCGGCGTGCCGCTGGTCGGCAGCCTGCAAATGATGCACGCCGTGCCGCTGCTGATCGTCCTCATCGCCGCCTGGCAGGGGGTCGGCTCCTACCTCGGCAACTACTTCCTCGCACGGGTCTCGATGGGCGTGGTGCACGATCTGCGGGTGGCGCTGTTCAACAGCCTCCTGCGGCTGCCCGACCGCTATTTCGACATGCACAACTCCGGCCACCTGATCTCGCGCATCACCTTCAACGTCACCATGGTGACGGGCGCAGCCACCGATGCCATCAAGGTCGTCATCCGCGAGGGCCTGACGATCGCCTTCCTCTTCGGCTACCTGTTCTGGATGAACTGGCGCCTGACCCTGGTGATGGTCGCCATCCTGCCGGTCATCGCCGTGCTGGTCACCAGCGCCAGCCGCAAGTTCCGCAAGCAGGCGAAGAAGATCCAGGTGGCCATGGGCGACGTGACGCACGTCGCCTCGGAGGGCATCCAGGGGCATCGCGTCGTGCGCAGCTTCGGCGGCGAGGACTACGAACAGCGGCGCTTCCTCGAAGCCAGCAGCAACAACATGAACCGGCAGTTGCGCATGGTGCGCACCGGGTCGGTGTACACGCCGATCCTGCAGCTGCTCATCTACAGCGCCATGGGCGTGCTGCTGTTCCTCGTCCTGTGGCTGCGTGGCGAGGCCTCGCCCGGCGACCTGGTGGCCTACATCACGGCGGCGGGGATGCTGCCCAAGCCGATCCGCCAACTCTCCGAGGTCAGCTCGACCATCCAGAAGGGCGTGGCGGCGGCCGAGAGTATCTTCGAGCAGCTCGACGAGCCGCCAGAGAGCGACACCGGCACGATCAGCCGCGAACGCGTCAGCGGCCGGCTCGAGGTGCGCGATCTCTCCTTCGCCTACCCGGGCGGCGAGCGCCGCGTGCTCGACGGGCTGAACTTCACGATCGAGCCGGGGCAGATGGTGGCGCTGGTCGGCCGTTCCGGCAGCGGCAAGTCGACCCTGGCCAACCTCATCCCGCGCTTCTACCATCACAAGGAAGGGCAAATCCTCGTCGACGGCACCGACGTCGAGGACTACACGCTGCGCAACCTGCGCCGCCATGTCGCCGTCGTCAGCCAGCAGGTGACGCTGTTCAACGACACCGTGGCCAGCAACATCGCCTATGGCGATCTCGCCGGCGCGCCGCGCGAGGCCGTCGAGCGCGCCGCCGAGGCCGCCTTCGCCCGCGAGTTCATCGACAAATTGCCGCAGGGTTTCGACACGCTGGTCGGCGAGAACGGCGTGCTGCTCTCCGGCGGCCAGCGCCAGCGCCTGGCCATCGCGCGCGCGCTGCTGAAGGACGCGCCGATCCTGATCCTCGACGAAGCCACCTCGGCGCTCGACACCGAGTCCGAGCGCCACATCCAGGCTGCCCTCGATTCTGCCATGCGCGGTCGCACCACGCTCGTCATTGCCCACCGACTGACCACCATCGAGCGCGCCGACACCATTCTGGTCATGGACCAGGGCCGCATCGTCGAGCGCGGCAGCCATGCCGAGCTGCTCGCCCTCAACGGCCATTACGCCAAACTGCATGCCATGCAGTTTCGCGAGCCTGCGGAAGAACCGATTCGGTAGGGCGGAGGCAGTTCAGGCCGGCGGCAACGCGGCGTCCATGTCGCGCCGGAGGGCGCTGCCCTCCGGCCAGTTGCGCAGGAAGCGGGCGCGGTCCTTCTGCCAGGCCTTGCGCCAGGAGGCCTCGCTGTCGTGTTGCCGCATGGCGTCGAGGTCGAGCACGACCAGTTCCTCGCCGCCGCAGAGAAAGTTGCTGGCCTTCAGGTCGCCGTGGCTGATGTGCGCGGCGGCAAGGCCGGCAAAGAGCCTGCGGACAGCTTCCTTCACCTTGGCGGGCGCCCCCCGGTCTGCCTGCTCGGCCAGCCGCGCCTGCAGGTTCGGCCCCTCGCAGTATTCGCTGATGAGCCAGGCGCGGCCGCGCAGCGGGCCGAGGCGGCGCTCGATGAGGGCCAGCGGGCGCGGCGTGGCGATGCCGAGGAAGCGCAGGCGGTGCGCCTCGATCCAGGAATGCCAGGCGCGGCTCGGCCGCCAGGCGCGCGAGAGGGCGTGGCCGGCGCCCTTGATGTTGTAGCGCTTGATGACCAGCTTGCGTCCCTCCAGTTCGACCAATGCCAATGTGGCGGTCCGTCCGCGCTTGAGGGGGGTGCCCTGCTCGAGCCAGGCATCCGGATCGGCGATCAATGGGGCGAGGAAGTCGGCTTCGGCGCGCACCAGCGAGAAGTAGCGGTCGGCGCGTCGCGCCGACTTGAAGAGGCTGCAGTCGCGCAGGCACTTGTCGAGGTAGTCGGCCAGGCGCGCTTCGCGGGCGCGGACGATTGATGTGCCGAGCTGCGCCGCATCGACAGCGAGATCCGGATTGCCCTTGCGGTAGGCTGCCAGCAGGTCGGCCTGCAGTCCGCTGAGGGTTGCCGGTGGCAGCTGGGCAAACAGCAGGGCCAGATTCTCCAGGCGCTCGCGATCCGCGCCGGCCATCCGGATGGCATCGCCATCGATGACGTACAGGCAGTCATCCTTGAGCAGGAAATTGCCGAGATGGACGTCCTCCTGCAGGATGCCGCGGGCGTGCATGCGGCCGACTGCCTCGAACACGCTTTCCAGTTCGCCGACTGCCATGGCATCCGGGCAGTGCGCGCCATCGAGATATTCGGTGAGCACGAAATATCCCGCCCCCTCCAGCCTGCCGCTTGCCAGCAGCTTCGGCGTCGGCAGGTCGTAGGTCTTCAGACTGTCGATGCCGCGGCATTCGCGCTGCCAGTGGCGCTCGCTGCCGCGTGCCGCGATGAAGAGCTTGGCCAGGACGGTCTGCCCGTTCCAGCTGCCGATGCCGGTGAGTCGCTTGCCGGGCAGGATGCGCAGCCAGCGTTCGACGACCAGCTCGCGGCCGTCGTCGACCGCGATCGTGCTCGGCACGAGCAGGCGGCGGCCGCCGGTGCGCAGCGACTCGGCGGACTCCAGCGCCTCGTCGCGTCCGGCGAAGAAGCCGGCGATGTCGCGGATGCGCCGCTTGTCGGATTCGTCGAGCTTTTTCTTCTGCGCGTAATCGAGGTAGAAGCGCAGGCGCTGCGTGCGGGAGAGCTGGCGCTTGGCCACCTTGTCGAGGCAGGCGAGGTCCTTGACGATGCGGTACTGCAGGAAGGGCGGCCACCAGAAGCCGCCGCTCGGGCAGTCGATCAGGTAGACCTTGCCGACGGCATCCACCAGCAGGTTGCGCCACTTGAGGTCGCCATGCACGAAGCGGCGGCTGTGCATGCGGCGGGCGATGTCGGCCACCTGGGCGGAGACGCCGTCCCGCCAGGACTGACTTTGCAATTTCGGGTCGTGGCTTCGGGCGAGCTTGCCCAGGTCGGTCGTATCCGGAATTTCCGCTGTGATGAGTGCACCGCGCACGAAGCGGCCGCCCTGGCTTTCGAGGCCGTAGGCGACGAGCCGGGCGGTAGGAATGCCCCAGTCGGCGAAGCGCTGCAGGTTCTCCCATTCCAGTTGCACGCGCGGCGTGCCGAACCAGCGCCGCAGCGGCTTCTTGCCGAGGCCGTGGTAGCGCTTGACGTAGTAGCGGCGGCCATCGACTTCGACGCGCACGGTGCGTGTCGTCGAATCCTTGGCGACAATCTCGCCCTCGAGGGCGAAGACGGCGTCCAGGTCGGCAAAGCACCCGGCTGCGGCGGCATCCACCCCGGGCAATACCTGCCAGTCGCTCACGATGCTCCTTGTGGCGCGAACTTGCGCCGATAGCGTTCCGTCAGGCGCGCGCCCTCGCGTGCGAGATGGGCGAGCAGGTCGGCTTCCTCGATGAGGATGTCGCGCAGCGGGCGCTCGAAATAGGCGCGCAGGAAGCGCAGCCGGTCGCGTGCGGTGAGGCCGATCTCGAGCGTCGAGAAATGCAGCGCCGCCAGGTCCTTGTCGCGCCAGCGCCGCGGCGCGGCGCCCGCGCGCACCTGGGCACGGTGCAGGTCGATCAGCGACAGGCGGAGCCGCTCGGGTGTCGGGATCGGCTCGGTGTGCAGCAGGAAGTGGCAGAGGTAGCAGTCGCGGTGGTTGACGCCGCCGCGGTGCATCTTTCCCGCCATCTCCGCCACGCGGGCGATCAGCGCGCGTTTCAGTGCCGGCGCCGGCGGCCGCGCCGGCCAGTCGCGGCAGAAGTCCTCCAGGCTCACCGTCGGGGCGAGTTCCTCGGTGACGATGAAGGACTCCAGCTTGGCCGGATTCGATCCGCGCCGGCCGAAGGCGACGGCCTTCATGGTGTCGACGCCGAGTTCGGTGAGGCGCTTGATGGCGTGCCACTCGTGCTCGGCGCCGAGCACCGGCAGGCGCGCCGTGACGAGGTTCTTGAGGATCTCGCCCCAGCCGACGCCGCGGTGGAGCTTGACGTAGTAGCCGCGCCCGCCGACTTCCGTGCGCAGGGTGCGGCGGCCTGCCAGTTCGCGCAGTACCATGCCCTGCAATGCTTGCGCCGCCTGAAAGGCATCCTGTCCCGCCCACAGCGTGCGGAAGGGCTCGTCGAGGTAGAGGATGGACCCACCCCCCGCCCCCCGCCCCGCGGGCGGGGGTGACGGGTGTTCGCGGGCTTCGCCCGCTCCCTGGTTCATCGCGTCCTCATTTGCAGGATGATATCCGCCGCGCGCTCGGGCAGGCTGTAGATGTCGGCCGTCTGGGCCCAGGCGAGGCCGCTGGCGCCCCACTGCCGGCGTGCCGCGTCGTCGGCCAGCATGCCGGCGAGGAGGGCGTTGAAACCCGGCTGGTCGAAGGATAGCGGCACGACGCGGCCGGCGCCGGCTTCCTCGATGTAATGGGCGTAGCCGCAGGCGGCAGTGGTCAGCACCGCCAGTCCGGCGACCACCGCCTCCAGCAGCACCGTGCCGGTGTTCTCGTTATAGGCGGGATGGATCAGCAGGTCGGCGCCGAGCAGGAAGCGCGGGATGTCGTCGCGGCCCTTGAGGATGCGCACCTTCTCGCCCAGGCCGAGCGATCGCGTCATCGAGACGAAGGGCTTCGGGTCGTCCTGGCCGATGGCGATCAGGCGCGTGCGCTGCTTGAGCGGGGCGGGCAGGGCGGCCAGCGCACGCAGGCTGCGGTCGAGCCCCTTGGTCTTGAAGCCGGAGCCGATCTGCACCAGCAGCAGCTCGTCGTCGCCAAGATGGAACTCGCGGCGGAATCCGGCGCGGATCTCCGCGGCGTTGGCCGGCGCCCGTCGGTCCGGCGCGATGCCGGGCGGCAGCAGGTGCAGCCGCTCGGGCTGAGTGCCGTAATGCTTGACGTAGAGGGCCTGCTGCACGGCGGAGATCATGAGGATTTCAACTTGGGCTTCCGGCGCGAACACCGCGCGCTCGTAGGCGGAAAAATGGCGGTAGCGGCCGGAGAGGCGGTACATCGGGCTGCGCAGGGTGCGCGCCTTGTCCTCGTAGCAGGGGTCGGCGCAGTAGTAGACGTCGAGTCCGGGCATCTTGTTGAAGCCGATGAGGCGGTCGGCCGGGCGCGCCGCCAGATCCTTGCGCACCCACTCGGCGAACTTCTCGTAGCGGCGGTGGTTGGACAGCGCCTTCACCGGCGCCTTCACCACCTCGAAGCCGGGCGGGATGTCGCCCTCCCACTGCAGGGTGTAGACGCGGATGGCGTGGCCGCGCGCCTGGCAGGCCAGCGCGATGCGCAGGAAGTCGCGCTGCAGGCCGCCGAAGGGGAAGTACTTGAAGAGGGTGAACGCCAGTAGCATCGACCTGGGCGCTTATTCGACCACGCCGGCTTTCGCGGTGAACACGCGTACGGGCGGCTGGATGCGCTGCTTGCGGCCGGAGCGCGCGGCGATGGTTCGCCACAGCCATTTGGCGAACGGCGTCAGGCGCTCGAGCTGAAGGTAGGACCTGAAGAACCACAGGCGGTCGCTGCGGCTCCACATCTGCGAATGGTAGTTGAGCGTGTACAGGTCGCGAATGGCGCAGACGACCTTCGACGGGCGCCAGCGCGATTTCTCCAGGTCGATGACGCGCGCCTCGACGCCGCCGTCGGCGCTGACGCGGACGAAGACGTGCTTGGGGAAGAAGCAGTTGTGCTGGATGCCGTGGGCGTGCATGTCGCGCAGCAGGGCGGCGACCGCTTGGAGCATGCGCAGGCGCATCGGTCGCGCCGGCGCGCCGTCCTTCAGCCAGCGCAGCACGCGGTCCTCCATCGAAACGAAGCCGGTCAGTTCCTCGGTGACGAGGATGGCGCGCTCGTCCTTGCCGACCTTGTGCATGGCGAAGTAGACCGGCTCCAGCGTCGGGATGCCGCAGGCGCGGTAGTGCTGGATGTGGCGGAACTCGCGCAGGAAGGTCGGCGCGCCGCGCAGCGGATGTGTCCACAAGCGCGCCTTGTGGTTCTCCTGGCGCTTGAGGAAGATGGCGCGCGTGCCGCCGCCGGGCAAAGCCAGCTCGCAGCGCGAGACGCCGCTCCAGCCGCCGCGGCGGTGGTTGGGCGCCTCGAACCAGTCCGCCTTGAGCTGCCACAGGGCGCCGAAGTCGGACAGGCCGTTGTGGACGAGGATCGGGCGCCAGCGGTCGTTGATGAAGTCCTTCATCGGCAGTCTATTTTTTCACGCGCAGCACGTAGGCGCGCCACTTGTCCCAATACCTGATGAAGTCGGTGTGGCCGATCATCTCCAGGCCGGCGGCGGCGAAGTCCCGCTCGATCTCGGCGCGCCTGAAGACGAAGCGGTCGCGCGGCCGGTCGGCGCCGCGCACGCGCGCCTTGCGCGCGTCGTTGATTTCGCTGCGCCAGGCGCGGAAGTTGCCGTCCACCCAGAGCGAGACGATCACCGTGCCCGAGCTGATGCGGGCGAATTCCTTCAGCATGGCGATGCGGTCCTCGCTCTTCTCGATGTGGTGCAGCAGGCGGATGCTGAAGACGCAGTCGACGAAGTTGTCCGGCAGGCCGGTGGCGAAGGCCGAGCAGCAGAAGGACTTCTCGATGCGGGCGACGACGTCGCGCGGGCGCAGTTCGAGGCCGGCGTCGATCATGGACTGGCTGTTGTCGGCGACGTAGATCCTGCGGTCCTTCTCCTCGGCCAGCATGGACCAGAAACGGCCGGTGCCGCAGGGCAGGTCGAGCACCGAGCGCGGCCGTCCGGCCATGGCGAGGGCCTTGCGCGCCATGCCGACCTCGCGCCAGGTCGACAGCCGGCGCCAGAAGCCGGTGTTGTGCTTGTGGAAATACCTTCGCGCGTGCTCGATGTCGTATTTCTCGGAAAATTCGTAATGCGGGGGGGTGATGCCTTCGTCGGCCATGCTTGAAACCACCTGATTGGAAGCCCGTCATCATGCCTGAAAACCCCAAAAAAGTCATCCACTTAACGAAGAAATCCGGTGCCTGCCCGTATAATGCCGGAGACGTTAATCAGGAAAAATGCGAATGAAGAAGACCGACCTGGAAAAACTCAAGGGACTGAAAATCGACGGCCGGATGAAGCACGCCGGCACGCCGGGCCGCTTCGGCGCGGAAGCGGGGGCGGCCGCCCTCAGCCGGCGCGAGCAGCGCGAGCGCGAGCGAGCGCTGGGGCTGGTGCCCTTTGCCGTCAAGCTCGATGGCGATCTGGTGAAGCGCCTGCATGCCCTGGCAAACGAGCGGCAGGCCGGGCTGAGCGAAATCGTGGCGGAACTGCTGGAGCAGGGGCTTAAGGCGTAGTCTCGGCCAGTCGCAGCGTGCAATAGCTGACCGAGCGGTCGTCGGGATCGCTCGCAATGGCGAAGCCGAGCTTGGCGGCGAGCCGCAGCATGGGCTTGTTCTCGCTCAGCACGAAGCCTTCCATGACGGCCACGCCGCGTTTTTTCGCTTCGGCAATCAGCGTCGTCATGACCAGGCGCCCGAGTCCGGCGCCGGCGAAATCGCCGTCGACCGTGGTGGCGAATTCGCATACGGACGGATCCTTGCCGAGGAAGTAGATCGCGCTGCCGACGATGTCGTAGCCGTCGGCCGCCGGCACCGTCGCGACGAGGCCGAAGCCATGCTCATGCAGGGACCCCAGCACCTCGCGCAGGCGCTTCATGTCGGGCGCCTTGACGAAGCGCATGAAGCGCATGTAGCGCGCGTCCGGGCTGAGCCGGTCGAAGGTCTGGACGAACTCCCCCTCGTCCTCGGGACGCATCTCGCGGACGTGCACGACGCGGCCGTCGCGCAGGGTGTGGTCGAATTCGGAGAAATTGGATGTCATGGTGAATATGCGGATTGACCATGCCATATTAACCCACCGGGGTGGCGCTAAACTGTGCGCGCCCCAGTCCGTCGATCAGCGCCGGGAAGCGCGACGCGCACCCTGTAGGCACGATGCGCGGGACGCAGGCATTTACTGCTTGACGGCGTTGACCGAAGCTTTCGGGTTGTCCAGACCGAGTGTGTACCCGAGCGAGACATGGTGATAGCGCCAGTCGGCGTGGTCGTCGTGGATGGCGAAGCCGAAGTTGAAGGTCTTGCCCGGCGCGAAGGCATGGCTGCCGGCACCGCCCTCGAGCTTGCGGGTGAAGGTCACCGTCCACTTGCCGCCTTCGTTCCTGCCTTCGGCCAGGCCGGGGGCGGCTTTCAGGCGCCGCGCTTCGAGTACGTGGCCGGCGCGCGGCCCCTCGCTGCTGCGGTATTGCCACATCTCGAGGAACTTGCCGTCCTTGAGCATTTGCGCGTACTCGGCTTCCGGCTTCAGCTTGTCCCAGCCGCCCAACGGCTTGCCCTTGGTCTCGAGTGCAGTGCGGGTTTCCTTGAGGTACTTGGTCGGGCCGTTCGAGCGGATGTCGAGTTCCTTGGCGCGCGGGTGCTTGGATGCCTCGGGGCTCACGTCCGGCATCGAGCGCAGGTCGTGGTGGCAACTGGCCCAGCAGCCGCCGATGGCACCGTACTCGACCTTGCCGTCATCGAACATCACGGCAACCTTGACGTCGTTCTTTTGGTCCATTTTTTTGCCTTCGCCCGCCGGCGGCTGCTTCCACTCGAAGCGCAGGTAGACATTGCTGGCATCGTAGGCGGCCTGCACCGTCACGGGAATGGCGGCGGCCTTGCCCTTCACCGTAGCAGTGTCAGGCTCCAGCTTCTGCCCGCTGACGATCTTCTTGCCCATCACCGCGGTTTCCTCGTCATGGCAGCTGGCGCAGGTCTCGCCCTTGCGCATGCCACGCGCGCCGCTGTGCTCGGAGTTGACCAGCGCCCACTCCATCGACGCCACGCCGGGGTAGAACACGATGATGGTCTTCTTCGGCGCCTTGCTCCAGTCGGGTGCGGCAAGGGCAGGGGCCGCCAGGCCGGCAGCGGCAAGGGCCAGCAGGATTACGCGTGTCATGAGAGTGCACCTCCAGGTTGATGATAGCCCCCGCAGAGGGATACAGGATAAACATCATAAGCAAAAAGGGCCTGCATGGGGATGCAGGCCCTTCATTTTCTGGTGGGCGGCACAGGGTTCGAACCTGTGACCCCTGCCGTGTGAAGGCAGTGCTCTACCGCTGAGCTAGCCGCCCATTTTAGCTCCGACCGCTTTGCTTAACCTGCCGCCGCAGGTTAGTCTGCGCTGAAACTATGTTTTGGGAGGCGCGCATTCTCCCATGACAGCCGTTTTTGGTCAATTTTTCTGCAGTGGGTTCTTGTTGAATGCCTATCGGATGTCGTTGAATAATTCGTTGCTGGAACCATCTGCACCAATTACCCTAATGACGGTCGACGAAAAAACCCGGTTCTGGAATAACCAAAACCGGGTTTCGATTTGTACCTGAAAGTCTTATTGTGTCGCTAACTACATCCGAAGATTAAATTCCACAAAGAAACCTTTATTGACGAAATCTTCGTGCGCCGACCCGATTCCGAGGGGGCCCGGAAGCGTACCGGCCACAGCCGGACTATTCGTATCGCGCGTATCCAGAATGTCGTTAACTCGGCTGTAGCGCCAGCCCAGACTGATCTGCGCGGCCTGGGACAGGTTATAGCCAAGCTGCAAGCTTGCATCGAGCGTCAAAGGTCGCATGCTGTCCTCGTCGCTGGCTGTCAGAGTGCTGATCAGGACTCCGGCATTTGTTCTGGGAGCCACGATTTTTTGCTTGCGTTCGCCGGTAAGCATTTTTGCTAGGCCAAGGTCTCCCTTGACGAAGAATCCGCTGTTGCCCAGCGGCGCATTGAATTTAGCCCCGATCCGCGGACCAATGCCGGAGTAGCTCAAGTCGCGATCGGGAAACTCCTCGAATCCGGGGGTGCTCGGCGGACGCGTATAGTGGTAGGCGACATCGATGTTTTGATTGAATTTGAGATAGCGCAAACCACCATACGCAACGATGTTCGCCTTCTCCATGACGAAGCGCTTTCCAATGGCAGCATCGAAGTTCTGCAGCTTGCTATCGTTCTTGATGCCGGCGTTATCGTAGCAATCGCTTTGCAAGCCTTGGACTGGCCGCAAGGTACACGAGTTTACGACAGCCGGATTCGTGTCGTAGTGCCCCTTCTCCTTGGAGTGATAGTTGACATAGCCCAGATCCACCACCCAGTTGTTGCTCATGTTGACGCCAAGGGCGATGCCAAAGGCCATGCCTCTGCCCAAATCCTGGTCGATTATGCGATTTGGGGCAGTACTGGTTTCCCTGGCATAGGGAATGTCACCGGATCCGTCTGCCGATAATCTCCCTCCCCAGAGGGAAAATTCAAAACCATTATCGGCTAACACGGATTGCGAAGCGATCGTCAGTGAGGCGAGCATCA
>Ga0209476_10000997_pt1 | contig 19473 bp, 19 predicted proteins | sample KloWWTrecipitate_FD_187179 | JGI IMG/M metagenome (GOLD analysis project Ga0209476, IMG submission 187179) | Active sludge microbial communities from Klosterneuburg, Austria, studying microevolution and ecology of nitrifiers - Klosterneuburg... | ecosystem: Engineered > WWTP > Aerobic digester... | reverse complement strand
TCGACCTGCGCCCGGACCTCCTCGATCGTCACGGGGATGCCGTCGGCCGCCATCTTCGCGACCATCGCATCGAGCCTGGTGTCGCGGCTGTGGAGCGCCCGTTCCAGCTCGGCCACGAGGTCGGGGTGCGTCGGGTCGGGCAGGTACGCGAGCAGGTGGATGCTCTGGTGACGCCGGCTGCACGAGACCTCGATGCCGGGAACCAGCCGGATGCCGTGGCGCCGCGCCGCAGCCGTCGCCTCGTCCCAGCCCAGTGTCGTGTCGTGGTCGGTCAGCGCGAGCGTCGTCAGACCGGCCTCCACCGCGCAGGCCACGACCTGCGCCGGCGGCTCGGTGCCGTCGCTCGCGGTGGAATGGGCGTGCAGGTCGATCACCCGAAGATCGTAGTGGCGAGCGAAGACCGCCCGGGCCGGGGCAACCTTTCCCGGGGTGCTGGCGTAGAGATGGTGACACCGAGCACCAGGAGGATTCATGAGCACACGGGTGAGGGCCGAGCGCGACGCCGCGTTCACGGCCTTCGTCGAGCAGGCGTCGCCGTCGCTGCTGCGCACGGCGTGGCTGCTGACCGCCGACCACCACGCGGCTCACGAGCTCGTGCAGGCCGCGCTCGTCAAGACCTACGTCGCGTGGCCTCGGGTGCGCCCGCAGGGGGCGCTCGCGTACTCGCGCAAGATCCTCGTCAACGAGCGGACGGACTCGTGGCGCCGGCGCCGCGGTGAGGTCAGCGTCGGTGAGGTGCCCGAGGCGACGGTGCCCGTGTCCACGACGAGCGAGGACCGCGACCTCGTCGTCCGGCTCCTGGCCGGCCTGCCCGACCAGCAGCGGCGCGTCGTCGTGCTGCGCTACTACACCGACCTCAGCGAGCAGGCCGTCGCCGACTTGCTCGACATCTCGCTCGGCTCCGTCAAGTCCGCCGCCTCGCGCGGGCTCGCCGCCCTGCGCACCCAGCTCACCACCACCGACGGGAGCCCCCGATGAGCCACGACGTGTTCGAGGACGAGCTGCGCACGCTGCTGCACGGCGCCACGCAGGCCGAGAACTCCGCGTTCCATGACATCGACACCGCCGAGGTCCTCGGCAGCGGCCGCCGCGTCGAGCGCCGTCGTCGGATGGCCGCGGCCGGCGCCACACTGGCCGCCGTCACGGTCGTCGGGATCGGGTCATGGGCCGCCCTCGACGGGCCCTCGGATCGCGCGCTGCAGGTCCCGGCCACTCGTACCAGCGCTCCGGCGACGGGACCGGTCACCGCGTTGCTCGAGCCGTTCGCCGACCTCTCGAGCAGCACCGACGGCCGGCCGCTCTCGATCCCCGGACCACGGAGGGTGGGGGTCCGTGTCGCGCCCGACGCCACGCCCGACCTCGAGTACCTCGCGGTCGGTGCCGACGGCAGCACGTCGATGATGGGCGGGTCGAGTCTCGACGGCATCCCGGCCCTCGCCTCGACCTGGGGCACCGCCGGGGAGGACTCCCACGTCCTCGTCGGGGTGCTGCCCGAGCAGGCGAAGGAGTTCCAGCTCATCACCCCGATGTCCGACGAGGGCGGCCACGCCTCGACCTCGGTCCGAGCGCCCCTGACCGGGACCGGCCGCCAGGCCTTCGCCGTGCGGTTCGAGGTGGCCGGCGACGCCGACACGGTCCGGCACCTCCTCTGGTGGGACGGCAGGGGGGCCGTCCACGACGAGACGGGCGCCATCGTCCCCGCCGTGACGCTTGACGACGCGCAGGGCACGACCGTCTTCGTGTCCGAGGACCTCGACCGGATGGGTACCTTCTCGACCGACGGTAGTCAGTCGATGATGGAGCTGGACGGCTCGCTCAACAGCAGCGGACGCCCGTTCCTGGCCACCGGCCGCGGTGAGGGCTCGCGCATCGACACGCTGTTCGCCGCCGTGGTGCCCGCTGGGACGACACCCGGCACCGTCACCCCCGCGACGGGCACCGAGGTGACGGACCCGCTGACCGTCTCCCCGCTCGCCGGCACCGACCTCGCGATCCTCTGGACCCGCTACTCCGCACCGGAGGCGGCGAAGGGGTCGGCCTACCGCAGTATCACCTGGGACGAAGCCGGCCGCACGGTCACCGAGCGGCCCTGACCCTCAGGTCTGCGGGGTCGCGGCCGGACCGGGCCAGTTCCGGTCCGGCTGCGGCGTCGGGCGCCCGGGCTGCTCGCCGCCGCGGGCGTCGAGGTAGGACTGCCTCGGGACCATCACCTTGCGACGGAAGATGCAGACGACCTTCCCGTCCTGGTTGTAGCCGATCGTCTCGACGTGGACGACGCCCCGGTCGTCCTTGCTCGTGCTCTCCCACTTGTCGAGCACCGTCGTCTCGCCGTAGAGGGTGTCGCCGTGGAAGGTCGGCGCGACGTGCCGCAGGCTCTCGATCTCGAGGTTGGCGATGGCCTTGCCGCTGATGTCGGGCACCGACATGCCGAGCAGGACCGAGTACACGTAGTTGCCGACGACGACGTTCTGACCGAACTGCGTGGTCTCCTGCGCGTAGTTGGTGTCCAGGTGCAGGGGATGGTGGTTCATCGTGAGCAGGCAGAACAGGTGGTCGTCGTACTCGGTGACCGTCTTGCCCGGCCAGTGCTTGTACGTCGCCCCGACCTCGAACTCCTCGTAACTGCGCCCGAACTGCACCGAAAGTCTCCTTCGCTCGACGTGAGGCGCCCATCCTCGCGTGAGCGCACAGCATCCGACAGCGTTGGTGGGCGTGCCGTTGCTCACGCTGCCCGGGCCGTCCTCCTCGCCACCGCGGATGGCGCGGTTGTCCGCTCAGGGCGTGAACACATGCCCGTCACGAGTGGACAACCCCGCCAGCGCCCTGCGGATCTGCGAGATCACCCGGGTCGGGCTGGCCAGGTCTGACCAGGTCACGCGCACCACGACGTACCCCAGCGCGCGGAGTGCGTCTTCGCGACGCTTCTCCGCAACCAGCGCCGAACGCCCCTGTGCCCCCTCGTACTTCACGGCTCCGTCGAACTCGACGATGACGTGGTCGCCGACGAGGAAGTCCACCCGGCCGACGAGAGTGCCGGACGCATCGCAGATGGGCACCTGGCTACGTACCGCCAGTCCGTGGTCGGTGAGCATCAGTCGCGTCCTCGTCTCTCCGACGGACTCGGACTGCGGGTCGGCGCGGCTCAGGAGCTGGTCACCACGGGCCCGCAGCCGACGGGAGGAGCATCGGTCGTCGAGGGCGAGCGCCATCTCGCCGAGGGTGCACTGGCCGGCATGCAGCGCCGCGTCGAGGGGCACCATGGCAGCACCGACGCCCGACCTCACGAGCACTTGCGCGATCCCCGTCGCGATGTCGACACACCGGTAACCGTCGGCGACCACGTGAGGCTGGTCCGCAGGTCGGGCGTGGGTGCGCAGCCCCGAGGCCAGGCGCACCCTGGATACAGCCGACAGGACGTCGACGGTGACGAGGTCGACGCCGTGGAGCGGCAGGCCGTGCAGCGCGAGGGCCGACTGGTGGCTGGCGATGTCTTCGGGCCGCGCCGCGAGCACGGCTCGGGTCCGCAGCATGAGGCGCTGCTCGGGCGTCGCCGCGGACCAGAGCTCCCCCAGAACGTAGGCGTCCCGGCGGACACGGACCACCTCCTGACTGCGCCGCCCGCGGGCCAGAGCACCGTCGTCCACATCGACGACCGCCGCCATGGCGCTCGTGAACACCCCGCCCCGGGAGCCAGCCACCGCTGTGAGCCTGTCGTCCATGCCCCTATCGTCCCGATTCGCGGCGGATGGGACGCTCGGTCATCCACAGGCGACGGCCTCGACGGGGTTGTCGACCCGTGACGCCCCTGTGCACACGTCACGGGCGGACAACCCCGCCACGATGGCGTCTCGGATCGTCCGCCCTGCGCGACTAGGCTGCCGCCATGGCGGACTTCATCGGCGCGGTCGACCAGGGAACGACGAGCACGCGGTTCATCGTCTTCGACCACGACGGGATGCCCGTCGCGAGCCACCAGCTCGAACACGACCAGATCCTTCCCCGCGCCGGGTGGGTCGAGCACAACCCGCTGGAGATCTGGGAGCGCACGCAGACCGTCATCGGCAGCGCGCTGACCAGCGCTGGCCTGGCCACGAGTGACCTCGCTGCGATCGGGGTGACCAACCAGCGCGAGACCGCCATCGTGTGGGACCGCCGCACGGGTCGTCCCTGGTACAACGCCGTCGTCTGGCAGGACACCCGCACCGACTCGATCGCCAAGGCGCTGGATGCCGATGGGCGAGGCGACGTGATCCGGCGCAAGGCCGGTCTGCCCCCGGCCACGTACTTCTCCGCGGGCAAGGTGCAGTGGCTGCTCGAGAACGTCGAGGGCCTGCGCGCCGCCGCCGAACGGGGCGATGCCCTCTTCGGCACCCCCGACACCTGGGTCGTGTGGAACCTCACGGGCGGGCCTGACGGCGGCATCCACGCCACGGACGTCACCAACGCCAGCCGCACGATGCTCATGGACCTCACGACCCTGGACTGGGACGACGAGCTGCTCGGCTTCTTCGGCATCCCCCGGGCGATGCTGCCGAGCATCCACAGCAGCAGTGACGCCGCCGCGTACGGGGTCACGACCGGCGACCGCAGTGGCGCGGCCGGCGTGCGGATCACCGGTGTCCTCGGGGACCAGCAGGCGGCGACCGTCGGTCAGGTGTGCTTCGAGCCGGGCGAGGCCAAGAACACCTACGGCACCGGCAACTTCCTGCTGCTCAACACCGGCGAGGAACTGGTGCGCAGCAGCAACGGCTTGCTGAGCACGGTGGCCTACCGCTTCGGCGACGCCAAGCCGGTGTACGCCCTCGAGGGATCGATCGCCGTGACCGGCAGCGCCGTGCAGTGGCTGCGCGACCAGCTCGGCATCATCTCCGGTGCCTCCGAGGTCGAGTCGCTCGCGGCATCCGTGCCGGACACCGGCGGGGTCTACTTCGTCCCGGCGTTCAGTGGGCTGTTCGCCCCCTACTGGCGAAGCGACGCCCGCGGCGCCATCGTCGGCCTGTCCCGGTTCAACACCAACGCCCACGTGGCGCGCGCCACCCTCGAGGCGATCTGCTACCAGTCGCGCGACGTCGTCGACGCCATGGCCGCCGACTCCGGGGTCAGCCTCACCACCCTCAAGGTCGACGGGGGCATCACCGCCAACAACCTGTGCATGCAGTTGCAGGCCAACATCCTCGGGGTGCCGGTGTCCAAGCCGGTCGTGCCGGAGACCACGGCCCTGGGTGCCGCCTACGCTGCGGGGCTGGCCACCGACTTCTGGTCGGGCACCGACGAACTGCGAGCCAACTGGGCCCAGGCGCGACGATGGGAACCGCAGTGGAGCGACGCCCAGCGCCGCGACGGGTACGCCGGGTGGCAGAAGGCGGTCGAGCGCACCTTGGGGTGGGTCGACGTCGAGTGACTCAGGCGAGGCCGTCGGCCATCGCGCTGTGGCAGATGTCGGCCACCTCGTTGACGGTGCGCCGACCATGGCTGAACCCTGCGGTGCTTCGCGACAGGATGCTCAGCACGTAGTCCCGGTCCGCCCCGCTCACCCACCCTGTCGAGTTCAGGCGATAGCCGTCGGGCAGGGGGCCCCAGCCGTTCTTGGCCGCCACGTGGACCTTGCGTGACTCCGGGGCGAAGACCCCCCAGCGTTGCTGGGGCACCACGTCGGCCATGAGCATGCGGGCGATCGTGCGGCGCCCCCCGTCGAGCACCCGATCAGAGGACAGCACCGCATCCACCATGAGCGAGAGGTCGCCGGGGACGGTTCGCCAGAAGCCCCACCACCCCGAGTCGATCTGGGTCTTCGTCATCCCGACGAGCCCGGCGACCCGCTCGACCTCATCGCGCCCCACCTGGGCGAGCAGGGTCTCGGTGGCCCCGTTGTCGCTGCGGGTGATCATCCGCGTGGCGAGGTCGCGCTCGCGCTCGGTGAGCTCCACCTCGGCCTCCTGGGCCTGCCGGAGCACCGTGGTGAGCACCAACACCTTGATGGTGCTGTAGCAGTACCCCTCGCTCGCCTCGTGACGAAAGCTCTGCCCCCGGCGCAGGTCCACGATCTCCAGCCCCAGCCGCCCGCTGCGTCCCGACAGGTACTCCTCGAGCCGGTTGGCGAGCTTGGGCGCCTCCACCGGTGAGGCTTGGCCCCCTGGAACACCTGAGGCGCTCGCAGTCGCACTGGGCGAGGGGGATGCCGTGGCACCGGCGGGTTCGCCGGCCGACCCGTCGACGGTGGTCGGCCCCGCCGTCGTCACCATCGCTGGGGATGCGACGGCATCGTTGGTGAACAGTTCGCGCACCCCGAGGCCCAGCACCCCCACCCCGAGGAGGGCTCCACCCCCGACCACCAGCCGGCGCCGGGCGATGACCTCGGGCGACGGCCGCCGCGATCGCTGGATGCCGGCCCGTCGCGGGTCGCGAGGGCGCTGCGGAGCAGTCATCAGGACCAGCGTACGGGCGGGCCGTGGTGATCGCCGACACCGAGGACCTCACCGTCGAGCTCCACCCGGGGAAGCCCGGGCGACCCGCTCCCCGAGGCCGCTGCCCAGTCGTGCTCGAACGCGACGTGGGCGAGCGGCATCCGCCCTCGCGCCACCCGAACCGCGTCGTCCACGGCGGCGGTCTCCTCGGCAGGCCAGTACATCCGGGTGACGGAGTGCCACACCACGGTCAGGACGCCGTCAGGCACCGGCTCGGCGAGCCGCTCGGCCACCCACTGCGAGGCCGGGGCCCGGTCGACGACGACCGGGTGCTCCCTCGCGACCGTGAGGGCCGCCGTGAGTCGTGCGTGGCGCTCACGCTGCCACGGCCACACGAAGGAGGTCAGGTACTCGCCACCCTCGGCAGACGAGGTGTCGACCGGGGCCAGGTCGCATCCCCGCCGCTCGACGACCTCGAAGGACTCCGGCCGGAACCCCTCTGCACCACATCCGGGCACGACGAGCGTCGCCTCGACCGGGCCCGCCGACCACCCCTCACCGACGAAGCGGTAGCGGTCGACGAGCAGCCCGAGACCTCCGGAGGCTCCGGGTTCGAGGAGTCGGACCCGGTTCAGCCCGCTTCGGTGCACCGCGTCGGACACGCCGATGAGCAGGGCGAGGGTGCGGGCCGGTTCGTTGGTCTGCGGTGCCACCGCGAGGCTGGAGCGCAGCTCGTCACGGCGCGCCAGCAGCACCGGCCGCACGGCATCCCACGCGTCGCGAGGGTCGAGGTCACCGCCCAGCGCGGGGTAGAACCCCTCGAGCTGCGGGGCCTCGCCCCGCAGGACGATCCTGAAGAGACCGGCGAGCATCCGCAGGTGCGGCATCAGCTGCGCCGGTGCGTCCTGCCAGCCATCGAAGATCTCGCGGGTGACTCCGCCGGCTTCCCAGTCGTCGGCCATCCGTGCGAGGAGCGCCGCGTAGAGGTGGTCCTCAGGGCCGAAGTGTGCCCGGAAACGGTCGGCGAGCGCCTCACCCGCGACATCCACGACGCCCTGACCCATGGCAGCAGGCTACGACGAGAACGCAGCGCGTCCGGCCCGTGGGAGCATGGTCGGGTGAGTGAGGAACAGCAGCAGGCAGACAACCGCGCCCGGGCGACGACCGACGAGTTCCGGGCCTTCGTCCGCGACGGGTGGGCACCACGTCGCCCCACCGTGACCGGGCCGAGCCCCGCGGCTGCCCCGGCGGCGGCTCACCGGGCACTGATCAGCGCGGCGTACCCCCGCCAGCGGCTGATCATCCCGGCAGGTGGCCTGAAGGTGCGCAGCAACGACTGCGACTACGTCTTCCGCCCGCACACGGCCTTCGCCTGGCTCACCGGGCTCGGCGCGGACCGTGAGCCCGATGCCGTCCTGGTCCTCGAACCCGTGGCCGGCGCCGACGGCACTGACGGCGGTCACGAGGCGGTCCTGTACTTCCGGCCGCTGGCCGACCGCGACAGCGACGAGTTCTTCGCGGACTCGCGCTACGGCGAGTTCTGGGTCGGCGCCCGACCCTCCATCGCCGACATCGAGCTCGAGCTGGGCCTGACGGCCCGCCACATCGACGAGTTCCCCGCGGCGGCATCCAAGGATGCCGGCGAGGTCACCGTGCGCGTCGTGCGCGACGCCGACCTCGCCCTCACGGCACAGCTGGATGCCGCTCGGGTCGAGAACGGAGCGGAGCAGGAGGGCCTGAAGGAGAGCGACGCCGCGCTCGCCCACGACATCTCCCACCTGCGGATGTGCAAGGACGACTACGAGATCGAGCAGATGCGCGCCGCGGTCGCCGCGACGCACCACGGCTTCGACGCGATGGTCGCCGAACTCGCGACGGCAGCCACGGTCGAGCGCGGTGAGCGGTGGCTCGAGGGCACCTTCGCGCTCCACGCACGCCACCGCGGCAACGGCGTCGGTTACGACAGCATCTGCGCGGCCGGGGACCACGCGAACACGCTGCACTGGATCAAGAACACCGGCGAGGTCCGCGAGGGCGACCTCGTGCTCATCGACGCCGGCGTCGAGGTCGACTCCCTGTTCACGGCTGACGTCACCCGCACCTTCCCGGTCTCCGGGACGTTCACCGACGCCCAGCGAGAGATCTACGACGCCGTGTACGCCGCCCAGGAGGCCGGCATCGCCGCGGTCAAGCCCGGCAACAAGTTCTCCGACGTCCACGCAGCAGCGATCCGGGTCATCGCCGAGCACCTGCACGCCTGGGGGCTGCTCCCTGACGGCGTCTCGGTCGAGGACACCCTGGACAAGGAGCACGGGCAGTACCACCGCCGCTGGATGGTGCACGGGACGTCGCACCACCTGGGCCTCGACGTGCACGACTGCGCCCTCGCGACGCGTGAGGAGTACATGGATGCCGAGCTTCGCCCCGGCATGGTGCTCACCGTCGAGCCCGGCCTGTACTTCAAGTCCGACGACCTGCTCGCCCCCGAGCGGTTCCGCGGCACCGGGGTGCGCATCGAGGACGACATCCTCGTCACGCAGGACGGCTGCGAGAACCTCTCGGCGGGCATGCCGCGCAGCTCCGCCGACGTCGAGGCCTGGATCGCCCGCCTGCGCACCTCCTGACTTTTCCTCCCCATGAGGCAAGCGCGAGGTTCGCAAGGGATGCATTCCCGTGCGAACCTCGCGCTTCCCGGGTGAAGCCCGCGCGGAGCGGTCAGAGTGTCGTGCGGTCAGCCCCGCCGGATGACGTCGAACAGGGCCGCGTGCTCGACGCCGGCCGCCTGGCCCCCACCGCCGAGAACCATCTGGAGCAGCGCCCGAGGCTTGGGGAAGTCCTCCGGGAGGGCGTCGTTGTAGGCCGCATGGGCCTCCAGTGAGTGCACAGCCGCCTCGAAGTGCTCGCCTGAGACGTCCACGAAGTGGGTCGGGGAGCTGCTCGCAGCCACCGCGAGCGCCTTGACCCCGCCCCACGGCTCCAGCCCCTCCTCGGCGAGGAAGGTGTGCAACCACCGGTTGCCGGCATCCGCGACGGCATCCAACGTGGCCAGGCCGACCGCGCGGTGGTCTGCCTGGTTGACCATGCCGGTGCCGAACCGCTCGTCCCACGTGGTGGTGACGACGAGGTCGGGGCGCTCGCGACGGATGGCGCGGGCGATGGCGCACCGCAACGCAACTCCGTACTCGATCGCTCCGTCGGCGAACCCGCCGAACTCCACGACATCGACGCCGACGCGCCGTGCACTCTCGCGCTCCTCGGCCTCGCGGACCACTGCGGCCTCGTCAGGGTGCATCGTGTCGATACCCGCCTCGCCGCGGGTGAGCAGGAAGTAGCTCACGGTCGCGCCCTCGGCAACCCATCGGTGGACGGCCGCAGCCGTGCCGTACTCGATGTCGTCCGGGTGGGCGACGACGCACAGGACGCGGGCGAACTCGCCCTCGAAGGGCTCGAGGTGGGGGCGTGCGTCAGTCATGGGGCCAAACTACGCCTCGTCGGCGCGAGCCCGCTCGGCTTCCTGCGCCCGGCGTACCTCCTGCATGGCGGCGCGCATCGGGTCCATCTCGGTGAGCAGCTCGCGGCCGCGTTGCACGTGCTTGTGCTCGCAGAGGACCTCGTACTTGGCCGCCACGACCTGGCTGACGGAGGTGAAGTCGCGCTCACCCCGGGTGAGGCGGTACCCCACGGCTGCCCAGACCATGCCGAAGAGTGCACCGAAGGCAACGGTGCTGACGACGTTGAGGATGTTGAACCCGCTCGGGTCGAAGAGAGCGAAGATCGTCCCGACGAACAGACCCAGCCACGCGCCGGACAGGGCGCCCGCGCCGAGGACCCGACCCCGGGTGAGGCGCCCGGTCACGCGCTCGAGCTGCTTGAGGTCGGTGCCGACGATGAGCACGTCCTGGACGGGGAACTCGTTGTCGGAGAGGTAGTCGACCGCCTTCTGGGCCTCCTCGTAGGAGTCGTACACGCCCAGGGACATCGGGTACTGGAGCGAGAGAGCGGCCCGCAGGCCGGGGCGCATGGGCTGGCTGGTCATGTCTGCCATTATCCCCCGGACAACGGCCCTGCCTGCCCACGGGCCCGGCCGTGCCGACCTCCTGACCTTCGCGCTCAGCGGGCCTTGTAGTCCTCGAGCAGGCGGCGACCGATGATCATCTTCTGGATCTCGGCCGTGCCCTCGCCGATGAGCAGCATCGGTGCTTCGCGGTAGAGCCGCTCGATCTCGTACTCCTTGGAGTAGCCGTACCCGCCGTGGATGCGGAAGGACTGCTCGACGACGTCTGCGCAGTTCTCCGAGGCGAGGTACTTCGCCATGCCCGCCTCGAGGTCGTTGCGCTCCCCGGCATCCTTGAGCTTGGCGGCCTTGACCATCATCTGGTGGCTGGCCTCGACCTTGGTCGCCATGTCGGCCAGGCGGAAGAGGATCCCCTGGTGCTCGGCGATCTTCTTGCCGAAGGTCTCGCGCTGCTGGCTGTAGGCGATGCCGAGCTCGAACGCCCGGCGCGACAGGCCACAGGCCCGGGCGGCGACGTTCACGCGGCCCACCTCGACCCCGTCCATCATCTGGTAGAAGCCCTTGCCGGGCACTCCGCCGAGCAGCTGCGCATCGGTCGTGCGGTGCCCCTCGAAGATCAGCTCGGTCGTGTCGACGCCCTTGTAGCCCATCTTCTCGATCTTGCCCGGCACGGTGACGCCCTGCGCGGTCTCCCCGAAGCCGGACTCCTTCTCGATGAGGAAGGTGCTCATGTTCTTGTAGGGGCTCTCGCTCTCACCGAGGTCGGTGCGCACGAGCACGGCGACGAGGTTCGAGGACCCACCGTTGGTCAGCCACATCTTCTGGCCCGTGACGATCCACTCCTCCCCCTCTCGAACGGCCTTGGTGCGGATCGCCGCGACGTCGGACCCCAGCCCGGGCTCGGACATCGAGAACGCTCCGCGGACCTCGCCAGTCGCCATCCGGGGCAGGTAGCGCTGCTTCTGCTCCTCGGTGCCGTGCTGGAGGATCAGGTAGGCGACGATGAAGTGCGTGTTGATGATGCCGCTGACCGACATCCAGCCCCGCGCGATCTCCTCGACGACGAGCGCGTAGGTGAGCAGCGACTCGCCCAGGCCGCCGTACTCCTCCGGGATCATCAGGCCGAAGATCCCCATCTCCTTCATGCCCTCGACGATGTCCGTCGGGTACTCGTCGCGGTGCTCGAGCTCGGTGGCGACGGGCAGGATCTGCTCCTCGACGAACTCGCGCACCAGCTTGATGAGCTCGTGCTGTTCCTCGGAGAGGCCGTCCGTGGTCTGGAGTCGGGACATGCGTGATCGCCGCCTTTGGCTCGGGATGGGTCTGCCCACCGAGTATGCCGTCGGGTTGGCCGACGCTGACCGCTCAGCCGGTGTGAGACCAACCACCTCCGGGTCGATGATGGAGTCATGGCAGCCCGTGCTCCCGCCCACCCGCACGGTGGCCACCCGCCCACCGTCGAAGGTCGCCTGCGGCCTGCCCTGGCCCTGCGCCGCAACGTCGTGGAGTTCGCGCAGCGGTCCTGGCAGGAGCACGGGGACGTGGTGCGCATGGTGGTGGGCCCCCGCGGACTGGACCGCGAGATGTGGTGGCTGCACCACCCCGACGCAGCAGCCAAGGTGCTCTCGGGCGCGTCCTGGCGGTCCTTCGCCAAACGTGACCAGGTCTACGACGAGATCGCCACCTGGCTCGGGCGAGGGCTGCTCGCCGCTGAGGGTGAGGACTGGACACGACAACGCAGGGTGCTCCAGCCGGTGTTCACGCACGCCGCGGTCAACGACTACACGGACCTCATGGTCGAGGAGATGGAGTCGGTCATCTCAGGGTGGCCCGTCGCCGCCGCCCCAACCCCGGTCGACCTCGGCGAGCGGATGCAGCACCTCACCCTGCGCGTCGTGCTGCGGGCACTGTTCGGTGAGTCCGCGTCGGACGCGACCCAGCGCGTGCGCCGTTCCTTCCCCGCTCTCTCCGCCGCCATCATCTCCCGCGGCCTGACGCCACTCCGCCTGCCGGCCGCCATCCCGACCGCCGGGGTTCGGCGCGCCCGAGCGGCCCGCGCCGACCTCGTCGACCTCGTGGACGCCATGGTCGAGGCCCGCCGCAGCGGTCGCACCACCGGGGGCGACGACCTCCTCGGCCACCTGCTCACGGCGCGTGACGGCGAGCGCCTGCTCTCCGACGGGGAGGTGCGCGCCCAGGCCCTGGTGTTCCTCCTCGCGGGGCACGAGACCACGTCCAGCGCCCTGACCTACACACTGCACCTGCTGGGTCGTCATCCGGACGTCCAGGACCGCCTGCGCACCGAGGTGCACGACGTGCTCGGGGAGCGGCGCCCCTCCGCCACCGACGCGGCATCACTCCCCGAGACGACGGCGGCGCTCAAGGAGGCCATGCGCCTCTACCCCTCGGCGCCGGTCCTCGGTCGGCTCGCCGTCGAGGACGACGAGATCATGGGCTACCCCGTGGCGGCGGGTACCTCCGTGGTCGTGGCGCCGTGGACCATCCACCGCCACCCCGACTTCTGGGTCGATCCCCTGATCTACGACCCGTCGCGCTTCACGACGAACGGACCTCGGCCGCAGCCGGCACACCGCTATGCGTGGATGCCGTTCGGTGGGGGTCCACGGGCGTGCATCGGCCAACACTTCTCGATGGTCGAGTCGGTGCTCGCCCTGGCGCTGATCCTGCGCAGCCACCGCGTCGCCCCGACGAGGTCCACCGACGCCGACCACCTGCCGGTCGGCGCCCACCTGACGCTCGTCCCCACGACGCCGGTGCTGGCCACGCTGTCCCGACTCCCCTGACCACGCGATCGCCATGACGCGGGAAAACCAGTGGCGACCGGCGCCGGGGGTGCGGCACGCTGGGAGGTGAGCACACGGCATCCGCCGTCGCTGAGCACCAGACCCTGATCCGGAAGAGGAGGCCGACATGTCGACGACTGTCCGGGCCCACACCGAGCCCCTCCTTCCCTCTCTCGATCAGGAGCACCCCCGTGGCACACCAGCCGTTCCACCTGCCGGCGAAGCAGGAGCTCTTCGCCACCGACACCTCACCTGACGCCCCCTCCGAGGGCGAGCGCTGGTCCACCTGGGACGGCGCGACCCACGGCCCGAAGCCGCGCCCGTCCTGGGTGATCACCGACCTCGGCGCCGTCGAGGCCGATCTCGGCGTGCTGAAGACCGGCAAGGAAGCCGACGTGCACGTGCTGCGCCGGTGGGTCCCGGGCACCGAGCGCAGCAGCACCATGGCCGCCAAGCGCTACCGCAGCGGCGAGCACCGCCTCTTCCACCGCGATGCCGGCTACCTGGAGGGCCGGCGGGTGCGCAAGAGTCGGGAGATGCGTGCGATGGCCACCCGCACCGAGTTCGGCAAGCAGCTCATCTCGGGGCAGTGGGCCGCGGCCGAGTTCAGCGCGCTCGGCACCCTCTGGGCCCTCGGCCTGCCGGTGCCCTACCCCGTGCAGCTCGACGAGACCGAGATGCTCATGGAGTTCGTCGGTGACGTCAGCGGCCCGACGCCCGTGGCCGCCCCCAGGCTCGTGGCGACCAGGCCTGATCCCGACCTGCTCGCCGACCTCTTCGAGCAGCTGCGTACCGCCGTGCTCACGCTCGCGCACCACGGGTGGGCCCACGGCGACCTGTCGCCCTACAACGTGCTGCTGCACGACGAGCGGCTCGTCATCATCGACTGGCCGCAGATCGTCGACGTCATCGGCAACCCGCAGGGCTTCGACTTCCTGGCGCGCGACGCGACGACGATGGCGACGTGGTTCGCCCGGCGTGGCCTGGACGTCGACGCCGGTGAGTTCGTCGGCGACCTCGTGGCCGAGGCGACGTCCCGCTTCTGAGGTGGGCGGACGGCATACGATCAGCCGCATGTCGTCCGCCCCCGCTGCCCCCGCAACCCTCGCCGCGTCCACGGTTCCCGACCCGATGGACGCCCCGGCGATCCGCTGGGGCGTCCTCGCCCCGGGCGGCATCGCCAACACCTTCGCGGATGCCGTGGCCACGGGCACGCGGTCGCGCGTCGTCGCCTGCGGGTCGAGGTCCCTGGATCGGGCCCGGGAGTTCGCGCAGCGCCACGGGGTCGAGCGCGCCCACGGGTCGTACGCCGACCTCGTCGCCGACCCGGACGTGGATGCCGTGTACGTCGCCAGCCCGCACAGCGAGCACCACGAGCACGCCCTGCTCGCCCTGCGGGCCGGCAAGCCGGTGCTCGTCGAGAAGGCCTTCACCCGTAGCCTGCGCGAGGCCGAGCACGTCTTCGACGCCGCGCAGGCAGGTGGCCTGCTCACGGCCGAGGCGATGTGGAGCCGCTACCTGCCGCACTACGACGTGATCGCCCGCACGGTCGCCGCCGGCACGTTGGGTGACGTCGTGGTCGTCGAGGCCGACCACGGCCAGCTGCTCTACCCCGACGGCCCGGCGCGCCTGTCCCAGCCCGAGCTCGCCGGTGGGGCCCTGCTCGACCTCGGCGTCTACCCCGTCTCCTTCGCCGACCACGTGCTCGGCAGCCTCGCCGACGTGACGGCGCGTGGCGTCCTCACCGACCTCGGGGTCGACGCCACGACGACCATCGACGGCCGCGGCCCCTCCGGGGAGCTCGCCCGGCTGTGGTGCTCGATGGCCGCGGCCACCGCGTGCCCCGCACGCGTGGTCGGCACGGCCGCACGGCTCGAGATCTCGGGCGTCTTCTACGCGGTCGACAGCCGCGTGCGCCTCGTGGCACCGGACGACACCGTCCTCGACGAGTTCGTCGCACCGGTGCTCGACCACGGGTTCCGCTACCAGGCCGCGGAGTTCGCGCGGGCCCTGGCGGCGGGGCGCACGCAGACGTGGTCGATGCCGTGGGACGCCACCCGTCGCGTCATGGCCACCATGGACGAGACCCGCCGTCAGGTCGGGGTCGTCTACCCCGGCGAGTGACGCCTCACCGGGGCGTCAGCGCACGAGGTCGCCGGGGCGTCAGCGCACGACGACCGTGCTCCCGATGGGCATGAGGTTCTTGTCCCAGATCATGTTGATCGCCGCGTTGCTCAACCGGGCGCACCCGTGGGAGGCCGGCCACGGCGGGATGTTCGGCGAGCCGTGCACGGCGATGCCGCGGTAGAAGAAGCGAGGGCGCCACAGCTGCCCCAGCGAGTTGGTCAGCGGCCCGTCGACCCCGCGGTAGACCTTGAAGGTCCCCTTCGGCGTGACGGCGATGGCCCGGTTGCCCGAGGTGGAGGTGTACTCCTCACGGTTGCCCGTCGAGGTGTTGAGGATCGTCCTCACCGTGCCACCGCGCACGACGAGCAGCAGCTGGCGGTCCAGCACGATCTCGACCCCGTTGCCGGACAGGGTCGCCCGCGGTCGGATGCCGTCGGCGAGCGCCTTGGCGGTCTTGGGGCCGACCGAACCATCACGTGAGAGGCCGGCAGCCTTCTGCAGGGCGAAGACCGCCTGCTGGGTGAGGGCACCGAAGTGGCCGTCCGGCGTACCGAGCCAGTAGCCGAGCTCGGTGAGCCGCTGCTGGGTGGCCAGCACCTTGGGCCCCCGATCACCCAGCCGCAAGGTGGTGCGCGGCTTGGCCGTCGGCGACGGGGAAGGGCTGGACTTCGCGGACGGCTTCGCCGAGGGCTTGGGGGACGGCTTGGGAGCCTTCGTCGTGCTCGGCGATGGTTTCGGGGCTGCGCTGGTGGTCGGTGAGGGGGTGGCGGACGACGCGCTCTGCGTCACCGTGGGCACCGGGGTGGATGCCGTCGGGGCGCTCACCGACGGGGCGGCACTGGACACGGACGGCGACGGCGTGTCCGGGGCGACCGACGGCGGGGCCGCGCTGGTCGTGCTCTGCTGCGGTGCGGCCGCGTCGGAGGACCAGGACGCGCCGAGCCCCGCACATCCCCCGAGGACGAGCGCACCCGCGAGGGCCAGACCGGGCGTCGCCGCGCGAACGCTCAGGTGACCAGGCATCAGCGAAACTCCAGACGTGTCGAACCGACCAACGGTGCCAATCATCCCTCAGGTGAGGGCATCGAGGCCGGATTGAGGTCCGACGCGGCGGTGCGCGCCCCCCTCAGGCGCGGTCGGCGATGGCCTGCGCGGTCGCGATGACCTGGCGGGCGATCTCGACGTGCAGGTGCTCGACCATGCGCCCACGGTGAGTGACGACACCGCTGCCGGCACCGGCATCCCAAGCCGCCACGAGAGCGTGCGCGTCCTCGATTTCGACCGGTGACGGCGCGAAGACCTCGTTGCACGGCCCGACCTGGCCGGGGTGGATGAGCGTCTTGCCGTCGAAGCCCATGTCAGCGCCCTGGCGGCACTCCGCGAAGAACCCGTCGAGGTCGGTGACGTCGTTGTAGACACCGTCGAGGATCGCGACCCCCGAGCGTCGGGCGGCGAGCAGGGCGAGCGACAACGACGTCAGCAGTGGCTCTCGGCCGGGAACGTGCCGGGCCCCGAGTTCCTTGACGAGGTCGTTGGTGCCGATCACCAGGGCAGCGAGTCGAGGTGACGCTGCGGCGATCTCACCCACGGCGAGCACCGCCGCGGGGCTCTCGATCATGGCCCACAACCGGGTGTGCTCGGGTGCGCCGTGCCGCTCCATGGCGGCCACGAGGTCGAGCACCTCCTGCGCCGAGTCGACCTTGGGGACGACGATCCCGTCAGGGCCGGCGGCGCAGGCGGCGGCGAGGTCGTCGTCGTGCCACTGGGTGCCGCTCGCGTTGACCCGGATCGTCACCTCGCGCTGGCCGTAGTCACCCGAGCGCGCGGCCGCGCACGCGTTGTCGCGGGCCGTGGCCTTGTGGTCAGGAGCCACCGCATCCTCGAGGTCGAGGATGAGGCCGTCGACGGGCAGGGTCTTGGCCTTCTCCAGGGCACGCTCGTTGCTGCTCGGCATGTACAGCACCGATCGACGAGGCCGGTAGTCCGTCGCGGCGCTCATGCCTGCGCCCCGGCATCCGTCGTGCCCGCGGCACCGGCATAGAGCGCGGCGAGCTCAGGGTCGTTGACCGAGAGCCGGGCGGCGAGCTCGAGGATGACCAGGCACTGCTTCAGGCTCGCGTCGTCCTCCATCTTCCCGTCGAGCATGACCGCCCCTGTCCCGTCGCCCATGGCCTCCTTGACCCGCCGCGCGTGCGCGACGTCCTGCGCGCTGGGGCTGAACACGGTCTTGGCGATGGCGATCTGCGCGGGGTGCAGGGTCCACGTGCCGACGCAGCCGAGGAGGAAGGCGTTGCGGAACTGGTCCTCACAGGCGACGACGTCGGCGATGTCCCCGAAGGGGCCGTAGTACGGAAAGATCCCGTGCATCGCGCAGGCGTCGACCATGCGGGCGATCGTGTAGTGCCATAGGTCCTGCTGGAAGGTGGGGCGGGAGCCGGTGATGTCCCCGCCGACGGGGTCGGCACGCACGAGGTAGCCGGGGTGTCCGCCACCGACGCGGGTCGTCTTCATCCGGCGGTCGGCGGCGAGGTCGGCGGGGCCGAGGCTGATGCCCTGCATCCGGGGGCTGGCACCCGCGATCTGCTCGACGTTCGCGACGCCGCGGGCCGTCTCGAGGATCGCGTGGACGAGGATCGGCCGGGTCAGCCCCGCCTTCGCCTCGAGCTGGGCCAGCAGCCGGTCGACGTAGTGGATGTCCTCCGGCCCCTGCACCTTGGGCACCATGACGACGTCGAGGCGGTCGCCCACCTCGGTGACGAGGGTCGTGAGGTCGTCGAGCACCCACGGTGAGTCCAGGGAGTTGATCCGTGTCCACAGCTGGGTGTGCTCGCCGAAGTCCGTGGCGCGGGCGATCTCGACCAGGCCGGCGCGGGCGGCATCCTTGTTCTCCGCCTTGACGGCATCCTCGAGGTTGCCCAGAAGCACGTCGACCGTCCCGACGAGCTGGGGCACCTTGGCCGCCATCCGCGGGTTGCTGGGGTCGAAGAAGTGGATCATCCGGCTTGGCCGCGCCGGCACCTCCCGCACGGGTACGGGTGCGCCCACCGCGAGGGGCGTGAAGAAGTCCTTGGCGCTGCGCATGCGGGGGTCCCTTGTCCACGAGGTCGGCGAGATGCAGGTCTGGCCGGGACGCTAGCAGCGCCGCCCGGTGGGGCGTTGTGAGAGAGTTCACGGTGTGACGGATGACGCTTCCACGCAGGTCACGCCGGGTGCCCCGACCACCAACGTCACCCGGCTGATCCACGAGGCCGCGAGCAAGTCGGGCCTGCTCTGGATCCGCGTGCCCGGCGCCGGCACCCACCCGGTCTGGCACGTGTGGCACGACGACGGCGACGAGCGCGGCACGGGGCCGGCTGCCTACGTCGTGTCCGGGCCCGGCGAGCAGAGCCTGCCGTGGTTGCCCGACGAGGTGGAGCTGGTCCTGCGCAGCAAGGACAGCGGTGGGCTGCTGCTCAGCGTTCGCGCGACGTCGCGCGAGCTCACTCCCGCGGACGAGGACTGGGATGCCGCGGTGCAGGTCCTGCGCCCTGAGCGCCTCAATGCGGTGGGAGACGTCGCGCAGCGATGGGCCCAGGGGTGCACGATCCACGTGCTCACCCCCCACGGCAGGCTCGTCCACGGGCCCGGGGCGTACCCGTCCGACTCCGGCAGCATGTCGGTCCCGTCCGGGCCGGGGACCACCGCTCGGTGGCGTCCGTGGCACTGGCGCGGCCGGGCCGGCGCCCGCCGCAACACCCCGCCCGCCTGACCGCCTCGGCGGCTCCACACCCCGATAGCCTGTGCCAGTGAGCACGCCGACCCGCGCCTTCGTCGGCCGCCTGACCGAGCTGAGCGTCTTCGACCCCCTCGGTGACCAGGTCGGCCGGGTGCGCGACGTCGTCGTGACGTTCAACGTCGCGCGGACCCGTCCGCGCGTCATCGGGCTCGTCGTCGAGGTGGCCGGCCGGCGGCGGGTGTTCGTGCCGATGACCCGGGTCACCTCCGTCGAGGGCGGTCAGGTGATCACCACCGGACTGGTCAACATGCGCCGGTTCGAGCAGCGCGGGAACGAGACGCTCGTGGTCGCCGAGCTGTTCGAGCGCCCCGTCGAGGTGCGCACCGAGGAGGGTGGGCTGCTCGCGGC
>Ga0209476_10000996_pt1 | contig 19478 bp, 17 predicted proteins | sample KloWWTrecipitate_FD_187179 | JGI IMG/M metagenome (GOLD analysis project Ga0209476, IMG submission 187179) | Active sludge microbial communities from Klosterneuburg, Austria, studying microevolution and ecology of nitrifiers - Klosterneuburg... | ecosystem: Engineered > WWTP > Aerobic digester... | reverse complement strand
CGGATGCGGGGCACGAGGGCTGTCATACCGCCACCAGAACAGGCGGCCGGTGGGCGATGCCGTTGAAGCGCATCGAGCGGGCGCCGGCGCCCAGGGGGATCCAGTACAGGCCAACCGATCCGCGGCCGCCCATAGGAACTCGCCGTCAGGCTCAACGTTCATCCGGGGCTCCATAGGTTCAGCATGAGCGCCGCACGATGTCGACAGTAGGGCCAAAGGGCCTGACACGCGAGACGACGGACCTGGTGTGGGACCACCAGGCGTGTCCGGGTTCTGTCGCGGCTTGCCGCATATCGGTCCACCCTCCTCGGGGCTTCCCGGAAGTGCCGGTCTGCCAAATCACGTTCGTGCCAGCTGATCACTCTCAGCGTTCAAATGACCGTCGGTGGGCAGAAGTGATGGCCGCCAGTGGGCGGATTCCGGTGGCCGCCGACAGCGAAATCGTTCGTCTCCCTGACGGCAGGTAGATCGTGCACCTACGGTCACTCGTGGCCGGGCGACGAGGACCGGATCCTTGCCGCGATTGATGGCGGTTTCATGCAAGCGCGGGTCGCGGTCGCTTCGTAGACGCACCCGCGTGCGATGTGTGGGAAGTGGTTGCAAGTGATACTGAGTGGTTGGAAATGCATGAATGTGACATGATTCGCTCTAGATGATTGGTTCCAAGGGGTCGGTGGTCGGTCAGTGGTCGTAGGCGAGGAGTGATCGGGCGGGTCCTGGGCGGTTGGTGGTTTCGTTGTGCCAGATCGCGGCGGTGAGCGCGAGGAGGCGTTGTAGGACGCGGGCGCAGACGCCTGGTTTGGTTCGTGCGCCGTGACGTTCGAGATCGAGTTGGGCTTTGAGGGTTTGGTTGACCGATTCGATGATCTGACGGAACGGTCGGAGGAACCGTTGGTGCGGTCGCTGTGTCTCTTTGCCGAAGGTGGGGCGGATGAGAGTGATGCCGGCGTTGGTGAGTTCGGTCTCGAAACTGGCGCGCCGGTAGCCCTTGTCGCCCATCAAGGTCTGGCCGGGCCGGTGCAGTTCGGGGTTGAACGCGATCATGTCCAGCGCGGTGTCGCGTTCGTCGGTCTTCGCGCCCGCGAGCGCGTAGGCGACCGGCAGCCCAGATGGTGTGGTGATCAGGTGGAGTCGCAGTCCCCAGAAGAACCTGGAGTGCGAGGCGCAGTAGCCGTAGGTGGCCCATCCAGCGAGATCGGACCGCTTCACGGTCTCGCGGGAACGGGCGCACTCAACGGGGGTGGAGTCCACGAGCCACAAGTCGTCGTTGAATGACGGGCATGCCCGGGCCAGATGGGCAATGACGTGCTGGAACAGTTCTCCGCTGTGACGGAGCCGTTTGTTGTAGCCGGGCCGGTCCGGCAGATACGGGAACCATGGGCGCAGGTGGGCGTGGGCGTGACGGATGAAACGGGCTTCGGAGGTGAACCCGAGCAGGGCTTGCAGCACCGCCAAGGTGAGGAGTTCGGCATCTGTGAGTTTCGGGGAGATCCCGACTACCGGCCGTTCCGGTGCCCACTGTGGGTGTTCGATCAAGAGATCGTCGATCGTGACGTAGAGTCGTGTGGCGAGGGTGTCCAGGTCAGGGTTCATGCGCTGTGTCCTTCGGGATCAGGGTTTGTATAGGCCCCCTGATCTTGGACACCCTCGCCACCTATCCGGTGGATGATCGCGCGGAGCGCGCGAATCCCTTGGAACTACTCATCTAGGCGTTCGACTAGTTGTCGATACGTTGAAAGCCCGACATCACAGAGAGAAGGCGACCGTGCCGCCGACCAACTGGGTAGAAGCAGCCTGCGATCAAGCAATCACCCCTGAAAGAGCTATCGCGCGCCTAACTGCAGCTGGCGTACTGGACGAAGCCGCCGCCCTAGGGGATCGCCTTGATGACGGTACTGAACCGTTGACCGGCATCACCGCTGAAGAGGTGCGCCAGCGCCTCGCTCGCTACGACGCGTAGATCTCACCCCAGCGGGTGTACATAGTCAGAGGGTTCGAGCATGTGGAGAACTGGCTCGAACACGAGTCTGACCGTGCCGCGCGGCGGGCAATGATCAACTGGATGACCGCTGCGCTCTCAGGCCCTCGAGAGATGGCTCACGGAGCGCTCCAACGCGAAGGTCGTCGACCAAAGCTCTACTACGCCAGCGTCCCCGGAACGGGAGCGCTCGTGTCGTACTACCTGCTCGACGCCCCAGTTCGGGTGATCGTGATCGTCTCTGTTCTCAGCGACTGACGAGTCCAGATGTGCACTACATGTGCATCGAGTTGTCCGCCGAGGGGTCTACCGGCCACTAAACCGCTGGTCAACGGCGGTGTAGATGGTGAGTCGGCCTGTAAGCGGGATTTTGTCGTACCGGCGAACCGGTACGGGTGACCATCCCTCTGTGCGGCCTACCCGAGAGTTGCCAACCTTGCGGCTGGCGAACGAGCCGTCCGTGCTCTCTGCTTGGCCTTGCTCCGAGTGGGGTTTGCCGAGCCGTGCAAGTCACCTCACACGCTGGTGCGCTCTTACCGCACCGTTTCACCCTTACCTGTGGCCAGCGAACTGACCCATCGGCGGTCTCTCTCTGTTGCACTTCCGTCAGGTCACCCCAACCTGGCTCACGCCAGCACTCTGCCCTGTGGAGTCCCGACTTTCCTCGACACGATCAGGTCGTGCCGCGGCCACCCGGCCGACTCACCGCCACCGAGTGTACGTGCAATACCGCAACACGAGCTGAAGTCAGGGACAGGTGCTGAACGGATAGGCGAACGTGTTGAGGCTGGGCGTCTCGAAACTGATTTTCAAGCGCACGCCGTTCTCGTCGCCGGCTCCGCCGATGAAGACGGTGGGGGAGAGCAGGCCGAAGCGGGACGGCACTGCCACCGGCAGCGGGATGGCAGTCGGTGCCGGCGGTGCTCCGACTGGGGCGGCCGTCGTCGTTGTCGTGGCGGCCGGCGTGGCCGACTCGCCGAAGCCCGCGACGTAACCGCCTGGGAAGATACGAAGCGCGATCAACGCCGCCTGGCGTGCGGAGCGAATACCGACCTGCATCGTGGTGAAGCGCATTGCCGCCTGGCTGAGCGCAGGCACCATTGCCTGGCACGACGATGCGGACAACGACTCGAGACAGAACACCAAGTTGATGTAGTCGCGGGTGGCATCGTCGGAGGGACCGATGGCCTTCGAGCTGTCGGTTGCAGGAGCACCGTTCTCGACGCGATCGAAGATGGGATCGATGGACGCTGAATCGAGGCGGGTGTTACCGCACGTCCATTCATCAGCTCCGGCCTCACGGGCCAGTTTGTTGAAGGTCTTGGCCGCCGACGTGTGGTGGGATTGGAGCAGCTTCACCAGATCGGTCTGGTCGCCGAGATCGGGGAGCGTCGGGCTGGCTTTGGTGAGGGAGCCACCTTTCAGAATGCGCCCGTACGCATTGGCGATGGACGTGGAGATACCTGCCATCGTGCGCAGGAACACACCATCGTTGACGATGGGGTCTTCGAGCACAGGGGTGGTGCCACCCTCGCCAACACGGCCGACCGTGCCGGCGACAGTGTTGTCGGCGCACGCAGCAATTGCCAACGCTGCAGCGGAGAGGCCGCCTATGCGGAACAATCCGCGGCGGCCGATGCCACCTGCATCAATGGTCTGTTCGGTTTCGATGGTCATGTCATTCACCCTTTGCCCACGAGGGACGCTGCTTCTTCGTCGACCAACAACACAGTCGGATCTGTTTCTCCAGCGAGGTCTGCCACCACGGTGCAGTACCTGGCTTCATTGATCTGGATGGAGGCAATGAGGCTGGCAGCGTCGGTACCGACCAGCCGTGCGATGATGTCTCCGTGCGTGGCGACGGCAGTCGACTCGAGTGCGCCGGCCGATGCCAGTACCTCTGCAATGGACCCACTGAAGGCAGATGCGTTGTCGTCGTACACTTCTTGCGAAATGCTGTTGGTGGCGTCGGGTCCCAGAAGGCCCGAGAGTGACTGTACGTAGGCCAGATGGGCGTCACGAACGTACGTGACCACCTTCGCCTGCGCGTCGCTCCAGCCCTTGACCTTCAAGGCATCGTTGTACAGGGCGACCGCTGTGGCCTCGACCTGTTGCGCAAAGCCCAGCAGCACCACGTCGTCTGGCGTCGGGCGCTGCGGTGGCGTCGTGGTGGTGGTTGCCTCCTGGGTGCTGGCGGGCTCCGTGGTTGCCGACGCGGCGGCATGCCCACTGAGAAATGGCAGCAACGACAGTGCGACGCCACCCAGTCCTGCACCTGCTCCGATACGCACGGCAGCGCGTCGGCTCATGGGCTGTGGGCCATCAGAAATTTCGGCAAGGGCGCCGGACTCAGTCACTTCGATCTCCACTTCAGGGTATTCCTTTCGAAACGATCACCCCTAGCTTTCCCGGCCGGAGGTGAGCAGAGCAACTCTAGAAGTCCAGAGCCGACAGGTCGGGTATCCAACGCTTCGAACGTTGTACGGCCTCGGCCCACTGCGCGCGGTCGAGTTGGGCATTCGGGTCGACGGTGGTGCGCGGCTGCCAGGCCTCGGCGATGTCGTCGAACCCGCTCCAGACACCCACAGCCAAGCCTGCCAAGTAGCCAGCGCCGACCGTCGTCGCCTCCGTGTAGCGCGATACCTCGACCGGCTTGCCGGTGGCATTCGCGAGTGCTTGTACGAACGTCGGGTTCTCGCTCATCCCGCCGTCGACTCGCAACATCGGCACGTCGTAGCCAGTGCCGGCCTGCGCGGCATCGACAAGGTCGGCGCCGCGGTGGGCGATGCCTTCCAGCACGGCACGAGTGACCTGTGCGCGGCCGCTACCACGGGTGAGGCCCAACATGGTGCCGCGAGCGCCGTAGTCCCAGTGCGGTGTACCGAGGCCCATCAGCGCGGGCACGTAGACAACACCCTCGGCCGTCTCGCACTGCGCTGCCACATCATGGCTCTGTGCCGGATTCTCCAGAATGCCGAGGTCCTGCACCAGCCACTCGACGTTGCTGCCCGCGGACAGCATGATCGCCTCGACGCCCCACGTGCAAATGCCGTCGAGGCTCCAGGCCACGATGGGAAAGATTCCCTCAGGGGTGCGGTTCCCGGTTGTGGGGGCGGCGGAATCGGTGCACATATCGAGCATTCCGCCGGTGCCGAACGTGATCTTGGCCTGGCCCGGCCGAACGCAACTCTGCCCGACGAGGCTGCCCTGCTGGTCGCCGACCAGTGCGGCCAGTGGCGGCGAACCTGGAAGGGCGGTGGCTTCTCCGAACACCGACGAGGTGTCGACGAGCGTCGGCAACATGGAGGTGGGCACGTCGAGTTTCTCGCATGCTGATGTCGACCAACCCGATGCATCGGGACGTAGAAGACCCGTGACCGCCGCATTGGAGTGGTCCGTGACGTGCACGCTGCCCTTGCTGAGCACCCAGGCAACCCACGTGTCGACCGTACCGAAGCACAGGTCGCGCTGTCGAGTCGGGTCGTACGTGTTCAGCAGCCATGCGACCTTCGTCGCCGACTGATTGGGTGCCAGTTGCAGGCCGTGGTCGGCTTTGGCGGTGATGCAATCGAAGACGGTGCGCAGGTCCTGCCATCCGATACCCGGACCCACCGGCTCGCCGGTGGCACGGTCCCACACGATGGTGCTGGCCCGTTGGGCGGTGATGCCGACAGCCACGACCGGCCCACCTTCGGCCAGCGCTGCGTGGGCGACCTCTAGGACTGCTGCAGCCATGCCGACCGCGTCGAACTCGACCATTCCAGGAAAGGGTGAGTTTGGCGGAAAGGCGCGGTAGTGCAACGCAGTGACGTCACCATCGGGCCGCATGACAGCTGCCCGCAGACCCGACGTACCGACATCGACGACGAGCACACTCATAGGTAACCCCCATCACCTGGTTGTTCGATGTCTCCGTTCGACTCGAGCGCCTGGCTCTGAGGAGCCGAGCGTTCGGTGGTCGGTATCAGCCCCCGCTTGCGGAGGGCGCTACCCAACCCGCCGCCCACCAGCCCGGCGGTCAGAACCACGGTGAACGTGAAGAACACTGCCAGCCAACTGACGGACCCACCGCGAAGCAGTTTGACGATGATGAAGACCGATTGGGCAGCAATGTACGTGCCGCCGGCGCAGACCAAGCCGTGAAGGAGCGGGAAGCCGGTGCGTTGCACCCATGCAGCGATGCCGGCACCGAGGGCGAAGCCGCCGAGTGCGGCCAACCACAACACCGACACCCACGGAGACTTTGGCTCGTGATCCGCCATCAGCCGCGAGCCGATGGAGAACGGCACCGCAAAGACGAGTGAGACCCATGCCCCCTGTTTCAGCGCGGCGCGATCGAGTGTGGTCATGGCCAGTCCACCGTACCGAACGAAGTCGCCAGGCCCATCTTGCCGGGGTTCATGATGCCCATGGGGTCCATTGCGGACTTCAGCGTCTGCAGGACCGGTAGCGCGCTACCCAGTGCTTGAGGAACGAAACGAGCCCGGTTGAGGCCTACCCCGTGATGGTGCGACAGGTTGCCGCCGTGAGCGAGCACAGCTCGCTGACCGGCATCCCACAGTGCGATGTATGTGGCCTCCACCTCGTCGGGCGGGGGAGTGGCGGCGAATGTGAAGTACAGGCACGCACCATCGAGGTAGCTGTGCGACAGGTGACACGTTGCAGCCCGCGCGTGAGGTACGGCCATCATTGCGAGCGGCACCTCGCGGAAGATGTCGGCAAGCGCTGCCCACGGCGCGGCGATCTCCAGCGTGTCGACCACGAAGCCCTTGCGGGTCAGTGCCTGCAACGCGCTGGTGTCGTTGCGGTGATGCATCCACTTCTCGACCAGGTCGACCGACAGCGATGTGGCCCCGGCACACTCCTGCTCGACGATCGACATCGTCGCTCCGATCAGACCTTCATCGCCCTCGTCGAGCACCAACAACACGTTGTAGCTGCCGTCGCCGCCCTGGCCCCGTTGGCTCTCGGCGGTGTCGTACAGGCGCAGTACCGCCGGTGTAGCCCCACGTCGCAGAATGCGCCGGCAGGCCTCCAACCCGTCCGCGAAGGTATCGAACGCAAACGCTGCGCGGCGTTCGGCGGGTGGCACTGGGTGCGCCTTGAGCCACACACGTGTGACCACGCCGAGTGTGCCCTCACTGCCGATGAACAACTGCGACAGATCGGGGCCTTGCGCGCCGGCCGGGAAACCGCCCGTACGGGCGACGGTGCCATCGGCCAGCACGACCTCGAGGCCGACCACCATCTGTTCGATCTTGCCGTAGCGGGTGCTGTACTGACCGGCTCCGCGACACGCCACCCAGCCGCCGACAGTCGCGATGTCGAAGCTCTGCGGGAAGTGCCCGATCGTGAGGCCGTGCGCAGAACGCAGCTCGTCCTCCAAGTCGGGGCCGAAGGTACCGGGCAGCACCTCCACGATGCCGGAGATGACGTCCACCGAGACGATGCCCTGCATCGCCGTCAGGTCCAACAGCACGCCACCGAACACGGGAATGCTTGCGCCGAGCACGCCGCTGCGACCACCGGCCGGAGTGACCGGGACACCCGCGCCGTTGCACAGCGCGAGGACCGCCGAGACCTGGGCGGTGTCCGCCGGGCGGGCCACGACTGCGGCTCGCTGCAACACCTGGCCGGCGAGCGACCAGTGCATGGCCAGCGGCCACCAGTCGCGGCTGGCCTCGGCAACCGCCGCTACCTCGGTGATGGTGGAGCAGGCGTCGCCGAGCGATGCGAGAAATCCATCGGGCAACTCAGCAGCCGCGGGGCACCGGGTGGCGGTGCCGTTGAGTTCGATGGGTGAAGTGGGTTCGGTCATAACGGCGCAGCCTCCGTAGCGGCGCGTACTTCGGCGGCGCACTGGTCGGCGAAGTAGGCGAGCTGTCGGGTGGTCTCGTCGGTGTCCCAGCCGAGTTCGAGGGCCAGCAGAGCCGCGACCGCCGGTGCTGCGGCGAGTGTTGCGGCACGGTGGTGCAGGCGGGCACGAGTGCGACGGGTGAGTACGTCGTCGAGCGTGAGGGCCATCTCGTGGCGCGCGGCGTAGACGGCTTCGGCGCGCAGATACGGCATTCCGGCAACGAGTGGCTCACGCAATGATGCGTCAGTGGCGACGAGTGCATAAATGTCGGACGCCAGTGAGCCGTAGCGGCCGGCGAGGTGGGCAGCCGGCGTTCTGGCCGGATGCGCCTGACTGCCCGTGCTGCCGAGTAGCGGCAACCGCTTGGTGCGACAGCGAGCGCCGATGCCGAGTTGCTTCGCCACCGCGTCGACCGTGTCCTGAGCCATCTCGCGATAGGTCGTGAGCTTGCCGCCGGTGATGCTGATCACCCCGCTGTCGCTGGTGTGCAATGCGTGGTGGCGCGATAGGTCGGCTGTGCGGCCCGACGATGCGGCCTTCACCAGCGGTCGCAGGCCCGCCCAGACCCCCGTGATGTCGGCTTCCGTGACACCGGTGGTGACGCACGAGTTGAGCGCGCGCAGGACGTACGCGATGTCCTCGACGGTGCACTGTGGGTCGTCGAGCGAGCCGTCGTAATCGGTGTCGGTGGTGCCGACGTAGGCATGTTGAAAGGTGCCGTCGGGAAGTGGGCCCCATGGGATCACGAACAGGCTGCGCTTGTCCTTGGGTACCGGGATGACGACAGCGATGTCGTTACGTACCTTGTCCCACGGCACCACGATGTGCACACCCTTGGCCGGTCGGATCGTGTCAGGGTGCGTGCCTTCGTCGAGCGCTCGCACGTCGTCGGCCCACACGCCCGCGGCGTTCACGATCGACCTCGCGTCCACCGTGAAGCGGTGTCCATCGGCCTCGACCACGGCACCGCTCGAACGACCGTCGGCACCCTTCACGACCTCGACGACCCCACAGCGGTTTGCGGTCACAGCGCCGTGCTGGGCTGCGGTGCGAGCGATGGTCAGCACCACACGAGCGTCATCGGCAGCGGCGTCGTAGTACAGGTAGCCGGCAGCGAGCCGCTCGCGAGGCATGGTGGGTAGGTGGGCGAACGCTGCGTCGGCGCGTAGGCGCTTGTGGAACTTGCCGATCCGCCAACCGCCGGCGACGTCGTACATCCACATCATCGAGCCCATCGCCCGCGCGATCTTGCGCGACACCACGCCGTCCTTGGTGAGGATGGGGATCATGAACGGCATCACGCCGACCAGGTGTGAGGCGTTGCGGTGCAAACGGTGGCGTTCGCGCAATGCTTCCTTCACCAGGCGTGGGTCGTCCTTCAGGTAACGCAGCCCGCCGTGCACGAGCTTGCTGCTCTTCGACGAGGTGCCACTGGCCCAGTCGTCGCGCTCGATGAGCGCCGTACGCAACCCGCGACTGGCAGCGTCGAGTGCAACGCCCGCACCCGTGATGCCGCCTCCGATGACGAGCACATCGAAGGTCTCTGTCTCCAGCCGCTGCAGCATTTCATCGCGGCGAAACGGCGTGGCAGACATCGCTGCGAATCCTAGCCAGCAGCAAATCCGGATGCCATGAGCCGGGTGAGAGTGGCGCGTTCATCCGCGCCGGCTTGTTCGCACGATTTGCAAATACACATCGAATGCGGATAGCATACTCCCATGCGTGCCCCGGCCGAGCTCAACACTGCATTCCGAGCACAGGGGCTCAAGGTCACGCCCCAGCGTCAGCTGTTGTTCCGGCTGTTGCACGGCAACATGACTCACCCCACCGCGGAAGCGCTCTACGCAGTTGCCGTCGAGCAGATGCCGGGCATCTCGCTGCGCACCGTGTACCAAACGCTCAACGATCTCGCCGCCATGGGTGAACTGCAGGTCGTGCAGGCGGCCGGCGGCTCCACCCGTTTCGACCCCAACGTCGAGCCCCACCATCACGCACGTTGTGATGCCTGTGGTTCGCTGTCCGATGTCTACGTGCACCGCCTCGATGAGCTGCAGATCGTCGGCTTTGACGGCTTCGCACCCGAACGCGCGAACATTGTGTTCAGCGGGCTGTGTGGTGCCTGCCAACCATCCCCAGCCAACTCAACAACATCTCCAACCAACTCAACAAAGGAGCAATCATGAGCCTCAACGGCACAAAGACACATGAGAACCTGAAGGAGGCCTTCGCCGGCGAGAGCCAGGCGAACCGCCGTTACCTGTGGTTCGCGCAGAAGGCCGATGTCGAGGGCTACCCCGACGCAGCGATGCTGTTCCGCAGCGTTGCCGAGGGCGAGACCGGCCACGCGCACGGCCACCTCGACTACCTGGCCCAAGTGGGCGACCCGGCAACGGGAGAGCCCATCGGCGACACCGAGGACAACTTCAAGTCGGCAGTCGCCGGCGAGACCTACGAGTACACCCAGATGTACCCCGGCTTCTCGAAGACCGCCCGTGAAGAGGGCTTCACCGAGATCGCCGATTGGTTCGAGACCCTCGCCCGCGCCGAGAAGAGCCACGCTGGTCGCTTCGCGCAGGGTCTGGAAGCCCTGTAGCACCGACGATTGTTGACACGTGCGGGGCATGAGTGCCCCGCACGTGTCGGCAGATTTTCGTACACGACATGAATGCGGAGCCCCTGCGATGACCACGATCTACGACCCGAAGCATCCTCTTTACAACGATGAGGCAGATCTCCGAACCGAGATGACTCGTGTGTTCGACATCTGCCATGGCTGTCGCTTGTGCTTCAAGTTCTGCACGTCGTTCCCGACGTTGTTCGAGATGATCGACCAGCACGAGGACCAAGATGCCGGTCGGCTGACGCCGGCTCAGCAGGATCAGGTCGTCGACGAGTGCTTCCAGTGCAAGCTCTGCTACGTCAATTGCCCGTACATCCCCGAACTGCACGAATGGGCAATCGACTTTCCGAGACTGATGCTGCGCACCGATGCGATGCGTCATGCCAACCACCAGGTGTCGCTGAGAGAGCGGGCTACCGACACGGTCATGGGCCACACCGACCTTCTGGGCAAGGCCGCCACCATTGCGGCGCCGCTCGCCAACAAGATGCTTGCGGCCAAGCCGGGCGGTGTGGTGCGCAAGGCCATCGAGGTCGCCACCGGTGTGTCATCGGTGCGATTGCTGCCGCCCTACGCTCGCCAGCGTTTCAGTACCTGGTTCAAGAAGCGCCCGAAGGTGCGCATCGCCAAGCGCCAGGGCCGTGTTGCCATCTTCCCCACGTGTTTGATCGAATACCAGCAGCCGCAGATCGGCCACGACCTGGTGAAGGTGTACGAGCGCAACGGCGTCGAATGCTCACTGACCGAGGGGGCTAGCTGCTGTGGTGCGCCGTGGTTGCACAGTGGGGACGTGAAGGAGTTCACGAAGGTCGCCGAGAAGAACGTCACGGCGCTGGCGAACGCGGTCCGCAAGGGCCACGACATCGTGGTGGCGCAGCCCACGTGCGGCTACGTCCTCAAAAAGGACTACATCGACTACGTGGGGGGCGCAGATGCCGAACTCGTGGCCGAACACACCTTCGACGCAGCCGAGTACCTCGTACGGCTCCACAAGGCCGAAGGCACCTCGCTCGACACCGACTTTTCCGGCTTCGTGCCTGCCACGATCACGTATCACACCCCGTGCCACCTCAAGGCGCAGAACATCGGCCTCAAGAGCCGTGACCTGATGAAGCTCACCGGGGCCAAGGTGAAGCTCGTACAACAGTGCAGCGGCATCGACGGCATGTGGGGCCTGCGGGCAGTGAATACCGACATCAGCGTTCCGATCGCGGGCAAGCTGGCCGACGAGATACGCCGTGCCGACGGCGACATCGTTGCCGGCGACTGCCATCTTGCCAACACAGCCATCACCGAACAGACCGGCGAGGTGCCACAACATCCGCTGCAAGTGTTTGCCCGTGCCTATGGCATATCCGAGGAAGGTGAGGTATGACCAGTTCACGCAAGCTCACGCTGAACGACATCGCCGACGCACGCGCCTACGAGCGCGAGCGAGAGCACCTCCGCGCCGAGGTGCTGGAGCTCAAGCAGCGTCGTCGTGTCTCGCTGGGCACCGTGGTCACGGTGATGTTCGAGAACCGCGCGACTATGCGATACCAGATTCAGGAAATGGCTCGCGTCGAGCGGACGTTCACCGACGAAGCCATCATGGAAGAGCTGGCCGTCTACAACCCGATGATCCCCGTTCCAGGCCAACTGTGCGCCACGTTGTTCATCGAACTGACCTCTGACGAGCAGTTGCGTGAGTGGCTGAGCAAGCTGGTCGGCGTCGAGCAGTCAGTTGTTTTTCGGCTTCCCAACGGCGACTCGGTGCGATGCGTGGTCGACCCGCAGCATGCCTCGCAGCTCACGCGAGAGCATGTGACTGCGGCTGTTCACTACATCACCTTCGAATTCACCGAAGCACAGGTCGCGGCATTCACCGATGGTGTCGTGCTGGCAATCGACCATCCGGAATATCTGGAGGCTGTACAACTGCTGCCCTCCACGATCGCTGAGCTTCGCGCCGACCTGTTGCCATAGCCGCGGTACAAATCGCGCAAAAAAGATACAAAAAGGGTCTAGCGCCAGAGTGCCCGCTGAACATAGATTCAGGGCTGCCGGGCGAGGGTCCACCTCGCCAGTCAGTGACAGTGGGGGCATTTCAGTGTCGGCCAAAGAGATTGTGTGGCGTCAGCTAGGAGCATGCCGGGGTTTGGAGCCCAGCGTCTTCTACCCGGACGACGACGACGAAGCGATTGAGGCAAAGGCTGTGTGCGCCGACTGCGGTGTTCGCGTTGCCTGCTTGGAGTACTCCTTGCAAGTTCGCGAGAAGGCCGGTGTATGGGGTGGCGCCACTGAACGCGAGCGTCGGCGGATGATCCGCCAGCGGCGTCGCACCGCGTAGCGACCTCACTAGCCTCAAGGCCCATGAGTCAGATTGACGAACTTGGCGGCTGGCCCGCGCTCTTGACCGAGCTGCTCGATAAGCGGGATCTGCCCGCAGTGCACGCCCGGGCTGCGATGGCCACCATCTTGGCGGGTGAGGCGACTGCCGCGCAGATGATTGGCTTCGTCGTGGCGCTGAAGGCCAAGGGTGAGTCCCCCGAAGAGATCTCAGGCCTGCTCGACGCAGTGCTGGAGGCTGCCACCCTGGTGCCATTGTCGCCAGCGCTGCAGGCGTCGGCCGTCGACATCGTCGGCACCGGCGGAGACCGTAGCCACAGCATCAACGTCAGCACGATGGCCGCCATCGTCACCGCCGGGGCTGGTGTGCCCGTGTGCAAGCACGGTGCTCGTGCGGCGAGCTCGCAGTGTGGCACGGCCGACGTGCTCGAGGAACTGGGCGTGGCCATCGAGCTGTCGCCCCAGGGTGTGGTGCGCTGTGTCGAAGCGGCCGGCATCGGCTTTTGCCTGGCCCCTCGGTATCACCCGGCCTTTCGCTTCGCCGCGCCGAGCCGCCGCGAGATCGGTATTCCCACCGTGTTCAACATGCTGGGGCCGATGGCCAACCCGGGGCGCGTGAAGCGCCAGCTGATCGGCGTCGCCAACCCAGGTGTCGCCGAACGAATGCTGGCGTCGCTGCGCCTTCACGGTTCGCATCGGGCGTGGGTCGTCCACGGCAATGGTCTCGACGAACTGACCACCACGGGCACGTCCACCGTGCTGGCGTTGGACGACGACACGGTGCGCAGTTTCACGGTCGACCCGGTGGCGCTCGGGCTCGCGCCAGCAATCGCAGACGAGCTCGTCGGTGGCAGCCCAGCCGTCAATGCCGAGGTCGTTCGACGCGTGATGGGTGGCCAGCACGGCGCGCACCGCAACATCGTGGTGCTCAACGCCGCTGCCGCGCTGGTTGTCGCAGGCGTTGCCGAGTCCATCGAGGCCGGCTTGGTGGTCGCCTGCGATGCGATCGACAGCGGTGCTGCCGCAGCGGCATTGGCTCGTTTCGTCGAGGTCTCCCAAGAGGCCGCTGAGGAGTTCGGTCACTGATGATCGTGCGAGTGCCGGCATCGTCGGCAAACTTGGGTCCAGGTTTCGACGCCTTGGGCATGGCGCTCTCGCTGCACGCCGAGGTAGGAGCATGCGAGCCGTGGCCTGGTGCGTCGCTTGCCGACGAACACCACCCGGCCACCGTCGCCTTTCGATCACACGGCGGGGATGGACCGCTGTCGGTCCGCTCCCCGATTCCCGCCGGTCGGGGAATGGGGTTCAGCGGTGCCGTGCGTGTCGGTGGGCTCGTCGCTGCTCACGCGCAACGTCACGGCGACGCCCACGACGTCTTGCAGGCCGCGCTGCCCGAACTGCTGCGTCTGGCGACCACTCTGGAAGGGCACGCCGACAACGTTGCGGCCTCGCTCTACGGCGGCATCGTTGCGACGGCAGGCGGTCACGCTGTCCGGGTGCCGATGTCATTCGATCCAGCGATGGTGATGTGGGTGCCGTCCTTCGTGACGTCCACCGATGAGTCGCGAGGAAAGCTGAAGCCGGAATTGCCGATGGCCGACGTGGTGTTCAACATCGGGCGTACCGCGCTGCTTGTGGCGGCATTGGCGGCCGGCGAGGTCGACGTGCTTCGTTGCGCAACTGAGGACCGCGTTCATCAAGACGTTCGTCTGGTGGGGGCAGCGCCGTCGAGGAACGCGCTGGAGATGGCGCTGGCTGGTGGAGCCTGGGCCGCGTGGCTCAGCGGGTCCGGCCCAACCGTGGCCGCCATGTGCGCAGTCGATGACGCTGAGGCCTTGGCCGCCGCGCTGCCCGATGATGGCCACACTAAGATCCTGCGCATCGACCACGCCGGCGTCGTCATCGAAGCCGCCTGACCAACCATTTGTGCACACCGAACTGCCGCGGTGGCTGGACATCTCGCGCATCATGGGGCATCGTTGTCGACGAGAGATCGAGGAGGCCGACATGACGGTTTGTCGAATGTGCGGGGTCAACTTCCGTGAGGGTGACGAAGTGGTGGTCGTCGACGATCACACGTTCCATGTCGACTGCGCCGAGCCGCTCAAGACAGAGACTCCTCGCCAGGTTGGTTTGTGGGCGGCAATGGGGTCGCGGGGACAGATGGCGATGGGTGCCGTCCAGCGCGACACTCCCACCTGACGTGCGTTGTCACGCGGCGCCGGCCAGCCGGGTGACCTCGCGTACCGGGGTGGTGGGCCAGGCCCATTCGCCGCTGCACCACAGCAGTCGCGCGTGGAAGCTGGCGCGGTCGATGGCTCGCGCGAGGCACAGCACCTCGTCGGCAGCATTGCGGGGCAGCGGCAGCGGAAACTCGGGCGACTCCGGCGGTGCCAGCTCGAGCCCTGTGGGCAGCTGGTCGAGCTGGCGGGCGCTCTGCAGCAGGCCGTCACGTATGTGCAGCACCGTGTCGTGCAGCTGCACACCAACATCGCCAGCGGCGCGCAGCTGATCGAACAGGCGTTGACGGGTGATGGCCGTGGCGAACGCGTTGGCTCTATCGCGCATGGTGGCGGCTTCCTCGTAGCGACGTTCGCCTGCCAGAGCAGCGACCTTCGACCACAGCGGGTCGAGTACCAACTGCGGTGACGTGGAGAACGACGCCATCACCTGTGTGACGACCCGCCAATAGGTTGCTTCATCGGCGGTGCCGCTGCACGGGCACATCGCAACACCGAGGCGGGCGCCCGTACACGGAGTGGCATCGACAACGGGCTTGAAGTTGCGCCCCATGCGAGTGGTGCATCGGCGAATGGGTAGGGCCGACTGCACCGCTTCGATGACTGTCGTTGCCGTCGCTCGCGAGCTGAGCGGGCCGATGTGCACTCCACTGGCTGCCGGCTCGTTGGTGACCACCAATCGTGGCCATGCCTCGTCGGTGGTGAGGCGCACGTAGCAATACTTCTGCCAGGTGGTGCCCACCCGGTTGTAGCGCGGGTTCAGCCGGTGCAGGTAGCGCAGTTCGAGGACCTCAGCACTGACCGGGTCGGTGGTGACGGTGTGCGCCAACCGTTGGGTCTCGCGCAGCATGGGCCCGATCTTGCGGCGGTCATCGCTGCCGAAGTAGCTGCGCACCCGCTGGCGCAGATTGGTGGCCTTGCCGACGTAGAGCACCTCGTCGTTGGCGCCCAGGAAGCGGTAGACGCCGGGGGAGCGCGGCAGATGATGCGTGAGCTTCAGCTTGCCCGCTTGAGGGTGCCCGCCCATCTTGGGCAACATGACCAGATCGTCGAGCCCCAACACCCCCAGACCGGCCGCGCGTTCCAGCAGCAGGTGCAACAGATCTGTGGTTGCCAGCGCATCGTCGAGTGCGCGATGGCTGGGCCGATGATCAAGACGGAATCGGCTGGCCAGCGTGCCCAACTTGCAGTCCGGCACTTCGTCGCGCACGAGGCGGCGGGCGAGGGGCAGCGTGTCGATGACGGTGTTGCGGAATGCAGGTCGGTCACTACGCAGTAACGCCGCGTTGATGAAGCCCATGTCGAAGCTGACGTTGTGACCCACGATCACCGAGTCACCGATGAACTCCTGCAGCGTGGGCAGCACGGTCTCCACCCGTGGGGCGTTCGCGACCATCGAATGCGTGATGCCAGTGAGAACGGTGACGATGGGCGCAATGGCGCGACCTGGATTGATGAGCGTGGCCATCGTGCCCAGGCACTCGCCGCGGCGCACTTTGACGACACCGATCTCGGTCATCATGTCGCCGCCACGGTCGCTGCCGGTGGTCTCGATGTCGAGCACACAGAATGTGACGTCGGACAGTGGCGTTCCGAGGTCGTCGAACGAGCGCTGCACGGATGCCAGTTGACCACGAACACTCGTTCGGTGTCAAGAACGGGTGTTCGGTCCGTCGGGTGCCGGGTATCGGTAGCCTGTGAGACGTGCCGTCCGAGACCAGCCCCGATGTCGGCGCGGACTCGGTGATTGCTCCGCTCAGCGACAGTTCACTGCAGTCGGCACTCGAATTCGCTGTCGGCATCGCTGCGGCGGGTTCCAAGATTCGTCCGCCGCTGCCGTTTCCGAAGGGTCTCAAGCCGTACCTTCGTTTCCAGCGCCTGCCTCCGACCGCGTTGGCGAAGGTACGCGAGGCCGTGGAAGCTGACAGTGTCTTCCTGGGTCGGCTCGGCTCTGTGGCCACCGATGAGCTGCTCGACGAAGTGGGAATGCTGTGGTTGGCGCGCCCTGACGGTTGGCAGGTAACTGCGGCTGAGATCGTGGCGAAAGCGACGAACGCACCGCTGGACGATGCGGCCGAACTGCGTCGCGAGCAACGTCGCCGCGACGCGGCAGAGGCCTCAGCGATTCGTTCGCGGCTGGAGGTTGCCGCTGTGCGCGAACAACTGGAGGCCGAGCGTTCGGCCCGCACCGCTGCCGATGTCGAACTGGCTGAGGCACGCGAGGAGCTGGCGGCGCTACGTCGACGCGAGGCAGAGCTGCAGCGAGGGGTGAAGAAGCGCGCTCGCGGTGCCGACTCGGCTGCGGCCCTGGCTGGTTCCATCGAGGCGGAACTTGCCGCGGCCCGTGCAGAACTGCAGGCAGTGGTCGCCGCCCGCGACGCGGCATTGGCCGATCGCGTTGCGGTGCACGGCGAGCCGGTGGGCGACATCGAGCGCGTCCGGGCGCTGCTGACCGAAGCGTTGGCGCTCACCCGCGGCCCATCGGCCTCGACGCGTCGGCGGCGCCGCAACCCGATCGCTCTGCCAGGCGGTGTCTACGGGAACAGCGAGGCTGCCGGCGAACATTTGCTACGAACCGCCGACGTGGTGATCCTGGTCGATGGATACAACGTCGCCAAGCTGGGCTGGCCTGCGCTCTCGCTGGACCGTCAGCGTGAGGTCTGCATCGAGGCGGCCGAAAACCTTGCGCGACGCTGGGGTTGTCTCATCCACATCGTCTTCGATGGGGCATCGGTGGTCGGCGCGGCATCACGAGTGCGCCGCTTGGTCCGCGTCAGCTTCTCGCCAGAGGGCGTCATCGCCGATGACGTGTTGCGCGCAGAAGTCGCCGCGCTCGATCTGGACCGACCGGTCGTTGTTGTCACCAACGACAAGGCGGTCATCGCCGATGTTCGTGCGGCAGGGGCCAACATCGTTGCCAGCGACACGTTCCTCGCCCTTGCCCGGCGCTAGTCCTCGATGACGTCGAGACCCTGCTCGCGGAGTCGGGCCAGGTTGTCCAGCATCCGGCCCAGCACCTCCGGGGCATGCCCCTGCCAGGAGTGCAGCTCCCCGACGATCTGCAATGGTTGGCGAGTCCGGTAGGACTGCGTGATGTTGCCGGGGAACTTCTTGTTCGTCACGTTGGGGTCGTCCTCGAACGGGCCTGTGGGCTCGACGATGTAGATGTGCCCCCGCCCCTCGGTGCCGCTCAGCGCGCACGACAGCTCTGCACCCCAGACTGCGGTTTCCACCAGCGCAGCGAAGTAGACGTTGTTGGAGATGCGACCCTCCTGGAAGTTGGAGCCTCGGCCCGCAACGAGGTGATCGCCGATCTCGAAGGCGAATCGCGTCCCGTGGTAGAACGGACCCTTGATGTGCTCGCATGAGTCGAAGGTGACCGGCACGTACGGAGCAGCGGCTGTTGGTCGTTCATCCGAGTGGTTCTGGGTGGTCAATGCCTGCTCCGTTCACTTGTGTGCGCATCGTGGTACCCGGGGCGAGGTGCCGTTCGCTCGGCCGTAGGTCCAGGGCTCAAGGTATCACTGTTACACCCTTCGTTCATGATGCGGGGCATGTCCCACTTCGTCATCTCCTGCGACACCTGCGTCATGAGCGGCACTGCCACCTGCGCTGATTGCGTGGTCACTCATCTGCTCGCGCCGGCGCGGCGCGAGCGGGTCGAGTTCGACGCTGCCGAAATGCGGGCGGTGCAGTTGCTCGCTGCTGCCGGCCTCGTGCCTACGCTTCGTCATCGTGAGGCGTGCTAGTCGAGTACCCACCATTCGTCCTGTTGTGGACGCTGAGTACCTGGCGGAGCTGGCTGCGCTGACCGAACCGTTCGGCATCACCCACACCGGGGTGGCGTCGGCGGCTGTACTCGATCGCGCTCGCAACGCCATCGATCATCGGCTCTCCAACGATCTCACCGACGGCATGCAGTTCACGTTCCGTAACCCCGCCAGATCCACTGACCCCAGCCGCGCGGTAGCAGGTGCGCAATCGCTCTTCGTCGCTGCCCGTCCCTACTTCCTGGAAGAGCCCGAGCGACCCGAGCAGCTGAGCGGGCGGATCGCTCGCTACGCCTGGGTCGATCACTACGCCCCGCTGCGCGACGCATTGTGGTCGGTCGCCAAGCGACTGCGTGCTGATGGCTTTGCGGCGGTCCCGTTCGTGGACGACAACAGCATCGTGGACCGCGAGGTGGCCTATCAGGCTGGCATTGGTTGGTTCGGAAAGAACGCCAACCTGTTGATACCCGGTGCCGGCAGCTGGTTCGTACTGGGCTGTGTCGTCACCACCGCGCCATTGCCGGTCAACGAAACCGCCGTGCAGGACGGCTGCGGTGCATGCCGGCGCTGCCTCGACGCCTGCCCGACCGGCGCGATCCTCGAGGCGGGTGTCATTGATGCCGGCCGTTGTCTTGCATGGGTGCTGCAGAAGCCGGGCATCATTCCTCGCGACATGCGCGCTGCC
>Ga0209476_10000987_pt1 | contig 19562 bp, 29 predicted proteins | sample KloWWTrecipitate_FD_187179 | JGI IMG/M metagenome (GOLD analysis project Ga0209476, IMG submission 187179) | Active sludge microbial communities from Klosterneuburg, Austria, studying microevolution and ecology of nitrifiers - Klosterneuburg... | ecosystem: Engineered > WWTP > Aerobic digester... | reverse complement strand
GACATGGTCGGGCACACCATCGCCGTCCATGACGGTCGCAAGCACGTGCCGGTGTACGTCACCGAGAGCATGGTCGGGCACAAGTTGGGCGAATTCAGCCCCACTCGTACCTTCAAGTACCACGCCGGCCAAGAGAAGAACACGAAGGGTCGCCGCTGATGACCGGTCCGAAGCTCAATGAGAAGTCGTTCGTCGCCGGCGAACGCAATGGCACCAGGGCGAGCGCGATGTACATCCGTTCCTCGGCCTGGAAGGCGCGTGTGGTCCTGAACCTCATCCGCGATCTGCCGGTGCGCAATGCCGACGAAGTACTGCAGTTCTGCGACCGCGATGCCGCGGTCGTGGTCCGCAAGGTGCTGGCCTCGGCCGTCGCCAACGCAGTGAACAACGACGAGCAGGATGCCGACGAGCTCTACGTCAAGGCGTGCTACGCCGACGAAGGCCCGACGATGAAGCGCTTCACGCCGCGTGCCCGTGGCCGCGCCGGAGCCATCAAGAAGCGTTCGTGCCACATCACGATTGTGGTCGACCGTCTCGACGATCGCCGCCTCGAAGTGGTGCAGGCCCGCGAGGCCAAGCGCACCGCTGCCGGTCGCCGTGGCGCCGCCGCTGGTGGCACCACTGCCAGCCGCAAGGCGCGCGTCGAGCGCAGCCGCACACGTGCACAGGGGCTCAAGGCCGGCGACGTTGGTCACGACCACGACCACGACGGTCACGACCACGACGGTCACGACCACGACCACGGCAGTTCTGCCGAGGCTGTCGAGACCGTTGCTGTCCAGTCGTTCGTGGGCGCCGTTGCCGCAGAGACCGACGAGGCACCTGAGGGCTTCGACATCAAGGGCAACGCCCAGTCGATGCTGTACCACGCCCCCGGCACTCGCTACTACAAGCAGACCAAGGCCGAGTACTGGTTCGACACCGTCGAGAACGCAGAAGCCGCCGGCTTCAGCGCCCCCGGTGGTGCATCCAGCGACGATGACGCTGAAGTGAACGACAACGCCGACGAGAACGGCGAGGAGGCCTGACATGGGTCAGAAGATCAACCCCTACGGTTTCCGTCTCGGCGTGACCACCGAGTGGAAGAGCCGCTGGTTCAGCGAGCGCGACTACAAGGAATACCTGACCGAGGATTGGAAGATCCGCAAGGCTCTCATGGCCAAGCTCGAGTCAGCCGCAGTCAGCCGTATCGAGATCGAGCGCACCCGCGACAAGCTTCGCATCGACATCCACACTGCCCGCCCGGGCATCGTGATCGGTCGTCGTGGCGCACAGGCCGACGAACTGCGTGCATTGCTGACGCAGATCACCGGTAACCCGAAGGTGCAGCTCAACATCGTCGAGATCAAGAGCCCCGAGCTCGACGCGGCGCTCATCGCCCAAGGCGTGGCTGACCAGTTGGTCAACCGCATTGCCTTCCGTCGTGCAATGAAGCGTGCCGTGCAGAACGCACAGAAGGCTGGTGCCCTCGGCATCCGCGTGCAGTGCTCGGGTCGCCTCGGTGGCGCTGAAATGTCCCGCACCGAGTGGTACCGCGAAGGCCGGGTGCCGCTGCATACGCTGCGCGCCGACATCGACTACGGCATGCGTGAGGCTCGTACCTCCAGCGGCCGCGTCGGTGTCAAGGTCTGGATCTACAAGGGCGACATCGTTCCGTACAAGGCCTCCACCGACGAGAAGATCGCCCGTGAAGCTGCTCTGGCCGTTGGTGATGCCACCGGACTGGGTACCCCACGCAAGGTCGTCTCCTCGGCCGGCCGTCGCAAGGCCGATGAGGTCGAAGGCGACACCACCCCGCTCGTCAAGGAAGCTGATCCCGAGTTGGAGAAGTTGCTCGACGAGGAAGAAGAAATCGCACGCCGCACCCATGGTGGCGCTGCCGAAGCCCCGCACTTCCGTGGGGAGGACTGATCCAACATGTTGATGCCCCGTAAAGTCGCACACCGTAAGCACCACCGTGGTCGCACCTTTGGCCTGTCCAAGGGTGGCAACGAGCTCGCCTTTGGTGAGTACGGCATTCAGGCGCTCGAGCCGGGCTGGCTGACCGCCCGCCAGATCGAAGCCGCTCGTATTGCCATGACCCGCGCCATCAAGCGTGGTGGCAAGGTCTGGATCAACATCTTCCCGGACAAGCCCGTCACCAAGAAGCCGGCCGAGACCCGCATGGGTTCCGGCAAGGGCAACCCCGAGTTCTGGGTCGCCGTTGTCCGCCCCGGTCGCGTGCTGTTCGAGCTCTCGTTCCCCAATGAAGAGGTCGCCAAGGCCGCAATGAACAAGGCAATTCAGAAGCTGCCGATCAAGGCACGCATCATCACTCGCGAGGAGGTGTACTGAGATGGCACGTTCGAATGTTGAACTGAAGGAACTGGATCTCGCTGCCCTCGTCGAGGAGCTGCGGGCCAGCAAGCAAGAGGCACTCAACCTGCGTTTCCGCAACGCCACCGGTCAGCTCGACAACAACGCCGAGATTGGCAAGGTGCGTCGACAGATCGCCCGTATCAACACCCAGATCCGTGCGAGGGAAATCGCGCTGGCAGAGGGGACACACTGATGTCAGAAGAAGTCGTTACCAATACAGCCGAAAGCGGCGCCGACGCAACGCGCAACAACCGCAAGACTCGTGAGGGTCTGGTCGTGTCCAACAAGATGGACAAGACAGCGGTCGTGGCAGTTGTCGAGCGCGTGCGCCACCCCAAGTACGGCAAGTTCATGATGCGTACCAAGAAGCTGTACGCCCATGACGAGACCAATGACGCCAACATCGGCGACAAGGTCCGTGTGATGGAGACCCGCCCGCTCAGCAAGAACAAGCGCTGGCGCGTCGTGGAGATCATGGAGCGTGCCAAGTGATTCAGCAAGAATCTCGCCTTCGTGTTGCTGACAACAGCGGCGCCAAGGAAGTGCTCTGCATCAAGGTGCTCGGCGGCACCCGTCGTCGCTACGCAGGTATCGGCGACATCTTCGTGGCCACCGTCAAGGACGCCATTCCCGGCGCCGCGGTGAAGAAGGGCGACGTGGTCAAGTGCGTCGTCGTTCGTACCAAGAAGGAACGTCGCCGCCCCGACGGCAGCTACATCCGTTTCGACGAGAACGCTGCCGTCATCATCAAGGACGATCTCACACCTCGTGGAACCCGAATCTTCGGGCCAGTTGGTCGTGAACTGCGTGACAAGAAGTTCATGCGCATCGTGTCGCTGGCCCCGGAGGTGCTGTGACCATGAAGCTCAAGAAGGGCGACACCGTCGTGGTGATCTCCGGTAAGGACAAGGGCCAAGAAGGCGAAGTGGTGCAGGTCATGCCCACCGTCAACAAGGTCATCGTCAATGGGGTCAACACGGCCAAGAAGCACAGCAAGCCCACCAAGACCAGCCAGCAGGGTGGCATCATCGACCGCGACATGCCGGTCGACGCCAGCAACGTGATGTTGGTCCACAAGGGCAAGCCAACCCGAGTCGGCTACAAGACTCAGCCCGACGGCACCAAGGTGCGAGTCGCGAAGCGCACTGGCGAGGTGATCTCATGAGCGATACCGCAACCTCCACCGTGGCTGCAGCACCGCGACTGAAGACGAAGTACGACGAGCAGATTCGTGCAGCACTGCAAGAGCAGCTCGGCCTGGCCAACGTCATGCAGATTCCCAAGCTCGAGAAGATCGTGATCAACATGGGTGTCGGTCGTGCCACACAGCAGCCGTCGCTGCTCGAAGGTGCCGTCGCCGACCTCATGAAGCTCAGCGGTCAGAAGCCGATCATCACCAAGGCCAAGGACTCCATCGCTGCGTTCAAGCTCCGCGAGGGTCAGTCCATCGGCTGCAAGGTGACGCTGCGCGGCGACCGTATGTGGGAGTTCCTCGATCGCTTGATCGCTGTGGCCATTCCCCGCATGCGTGACTTCCGTGGTCTGCCGGCGCACAGCTGGGATGGCCGAGGCAACTACACCTTCGGTCTCTCCGACCAGACGGTGTTCCCCGAGATCGACTACGACAAGATCGACTCCAACCGTGGCATGGACATCACCATCGTCACTTCCGCCGCCACCAACGAGCAGGGCAAGGCACTGCTCGACGCCTTCGGGTTCCCGTTCAAGCGGGGCGAAGATGCCGGTGCGGCTCCCAAGAAGCAAAAGCGTCGTGGCCCTGTGCGCGGCGGCAAGGGCGCAGGCAAGCCTGCGAAGAAGAAGTAGAGGGCCCGGATATGGCAAAGAAATCGCTGATCAACAAGGCAAACGCGACGCCCAAGTTCAAGGTGCGTGGCTACACCCGTTGCCGTCGGTGCGGTCGCGCCCGTTCGGTCTACCGCAAATTCGGTCTCTGCCGTGTGTGCCTCCGTGAAATGGCCCATGCGGGCGAGATCCCGGGCGTCACCAAGGCGAGCTGGTGAGGAGAAGAGATGCTCACTGATCCCATCGCTGACATGCTCACCCGCATCCGCAACGCCAACACGGCGATGCACGATGAGGTACGCATGCCTGCTTCCAAGCAGAAGGTGGCCCTGGCCACTCTCCTCCAAAAGGAGGGGTACATCACCGGTTTCGCCGTGGCTCCGTCCACGACCGGCCCTGGTGAAGTGCTCACCGTCTCGATGAAGTATTCGGACGATCGTCGTCGCACGATCTCTGGTCTTCGTCGCATCTCCACCCCGGGCCTGCGGATCTACCGCAAGAGCGACGCCGTTCCGCGCGTCCTCGGTGGCCTCGGTGTGGCTGTCCTATCCACCAGCCAGGGGCTGCTCACCGACCGTGAAGCGCGCAAGCGCAAGGTCGGCGGCGAAGTCCTCTGCTACGTGTGGTGATGAGGAGAACTCAACATGTCTCGAATTGGTAAAACCCCAATCACCGTTCCCGGTGCAGTGGACGTCACCATCGACGGTGCGTTCGTCACCGTCAAGGGCCCCAAGGGCACCTTGTCACGTACAGTTCCAGGCGCAATCTCGGTGCGTCGTGACGAGGGCAACTTGTTGGTCGAACGCCCGAACGACGAGCGGATGAACCGCGCGTTGCACGGCCTCACCCGCACCCTGGTGAGCAACATGGTCGTCGGTGTCACCGACGGTTTCTCCAGGGAGCTGGAGATCATCGGCGTTGGTTACCGCGCCGAAGCCCTCACCCCCACTCAGTTGCGTCTGGCCCTCGGGTTCAGCCATCCGGTCATCATCGATGCGCCGGAAGGCATCACCTTCGAGGTTCCTGTCCAGACGCGCATCATCGTTCGCGGTATCGACAAGGAAGTCGTCGGCCAAGTCGCCGCCAACATCCGGTCGGTGCGCAAGCCCGAGCCCTACAAGGGCAAGGGTGTGCGCTACCTGGGCGAGAAGGTCCTGCGTAAGGCCGGCAAGACCGGCAAGAAGTGACGAGCCAGGAAGAGCAACTCGTATGAGCAACACTGCACAAAAGCGCCGCAACGGCCGCATCATCCGCCACCGGCGGGTGCGCAAGAAGATTCATGGCACCGCCGCGCGCCCGCGCCTGGCTGTGTTCCGTTCCAACAAGCACCTCACGCTGCAGGTCATCGACGATGTTGCTGGTCGCACCATCGCCGCTGCCAGCACGACCGAGGCCGCTGTGAAGACCGAAGGCAGTGGCGCCACTGTCGACGCGGCAACCCGTCTGGGTCAGCTCGTCGCAGAGCGCGCCAAGGCCGCCGGTGTCACCCAGGTTGTGTTCGATCGTGGTGGCTTTGCCTACCACGGCCGCATCGCTGCAGTCGCTGCTGCAGCCCGTGAAGCAGGTTTGGAGTTCTGATGGCCGCCCCCTCGAATTACGGCAACAATCGCAATGATGAGCGCGCCCCCGATCCCAACGGACTTCGTGAGTCACGCGTCATCTCCATCAACCGCGTCGCGAAGGTCGTCAAGGGTGGTCGTCGTTTCTCGTTCACCGCTCTCGTGGTCGTCGGCGACGGCAATGGTCGCGTTGGCTTGGGTTACGGCAAGGCCAAAGAAGTCCCGCTGGCAATCCAGAAGGGCACCGAAGAGGCCAAGAAGAACCTGTTCGACGTGGCCCTCGCCGGCAGCACCATCACCCACCCGGTCATCGGTATCAACTCCGCTGGTCGCGTGATGATGAAGCCGGCTGCTCCCGGTACCGGCGTCATCGCCGGCGGCGCAGCTCGTGTCATCCTCGAAGAGGCCGGCATTCACGACGTGCTGTGCAAGTCGCTCGGCTCTTCGAACTCGATCAACGTGGCTCGCGCCACGATCAACGGCTTGATGTCGCTGCAGCGCCCCGACGAAGTTGCGGCACGCCGTGGCCTCGCCGCTGAGGACTTCGTCCCCAAGGGTGTGCTCAATGCCTACAACGAGCGTAAGAAGCAAAAGACTGCAGGGGAGACCCACTGATGCGGACCGACAAGAACTACGACGGCCCCACCTTCACCGTGCGCCAAGTGCGCTCGGCCATTGGTAACAAGCCCAAGAACCGCGGCACGCTGCGCGCTCTGGGTCTGCGCAAGATCGGCGACACCAACGTGCTGCCCGATCGTCCGGAGATCCGTGGCATGCTCGCCCGTGTTCCGCACCTCATCGAGGTCACGGAAAATGCGGCAACCGACACGAAGGCTGTGAACTGACATGCGCGTTGACGAACTCGCTCCCGCCCCAGGGAGTACAAAGAACAAGAAGCGCGTTGGTCGCGGTATCGGTGGCAAGGGCGGCAAGACCGCCGGTGCCGGTACCAAGGGCCAGAAGTCGCGTGGTCGTGGCAAGGTTGCACGAGGCTTCGAGGGTGGCCAGATGCCACTCAAGCAGCGCGTGCCGAAGTTGAAGGGTTTCAACAATCCGTTCCGGGTGGAGTACAGCCCGGTCAACCTCGACCAGCTCACGTTCCTGGCCGAAGGCACCGTCACCCCCGAGGTGCTCGTCGCTGCCGGCCTCGTGCGCAAGGGCACGCTCGTGAAGGTGCTCGCCCGTGGCGAGATCACCATCGCGGTCAACCTCACTGCCCACGCTGTTTCGAAGGCTGCTGACGCAGCCATCACGGCTGCAGGCGGTAGCGTCACGCTCCTGCCGTCGCCGTACAAGCAGGGTCGCCCGCCGGTAAAGGGCAACCAGTTCACCAACCGCTGATGCTCGTCGCCCTCAGGGCGTCGAATCACAACCTCCTGGGAGCCAGCCCGTGTTCTCCAACTTGAAGAATGTCTTCAAGGTAGCCGATCTGCGGAACAAGATTTTGTTCGTCATGGCGATGGTTGCCCTGTACCGCGTTGGCGTTGCCATTCGCGTGCCGGGCATCGATGCCGATGCGGTTCGCCAGTTCAAGGCTTCGGCCAACACCCAAGGTGCTCTCGGGTTTTTCAACCTGTTCAGCGGTGGGGCGTTCGCCAGCTTCAGCATCTTCGCGCTCGGCATCATGCCCTACATCACCGCCAGCATCATCATGCAGGTGCTGGGTGTCGTCATTCCCAAGCTGGAGAAGTTGCAGCAGGAGGGCGCCGTCGGGCAACGCAAGATCACGCAGTACACGCGCTACCTGGCCATCGGTATTTCCACGCTGCAGGCAACGGCGTTGACGTTCATCTTCGGTAACGGCAACGGCAACGCCTTCTTCGGCGCGGCGCAGAACTTTCCGCAGAACTTGAAGCTGCTGCCCGATGGCATGTTCCCGCGCGGCTACCTGGTCATCGTCACGCTGGTGGGTGGAACCGCCGCATTGATGTGGCTCGGCGAGCTCATCAGCCAGCGTGGTATTGGCAACGGTATGAGCATGGTGATCATGGCGTCGGTGGTCAGCAGCCTTCCATCTGGCTTCTACAATGTGTACCTCTCCAAGGGCTGGTTCGTCTTCACGCTCCTGTCGCTGCTCTGCATCGGCATCGTGATCGCAGTTGTGAAGGTCGAGCTCGGTATGCGCCGAATCCCGGTGCAATTCGCGAAGCGTGTGGTCGGTCGTCGGCAGTACGGCGGCCAGAGCACCTACATTCCGCTGAAGGTCAACCAGAGCGGCGTGATTGCCATCATCTTCGCCAGCTCGGTGCTGTTGCTGCCCGTGCTGGCCACCAACCTGCTGGGGTCTGCCAACAGCGGCTGGCGCTTCGACATCCAGCAGTGGGTCGACGCCAACCTCGTCAACTCGCAGGGCGCTGTGTACATCGGTCTGTTCTCGGTGATGATCGTCGCCTTTGCGTACTTCTACAACTCGATCGCATTCGACCCCATCCGACAGGCCGACCAGATCCGCCGCCAGGGTGGCTTCATCCCTGGTGTGCGCCCAGGTCCGCAGACCGAGCGCTACCTGGCCAAGGCCGTCAACCGCATCACGCTGCCCGGTGCAGTCTTCGTTGCCTTCGTGGCGATCATGCCGTACCTGCTGCTGTGGGGCTTCGACGTGCGTAACTTCCCGTTTGCCGGCACCACCGTGTTGATCGCCGTCGGTGTGGCACTCGAACTGATGCGCCAGATCGATGGCCAGCTGATGATGCGCAACTATGAGGGCTTCCTGAAGTGATCCCGGGCGCCCGGCTGATCTTGCTCGGGCGCCAAGGCGCTGGCAAGGGCACACAATGTGTGCGACTTTCGCGCCACTTCGTGGTGCCGCACATCAGCACCGGCGACATGTTGCGCGCAGCGGTGCGCGAGGGTACCGAGCTGGGCATCATGGCCAAGCGGGTGATGGATGCCGGCAGCCTGGTCGGTGACGACATCATGGTCGGCCTCGTTCGGGAGCGACTGAGCCAGCCCGACGCGATGGCGCGGGGCTACATTCTCGACGGATTCCCACGAACCGTTGGCCAGGCGGCGGCCTTGGACGAGATCACCGCCCAGCTGCCCATCGATGTCGTTCTCGACCTCGACGTGCCCCGAGAACTGGTGATGCATCGCCTCACCTCGCGTCGGGTATGTCGCGACTGCGGTACCAACTACGTGGCGGTCGGCGTCGAGAAGCTGCCCTGGATCTGCGAGGTCTGCGGCGGCGACGTGATGCACCGCGACGACGACACGCCCGAAGCCATTGCGCATCGGCTCGACCTCTATGAGGAGCAGACGTCACCGTTGATCGAGTTCTACCAGCGCAACAGTCGGCTGGTGATCGTCGACGGTATGGCATCACCCGACGAAGTGTTCCGCCGACTCACGCTGGCCGTCGAGACCGCTCGCCGGTCCGGCTGACCAATGATGTGTGCCCGTGGCGCCAGGTTCGGCCGTGGTGGAATACCGCGTCGTACCCCTGACCAGCTCCGCGACATGCGGGCTGCTGGTCGTGTGGTCGCCGAGATGCACCACGACATTCGGGCCGCGGCGAAGGCGGGTGTGACCACGGCGGCACTCGATCGGGTGGGTCGCAATGTGCTGGAGCGACGCGGTGCGGGCTCGAACTTCTTCGGGTATCACGGCTTTCCCGGCGTGATCTGCGCCTCGGTGAACGACGAGGTGATTCACGGGATCCCCGGGTCTCGTGTCCTGGAGGACGGCGACCTGCTGTCCATCGACTGCGGGGCCATCATCAACGGCTGGCACGGCGATGCGGCGTTCACGATGGGTATCGGCGCACTCTCGTCCGACGCGCAACGACTGATGGATACTGCCGACGCAGCACTGGCCGCCGCGATCCGTGAGATGCGACCCAAGCGCCACCTCGGCGATGTCGGGGCTGCCATCGAGTTGGTGGTGGCGAAGGCCGGCTACGGCAATCCGCGCAACTATTGCGGCCACGGCATCGGTCAAGCGATGCACGAGGAACCCGACGTCGAAAACCGCGGCAAGCCCGGTCGTGGCCTTGAGCTGCTGTCGGGGATGGTGCTGGCCATCGAGCCGATGCTGTTGGCCGGAGGCAGCGACGACGTGTACGAGCTCGACGACGACTGGACGATCGTCACCGCCGACGGTTCATTGGCAGCCCACGTCGAGCACACCGTGCTCGTCGGCGACAACGGCCCCGAGATCCTCACCCGCCTCTAGCGCTGGGCCGAGCTGCCGATCACGACCGGCGTGCCGTTGAAGATGGTGTGGCGAACCTTGCCGGTGACCACTCTTCCGGCGTAGGGGGTGTTGCGGCTCTTGCTGGCCAGCTGCGCAGGCACGACCTTCCACTGCTGGGCTGGATCGAACACGGTCAGATTGGCTGGCTCGCCGACAGCGATGGGACGGCCGTGACGGTCAGCGACGCCGGCGATGGCGGCGGGCTGCCAGCTGAGTGCAGCGACGATGCGCGCCAGCGGCATTTCGAGCTCGGTGATTGCCAACGCGAGCGCCGTCTCCAGACCCAACATGCCCGGGGGTGCCTCATCCAGCGGGGCCTCTTTGGCATGTGCCGCATGCGGGGCGTGGTCCGTGGCGATCGCGTCGATGGTGCCATCGGCAAGCCCCGCCTTGATGGCATCGATGTCGGCGCGCGTGCGCAGCGGAGGGGTCACCTTGAACACCGGGTCGTACCCGCTGAGTTGGTCATCGGTCAGCGTGAAGTGATGCGGTGCAGCCTCGGCGGTGACTGGAAGGCCGTCGGCTTTGGCGTCGCGGACCAACTGCACACTGCGCACGGTGGACAGATGCAGGAAGTGCATCGGCACACCTGTCAGTCGCACCAGCTCGATGTCGCGGAACACCATCAGTTCTTCCGCAAGTGACGGCCAGCCGGGAAGGCCCAGCCTGCTGCAGCACGCACCCTCGTGCATCACGGCGCCCTTGGTCAGCGAGGCGACCTCGCAGTGCTGAGCCAGGACGATGCCGAGCGGCTTCGCATACTCGAGCGCGCGACGCATCAGCTGCGCGTCCTGCACGCCGTTGCCGTCGTCGGTGAACAGATGCACACCGGCAGCAGCCAGTTCGCCATATGGCGCGAGCATCTGGCCGGCACGGCCGACAGTGATGCAGCCGGCCGGCAGCACCTCGCAGAGGCCGGCCCTGTGACCCTGGGCGCGCACGAAGTCGACGACGGCGACACTGTCCTGCGCGGGGTCGGTGTTGGGCATGGCCACGACGGCCGTGAAGCCACCGAGGGCCGCCGCGCGGCTGCCGGTCTCGATGGTCTCGGCTTCCTCCTTGCCCGGCTCGCGCAGGTGCACGTGCAGGTCGACGAAGCCGGGGGAGACGACGCACCCTGCCGCGTCGAGCACGGTGTCGGTGGCCCCTGCGGACACATCGAGCCCGACAGCGGTGATGCGGCCGTCTTCGATGGCCACGTCGGCAACCCGCTGGCCGGTCTGATCCAGCAGCGTGCCGCCGGTGATAACAATGCGACTCGTAGCTGCCGTGCCGTTCATGTTGAGATCTCCGTTCGATGCAAGTCGCCGCCCGAACCGAGCAGCCAGAACAACACAGCCATCCGCGTGGCCACGCCGTTGGTGACCTGGTTGAGGATCACCGACCCGGGCATCTCGCCGGGGTCGGCCACCATTTCGACGCCGCGGTTCATCGGCCCCGGGTGCATCACCAGTGCGTGCGGCGCGAGGCGTGCGGCCCGCTGCGAGGTGAGGCCGTACATCGCCGAGTACTCGTGCAGTGACGGGAGGAGCGCGTCGTCCATTCGCTCGCGCTGTACGCGCAGGAGGTAGAGCACGTCGAGGTCGGGTAGTAGCGAGTCGAGGTCGTGGCTGACGTCCACCGGCCATGAGTCGATGGCCGGTGGGAGCAAAGTGGGGGGCGCCACCAGCGTGACGTGGGCGCCGAGCGCAGTGAACGCCTGCACGTCGCTGCGCGCCACGCGACTGTGCTTGATGTCGCCGACGATGGCGACGCGCAACCCGTCGAAACCGTCGCGCCGATTGAGGCTGGTACGGATGGTGTAGCAGTCGAGCAGTGCCTGCGTGGGGTGCTGGTGCCACCCGTCGCCGGCGTTGACGACGCTGGCGTTGGTCCAGCGCGTGATCATCTGCGGTGCGCCGCTGCTCTTGTGACGAACCACGAACGCATCGACGCCCATCGCGCTGATGGTCTCGATGGTGTCGCGCAGGCTCTCACCCTTGCTGACGCTGCTGCTGGACACGGTGAAGTTCATCGTGTCAGCGCTGAGCCGCTTCGCCGCCGTGTCGAAGCTGGTGCGGGTGCGCGTCGAGTCCTCGAAGAACAGGCTGACCACGTTCTTGCCGCGCAGCGCCGGCACCTTCGGGATGGGTCGGCCGTTGATCTGGACCATGTGATCCGTGAGTTCGAGCAGCTGGTGGATCTGGTCGGCGGTGAGGTCTTCGATGGACAGCAGGTGCTTCATCGGATGGTCACCCCTGCCAGCGTGGCGGCGACCAGTTCGTCTCGACTCGTCGGCAGGTTCTTGCCGACGAAGTCGGGACGAATGGGGAGCTCGCGATGGCCACGGTCGACCATCACCGCCAACTGGACGGCTCGCGGCCTGCCGTATTCGTTGAGCGCTTCCAGCGCGGCACGCACGGTGCGTCCGGTGAACAACACATCGTCGGTGAGCACGACCGTGCGGCCGTCGAGCGTGACCGGGATCTCGGTGACACTGCCCGGAACGATGGGGCGCAGGCCCACGTCATCGCGGTGGAAGCTGACATCGAGCGTGCCAACCGGTACCGGGTTCGCTGGGTCGATCGCCGAGAGCAGCGCGGCCAGCGCCTCGGCCATCCAGACACCACCTCGCTGCAGACCCACGAGGATCAGCTGGGTCGCCCCATGATTGCGTTCGATGATCTCGTGGGCAATGCGGGTGAGCGCTCGGCCGACGTCGTCAGCGCTGAGCACGGTGCGTGCGCCGGGCGACGTCGCGCCCGAGTCTTGATCGACCGCCGTTGGGTCACGCGGCTGCATGGTGTATCCCTTCGAACGTATGGGCCTCACAGGACCCATTTCACGTTCGGGCGAGACTCTAGCCGACGAGGGCTATTGGCGGATCAGGTCGTTTGGCCCTACAGCTCGACGCTCGACACGCGTACGGTCGGCCCATGGCCATGAACTGCAAACCGGTACCCACGCTCGACGAGCGGATCAACGACATCCGCATGCGCACAGCGGAGATCGTCAACAACGACATCATCCCCAACGAAGGTCGACTGTGGGCGGAGCGACGCGAGGGTGAGAGCTTCCACGAGCGCACCGAGGTGCTGGAGCTACGCGCCGACATCAAGGAGAAGGTCAAGCAGGCCGGGTTGTGGGCACCACACCTGCCGCAGGAGTACGGGGGCATGGGTCTCGACTTCCTCGCCCACGCCTACATGAACGAAGTGCTCGCGTACGCCATCGGCGCAGCGTCGTTGTTCGGAGTCGTTGCCCCGAACTCGGGTAACCAGAGCATCCTCGTCAAGTACGGCACCGAGGAGCAGAAGCAGCAATTCCTGCTGCCGCTCATCGACGGCACCATGGAGTCCGGCTTCTCCATGACCGAGCCGGCGAACGCTGGCAGCGACCCGCGCTCGCTCACCACGTCGGCGGTCATCGAGGGTGATGAGTTCGTGATCAACGGCCACAAGTGGTTCACGTCCAACGGCATCGATGCCGACTTCTTCATCGTCATGTGCCGCGTGCAGGACAAGGACGCCACCGACCCGCGCAGCGGCCCGATGGTTCAGATCATCGTGCCGACCGCGACCAAGGGCGTGAACATCGTTCGTGGCATCGGCGTGTGGGGGCGAGCCGAAAGTGATCATTGTGAGGTCAAGTACGAGAACGTGCGCGTGCCGGTGAAGAACGCGCTCGGTCGCGTTGGTGAAGGCCACCAGGCTGCTCAGGACCGTCTCGGTGCGGGCCGCATCTTCCACTGCATGAACAGCATCGGCCAGATGTGGCGGGCCTTCGACATGATGGTCGATCGTGCTGCGACGCGAGAGGTGCACGGCGGCCTGCTGGCCGACAAGCAGTTCACGCAGGGCGCAATCGCAGACAGCTACATCGACATCCAGACGGCGCGACTCTTCACCATCCACGCCGCCGAGAAGATCGACCAGGGTCTCCAGGCAGCCCGAACCGACATCTCCGCGATCAAGGTCTACGTACCGTCGGCCTACACCCGCGTGGTGGACCGTGCCATCCAGATCTGGGGCGCTGCCGGGGTCAGCAACGACCTACCGCTGTGGGGCATGTATCAGGGAGCCCGCACGCTGCGCATCGCCGACGGGCCCGACGAGGTACACAAGATCGTCATCGCCAAGAACGTGCTCGGGCAGTACGCAAAAGGTGAGGGCTGGGACTTCGGCAACTGACGCAGCGGTTGTGACCCGAGACGATCAGTCCGCGAACAGTGCGCTGCCGATGTAGTCGCCCTCGGCGACACCTGCTGGCACGGCGAACAGAGCAGAACCCGTGTGCTGGATGTACTCGTTGAGCAGATCGCTGCGTGCCAAGTTCGCCTGCAACGGGATGAAGTGCTTCACGGGGTCGCGGGTGTATGCGATGAAGAACAAGCCCGCGTCGAGGTTGCCGAGGCCGTTGGAACCGTCGGTGAAGTTGTACCCACGACGAAGAATGTGGGTGCCACCGTTGTGGTCCGGGTGGGCAAGCCGCACGTGGGAATCGGTGGCCATCAGGGGGACGTCGTCCGTGCCGGTGATCGCAAAGTCGGGGGCGGTGAACTCCTTGCCACCCGAGAGTGGCGCACCCTCCTTCTTGTCGCGACCGATGATGTCCTCCTGCTCCTGCAGCGACGTACGGTCCCAGGTTTCGATGCGCATGTTGATCCGCCGGGCGACCAGGTAACTGCCACCGCTCAGCCAGCCGGCTGCGCTGTCGTCGTCGGAGGCCACCCACACGAAGCCATCGAGCAGGTCCTGATGTTCGGCCTTCACGTTGCTGGTGCCGTCCTTGAAGCCGAACAGGTTGCGTGGTGTGGTCTGCGCGTCGGAGGTGGACGAGGTGCGACCGAAGCCCAGCTGCGACCAACGCACCGATGTCGTGCCGAACCCGATGCGGGCCAGGTTGCGGATTGCGTGTACTGCCACCTGAGGGTCGTCGGAGCAGGCCTGGATGCACAGGTCGCCACCGGAGCGGGCAGCATCGAGATTGTCGCCGGCGAAGTGCGGCAGCTCGACGAGTGCCGCCGGGAGACGGTCGGCAATTCCGAAGCGATCGTCACCGTCCGCATCCTCGAACAGACTGCGACCGAACCCGAACGTGATGGAGAGCCGGGCGGAAGGTAGGCCATACGCCTCGCCGGTGTCTTCCGGCGGTGCGATGTACGGGCCGTCCATCGCACCGAACTCTCCGACGTCGCGCCCTTGGGTCATCTTGGCTGCAGCGTTGGTCCACGCCTGCAGCACTGCGATGAGATCTTCCCTCGAGTTGGTGATCACATCGAAGGCAGCGAAGTGCAAACGGTCCTGCGCGGCCGTGACGATGCCTGCCTGATGGGAACCGTAGAAGGCAACCCGATCGTCGGGTGTCGCCGCCTCGCCGTTGCTGCTGCACCCGGCCAACGAGCCGGTGACGGCCAGGGCCGAGGCGCTGGCGGCACCCGTGCCGGCCATCTGAAGAAAGCGACGGCGAGACAGACTCACAGCACGACCGCCGCGGTCAGTTCAGCGAGGGGCTCGCTGAGGGCATTCACCGCGTCGGCCAGTGCCTTCACCTCGCTCGGGGTCAAGTCGGTGTAGAGGACGAAGCCGTCACCCTCGACGTGTTGGTCGAGCAGGGCCTGCAGGGTGTCGAAGCGGGCAGCCAACTTGGTGGCGAGCGCTGGATTCTTCTTCTCCAGTGCGGGCTGCAGGTTCTCGAACGCGATTCGAGCGCCATCGACGTTCGCCTGGAAGTCCCACAGGTCGGTGTGCGACCAGATCTCTTCCTCGCCGGTGACCTTGCCGGTGGCAACTTCGTCGAGCAGTTCCTTGGCGCCGTTCCCCAACTGGGCGGCGTTGTAGGTCAGGTCCTGCACACGTGTCGAGAGATCGGTCGTGTCTGCGACCAACTGGTCGGCCAGGGCGGTGCGCTCGGCGGTGGTGAGTGCGGTGTAGCCGTCGGCCGGTGGCCAGAGATCCTTCTCGATGGCGTGCCAGCCGGTCCAGCTCTGTCCGGCTTCGAGGTCAGCCTCGCGAAGATCCAGCTTCGGGTCCAGGTCGCCGAACGACTCGGCAACGGGCTCGATGCGCTCCCAATGCATGCGAGCATTGGCGTAGAGCGCGCGGGCCTCGTCGTCGCTGCCGGCAACGTAGAGGTCGGCGAACTCCTGCGTCTTGGTCACCAGTTGCGCCACCTGGTCCCGCACGTACAGGCGGTACTGGTCGGTGGCAGTTGTCAGCAGCTCGGCGACGTCACCGCTGGCAACTTCCTTGCCCGAGTCGGTGACGGTGAATGCCGCCCGAATGCCGTCGCCCACCATGCCCGGCTTACAGGCGGTGATGTACGTGCCGGGCGCGGCCTGCACGACCAGGTTGCGACTGATGCCGGGGCCGACGTTCTCGACCTCGCCGACGATGCGCAGCCCGTCCTGGGCCAGTACGTAGAACTCGGTCACCTGCGAACCATCGTTGGTCACCTCGAACACGATGTTGCCGCTGGATGCCTCGGTTCTGCTGAGCTCGCAGGCCGTGTCAGTGCTGCGCACCTTCAGCGAGCCGGCCTCGCTCTTGGTGTCGTTCTCGGTGCAGGCAACGCCGATGACCAAGAGGCTGGCGAGGGCCATGGAGGAGAGGGGGTAGCGCATGGCTGCCTTTCAGGGTGCGGCGTGAGCCGGAGTCGATGGTTTGGCGATGCCGGTTAGACCCGACTTCTTGGGTCGTACGGTGAGAACGAAGAGGCTGAACACGGGGACCACGTAGGCCACCCACGCGACGAGCTGCAGCCAGGTGGTGGTGGGCGAGATGTTGAAGGTGCCCTTCATCAACGTGCCGTACCAGGAGCCGGGAGGGATAGTGGACGACACGTCGAACGCGGTGCTGTGCATGCCCGGCAGAATGCCGGCTTCCTGCAGGTCGTGAATGCCGTACGCCAACACGCCGGCAGCGACGAACACCAGCAATCCGCCGGTCCAGCGGAAGAACTTGCCCAGGTCCAGGCGGACAGCACCGCGGTAGATCAAGACACCGAGCACGACTGCGAGTGCAAGTCCGAGTGCGCCCCCGATGAGCGGCTGCGAGGAGTTGTTGGTCGCCTTGGCCGCCGCCCACAAGAACAGTGCGGTCTCCAGGCCTTCGCGACCGACGGCCAGCGCGGCGAGTACCACCAGGCTGCCGCCGCCGGCGACGATGGCCGTGTCCATGCGACCCTCCAGCGCACCCTTCAGCGCGCGAGAGGTACGTGCCATCCAAAAGATCATCCAGGTCACGAAACCGACAGCGACGATGGACAGGGTGCCGCCGATCGCTTCCTGTGCCTCGAAGCTGAGGCCGCGCGGGCCGAAGGTGAGCAGCGCGCCAGCAGCAAGCGAGACGGCCACCGCTACCCCCACGCCGATCCACACCTTGGTCAGCAACTCGCGCCGGTCGGTCTTGACCAGGTACGCCACGAGGATGCCGACAACGAGTGATGCCTCGAGTCCTTCACGCAATCCGATCAGAAAGTTTGCAAACACGTTGGTGGCCTCGCCTTGGTGATCGGGCTTCTATAAGGCAACCCTAACTTTAGTTAGGCAGCCTTGACAACGCCGATCGAAGCACGAGATGTGGCTGTTAGGATCGCTTTACTCATCTGAGGAAAGGTTGTCGAGATGGCCATCGTGTGTCATTGCGAAGGGGTGCGGGACCGCACCATCGTGAAGGCGATCCAGCGCGGCGCTCGCTCGCTTGGCGACGTACAGGTCGCCTGCGGCGCAGGCACCGGCTGCGGTGGGTGCATTCCCGCCGTCATGGATCTCCTGGAGCGCCACAGCGCCCCATCGTTCGACGCCGTCGCTGTTCGACACTGGTCGCCGAGCCCGGCGTAAGCTTCCACGCATGCGTGGAGATACGAAGGTCATCGAGATTCTGAATGATGTGCTGACAGCAGAACTGACTGCGATCAACCAGTACTTCATTCACGCCAAGATGTGTGAGAACTGGGGCTACGAGCGGCTGGGCTCCTACATCCGCCACGAGTCGATCGACGAGATGAAGCATGCGGACATCATCATCGACCGCATCCTCTTCCTGGAGGGCATCCCCAACATGATGCGCCTCAACCCCATCCGCGTGGGTGAGACAGTGGCCGAGCAGTTCCAGGTCGACCTGGAACTGGAGTATGCAGCCGTCAAGCGGCTCAACGACGGCATCGCAGTCACCGTTGCAGTGGGCGACAACGCGTCACGCGCGCTGCTCGAGGGCATCCTCGTGTCCGAGGAGGAACACGCCGACTGGCTGGAAGCGCAGCTCGAACTGATCCGCCAGATGGGTGAGCAGAACTACCTGGCCCAACAGATGCACAGCTGAGCACGCCCCGTCTGGTCGTGCGAATTGCCACGATCGGCGTGTTTGAGCCAGCTACTGTGGGGTTCGAACAGTATTCGCGATTCGCGCGCCAAGGGCTTGGCGTTGCGTTCCCTGGGCGGTAGCATCGTTGCTCGGCCCTTGCGAGCCTTGTCGTGCCATGTCACTTGGCGTGGCACTCTTCATCGCCTGGGTTGAAATGATTCCACCGACCGAGGAGGCTGTTCTGCCCAAGCCGAAAGACGACGCCATTGTGCTGGAAGGCACGATCAACGAGTCGCTCCCGAACGCAATGTTCCGGGTCGAACTCGAAAATGGCCACAAAGTCCTGGCGCACATCTCCGGGAAGATGCGGATGCACTACATCCGAATTCTGCCCGGCGACAAAGTGCAGGTGGAACTCACCCCCTACGACCTCACTCGCGGTCGCATCACGTACCGCTACAAGTGATTCGTCACTCGTAGTAAGTAGCAAGTTCGTTCAAGTTCGTCCGTTTGTCCAACAAGCAGCACACGAAAGCACGCAATCATGAAGGTTCGACCGAGCGTCAAGAAAATCTGTGAGAAGTGCAAGGTCATTCGTCGCCATGGCAGCGTGCGTGTGATTTGTGAGAACCCCCGACACAAGCAGCGCCAGGGCTGAAAGAGAAGATCGCACGATGGCACGTATCTCCGGCGTCGACATTCCCCGCGAAAAGCGGCTGGAAATTTCGCTCACCTACATCTTCGGTATCGGCAAGCCCACGGCGCAGCGCATCTGCTCCGACACGGGCCTCGATCCCAACCAGCGGGTCCGCAACCTGACCGAGGATGAAATCAACCAGATCCGCGCATGGGTCGATGCCAACATCACTGTCGAGGGCGACTTGCGCCGCGACGTGGCGCAAGACATCAAACGCAAGATCGAAATCCAGTGCTACCAGGGCATCCGCCACCGCAAGGGGCTCCCTGTGCGCGGCCAGCGCACGCACACCAACGCTCGCACCCGTAAGGGCCCGAAGAAGACCGTCGCCAACAAGAAGAAGGCTGTGAGGAAGTAATGGCGAAGCCGAAGCCGGGCGGTCGCCGCCCCCGTAAGCGCGAGCGCAAGAACGTCACCAACGGTGTCGTCCACATCAAGAGCTCGTTCAACAACACCATCGTCTCCATCACCGATACCGAAGGCAACGTCATTTCGTGGGCGTCCTCCGGCGGTGTTGGCTTCAAGGGGTCGCGCAAGAGCACCCCGTTCGCCGCACAGATGGCCGCCGAAAAGGCAGCTCGTGCAGCGATGGAGCACGGTCTGCGTCGCGTCGAAGTGCAGGTGAAGGGCCCGGGTTCGGGTCGTGACACTGCAGTTCGCAGCATCCAGAAC
>Ga0209476_10000982_pt1 | contig 19613 bp, 16 predicted proteins | sample KloWWTrecipitate_FD_187179 | JGI IMG/M metagenome (GOLD analysis project Ga0209476, IMG submission 187179) | Active sludge microbial communities from Klosterneuburg, Austria, studying microevolution and ecology of nitrifiers - Klosterneuburg... | ecosystem: Engineered > WWTP > Aerobic digester... | reverse complement strand
CCCTGGGCGACCACGCGGGCTTCGCGTCCTTCTCTCCACAGCGCGTGAGCCGCCTCGGGGCGCGCGATCCGGTCGGCAGCAGCCAGAGGCTCGTGGCGCCCTTGTTGTCTTCCATCGAGTATGCCGTCACGGCGCAGGCGGCTGCGGACCCGTCCGGCGCGATCGCCACGCTCGCGACGCGTTCGAGCCGCCAGAGGGCTTCAATGTCGAGCAGGGAGCGTCGAGTCATGGGCGAGGGGTGTCCTGGTGGCGATTCGTTCGTGCCGCCTTCGCCCAGCGACGAATGGTTGCGCGCAGCCTTCGCTGCCGCTCGCCGTCGATGGGCATGGTGGGCACGAGATCCAGCAGCTGGGCGACATCGACGTAGCGATGTTCGAACAGCGCAATGCAGAACTCGCGGTCCTTCTCGCGTCCGGCCGCTGCCTTCGAGAGAAAGAGGTCGCGCAGGTCGAGGCAGTATCCCAGCCGGTGTCCGGTATTCTCGCCTTGAATCCGGCACACGCGCTCCATCCATTCCCGCGGCAGCATGGCCGTGTCCGGCCCCACTCCCTGGGCGTAATAGCCGTACGTCCGGTGAAACTGCGAACCCTCGCCGATGACGCCGTCGATCCTGTCAGCCAGGTCGGGCTCGCGGAGTGGATAGATGTCGGCCTCCATGGAAGCCGTGAAAACCTCTTCGGGCCGGGGTACGGAACCCAGCATCGATTGGCTCCCGACGATGACGAACTCGTATTGACCGGTGATTTCGCCGCTGGCGCGGATGACGTGCTCGAGTTCCTCTCGCGTCACGGGATTTCCTTCGCGTCTTCCCCATCGCGAGACGCATCCTGCGTGCGGCCGAGTTCGACTCCTTCCCTGAGTTCGCTGACTTGCGCCAGGATGCGCTGGCGAGCGTCGTTCGGAAGAATGGTGACGAGCGGCGAAGCCTGCCGCAGTTGCTGGGCGTGCCGCGTGCGGCCGAGCACCTTGCGCCAGGTGCCGGCTTCCAGGATCTCCAGCCACTCGCGCCACAGGCTTGCGGTGCGGGAGTCGCCGGTGGAGAGCCAGCGCGTGGCGGTGTCCCGGGCCTGCTGCACCAGGATGGGATCGGCCTTGGCCAGCCGCACGGCCTCCTCGTGGAGTGCCAGGCTCTGGAGATCCTGAAGCCGGTGCCTCGCTCCTTCCGCGAATACGCTCACTTGCACGATCGGTGCCGAACGGCGGGAACGCGCCGCGGCGGAATCCGCCGGCGGGGGTTGCAGGACATCCCCGGCCAGCAGGGCCAGTTCGCCGCCAACGCCGAGTACGGACATCACGCGCAGGTAGGTGCCGATCGAGGGTCCCGGATCGCCCGCTTCGACTGACCGGAGCGTGTTGCGAGTGATTCCGGCGCGCGCGGCCATCTCGACAGTGCCCAGCCCCTGCGCCTTGCGCAGGCGCTTGAGCCGATCGCCCAGTTGCAGCAGCAACTGGCGTTCCAGAACCGGCCTGAGAGGTAAGTCGCTCATTTGGGCAATATTTTGCCCAAAAATGAACTCCTTGGTCAAGCTAGTAATCATTTGATCGAAGGGGACACGCAGGATGGAATCGCCGGGTCAGCCATCGGCCGGGCACGATTGCGCGGCAGGTATCCATCATCTGGCCATGCAGGCTTCAAGTCGCGCGGCGCAGCATGGCGACCATATCGTCCTAGAGGAGGGCCAACCATGGCAGGTCACGGAGGATTCGAGCGTCGCCGGGGAGGCCATCGCTGGCGCATCGCGGGCTGGGGCGCCGCCGCGGCCCTGCTGCTCGCCCCGCTCGTGGCGATGCAGTTCACCGGGGAGGTGAAGTGGACCCCGTTCGATTTCGCGGTCTTCGGCGCGATGCTTGCTGTCGCCGGAGGCGCGCTCGAGCTCGTCGTGCGCGTTACCCGGCGGCAGGCCGTGAGAGCCGTGGCCGGCACGGCGATCGCGGTCGCCTTCCTCCTCGCCTGGGCGCACGGCGCCGTCGGCCTCTTCTGACGAGGGGGCTGCCTCAGGCCCCGGCGCCCATCACGAGGACCATGCGGAAGCGCGCCTCGCCGGAGCGCATGCGGGAGTACGCCTCGAACGCGCGCGAAAGCGGCATCGTCTCGATCATCGGCCGGATATCGGCCAGCACGCTGAAGTCGAGCGTCCTCTCGTTCTCGAAGGGCGAGCCGGTGATGGCGCCCTGCACGATCCGCTCGCCGGAGACGAGGGCGCCGGGCGACACCTTGAGCGGGGTGCGGCCCACGCCGACCACCAGCAGCCGCCCCTGCGGCGCGAGGCCGGGCATGAGCGCCGAGGCCGCGTCGCTGTCCGTGATGGTGGTGAGGACCACCTGCGCGCCGCCCATCGCCTGCAGCCGCGCCACCGGGTCCTCCGTGGCCGCGTCGACATAGGCATGGGCGCCGAGAGAGAGCGCGTCGGCGGCGATGTCCGCGCCGCGGCCCACCGCCACGACGCGCAAGCCCATGCGGCGCGCGTACTGCACGGCGAGGTGGCCCAGGCCGCCGATCCCCTGTATGGCCACGAGGTCGCCGGCCTGCGCGCCCGACTTGCGCAGCCCGTTGAAGGTGGCGAGCCCCGCGCAGAGAAGCGGGGCGGCCTCCTCGGCCCCGAGTTCCTCCGGGACGGAGACGAGGCCCGTCGCGCGCGCGAGCATCGCCTCCGCATAGCCGCCGTCGCGCGAGCTGCCGGTGATCGGCTGGTTGCGGCAGAGGTTGAACTCGCCGCGGCGGCACTGCTCGCACTCGAGGCAGTGCCCGCCCTTGCGGCCGACGCCCACGCGCTGGCCTTCCTTCCAGCGCGACGGGACGCCGGGCCCGAGTGCGGCGATCGTCCCCACCACCTCGTGCCCCGGCACGCGAGGGTACTGGATGCCGGCTTCCAGCCCCTCGATCGCGCCGGCATCCGCGCCGCAGATGCCGCAGGCCTCGACCGCGACGAGCACCTCGCCCGGGCCGGGCGCGGGCGTGTCCCGCTCGGCCGGCTCGAGCACGCCCGGCCGGGTCACCTGCATCGCGTGGTAGGTCTTCCTCATGGCTTCGGTCCGGGTCGCGCCGGGCGCGCGGATTCGGGCTCGTCGGGGAGCAGCAGCACGATGGCGGCCTTCACGGCGGCGACACCCGCCATGATCCACAACGACTTCTCGAATCCTACCTGCTTCACGACCGGCCCGAGCATCCACACGGCCAGCGCGCTCATGCTGAACGCGACCGTGAGGCGAAGGCCGGCGATGCGCGAGCGCATCCGGTCGTCGACGTAGCGCACGATCATCGCGTCGGTGAAGGGGATGGCGCCGAAGACGAACGCCATGACCAGCAGGAGCGCGAGGTAGAAGCCCCACTGCTGCGCGTGGGCGGCGAGGAGCAGCAGCGGGACCAGCGCGACCGACATCCACCACTGCAGCGGCTTGAACGCCATGCGGTCGATCAGGTAGCCGACGGCCAGTTGCGTGAGCGAGGCGGCGGCGTAGACGGCGGCGAGCAGCGCACCGAGCGCCGCCGGGTCCTCGACGAGGCCCTGGAAGCGCTCGGCGAGCAATTGCGAGTTGCCGTTGGTCGTGAAGTTGAAGACGAGCGTGCTGGCGGCCGCGGCCACCGTCATCACGGCGAGCGTCCGCGCGAGCACGCCCGGCGTGAGCGGGACCTGCGCCTTGCCGCCCCTGCCCTTCGCCGGCGGCTCCTCCTCGCGCGGGCACAGGATGGCGAACGCGATGCCGCAGCCGATCGCGGCGAGCCCGGGAATCGCGAACGCCGCCCGCCACCCCACCCACTTCACCAGGAAGCCGGTGACGAGCGCGGCGACCGCGATGCCGAGGTTGCCGGCGAGGCCGTTCACGCCGATCACCATGCCGGGGTTGGCCGCGTGGCGCACCAGCATCGGGATGCCGACGGGGTGGTAGATCGACGCGAAGGCGCCGAGGAGCGTAAGCGCCGCCGCGAGCTGCCAGGCGTCCCGCGTGAGCGCCGTGAGCAGCGCGGAGGCCCCGATGCCGAAGAAGAAGACGAGCATCATCGCCCGCCGGCCCCACAGGTCGCCGAGGCGGCCGGAGGGCAGCGCGCCCAGCCCGAAGAGCGCGAACGCGCCGATGCTGAAGGGCATGAGGTCCTGCCAGCTCGCGTAGCCGAAGTCGGCCGCGATCGCCGCCACGGCCGTGGCGAAGATGAGCAGGAACATGTGGTCGACGGCGTGCGCGACGTTGAGCAGCAGGCCGACCGCGCGGGGCAGCGCGCCGGTCGGGGTGGTGGGCAGGGAGGCAGTCGCCATGCCGCCAGCTTGCGCGAGCTACAATCGTCTGTCTTTCGACGATTCTTCCCGGACCTTCGAGAAATGGACAGCGCGCGGCACCTCGACCCGGACCGGCCGCACGCCGCCGAGCACCCCGTCCCGGGCGACGCCTCGCGCGTCATCGTGACGCGCCGGACGAGCTATCCCCGCGGCCACTTCATCGAGCCGCACTGGCACGCGCGCGGGCAGCTCGTCTATGCCGTCGAGGGGACGATGACGGTGCGCGCGCGGCGGCGGGCGTGGATCGTGCCGCCCGACCGGGCGCTGTGGATGCCGCCGCGCACCGTCCACGAGATCCGCACGCACAGCGCCGTGGAGATGCACAGCCTCTATCTCAACGCGCCGGCGTCGGCCGCCATGCCCGCCGCGAGCGTCGTGCTCGAGGTGACGCCGCTCATGCGCGAGCTCGTCGTGCGCGCCGTGGCGCTGCCGGCGCACCACGACGACGCGGGCGACGACGGGCTGCTCATGCGCCTGCTGTTCGCGGAGCTCGCCCGCCTCCGCCACTGCGCGCTCGACCTGCCCCTGCCCGCGAGCCGCGACCTCGCGCGGCTGTGCGACCGCATCCTCGCCGACCTGTCCTCCCGCCGCCCGTGCGCGCACGACGCCGGCGAGATGGGCACGAGCACGCGCACGCTCTACCGGCGCTTCCTCGCCGAGACCGGCATCACCTTCGCGCGCTGGAAGCAGCAGGCGCGGCTGCTCGAGGCGATACGCCGGCTGGCCGGCGGCGCGCCGGTGACGACCGTGGCCCTCGACCTCGGCTACGGGAGCACGAGCGCCTTTTCCACGATGTTCCGCCGCTCGCTGGGCATTTCCCCGCGCGACTTCGTCGCGGGGCACGGCCGCGGGCGATAATGGCGCACGCATTTCACGGACCACCCCAATGGCAAACATCGCCTTCCTCGGCACCGGGCTCCTCGGCGCCGCCTTCGCCGAGGCCGCGGCAGCCCGCGGCGACACCGTCACCGCCTGGAACCGCACCGCGGCGAAGGCGCAGGCCCTCGCGCGCTTCGGCGTGAAGGCCGCCGCGAGCCCCGCGGAAGCCGTTCGCGGCGCCGCCCGAATCCACCTCGTCCTGCGCGACGACGCCGTGGTCGAGGAGGTGATCGCGGCCGCGAGAGCCGGCCTCTCCCCCGGCGCCATCCTTCTGGACCACACCACGACGCGGCCCGACCTCACCGACGCGCGCGCGAAGCGGTTGCAGGCCGAAGGGCTCGACTACCTGCACTGCCCCGTCTTCATGGGGCCGGCGGCGGCGCGGCAGGCGCAGGGCTCGATGATGGTCGCGGGCCCGCGCGCGCTCTTCGAGCGGGTCGAGGCGGACCTCGCGAGGATGACCTCGCGACTGGAATACCTCGGCGAGCGCGCCGACCTCGCCGCGGCGCACAAGCTCTTCGGCAACACGGTGATCATCGGGCTGGTGGCCATCATGGCGGACGTCCTCGCGATCGCCCGGTCGAGCGGCGTCGACGCGCAGGCCGCCATCGACCGGCTGCGCACCCTCGACCTCAACGCGATGGTGGCCCGGCGCGGCGTCGCGATGGCGAAGGGCGACTTCACGCCCAGCTTCGAGCTCGCCATGGCGCGCAAGGACGTGGGCCTGATGCTGGAGACCGCGGAGGGCGCGCCCCTCGCGGCGCTGCCGGCCATCGCCGCCCGCATGGACGAACTCATCGCCGCCGGGCACGGCGACAAGGACGCGAGCGCGCTGGGCCTCTAGGCGCTCAGTGCGCCTTTTCCCAGTTCTCGCCCACGCCCGCCTCCACCACCAGCGGGACATCCAGCGAGGCGACGCCGGTCATGAGCTTCTCGACCTGCGGCTTCACGCGACCGAGCTCTGCCTCCGGCACCTCCAGCACCAGCTCGTCGTGCACCTGCATGATGAGCTTCGTGGCGAGCCCGTGGCCCTCGATCCAGCGGTGCACCGCGATCATGGCGAGCTTGATGAGGTCGGCGGCGGTGCCCTGCATCGGCGCGTTGATGGCCTGCCGCTCGGCGCCCTGCCGGCGTGACTGGTTGGCCGAGGCGATGTCGGGCAGCCACAGCCGCCGGCCGAACACCGTCTCGACGTAGCCTCGCTCGCGCGCCTCGTTGCGCGTGCGCTCCATGTAGGCCGCGACCCCCGGGTAGCGCTGGAAGTACTTGTCCATGTAGCTCTGCGCCGCGGCACGCTCGATGCCGAGGTTCCCCGCGAGGCCGAAGGCGCTCATGCCGTAGATGAGGCCGAAGTTGATCACCTTGGCGTAGCGGCGCTGCTCGGCGTTCACTTCCGCGAGCGCCACGCCGAACACCTCGCTCGCCGTGTGGCGGTGGATGTCCTCGCCGGCCGCGAAGGCGTCGATGAGGCTCCTGTCCCCGGAGAGGTGCGCCATGATGCGCAGCTCGATCTGCGAGTAGTCAGCCGAGACGATGCGCGAGCCCGGCGGGGCCACGAACGCCTCCCGGATGCGCCGCCCCTCGGCCGTGCGCACCGGGATGTTCTGCAGGTTCGGGTCCGTGGAGGAAAGCCGCCCCGTGACCGCCACGGCCTGCGCGTAGTTGGTATGCACGCGGCCGGTGCGCGGGTTCACCATGCGCGGCAGCTTGTCGGTGTAGGTGCTCTTGAGCTTGGAGAGCCCGCGGTGCTCCAGCAGCGCCTTGGGCAGCGGGTGGTCGAGTGCCAGCTTCTCCAGCACCTCCTCGTCCGTGGAGGGCGCGCCCGAGGGCGTCTTCTTCACCACCGGGAGCTTCAGCTGCCCGAAGAGGATCTCGCCCAGCTGCTTGGGGCTCGCGAGGTTGAAGGGCTGGCCGGCCAGCTCGTGCGCCTTCGCCTCGAGGGCCATCATCTTCACGCCCAGCTCGTTGCCCTGCGTGGCCAGCAGCGCGGAATCGATGAGCACGCCGTTGCGCTCCATCGCCAGCAGCACGCCCGAGACGGGGATCTCGATGTCCGCGTAGATGTGGCGCAGCTTCGCGTCGGATTCGATCCGCGGCCAGAGCGCCCCGTGCAGCTGGAAGGTGACGTCGGCGTCCTCGGCGGAGTAATCGGTCGCGCGCTCGACGCTCACCTGGTCGAAGGGGATGGAGGACGCGCCCTTGCCCGCCACCTCCTCGTAGAGGATGGTCTTCGCGCCGAGGTGACGCATGGCGAGCGAATCCATGTCGTGGCGCTGGTTGCTTTCCAGCACGTAGGAGGCGAGCAGCGTGTCGTGCGCGATGCCGGCCACCGCGATGCCGCAATTGGCGAGCACGTGGCAGTCGTACTTGGCGTTCTGGCCCACCTTGGCGCGCGCGGCGCTTTCGAACCACGACTTCAGCCGCGCGAGCACCGCATCCCGGTCGAGCTGGTCCGGCGCGCCCGGGTAGCGGTGCGCGAGCGGGATGTAGCAGGCCTCGCCGGCCGCCACGCAGAACGACAGGCCCACGAGCTGCGCGGCCATCGGGTCGAGGCTCGTGGTCTCGGTGTCGAAGCAGGCGAGCGGGGCGGATTCGAGCTTGGCGACCCAGCGGTCGAGGGCGGCGTGGTCGAGGATGGCCTCGTAGCGGCGGGTGTCGATGAAGGCGGCGCTCACCTTCTCATCCCCGCGAAGCCTGTCATCCCCGCGAAGCCTGTCATCCCCGCGAAGCTCGTCATCCCCGCGAAGCTCGTCATCCCCGCGAAGGCGGGGATCCAGCGACTGGGTTCCCGCCTTCGCGGGAATGACGAAAGCAGCGGGAATGACGGAAGTGCCGGAAGCTGCGGCGCCGTCGCCCTTCAGCAGCGCCTCCCGCATCCCGCGGAAGCCGAACCGCTCGTAGAGCGCGGCGAGCTTCTCGCGGTCCGGCTCGCGCTCCACCAGCGACTCGATGTCGAAGGCAAGCGCCACGTCCGTCTTCACGGTGAGGAGCGTGCGGCCCGTCGGCAGCCAGTCGAGGGCCTTGCGCAGGTTCTCGCCGACGACGCCCTTCACCTCGCCGGCGTGGGCCATCACGCCCTCGAGAGAGCCGTACTCCTGGATGAGCTTGGCCGCCGTCTTGGGCCCCACCTTGTCCACGCCGGGCACGTTGTCGACCGCATCCCCCATGAGCGCGAGGTAGTCGATGATGCGTTCCGGCGGCACGCCGAACTTGGCCTCGACGCCCTTCGGGTCGAGCACCTCGCTGGACATCGTGTTCATCCAGGTGATGCGCCCGCTCACGAGCTGCGTGAGGTCCTTGTCGCCCGTGGAGATGAGCGTGTCCCAGCCGTGCACCGATTCCGCGTGGCGCGCGAGCGTGCCGATCACGTCGTCGGCTTCCACGCCCTCCACGATCACCAGCGGCCAGCCCAGCGCGCGGATCGTCTCGAAGAGCGGCTCGACCTGCACGGCGAGGTCCTCGGGCATCGCCTGCCGGTTGGCCTTGTATTCCGGGTAGATGTCGTCGCGGAAGGTCCTGCCCTTGGGGTCGAAGACGGCGGCGATATAATCCGAGGGGTAATCCTGCTTGAGCTTCCGCAGCATGTTCACCACGCCGAAGATGGCGTTGGTTGGCTCGCCCGACGGGCTCCTCAGCTCCCGTATCGCGTGGAACGCGCGGAAGAGGTAGCTCGAGGCGTCGACGAGCAGCAGGCGCTTCTTCGTGTCGTTCATCTCACCGCCCGGGGCCCCTCATGCATGACAAGATTCCGAAACCGCACGAATCGCAGGCCGCGCACGGCGTGCAGTCCTCCGCGCGCGAGGCGTGGCGGATGTTCGAAATTATCGCAGAGTTCGTGACCGCCACCGAGCGCCTGCGCTCGATCCACCCGGCCGTCACCATCTGGGGCAGCGCGCGCGCGCAGCCCGGCTCGCCCACCTACCTCCTCGCCGAGGACATCGCGCGCCGGCTCTCGGACGCGGGCTTCGCCGTCATCTCCGGCGGCGGCCCCGGCATCATGGAGGCGGCCAACAAGGGCGCGTTCGCCGGCGCCAGCCCCAGCGTGGGGCTCAACATCCAGCTGCCGCACGAGCAGCACGCCAACCCCTACCAGGACATATCGCACACCTTCCAGCACTTCTTCGCGCGCAAGGTGATGTTCACGAAGCTCTCCTCGGCGTTCGTGATGATGCCCGGCGGCTTCGGCACGCTGGACGAGCTGTTCGAGGCGCTGACGCTGGTGCAGACGGGCAAGGTGCGGCGCGTGCCGCTCATCCTCGTCGGCACGCAGTTCTGGCGCGGGATGACCGACTGGATCCGCGACCGCCTCGCCGCCGACGGCATGGTGAGCCCGGAGGACCTCGACTTGCTGCAGGTGCTCGACGACCCGCGCGCCATCGTGGATGCGATCTTCGACCACTACCACACGCGCGGCTTCGCCCCGACGCCTTCCGAGCGCGAGGCCGAGTACATGCTGTGAGGCTTGCGTGCCGGCCCGCCTGCCCCGCCGGTGCTACACTGGAATCTCCAGACAGGCACCGCCATGCGCCTCCTCATCGCCACCCTCGCGTTCGCTTTCGCCGCCGGCGCCTTCGCGCAATCGCAGCCGCGGCCGCTGCCCCCGGGCACGAAGCCCCTGGAGGAGCCGCCCCCGCCGCCGGCCGTCGTGGAGAGCGACCCCGCGCTCGAGCCGCAGGTCACCATCCGCAAGGAGGGCGACCGCACGATCTCCGAGTACCGCATCAAGGGCAAGCTCTACATGATGAAGGTCACGCCCGCCCACGGCCGGCCCTACCTGCTCGTCGACCACAAGGGCGACGGGCAGTTCGCGCGCCAGGACAACCTGGATTCCGGCCTGCGCGTGCCGCAGTGGGTGCTCCTCGAGTTCTAGCCTTCCGCAACGGGTCTTCCTGAATGTCCGTCTTCACGCCAGTCTCACCCGACGAGGCGCGCGCCCTCCTCGCGCGCTACACCCTCGGCGAGCTCGAGGGCCTCGAGGGCATCGCCCAGGGGGTCGAGAACACCAACTACTTCCTCGACACCACGACGGGGCACTACGTCCTCACGCTCTTCGAGAAGATCCCGCGCGAGGACCTGCCCTTCTACGTGGGGCTCATGCACCACCTCGCGGAGCACGACATCCGCTGCCCCGCGCCCATGGAGCTGCAGGGCGGCGGCTTCCTCACCGAGGTGGCCGGAAAGCCCGCCGTGATCGTGACGCGGCTTCCGGGCGTGCCGCACCTTTCGCCCACGCCGGAGCAGTGCCGCACGGTGGGCCGGATCCTCGCCGACATCCACGAGGCCGGGCTCGAGTACGACGCGGGCCTCGCCAACTGGCGCGGGCAGGCCTGGCGCGAAGCCTTCGCGCAGAAGGTGGCGCCGCGCCTTTCGGCCGCGGAAGCCGAGCTGCTCGCCGCCGAGAACCGCTACCAGGCGCTGCACGACGACACCGTGCTGCCGCAGGGCGTGATCCACGGCGACCTCTTCCGCGACAACGTGCTGTGGGACGAGGAGGGCGAGGGCGGCGTGATCGACTTCTACTTCGCCTGCGACGACGTGCTGCTCTACGACGTGGCCATCGCGGTGAACGACTGGTGCGCGGATCCGCTCGCCACGCTCGACCCCGAGCGCACCGAGGCCTTCCTCGCCGGCTATGACGCACACCGCCCGCTGACCGACCTCGAGCGCGAGCTGTGGCCCGTGATGCTGCGGCGCGCGGCGCTGCGCACCTGGCTGGGGCGCCTCGAATACAACCACTTCCCGGTGGCCGCCGAGATGACGATCCCCAAGGACCACGCCTTCTCGCGCCGGCTGCTCGAGCACCACATCGTCCACGCCCGCCCGCTGGACGCGGCCGGGGACTAGCCCCGTGGCGGAAGCCTCGATCCGCGTTCGCGACGTCCGCGCCTCGAGCGGCCCCGGGTGGCTCGCCGGCGGCTGGCGCCACTTCCGCCGCGCGCCGCTCGTCTGGGCCGGGCTCTCGGCGGGCTGGATGATGATCACGCTCGCGCTCGTGATGGTGCCGCTGGTGGGCGGCGTGGTCGCCAACCTCCTGCAGCCCGTCTTCTTCGCGAGCTTCGCCATCACCGCGCGCAAGCAGCTCGCCGGCGAGGCGCCCGAGATGGGCGACCTCTTCCTCGGCTTCAAGCGGCCGCTGCGGGCGCTCCTGAACCTGGGCGCGATCCTGCTCGCGGCCGAGCTCGCGATCATCCTGCTGCTCACGATGCTGGGCCTGCCCGGCGCGGGCGACGAGGAGATCGCCACGGTGGCCGACTACGTCCGCCTGCTGCAGGGCAAGGAGTGGATCCTCGTGGTGGGGTTCGTGCTCACCGCCGTGGTGAAGGGCGCGCTGTGGTTCGCGCCGGCGCTGCTCGCCTTCCACGACCTTTCCACCGCGCACGCGGTGCGCTGGAGCCTCTTCGCGGCGGTGTCGAACGTCGGCGCCATGGTCGCCTACGGCGTCGCGCTCACCGTGGTGTTCGTGGCCGGGGCGCTGCCGTGGGGGCTGGGGCTCATCGTCGCCATCCCCATGATGGTGGCGAGCACCTACACGGGCTACGCGGCCGTCTTCGAGGAGGCCGCGCCCGCGGAGGAGCCTACGCCGGCGTGAGCTTGGCGTACTGCAGCGCCAGCCACTTGGTGCCCTCGGCGCGGAAGCGCACCTGCACCCGGGCGTCCAGCCCGCGGCCCTCGATGTTGATCACCACCCCCTCGCCAAATTTGGCGTGGCGCACGTTCGCGCCGATGGCGAAGGGGTGCTCGTCGGGGCGCGAGGTCTCGAAGCTCGCCCGCGGCGCCGTCGCGTACTGGTTCGCGTCAGCGCGCGGCGCGCGTCCGCCGCCGGAAGCCCAGGTCTCGCCGCGGCCTCCCCCGCCCCACGCGGGCTTGTCCCAGCCGGGTTTCTGCGGCGCGGCCCACGCCTGCTTCTCCGGCAGCACGATCCACTTGCAGAGCTCCGCGGGGATCTCCTCGACGAAACGCGAGACGATGCCGTAGCGCGGCTGCCCGTGCAGCATGCGGCTGCCGGCGTAGGTGAGGTACAGGCGCTTCCTCGCGCGCGTGATCGCCACGTACATGAGGCGGCGCTCCTCCTCGATGCCGCCGTCCTCGTTCAGGCTGTTGTCGTGCGGGAAGAGGCCCTCCTCGAGCCCGCCGAGGAAGACCGCGTCGAACTCCAGGCCCTTGGACGCGTGCACCGTCATGAGCTGCAGCGCGTCCTCGCCGGCGGCGGCCTCGTGCTCGCCGGCCTCCAGGCTCGCGTGCGAGAGGAACGCCGCCAGCACCTGCTGCTGGTGCGTGCCCGGCACCGGCGCCACGTCCTCCTGCGCCTCGCCCGCGGGCTCCACGCCGATCTCGAACTCCTCGTTGAAGAGGGTGGCGGCGTTCACCAGCTCGTTCAGGTTCTCGACGCGGTCCTGCCCGTCGCGCTCGGCGGCGTAGTGGTCCTTGAGCCCGGAGGCGGCCAGCGCCTCGTCGATGAGCTCCGGCAGGGTGAGCGTCTCCGCGCCCTTGCGCAGCCGCTCGACGATGGCGAGGAAGCCCGCGAGCGCCGCGCCGCCGCGCCCGCCCACGGCGCCGGCCTGCGCCGCGCGGGACAGGCTCCCCAGCCCGGCGGCCGCGGCCTCCTGAAGCTGCTCGATTGTCCTCGCGCCGATGCCGCGCGGCGGGAAGTTCACCACGCGCGAGAAGGCCCCGTCGTCGTCGGCGTTGGCGGCGAGGCGCAGGTAGGCGAGCGCGTGCTTCACCTCCTGGCGCTCGAAGAAGCGCAGGCCCCCATACACCTTGTAGGCGATGCCGGCGCGGAATAGCGCGTGCTCGAGGATGCGCGACTGCGCGTTGGACCGGTAGAGGAGCGCCATGTCGGCGAGCGCGATTCCCTCGCGGTGCAGCTGCCTCACCTCGTCCACGACGAAGCGCGCCTCCTCCTCGTCGTTGGCGGCCGCGTAGATGCGAAGCGGCTCGCCGCGGCCCTCGGCCGTCCACAGGTTCTTGCCCAGCCGCGCCTTGTTCTGCGCGATGACGGCGTTGGCCGCGTCGAGGATGGAGCCCTGCGAGCGGTAGTTCTGCTCCAGCTTCACGACCTCGCGCACGCCGAAGTCGCGCAGGAACTCGTTCATGTTGCCGACGTCGGCGCCCCGGAAACGGTAGATCGAATTGTGCGTGACGATGCCGTTCGCGATGAAGTTGTGGGTTCCCCGGATATCGAGGTCGTAAACCGGCTTGCCCTGGCCGTCCACCCGACGAACGGTTTCGACCGTGTCGATCGCGCCCTCGACGCTCACCATCGCCATGCCCGGCCGAACGCTCGCGGCCGTCACGAACGGTAGCGCCTTGCCGTGCAGGTTGGCGCGCTGGATGATCCGCCCACCGAGGGCTTGCGCGGCCGTCCGCGCAAGCGCCATCGCCTCGCCGTAGTCCGATCGCACCGTCTCGAAGCGCCAGCTCCTCGACCCGCGCTTGGCTGCCCGCACCTCGATGCCGGCCCCGGCCAGGGCCTTCCGGCCCGCCTCGTCGTTGCCCATGACGGCCACCCGGTGCATGGGCCTGCCGCCGCGGTGGTCGCCGCAGAGCGTGACGACGATGTTGCGCCGCTTCGAGTCGCGGGACATGGGCACGTGATGAGGTTCGCCAAGGGAGAGGCCCCGATCGGCGAGCAGGCGTCGCGCCGCGCGGGCCGTGTCGAGCTCGCGGTACAGGCGCCCGATCCACTCCGCGTCGTGGACCAGCCCATTGACCGCCTTGCCCTTGCGCGCGACGAACGGCAGGGTCGGCAACCCGTACTTCAGGGACAGCGCGACCTCGTCGTAGCGCGCCTCGTTCTCGCTGGCGTGCGTCCCGACGACCCACACCGCATCCGCGTGCTCCTGGATGGAGCGCTGCCGGTAGCCGACCATGGGCTTTGCCTGGCCGCGCGTGTAGACCTGCGAGGTGCCGAGCCGGTAGCCGACGCCTTCCCTGAACATGAGGTACGTGAAATAGGTCTGCGGCGTCTCGCCGAGGAGGTAGCCGGCGAAGTGGGTGTGCTCCGGCGTGCTCACGACCCGTCGTCCGCCGCGCGTGCGGATTTCCACCAGCTCCTTCCTTGCGGAGCGTCGATGCACGCGCATCACCTCGGCGGGGCGGAAGTCGCCGCTTCCGTAGCACGACATGACCTGGTCGCCCGGCTTCACGGCCGACACGGCCCTGGTGCTTCCGTCGGCCATGGTCACGCGCGTTCCCGCCACGACGCACTGGTCGTCGTCGCCTACAGCGAACACGCACCCGTTCGACCCGGCGAGCATCCGGATCCACTTGTACTGCAGCTTGTTCGTGTCCTGGAACTCGTCCACCAGGATGTAGCGGAAGCGCTCCTGGTAGTGCGTGAGGAGGTCGAGGTTGCGCGCGAGGAGCTCGAAGGTGCGCAGCAGCAGCTCCGCGAAGTCGACCACGCCCTCGCGGTTGCACTGCGCGTCGTAGTCGGCGAAGAAGGCGACCATGCGGCGCGTGAAGTCGTCGCCCGCCTCCACGGCGTTGGCGCGAAGCCCCGATTCCTTGCAGTTGTTGATGAAGTGCTGCAGCTGCCGGGGCGCGAACTTCTCCTCGTCGAGGTTCTGCGCCTTGGCCAGGCGCTTCACCATCGAGAGCTGGTCGCCGGAATCGAGGATCTGGAAGAGCTGCGGCAGCCCCGCCTCGCGGTGGTGCGTGCGCAGCAGCCGGTTGCACAGCCCGTGGAAGGTGCCCACCCACATGCCGCGCGTGTTGATGGGCAGCATCGCCGACAGCCGCGTGAGCATCTCGCGCGCGGCCTTGTTGGTGAAGGTGACGGCGAGGATGCCCGCCGGGCTCGCCTGCCCCGACTGGATCAGGTGCGCGATGCGCGTGGTGAGCACGCGCGTCTTGCCGCTGCCGGCGCCGGCGAGGATGAGGGCGGATTCGCGCGGAAGGGTGACGGCCCGAAGCTGCTCGGGATTCAGGCCTGCGAGGAGGTCGGGCATGCGGCGTGCGGGAGAGGCGGAGCGGAATTATACCGCCGCGCCCGCGCGCTCAGCGCTCCACGACGGGCTCCGCGACGCCGCCGGAAGCGCGCAGGTTCGCGGCCAGCGCCTTCGCGGCCGGCTCGCTCTCCAGCCCCGCGACCACCGTCGCGAAGGACCCCGGGCCCTCCTCGACCAGCCGCGCGGGAAAGCCCGCCGCGCGAAGCCTGCGCCCGAGGGCGAGCGCGTCGTTTCGCTGCGCCGTCCTCGCCGCCACCACGCGCCAGCCGCCGCCGGCCTTGCCCACCGCGCCGCCAGCCTGCATCTCGGTCTCGAGCGCCCACTCGTCGAGCTGCGCCTGCGAGACCTTGTCCACCTGCGGCTCGCCATCGCGCAGGAGCTGGTAGAAATCGAGCGGCTTGTCCAGCCGCACCTCCGGATTCCCGGGCGAGCTCACGCCGATGGCGCCGTCGATGAGGCAGACGAGGTCGCGCTCGTCCGTGGACTTGCCCCAGAGATCCGTGCCGCGGATGCCGATGGTGACGTTCCTCACCCGGATGGCGGGCGAGGCCCCGCGCGCGCCGCCGAAGCTCGTATAGCGGAAAGCGCCGGCGAGCACGCGAAGCGTATTGCGCAGCAGCCCGTCGCTCCGCCCGCGCTCGAACGCGAACACCGCTTTCTCGCCCAGCTTCACGGTGCTGCCGTCGGCGAGCCGCACCCGAGCGCGGGCGCTCGCCCCGGTGCGAAGGCGATCGTTCGGCTGCAGCGCGGTGCCCGGCGCGAGCGGCACGGCGGCGCCGCCCCGCTCCAGCCACGCCGGGTACTGCACGGACTCGACGGAGGCCTGCGGCGCGGCCGCGGCGGCGCCCGCCCACGCGAGGCAGGCGAGGAGCATCGACGCGAAGCGCTTCATGCGAACCTCCCGGGCAAAAAAAACGGGGCGCCGGCGGCGCCCCGAGGTAATGCCCCACTATCCGGGATGCCCCGCAAAGGAAAGGCATCCGGTTGGGGGACAGCCCCTGCGCCGCACAAGTTCCCGCGCACGATAGCACACGGCAAATCAAGGGCTTGGGCGACCCCGCTGCTATAATTTGCGCATCGCACAACGCGCGCCCCCATCGAGAAACGCAATGGATGCCCAATACCAGCCGAAGAGCCTCGAGCCCGCCGTCCAGAAGGCGTGGGCCGACTCGAACGCCTTCGTCGCCCCCGACGCCTCCGCGAAGCCCAAGTACTACAACGTGGGGATGCTCCCGTACCCGTCGGGCAAGCTGCACATGGGGCACGTGCGCAACTACTCGATCAACGACGCGCTGGCGCACTTCCTGCGCATGAAGGGCTTCAACGTCCTGCAGCCCATGGGCTGGGACGCCTTCGGGCTTCCGGCGGAGAACGCCGCGATGGCCAACGGCGTGCCGCCCGCCAAGTGGACCTGGGACAACATCGCCTACATGAAGAAGCAGCTCCAGTCGCTGGGCTTCGCCATCGACTGGACGCGCGAGGTGGCGACCTGCTCGCCGGACTACTACCGCTGGAACCAGTGGCTCTTCCTGCGCATGCGCGAGAAGGGCATCGCCTACCGCAAGACCGGCACGGTGAACTGGGACCCCGCGGACCAGACCGTGCTCGCCAACGAGCAGGTGATCGACGGCAAGGGCTGGCGCACCGGCGCCACGGTCGAAAAGCGCGAGATCCCGATGTGGTACCTGCGCATCTCGCAGTACGCCGACGAGCTGGTGGACGCGCTCGAGGGCCTCGCCTGGCCCGAGCAGGTGAAGCAGATGCAGCGCAACTGGATCGGCCGGTCCTACGGCGTAGAGTTCACGCTGCCCTACGCGCCGGAGACGGCCGCGCGCATGGCCGACGGCAAGCCCGGCCTCAAGGTCTACACCACGCGCGCGGACACGATCATGGGCATCACCTTCGCCGCCGTGGCCGCGGAGCACCCGCTCGCCCGCGAGGCCGCCAGGGGCAACCCCGTGCTCGCCGCCTTCATCGAGGAGTGCAAGAAGGGCGGCGTGATGGAGGCCGACCTCGCCACGATGGAGAAGAAGGGGATGCCCACGGGGCTCTTCGTGCTGCACCCCTTCACCAGGGCGCCGGTCGAGGTCTGGGTCGGCAACTACGTGCTCATGGGCTACGGCGAGGGCGCGGTGATGGCCGTGCCGGGCCACGACGAGCGCGACTTCGCCTTCGCGAAGAAGTACGGCCTCGCCATCCGGCAGGTGATCGACGTGGGCGGGCAGGCCTACTCCACCGACGCCTGGCAGCCGTGGTACGAGGAAGCCGGCGCGTGCGTGAACTCCGGCAAGTACGACGGGCTCGCGCAGCAGGCGGCCATCGACGCCGTGGCCGCCGACCTCGGGGCGCTGGGGCTGGGCGGGAAGCGCAAGCAGTTCCGGCTGCGCGACTGGGGGATCTCGCGCCAGCGCTACTGGGGCACGCCCATCCCGATCGTGCTGTGCCCGGCGTGCGGCGACGTGCCCGTGCCCGACGACCAGCTCCCGGTGATCCTTCCCGAGGACCTCGTGCCCGACGGCAGCGGCAGCCCGCTGGCGAAATCGCCCGCCTTCTACGAGTGCCAGTGCCCGAAGTGCGGCGGCGCGGCGCGGCGGGAGACGGACACGATGGACACTTTCGTCGACTCGTCCTGGTACTTCTTCCGCTACGCCTGCCCGGGCGCCACGACGATGGTCGACGCGCGCGCCGACTACTGGATGCCGATGGACCAGTACATCGGCGGCATCGAGCACGCCATCCTGCACCTGCTCTACGCGCGCTTCTGGACCAAGGTGATGCGCGACATGGGGCTGGTGAAGGTGGACGAGCCCTTCCGGAGCCTGCTCACGCAGGGCATGGTGCTCAACCACATCTTCAGCCGGCGCACGCAGAAGGGCGCGATCCAGTACTTCGCCCCCGAGGAGGTCGAGGTGCGCACCGACGCCGAGGGCAAGGTGACGGGCGCCACGCTCAAGGCCGACGGCTCGGCCGTCGAGTACAACGGCATCGGCACGATGTCGAAGTCCAAGAGGAACGGCGTCGATCCGCAGGACCTCATCGACCGCTACGGCGCCGATACGGCGCGGCTCTACGTGATGTTCGCGAGCCCGCCCACGGACACCATCCTCTGGTCCGATTCCTCCGTCGAGGGCTCGTTCCGGTTTCTCAAGCGCCTGTGGAAGCTGGTGCACGACCACCTCGCCGCCGGCGGGCCCGTGTCGGCGCGCGCGCCGGGCGAGCTCCCGAAGGCGCTCTCGGACCTGCGCTTCAAGCTGCACAAGACCATCGACAAGGTGGGCGACGACTACGGCCGCCGCCTGCAGTTCAACACGGCCATCGCCGCGGTGATGGAGCTGCTCAACGCGCTGGGCGATGCGAACGACGGCTCGCCGGCCGGCCGCGCCGTGGCGCAGGAGGTGCTGGAGAGCGCGGTGCTGCTGCTCTCGCCCGTCGTGCCGCACATCGCCACCGCGCTCTGGGCGGAACTCCGCCCCGGCACGCGCCTGCTCGACCAGCCCTGGCCCGAGGTGGACCGCGCCGCGCTCGTGCAGGACACGGTGGAGCTCGTGCTGCAGGTCAACGGCAAGCTGCGCGGCCACCTCGCCGTCGCCGCCGCCGCCACGAAGGAGGAGATCGAGAAGGCGGCGCTCGCCTGCGAGGCAGCGGTGAAGTTCATGGAAGGCCGGCCCGCGAAGAAGGTCGTCGTGGTGCCGGGCCGGCTGGTGAACATCGTTGCGTAGCCGATTCCTCCCTCTCCCTGGGGAGAGGGCCGGGGTGAGGGGCTTGCTCCTCTCCGGCCTTCTCCTTCTCTCCGCCTGCGGCTTCCAGCTGCGCGGGGAGGCGACCATGGGCCTCAAGTCGCTGCACGTCGCGGCGGAGGCACCGTCCGGGGTGGCCACCGAGGTGCGGCGGCGACTTTCGGGCACGCCCGTGAAGCTGGAGACCGACGCGCGAAACGCCGAGGTGCAGCTTCGCATCCTCTCGGAGAGCACCGACAAGACCATCCAGACGCTCACGGGCGCCGGCCGCGTGTTCGACTACGTGCTGCGGCTCACCGTGGGGTTCCGCGCCGCCGACGCCGCCGGCAACCCCCTCGTCGAGCCCACCACGATCGAGGTGCGGCGCATCATCTCGTACTCCGAGACCGCGCCGCTCGCCAAGGAGGCCGAGGAGCTGCTGCTCTTCGAGGACATGCGCCAGGAGGCGGCCGAGCAGATCCTGCGCCGGCTTGCCGTGCTGCGCGCGAGCGGGGCCGCCGCGAAATGAAGATCGCCACGCGCCAGCTCGCGCAGCACCTGAAGAAGGGCCTGGCGCCCCTCTACGCGGTGCACGGCGCCGAGACGCTCCTCGCGCTGGAGGCGGGCGACGCCATCCGCGCCGCGGCGCGCCAATCGGGCTGCGCCGAGCGCGAGGTGTTCCACGCCGAGCCGGGCGCGGACTGGTCGAAGCTCGGCGCCTCGGCCGCCAACCTCTCGCTCTTCTCGACCCGCCGCATCCTCGAGATCCGCATCCCCACCGGCAAGCCCGG
>Ga0209476_10000978_pt1 | contig 19644 bp, 18 predicted proteins | sample KloWWTrecipitate_FD_187179 | JGI IMG/M metagenome (GOLD analysis project Ga0209476, IMG submission 187179) | Active sludge microbial communities from Klosterneuburg, Austria, studying microevolution and ecology of nitrifiers - Klosterneuburg... | ecosystem: Engineered > WWTP > Aerobic digester... | reverse complement strand
GCTCGCGCGACGGCTTGCCGGCCATGATGTCGTTGAGCTGGTCGGCATCCAGCGTCTCCCACTCCAGCAAGGCCTGGGTCATGGTCTCGACCTTGTCGCGGTTCTCCTCGATCAGGCGCCGTGCCAGGGCATACTGCCCGTCGATGATGCGGCGGATCTCGGCGTCGACCTGCTGCATGGTCGCTTCCGACACGTTCTTGTGCGTGGTGATGGATCGGCCGAGAAAGACCTCGCCCTCGTTCTCGCCATAGACCATCGGGCCAAGGGCGTCGGACATGCCCCACTGCGTCACCATGCGGCGGGCGATGTCGGTGGCGCGCTCGAAATCGTTCGAGGCGCCGGTCGTCATCTGATTCATGAAAATCTCTTCGGCAATGCGTCCGCCGAAGAGCACGGCGATGGTGTTGAGCAGGCGCTCGCGATCCTGGCTGTAGCGGTCGGCTTCGGGCAACTGCATGGTGACGCCCAGGGCGCGGCCCCGCGGAATGATGGTGACCTTGTGCACCGGATCGGTCTTCGGCAGCAGCTTGGCGACCACCACGTGGCCCGACTCGTGATAGGCGGTGTTCCTGCGCTCCTCCTCCGGCATGACCATGGAACGGCGCTCGGCGCCCATCATGATCTTGTCCTTGGCGCGCTCGAAGTCTTCCATGTCGACCAGGCGCTTGTTGCCGCGCGCGGCGAACAGCGCCGCCTCGTTCACGAGATTGGCAAGATCGGCGCCGGAGAAGCCCGGCGTGCCGCGGGCGATGATGTCGGCCTTGACGTCTGGGGCGATCGGCACCTTGCGCATGTGCACCATGAGGATCTGCTCGCGGCCGCGGATATCGGGCAGCGGCACCACCACCTGGCGGTCGAAACGGCCCGGCCGCAGCAGCGCCGGGTCGAGCACGTCGGGGCGGTTGGTGGCAGCGATGACGATGACGCCCGCCGTGCCCTCGAAGCCGTCCATCTCGACCAGCAGCTGGTTGAGGGTCTGCTCGCGCTCGTCGTTGCCGCCTCCCAGCCCGGCGCCGCGCTGGCGCCCGACAGCGTCGATCTCGTCGATGAAGATGATGCAGGGCGCACTCTTCTTGGCCTGTTCGAACATGTCGCGCACCCGTGCGGCACCGACGCCGACGAACATTTCGACGAAATCGGAACCGGAAATGCTGTAGAAGGGCACCTTCGCCTCGCCGGCAATGGCCTTGGCCAGCAGCGTCTTGCCGGTGCCGGGGGAGCCGACCATCAGCACGCCGCGCGGGATGCGTCCGCCCAGTTTCTGGAACTTGGACGGATCGCGCAGAAAATCCACCAGTTCGGAAACGTCTTCCTTGGCTTCATCGCAACCGGCAACATCGGCAAAGGTCACCGTGTTGGTCGATTCATCCATCATGCGCGCACGCGACTTGCCGAAGGAAAAGGCGCCGCCCTTGCCCCCGCCCTGCATCTGGCGCATGAAGAAGATCCAGACTCCGATCAGCAGCAGCATCGGGAACCAGGAAACGAACAGATTCATGAGGAAGGACTGCTCCTCGTCGGGCTTGGCCACGACCTTGACGTTGTTCTTGAGCAGGTCGCTCACCATCCACAGGTCGGCCGGGGCGTAGGAGATGATCCTCTTGCCTTCATTCGTGGTCGCCTCGAGTGTGCGCCCCTGGATCACCACCTTGGCGATGCGCCCGGCCTTCACCTCGTCGAGGAACTGGGAGTATTCAAGCGTGTTCTGCGCCACCTGGCGCGTGCCGAACTGGTTGAAAACGGTCATCAGCACGACGCCGATCACCAGCCAGATTGCGAGATTCTTGAAAAGATTGTTCAAACGGCTCCTCTATGGCCCGTCAGGGGCCCGACAAACAATACGACCGATGCATTCTAAGACCGTTCCCTGCCCGGTGCAAACCGTAGAAAGGCCGGGATTACCCCTCCCGTGAATGGGGGCGGCAGCCGAGGCCCAGCAGATACACCTCGCTGCTCCGGTCACGAGAGGATTTCGGCTTGCGCACGACCACCTTGTCAAAGGCCGCGGCCATCGCCTTGCGGAAGGCATCGAAGCCTGCGCCCTGGAAAGTCTTCACCAGAAAATTGCCCCCCGTCTTCAAATGTCGTCCGGCGAATTCCAGCGCCAGCTCGGACAGATGCTCTGAGCGGGCCTGGTCCGTCACGGCGATACCACTCATGTTGGGGGCCATGTCGGAAATCACAAGATCAACCGGCTGGCCGTCGAGCCGCAAAGTCAGTGCCGCCAGCACGGCATCCTCGCGAAAGTCTCCCAGCGTGAACTCCACCCCGGCCAGCGGCGCCATCTCCAGCAGGTCGAGGGCCAGTACCCGGCCGCGCCTGCCGACTCGCGCCACTGCCACCTGCGACCAGCTGCCGGGGGCAGCGCCCAGATCCACCACCAGCATGCCTGGCTTGAGCAGATGGTCCTTGTCGTCGATTTCCATCAGCTTGAAGGCGGCACGCGAGCGCCAGCCTTCCATCCTGGCCCGCTGGACGTAGGGGTCGGTGACATGCTCGCGCATCCAGGCCTTGCTGGTCTTGTGCTTCTTCACCGCGTAAAATTCGCCAATGATGATCGAAATGACTTCACTGCAACGCCGCGCCCTGCGCGCACGCGCCCACAGCCTGCACCCGGTTGCCAGCATCAGCCAGAAAGGCCTCAGCGACGCAGTCCTTGCCGAGATCGACCGCGGACTGAAGGCGCATGAACTCATCAAGGTGCGCGTCTATGGCGTCGAGCGCAGCGAGCGCGAGACGCTGCTCGCCGCAATCTGCATCCGCCTGGAAGCCGCCCCCGTACAGCACATCGGTAACATCCTGGTGGTCTATCGCGCCAACCCTGAGGCGCCGGCGAAACCCGCAAAGCCGGCCAGGGAAACCGCCTCGCGCACCCAGCCAAAACCGCCCGCCCGCGCGGCTTCGCCGCGACAGCGCCTGAAAAAATAGCTCAGCGCTCCCGTCCCTGCAACAGCACCAGGACCGCCCCCAGCAGGCTTTGCAGCACGTAGAGGCCGCCGGCGACGCCATGCCAGGCGGCGAAACGGCTTCTTACCGCGCTTTCCATGACGCTGTTGGGCCAGGCCTGGGCTTTCAGCTGGGCGAGGATCGGCTGTATGCCGAAATGGCCCACGAGTGTCAGCGCCAGCATCGCCAGCACCAGCCAGAACGCTCCAGACCTGAGCACGGACTTGCCTCGTCGCAGCGAAAGATATGCCATCGAATAGGCTGCGCAGGCGATGCCCACCCAGGCAATGAGGCCAAACAGGTTGCCCGCCACTTCGCCGGCGAGGACACGGTCCTTCAGCGAGGCGAACAGCGCGGGAGCGGCCATGAAGCCGATGGCCCAAAGCCCGCCGACCCACAGGGTAACGGCAAGGGCATAGAGGCTTTCCGACAAGCGGCGCACGAATGCCTGCATCTGGGTCCGGGGTACGGGAAGCGTCAGAGGTAACGGACGTCGAGGACTTCGTACTCGCGCGTACCGCCGGGTGCCTTCACCTCGGCGATGTCGCCGGCGTACTTGCCGATGAGGGCGCGCGCGATGGGCGAGGAAATGGAGATCTTGCTGTTCTTCAGGTCGGCCTCGTCGTCGCCGACGATCTGGTAGGTGACCTTGTTGCCGCTTTCCTGGTCTTCAAGGTCGACCGTGGCACCGAAGACGCAACGGCCATCGGCATCCAGCAACTGGGGGTCGATGATCTGCGCATTGCCCAGCTTGCCCTCGATTTCCTGGATGCGCCCCTCGATGAAGCTCTGGCGCTCGCGGGCGGCGGCGTACTCGGCGTTCTCGGACAAGTCGCCGTGGGCGCGCGCCTCGGCGATGGCCGCGACGACATTCGGACGGTCGACCGTCTTCAGGCGGTGCAGTTCCTGCCGCAACATCTCCGCTCCCGCCTTGGTGATGGGTACCTTGCTCATGTAGCTATCTTATCTCGGCGTGCAGCGCCTGCAAGGAGTAGGTTTCCAGTTCGGCCAAGTGGCGCAAGCCGGCGCAGGCGGCGCGGGCGCCCTCGATGGTCGTGTACAGGGTGACGCGCTGGGCCAGCGCGCTGGTGCGGATGGAACGCGAATCGGCGATGGCCTGGCGCTTCTCCTCGACCGTGTTGATGATCAGCACCATCTCGTTGTTCTTGATCATATCCACGATGTGCGGCCGGCCCTCGGCGACCTTGTTGACCACCGTCACTTTGAGGCCGGCGGCCTCGATGGCCGCACCGGTGCCGCGCGTGGCGATCAGCGCAAAGCCGAGATCGGCCAGGTCCCGCGCCACCTCGATCGCCTTGGCACGATCCTGCTCCTTGACCGAAATGAATACCTTGCCGGACTTGGGCAGCCTGGTGCCGCCGGCCAGCTGGGACTTGACGAAGGCCTCGGCAAATGTGCGGCCGACGCCCATCACCTCGCCGGTGGACTTCATTTCCGGCCCGAGGATGGTGTCGACGCCAGGGAACTTGACGAAGGGGAACACCGCTTCCTTGACCGAATAATAGGGCGGCACGATCTCGCGCGTGACGCCCTGCTCGGCCAGCGAACGGCCGGCCATGCAGCGCGCCGCCACCTTGGCCAGTTGCAGGCCCGTCGCTTTCGATACGAAGGGCACGGTGCGCGAGGCGCGCGGATTCACTTCCAGCACGTAGACCGTTCCGTCCTGGATGGCGAATTGCACGTTCATGAGCCCGACGACGTTGAGGGCCTTCGCCATCTGCTCGGTCTGGCGGCGCAACTCGTCCTGGGTTTCCTTCGACAGCGTGTAGGGCGGCAGCGAGCAGGCGGAATCGCCGGAATGCACGCCGGCCTGCTCGATGTGCTGCATGATGCCGCCGATGATCACCTGCCTGCCGTCGGACAGCGCGTCGACGTCCACCTCGGTGGCGTCGTTGAGGAAGCGGTCGAGCAGCACCGGCGAGTCGTTGGAGACCTTGATGGCATCGCGCATGTAGCGCTCGAGGTCCTTCTGCTCGTGCACGATCTCCATGGCACGGCCGCCCAGCACGTAGCTCGGGCGCACCACCAGCGGATAGCCGATCTCGGCGGCGAGGCGGATGGCGTCCTCCTCCGTGCGCGCCGTGCGATTGGGCGGCTGCTTGAGGCCGAGCTCGTGCAGCAGCTTCTGGAAGCGCTCGCGGTCCTCGGCGGCGTCGATCATGTCCGGGCTGGTGCCGATGATGGGCACGCCGTTGGCTTCCAGGTCCTGCGCGCGCTTCAGCGGCGTCTGGCCGCCGAACTGGACGATGACGCCGGTCGGCTGCTCGACGTTGACGATCTCGAGGATGTCCTCCAGCGACAGCGGCTCGAAATACAGGCGATCCGATGTGTCGTAGTCGGTCGACACCGTCTCCGGGTTGCAGTTGACCATGATGGTCTCGTAGCCGTCCTCGCGCATGGCCAGCGCCGCATGCACGCAACAGTAGTCGAACTCGATGCCCTGGCCGATGCGGTTGGGACCGCCGCCCAGCACCATGATCTTCCTGCGGGAGGTCGGATTGGCCTCGCATTCCTCCTCGTAGGTGGAATACAGGTAGGCGGTGTGGGTGGCGAACTCGGCGGCGCAGGTGTCGACGCGCTTGAACACCGGCCGCACGTTCAGCGCATGGCGGTGCATGCGCACGGCGGTTTCCGTGGTATCGAGCAGCTTCGCCAGGCGCCGGTCGGAGAAACCCTTGCGCTTCAGGCGGCGCATTTCGTCGGCGTCGAGGTCGTGCAGTTTCTGCCCGCCCAGCGCCGCTTCCTCGCGCACGATATCCTCGATTTGCACGAGGAACCAGGGGTCGATCTTCGTCAGCTGGAACGCCTTTTCCAGGCTCATGCCGTCGCGGAAGGCCTGGCCGAGATACCACATGCGCTCGGCGCCGGGATTGGCGAGTTCCTGCTCGATGACGTCCTCGTCGGCTTCGATTTCGTCGAGGCCGTAGACGCTGGTTTCCAGCCCGCGCAGGGCTTTCTGCAGGGATTCCTGGAAGGTGCGGCCGATGGCCATCACCTCGCCCACCGACTTCATCTGGGTGGTCAGGCGGTCGTTGGCCTGGGGGAACTTCTCGAAGGCGAAGCGCGGCACCTTGGTGACGACATAGTCGATCGACGGTTCGAACGATGCCGGCGTGGCGCCGCCGGTGATCTCGTTGCGCAGTTCGTCCAGGGTGAAGCCCACTGCGAGCTTGGCCGCCACCTTGGCGATGGGAAAGCCCGTCGCCTTCGAGGCCAGCGCCGAGGAGCGCGAGACGCGCGGATTCATCTCGATGACGATCATGCGGCCATCGGCCGGATTGATGGCGAACTGCACGTTGGAGCCGCCGGTGTCGACGCCGATCTCGCGCAGCACGGCGATCGAGGCGTTGCGCATGATCTGGTATTCCTTGTCCGTCAGCGTCTGCGACGGCGCCACGGTGATCGAGTCGCCGGTATGCACGCCCATCGGATCGAGGTTCTCGATGGAGCAGACGATGATGCAGTTGTCCTTGCGGTCGCGGACCACCTCCATCTCGAACTCCTTCCAGCCGATCAGCGACTCCTCGATGAGCAGCTCCTTGGTCGGGCTGGCCTCGAGGCCGCGCTCGCAGATGGTGACGAACTCTTCGCGGTTGTAGGCGATGCCGCCGCCGCTGCCGCCCATGGTGAAGGACGGGCGGATGATGGACGGGAAGCCGAGGGCGGCCTGCACCTGCAGCGCCTCCTCCATGCTGTGGGCGATGGCGGAACGTGCCGAGCCCAATCCGATCCGGGTCATCGCCGCCTTGAACTTCTCGCGGTCCTCGGCCTTGTCGATGGCCTCGCGCGAGGCGCCGATCATCTCGACGCCGTATTTCTCCAGCACGCCGTGGCGGGCCAGGTCGAGGGCGCAGTTGAGCGCCGTCTGGCCGCCCATCGTCGGCAGCAGCGCGTCGGGACGCTCCCTGGCGATGATCTTCTCGATCACCGTCCAGTGGATCGGCTCGATGTAGGTGACGTCGGCCATCTCCGGGTCGGTCATGATCGTCGCCGGGTTTGAATTCACCAGGACGACCTTGTAGCCCTCTTCGCGCAGCGCCTTGCAGGCCTGGGCGCCGGAATAGTCGAACTCGCAGGCCTGGCCGATGATGATCGGGCCGGCGCCGATAATGAGGATGCTGTGGATGTCGGTGCGCTTAGGCATGTTGCGCCCCTTTTTCCTGCATCAGCTTGATGAAGCGGTCGAACAGATAGGAAACGTCGTGCGGGCCGGGGCTGGCCTCGGGATGGCCCTGGAAGCAGAAGGCCGGCACGTCGGTACGCGCCAGGCCCTGAAGGCTGCCGTCGAAGAGCGAGACGTGGGTCACGCGCAGGTTGGCCGGCAGCGTGTCCGCATCGACGGCGAAGCCGTGGTTCTGGCTGGTGATCAGCACCTGGCTGGTGTCGAGGTCCTTCACCGGATGGTTGGCGCCGTGGTGGCCGAACTTCATTTTCACCGTCTTCGCGCCGGAAGCCAGGCCCATCAGCTGGTGGCCGAGGCAGATGCCGAAGGTCGGGATGCCGCGGGCGAGGATCTCGCGGATGGCGGCAATGGCGTAGTCGCAGGGCTCGGGATCGCCGGGGCCGTTGGAGAGGAACACCCCGTCCGGATTCAGCGCCAGCGCCTCCGCCGCCGGCGCCTCGGCCGGCAGCACAGTCACGCGGCAGCCGCGCGAAGCCAGCATGCGCAGGATGTTGCGCTTGACGCCATAGTCGTAGGCGACGACATGGAGGCGCGAAGACTCCGGCGTGACATGGCCCTTGCCGAGCGCCCATTCGCCTTCGCTCCAGGCATAGGACCTGTCGGTGCTCACCACCTTGGCCAGATCCATGCCGGCCAGGCCGGGGAAGCGCCGTGCTGCGGAGACTGACTTTTCCTCGTCGATCTCGCCGCTCATGAGGCAGCCGTTCTGCGCGCCCTTCTCGCGCAGGATGCGCGTCAGCTTGCGCGTGTCGATGCCGGCGATGGCGACGACGTTCTCGGCCTTCAGGTAATCGGACAAGGACTGCTCGGAGCGGAAATTCGAGGCCACCAGCGGCAGATCGCGGATCACCAGGCCGGCAGCATGCACTTTGGCCGCCTCGCAATCCTCGCGATTGATGCCCGTGTTGCCGATATGGGGATAGGTCAGGGTGACGATCTGCCGGCAGTAGGAGGGATCGGTGAGGATTTCCTGGTAGCCGGTCATGGCGGTGTTGAACACCACCTCGCCGACACTGGAACCCGTGGCCCCGATGCCGATTCCGCGAAATACCGTCCCATCCGCTAAGGCGAGGATGGCTTTCGGAAAATCAGACACTTAGGCACTCCTGTCGGCACTGCGCAGGCATGCCGGGACAACTCACGGGCCATGCTGCGGATTGTTGTAGATATGCGAAGCGGGTCAGGCGTGCAGCCTGTCCCGCTAGGATAAAACTTTCGAATTTTACCTTAGGAAGCGCTCGCTCTGCAAACCCGCGAGGCCCGCTCAGCGCAGCCCCAATGAGGGCATGTGGCTCCGACCGCAGCGAAGCTGCTTCACCTGCCTGCGGCAGATGAGCCTCCACCCATGCCCTCCGCCTGGCGCTGCTAGCGCAGCCCCAGGACGTCCTGCATGTCGTACAGGCCGTTGCGCTTTCCGGCGAGGAAGCGGGCGGCGCGCAGGCTGCCCAGCGCATAGGGCATGCGTGAAGCGGCCTTGTGGGTGATCTCGACGCGCTCGCCGGTACCGGCGAAGAGCACGGTATGGTCGCCGACGATATCGCCGCCGCGCACCGTGGCGAAGCCGATGGTGGACGGATCACGCTCCCCGGTGACGCCCTCGCGGCCATAGACGGCGCACTTTGAGAGGTCGCGGCCGAGCGCTTCGGCCACCACCTCGCCCATGCGCAGAGCCGTGCCGGAAGGGGCATCGACCTTGTGGCGATGATGCGCCTCGATGACCTCGATGTCGTAGCCCTGGCTGAGCACGCGGGCAGCGGTGTCGAGCAGCTTGAAGACCAGGTTCACGCCGACGGCCATGTTCGGTGCGAAAACAACGGGAATGCTGTGCGCGGCATCCTGGATAAGCAGTTTCTGCTCGGTTTCCAGGCCGGTGGTACCGATGACCATGGCCACGCCGCGCTTGTGGCAGCTAGCCAAATGCGCCAGCGTGCCGGCGGGCCGGGTAAAGTCGATGAGGCAGTCGGCATTCGCCAGGGCGGAATCGAAGTCGTCCGTGATGGTGACGCCGCAGGGCGCGCCGACGAGCTCGCCGGCATACTTGCCGAGGAAGGGGCTGCCCGCCTGATCGAGCGCTGCAGCCAGTTGCATGTCACCGGCGTTCAGCACGGCCTCGATGAGGCTGCGACCCATGCGGCCGGAACTGCCGGCAATCGCGATTCTCATGGTTTCGTCCGATTGAAAAGCTATTGCTTTTGCGCGCCTTGCGCAGCCGCTTCGGGTTTTTCGCCACTTTCGGGCTTTTTCGGGGGAGCGTCGGGCGCGATCTCGATGACGCGGCTACGCGCGCCTGCGGCGGCTTGCGCCTCGACCCCGGCATCGCCCGGCTCGGCCCCAACCACGTCGCCGGCAACCCGAACCAGTTTATGGTCTGCGAAAAAGACCGTGAAGCGGCGCTGCTGCACCTCGCCCCGTCCGGGCTTGAATCTGTAAATGTAATCCCAGCGCTCGGCATGGAAGATATCCGCCACGAGCGGCGTGCCGAGAATGAAGCGGACCTGATCCCGGGTCATGCCCGGCTTCAGCTGGGCGACCATTTCCTGCGTGATGTAGTTGCCCTGGCGGATATCGATGCGATACGGCGTAATGGCGGTTGCCACGTCGGGTACTTGCACGTTCGAGCAGGCCGTTAGCGGCAGCAGGACTGGGAGGTAGCGCAGGAATCTCATGCGGAATCGAGGGCCGGGAATTAATTCTCAACGAACGCGCAAGACTATATCATATCCACCGTTTCCCTCTTGCCCTGCGGCCATCATGAGCAATTCACAAGACCTGAAAAGCATGGGTCTCAAGGCGACTTTCCCGCGCCTGAAGATTCTCGACCTGTTCCAGAAGGCCCAGGCCGACACGGGCAGTCGCCACATGACGGCCGAGGACGTCTATCGCGCGCTGATCGCCGAAGACATGGATATCGGCCTGGCCACGGTGTATCGCGTGCTGACGCAGTTCGAACAGGCTGGCCTGCTGGAGCGGCACTATTTCGAGTCCGGCAAGGCAGTATTCGAGCTGAATGAGGGCAAGCACCACGATCACCTCGTCTGCCTGCAATGCGGCAAGGTCGAGGAGTTCTACGATGCCGAAATCGAGAAGCGCCAGAACAAGATCGCCAAGGAACGCGGGTTCCAGGTAAACGAGCACGCCCTCTATCTCTACGTCGACTGCGTCAAGCCGAACTGCCCCAACAAAAAGCAGGATCGCTGATCCTGCAGACATTGCCGCAATGGAAGCCTTCCTGACGTCGGCGGTGCTCGTCGCGCTGGCTGAGATCGGCGATAAAACCCAGCTGCTGTCCTTCGTGCTTGCCGCGCGACTCAGGAAACCGGGGGCGATCATCATGGGCATTTTCGTCGCCACGCTCCTCAACCATGCGCTGGCCGGCTCGGTCGGCGTCTGGCTGGCGACGCTGATATCCCCGCAGGTGCTGCCCTGGGCGACGGGGCTGCTCTTCGTCGGCTTCGGCCTGTGGGCCCTGCATCCGGATGCGCTCGACGACGATCCCAAGCTGCATCGGGCCGGGGCCTTCGCCACCACGGTCATCGCCTTCTTCATCGCCGAGATGGGCGACAAGACGCAATTGGCCACGGTGGCGCTGGCGGCGCGCTTCGATGTCCTGGCGGCTGTGGTGCTAGGCACCACGCTGGGGATGCTGATCGCGAATGTCCCGGCGGTGCTGGTGGGCGAGGCGCTGGCGCAGAAACTCCCGATGAAGGCGATTCGCTACACCGCCGCCGGCGTCTTCATAGCGACCGGCCTCGTGACGATGTTCGGCATGCCGGGTATCGCTCAATAGCCGAGCATCTCGGCTGCATGCTTGCGGGTGGTCGGCGTGATCGTGACGCCGCCCAGCATGCGGGCAATCTCCTCGATGCGGCCCTCGCGATCCAGCGGCGTGACGCGGCTGACGACCCCCTTGCCCGCGCCCTCCTTGGCGATGGTCCATTGCCAATCGGCCTGCGCCGCCACCTGCGGCAGATGGGTCACGCACAGTACCTGGCGCTCGCTGCCGAGCTGCTTGAGCAGGCGCCCGACGATTTCGGCGACGCCGCCGCCGATGCCGACATCGACCTCGTCGAAGACCAGGGTCGGCACATTGCCCGCCGTCGAGGCGATGACCTGAATCGCCAGCCCGATACGGGACAACTCTCCGCCGGAGGCAACCTTCGACAGCGGCCCGCCGGGCTGGCCGGGATGCGCGCTGACGCGGAATTCCACGTTCTCCAGGCCATGGGCGGCGCCTTCCGGCAGCGGATCGAGCGCCACCTCGAAGCGCCCTCCCGGCATCGCCAGCTGCTGCATGGCCTCGGTCACCGCCTTGCCGAGGGCGGCAGCGGCTTTCCGGCGACCCCTGCTCAGGTTTTGCGCGCGGGCAAGATAGTCACGCTGCGCCTGGGCCTCGCGCTCGGCCAGGGCGGCGGCATCCTGCAGGGATTCCAGCTCTGACAGGCGCGCACCCCAGCCGGCCAGCAATTGCGGCAGTTCCTCGGCCTGGACCCGGTATTTGCGCGCGGCATCATGCACCGCCTGGATGCGGCTCTCCACCTCGGCGAGACGCGCCGGGTCGATGTCGATGCGGTCGCGGTAATGGCGCAGCGCATGGGCTGCCTCCTGCAACTGGATCTGGGCGCCCTCGATGGTTTCCAGCGCCCCCTTCAGGGACGGGTCGCAGTCAAGGAGCTGGCGCAGCCGGGCGCCGATGCGTTCCACCTGCCACATGGCAGCCACCTCGCCCTCGGAGAGTTCTTCCAGCGCCTCCTCGACGCCCGCCTGCAGCGTGGCGGCATGCGCCAGGCGCTTATGCTCCAAACCGGTTTCGAGCCAGCTTGAGGCATCGAAGCTGAGCGCAGCGACCTCCTTCACCTGCCAGGCCAGCATCTCGCGCTCGCTGGCATTGGCCTCGACGTTCCTTTCAGCCGCCAGGCGCGCCTCTTTCGCCTTGCGCCAGGCCGCATGCAGCGCCGCCACTTCGCCTGCCAGGGGCCGCTGCCCGGCGAGGCCGTCGAGCAGCTGGCGCTGCGCATCGCTGCGCAGCAGGCTGTGATGGGCATGCTGGCCATGGATGTCGGCCAGGAAATCGGCGGCTTCGCGCATCTGGCCCAGCGTCGCCGGTACGCCGTTGAGGTAGCCGCGGGAGCGTCCGCTCGATTCCATCACGCGCCGCAGCAGGCAGGCATCGTCTTCGAAATCGTTGGCGCGCAGCCAGGCGGCCAGCGGACTGCCGGCGGACACGACAAACTCGGCCGTGACCTCGGCCTTGTCGCAGCCGTTGCGCACCGAGGCTGCATCCGCCCGCTCGCCCAGCGCAAGGGAGAGGGCGTCGACCAGGATGGATTTCCCGGCGCCGGTCTCGCCGGTCAGGGCACCAAAGCCGGCGGCGAATTCCAGTTCCAGCTGGTCGACGATGACGTAGTCACGGATGTATAGACGGCGCAGCATCGTGTACGGATCAGTAGCGACGCGGTGTTTCGCTCCAGTGCAGCTTCTCGCGCAGCATGGCGAAATAGCTGTAGCCGAGCGGATGCAGGAAGCGGATCGATCGCGCGGAGCGCGCCACGCTGACATGGTCGCCTGCCTCGATGTCGAATTTTTCCTGCCCGTCGGCATGCACACGTGCGCGGTGCGGCGCATGCAGGACGATCTCGATGCGGCTGCCATCGCTCACCGTGATCGGCCGGTTCGACAATGCATGGGGGCAGAGCGGCACCAGGGCGATGCCGGGGACTGCCGGATGCAGGATCGGCCCGTTGGCGGAAAGCGCATAGGCGGTGGAGCCGGTGGGCGTGGCGATGATCAGGCCATCGGAGCGCTGGTTGTAGATGAATTCGCCGTCGATGGACACCGCAAATTCGATCATCCGGCCGAGGTCGCCCTTGTTCACCACCACGTCGTTGAGCGCCCGTGTCCGGAAGACAGTGGTGTCGCCGCGCCTTACCCTGGTCTCGAGCAGGAAGCGCTGCTCGCTCACGAACTTGCCCTCCAGGAGGTCGGCCACGCCATCGAGCATGTCGTCGCGGGCAAGATCGGTCATGAAGCCGAGGCGCCCCTGGTTGACGCCGACCAGCGGCACGTCGGCCTCGGCCAGCTGTCGCGCGGCGGTCAGCATGGAGCCATCGCCGCCGAGAACGATGGCCAGGTCGGCGCGAGCGCCGATGCTGTCGTAGGATGCCACGGGAAAGCCATTGTCCCCCACCAGGGCGGCGGTGCCCTCCTCGACCAGCACGTCGATGCTGCGGCTCTTGAGGAACGCCGCCAGCGCCATCAGCGATTCGGCGATTTCCGGGCCTTTATACTTGCCGATCAGGGCGATAGTGCGGAAGGCTGGATTCATGGGTGGAATTTAACCACAAATCCCCCCTTGCGATTGCAGCACGATGCCGCCATTTTCAATAGAATGAAGCCGATGCTTGACCAACGCGCCCAGATTCTCCTGAAGACGCTGATCGAACGCTATGTGGCGGACGGCCAGCCGGTGGGGTCACGCGCCCTGTCGAAATATTCCGGGCTGGAGCTTTCGCCGGCCACGGTGCGCAACGTCATGTCCGACCTGGAGGAACTGGGCTTCATCGCCAGCCCGCATACTTCCGCAGGGCGCGTGCCGACGCCGAGGGGCTACCGCTTCTTCGTTGACAGCCTGCTCACGGTGCAACCGCTGCCCGAGGCGCAAATCCACGAACTCGAGGAGCAGCTGCAGCCCAACCAGCCGCAGCGACTGATCAATTCCGCTTCGCAATTGCTCTCCGACCTCACCCGCTTCGCAGGGGTGGTGGTGACGCCGAGGCGCGTTACGCCAAAAATCCGCCAGATCGAATTCCTCGGCCTGTCAGAGAAGCGCATCCTGCTGATCATCGTCACGGCCGAGGGCGACGTGCAGAACCGCATCCTGTTCACGCAACGGGCCTACACCCCGTCCGAGCTGGTCAGCGCCGCCAACTATCTCAACCAGAATTTCGCCGGACTGGATTTCGGCGAGATCCGCAGCCGTGTGCGGGAGGAATTGCGCCAGTTGCGCGCCGACATGACGGAACTGATGACCGCCGCCATGGAAGCCGGCAACCAGGCGGTTGCCGAGACCTCCGATCAGTATGTCCTCTCCGGCGAAAAAAACCTGCTGGAAGTGGCGGACATTTCCTCCAACATGAGCCGCCTGCGCGAGCTGTTCGCCCTCTTCGAGCAGCGTACCGGGCTGGTGCAACTGCTCGACATGAGCAACCGTGCCGAGGGCGTGCAGGTGTTCATCGGCGGCGAATCGGGCCTGGCGCCCCTCGACGAATGCAGCGTCATCACCGCCCCCTACGAGGTCGACGGCCGCATCGTCGGCTCGGTCGGCGTCATCGGCCCGACGCGCATGGCCTACGAGCGCATCATTCCCATCGTGGATATCACCGCCAAGCTCCTCTCGAGCGCCCTCTCGGCGCCATGACCCAATCAGCGGTCCTCCTCATCAACCTCGGCACTCCCGAGGCACCGACGGCACCTGCCCTGCGCAAGTACCTGAAGCAGTTCCTCTGGGATCCGCGTGTCGTCGAACTGCCGCGGCCGCTCTGGTGGCTGGTGCTGAATGGCGTCATCCTCAACACCCGCCCGAAGCAGTCCGCCGAGAAGTACGCCAAGGTCTGGACGCCGGAGGGCTCGCCGCTCAAAGTGCACACCGAGCGCCAGGCCAAGCTGTTGCGCGGCTACCTGGGTCAATCCGGTCAGGGGGATCTCGTCATCGACTGGGCCATGCGCTACGGCGAACCCTCGGTGGCCAGCGTGCTGGACCGACTGAAAGCGCAGGGTTGCGTGCGGATCCTGGTCCTGCCGCTTTATCCGCAATATTCCGCCAGCACCACGGCCAGCGCGATGGATGCCGTCTCGGCGTGGGCCCGGCAGCATCCCCATGCAGCCGCGGTGGCCACAATCGAAAGCTTCCATGAGGATCCCCGCTATATTGCCGCACTGACCGCGAGCATCAATGCCCACTGGATGGACTACGGCCGACCGGAAAAACTGGTGATGAGCTTCCACGGCCTGCCCAAGGCCAGCATCGCTCGCGGCGATCCCTATTACGGGCAATGCATTGACAGCGGCCGGCTGTTGGCGAAATCCCTCGGGCTGGCGGAAACCGCTTATGCAATTACATTCCAGTCCCGCTTCGGGCCGGCCGAATGGCTTCAGCCCTACACCCAACCGACGCTGGAGGCGCTGGCGCGGGACGGCGTAAGGCGAGTGGATGTGATCTGTCCGGGGTTCGTTTCCGATTGCCTGGAAACGCTCGAGGAGATCGGCATGGAATGCAAGGCGGCATTCCTTGCAGCCGGCGGCCACGAATTCCGCTATATCCCCTGCCTGAATGAGCGCCACGAATGGATCGATGCCCTTGCCGCGATGGTGCGAGATCGCCTGGCGGCTTGAAGCTGCAACGGGCAATAGCGGCGTCTAGCCCAAAAAGCGCTGCCCTTCGGAGAAAAGGGTCCTTCGCGGCTGGTACTCCCCGCGGGGAATGCTCACCAGCGACATGATCAGGCTGCGCCCATCGGCGCTCGTCAGTTCATTGAGGACAAGCTCGGGTGCGGTATCCGTAATCTGCTGCCGCTTGATGCCCATCCGATCGACGATAAGGTTGACGCGACTTGCCTTGAGCTGCTCCTCAGCCCGTGCCAGCACATCGATCAGGGTCGCCAGATGTGCATTCAGCGTACCGGTATCCGCCACCTGGGCGCGCAGCTGCGTTTCGATTTCCTCGACCCTGGCTTCGAGCGAGGCCCTGTCGCCCGGATTGTCGTCATGGGACGCACCGAAGCTCCAATGCCCCGACTCCAGCGACTTGAGCTTGTTGCGCAGCAGGACGTGCTGCCGCTGCAAATCGGTGCGTTCCTCCCGCGCGGCAGCGATGCGCCCCAAGGCCAACGTCAGCAGATGATCGAAGGCGCGCCGTTTCAGGAGCCGACGTGTTTCGCTTTCCTGGGTGGCGGGATCGACCAGCCGGTGGCCGGCAAAGTTCACCGTCACCTGCGCCACTTCGCGTTTCAATACCTCGCCCTCGAGATCCATGCCGAAAACGGTCTTCTCGCGCTTTTCCATCAACAGCAGGGCGAATATCTGCTCCGCAGCACCTGCCTGGTTCACGGCGAAATCCGCCAGATCCCGGTCAGCGTTGATCACCTGCCGCATGTGCTCGCCCGATGCAAAAAAGGCAATCAGCCTGTGATCCGCCCCATAGCCGGCGGTGGCAACGTCGATGGGGGGCGGCAGCGCGTCCACCAGGTCGACGACATGATCGATCGCCCGAATCACCGCGGGACGCAATTTCTTCTGATAGCCTGAAAGCGCGCTCAGGCGGGCATCGGTAATGGCCACGGCCCGCTCGATGGCTGCCTGGACAAGCTCCTCCGAGTACCGCCCCCGCTCGCTGGTGGCTCCGAATATGGAATGAAACAGGCGCAACACAGTTGCAGAACCTCCGGGTTGTCCCAACTTTTGTGATTCTACATCCTGAAGACCGACCTGACGGCTGTCCAGGTCGAGTGCGGGACGGGGAGTCGAATTGCCCTCCCGGAGAGCGGATGCAACTGGAAGAGATCTTGAATTTTTCGGCCAGCACCATCACATCAAGGGCAACCCATCTGAAAGGTCTGCAAATGTCGAGCACGCTCGTGGTTGTTTGTCCCCATTGCAGCACGGCTAACCGCGTTCCGGCCGGCCGCCTGTCCGAGCGCCCGACATGCGGCAAGTGCAAGGCCGGCCTGTTTGCCGGCCATCCCGTCGTGCTGGATGCCGCCTCTTTCGAACGTCATATCAACCACAGCGACATCCCGGTGGTCGTCGATTTCTGGGCGCCCTGGTGCGGCCCCTGTCGCATGATGGCGCCGGCCTTCGCCCAGGCTGCCCATCAGCTCGAACCGCGTTACCGTCTCGCCAAGCTGAATACAGAGGAGGCGCAGGAGATTGCTGCCCGCCTCGACATCCGCAGCATCCCGACACTGGTGATGTTCCGCAATGGAAGGGAAATCGCGCGTCAGGCCGGCGCCATGGACACGGGCAACCTGGTGCGCTGGATCACGGCCCAGGGCTGAAACCCCGCCGCCGTCAGGCCGACACCGTCCTGGAGCGACTGACTTTGGCTTTGGCCGCCTGGCTTAACGTGTTGGCAAATCAGGCACTATTCTTCGGCTTGGCCGCTGCGGGCGGCTCGGCCAAGGGCTCCAGCTCCAGTTCGATTTCCAGCCTGTCGGTCATGGCCGGCTTGTGCGCCTGCTCGCCATGGCTTGCGAGGCTGTGGTCGGCCGCCGCCAGGCGCTTGACTGCCGTGGCCACCAGTTTCTTCTGGAAACGCTGGAAGCACTCCTCCGTGGCCAGCGCCAGGGCGGCATAGTTCACGTCGAGGTAGACGATCGGGGTCAGCGTGACGATCGAGGCGCTGCGCCTCGGCAGATCCTGGCTGAGATAGGCCATCTCCCCGATCACTTCGCCGGCGCCGAGCCGGCAAATGACCCGGTCCTCCATCGATACCTCGACTTCCCCCTCGACGATGATGCCGAAGCCCGAATCCTCATCGCCCTCGCGCATCAGCAGGACTTCGGCCGGGATCTCGCGCCAGGTGCTGATGCGCAACACCTCCCACAACTCCAGTTCCTCGAAGCCGCGAAAGAACTCGAGTTGCTTGAGGATATCCAGCCGCGAAGTGTCGAGTGCCACCCAGTTGTCGTCGACGACCTGGAAGCGCACGGACGACAGGTCCTGGGCCATTTCCGCGCCGTTGCGGTAGCGCGAGTAAAGATCCTTTTCCAGGGCCCGCCGGATGATGCCGTCCATCGAAACGGGCACATTGGGGTTGATCTGGCTCGGCATCGGCGGATCGGCATTGACGATCTTGTAGACCAGCTGGGCGGTGTTGGCGGCACGGAAAGGCAGACGGCCCGTCAACAGATGGAACAGGACCACGCCCAGCGAGTAGAGATCGGTTTTCTGGTTGAGCGGATACCCCTTGATCTGCTCCGGAGACATGTAGGCGGGCGAGCCGACGCCCATGATGAAGGTCGAATCGGACTCGCTCTTCTTGGCTGTATTCAACGCCAGGCCGAAATCCATGATCTTCACGTTGTCCTCGTCGTCGACCAGGATGTTCGCCGGTTTGATGTCGCGGTGGATGACGCCCTGCTTGAAGGCATAATCCAGCGCCAGGCAGCACTTGAAGACGATGCCGACAACGCGGTGCAGCGGCAGCAGCTTGTCGAAAGAGCAGTATTCCGACAATTCCCGGCCCGTGACGTGCTCCATCACGATGTAGGCCTGCTCCTCTTCGAAAACGGTATCGTGGATCCTGATGATGTTGGGATGGTCGAGCTTCTTCGCCATCGCCCCTTCGGTGGCGAACAGCTTCTTCAGCCTGCGCGTCCACTGTGCCTCGTCTGCCCCGCCGCTGAAGCGCACCAGCTTGATCGCCACCGGTTCCGGCCGGCCCGCCTCTTCAGCCAGATAAACCGTAGCCGTCGCACCACGCCCCAGTTCCCGGATGACGTGGTACTTGCCGATGTATTCGATCTTATCCGCCTTGCTCATCGCAACTATGCTAGGCCGGGCGGGAACAGGCGGCAAGGGTACAAATCACGGATCGAGGCCAATAATTGCAACGCGCCCCTTGAAAATGCCAAAACCGACTCAATTTCGCAAAGATCGTTTGCAGGGAGAAGAAGCATGCAAGACACCCCACCCGCCACGCCCGGCTTCGAGGCGCCCGGCACGGACGGCCCGGCAGCGGCAGCAACCGCCCAGGAGGGCAAGGTCGAAACCCTGCCCAGCCCTGAGGAAGTGCTGCGCCAGGCCGAGCTCAAGGCCGCCGAACACCACGATGCCTGGCTGCGCGCAAAGGCCGAAACCGAGAACCTGCGCCGGCGCGCCCAGGAGGACATCGCCAAGGCGCACAAGTACGCCGCCGAGAAGTTCGCCGCCGAGATGCTGCCGGTCAAGGACAGTCTGGAAGCGGCGCTGGCCACTGAAAGCGCCACGGTCGACAACATGCGGAGCGGCGTCGACTTGACCCTGAAGCAGCTTTCCGCTGCCTTCGAAAGGTCCGGCCTGGTCGAGATCAGCCCTCTGGGCGAAAAGTTCGACCCGCACCGCCACCAGGCCATCAGTGCGCTCGAGGATGATGGCGAGGCCAACCGGGTCATCAAAGTCCTGCAAAAGGGCTATGCCCTCAACGAACGGGTGATCCGTCCGGCGCTGGTAGTCGTATCGAAGGCCAGAGACACTTGAAAATCAGTCCCGAAACCCCATATCAAACACAGGCTTAACAACGCATTCAAGGAACCATCATGGGAAAGATCATCGGCATCGACCTCGGCACCACCAACTCCTGCGTCGCCGTCATGGAGGGCGGCAAGCCCAAGGTCATCGAAAACGCCGAGGGCGCGCGCACCACGCCCTCCATCGTCGCCTACACGGACGACGGCGAAGTGCTGTGCGGCGCTTCGGCCAAGCGCCAGGCGGTGACCAACGCTAAGAACACCCTGTTCGCG
>Ga0209476_10000976_pt1 | contig 19680 bp, 15 predicted proteins | sample KloWWTrecipitate_FD_187179 | JGI IMG/M metagenome (GOLD analysis project Ga0209476, IMG submission 187179) | Active sludge microbial communities from Klosterneuburg, Austria, studying microevolution and ecology of nitrifiers - Klosterneuburg... | ecosystem: Engineered > WWTP > Aerobic digester... | reverse complement strand
GGCCAGCCAGGCCAGCGTCACCATCAGGATCCAGCCGCACAAGGTAGCCGCGATGGCGCGCACGTGGCCGATGCGGTCTTGCAGGTAGCCGAAGCCGAAGGCGCCGCAGGCCGCCGTCAGGTTCACCACCAGGATCAGCACCAGCGTGTCGTGGGTGGAGAAATGCATCGCCTCCTGCGCGTAGATTGCCGCCAGCGTGATCACGGCCGCGATGCCGGCCTGGTAGAACAGCGTGCAGACGAGGAAGCGCGACAGGTCGCGGAAGCGCCGCGCGCGATGCAGCGTTGCCGCCAGGCGCGACCATGCGGTGTGGGCGATGCCGCCCGCCGGCGACTGCGGCACGGCGCGCTCGCGCAGGAAGAGGAAGGTCGGCAGGCTGGCGAGGGCGAACAGCGCGGCGGTGATGAGCATGGTCTCCGGCACCGCCTGCGCGGTTTCGCGGCCAGCCGATTTGGCCTGGGAGAGCCAGGCCAGGCAGGCGCCGAGCGAGAGCAGCCCGCCGAGGTAGCCCAGGCCCCAGCCCCAGCCGGAGACGCGCCCCATGGCGCGGCTCTTCGCCAGTTCGGGCAGAAAGGCGGCGATCAGGTTTTCGCCCGTGCCGAAGAAGAAATTGGAGGCGATGATGCAGACCACGGCGACAGCCAGCGTGCCGGGGCCGGTGAAATACAGCGCCGCTGTGAAGATGACGCAGCCGGCGGTGGTGAAGGCGAGCAGCCGCTTCTTGGCTGCGCGCGCGTCGGCCCAGGCGCCGACCAGCGGCGCGGTGAGAACGATCAGCGCATAAGAAACCGCGAGCGTTGCCGTCCAGGCGAGCGTGGCCCAGGGCGCGCGCTGCGCGACGACGGCGACGAAGTAGGCATTGAAGACGGCGGTGATCACCACCGTCGTGTAGCCCGAGTTGGCGAAGTCGTACATCGCCCAGGCCCATGCTTCGCGCGGCGTTGCATCCCCCATCAGCGTGCGCGAACGGTTTTCGGTGGCCATGAAAAAACAAGCTGGTCGTAAGTGCAAGGCCATTATGGCGTGCCCGGATGGGCATTTTCGGCTTTCGGAAAAGGCGGACGAAAAAAAGCCCCGCCGAAGCGGGGCTTGAAAAGGAAGCGGAGGTTTGAGATGGCTCCTGCTAAGAAAGCCTCATTCCGTTCCCCCGCTATTTTCGGATGAGCCCGGTGGCAGATCAAGACAAGCCCGAAAATAATTTGTAAGGCATTGAAAATAAACAATGTAGCTGCGATATAATGGCCGTGGAAGTCCGCCAGGCAACCGCTGTGCGCCTCGTGCGCATGGAGGAAAGTCCGGGCCCCATAGAGCAGGATGCCGGCTAACGGCCGGGCGCAGCAAGTCGAAAGACCCAAGGCGATGGAAAGTGGAACAGAAAGCAAACCGCCGATGGCCGGCCCCGACTTGTCGCCGCAGGCGACAAAGTCCCTTATGTAGAGCAGGTGGGTAACCACCGAGACTGTGTTTGGGATTGGTCGGGGCAGGATCAGGCAAGGGTGAAACGGCGAGGTAAGAGCTCACCGCAGTCCGTGGTAACACGGCTGGCACGCTAAACCCCATCCGGGGCAAGGCCAAATAGGGAAGCCATAGCGCTGCTCGCGCTGCTTCCGGGTAGGCTGCTAGAGCGCCGCGGTAACGCGTCGCCCAGAGGAATGGTTGCCGGACAGCTTCGGCTGTCTTACAGAACCCGGCTTATCGGCGGACTTCCAATCCCCCTATCCCCCATGTTTTGGCGCAAGCCGCTAATCTTCATATTCGACTTTCACTTCACGTTCTATCTGCATTGTTTTTCAAGGATTAATTTTTCAAGATTTTGTTTCAAGTCGCCCCCTTAAGTCTTTGTTGCGTCTGGAAAAATTCGCAAATTTCCGCTTGACCCTGCATTAGAGTTCAACTAAAGTGGGAAATAGTGGAAAAAAGTGGGAAATCGGAAATCCCGGTTTCCCGTCAAAGGAGGGGGTTGGATGTTCCAGGGGGCTGCAGCGCTGAATCTCGACGCGAAAGGGCGCCTGGCGGTGCCGTCGCGGCATCGCGATGGGTTGTCTGCCGCCGCCGATGGAACGTTAGTGCTTACTGCGCATCCCCACCGCTGCCTCCTGCTCTACCCCCTGCCTGCCTGGGAACCCATTCGCGACAAGGTGCTTGCGGCGCCCAGCCTCGAACAGCAATCCGCCTATTTGAAACGCCTGCTGGTCGGCTTTGCCCGCGAGGAGGAGATGGACGCGGCCGGCCGCCTGCTGATCGCGCCGGAACTGCGCCAGTACGCCGGGCTGGAGAAGGAAGTGTGGCTGGTAGGCCAGGGCAACCATTTCGAGCTCTGGTCGGATGCCGGCTGGAAGCAGCAGCAGGAAGCGATCTTCGCGCTCGGCGACAAGCTGCTGCCGCCGGGGCTGGAGACGCTGACGCTGTGAGCGCCGCTCGCCGGGCCGTCCCAAGGGCGGCGCAGACAAGGATACGGAGTGGGCGTAGCCCACGAACCATTGTCACCCCCTTCCGCGGGAAGGGGGGCGGGGGGAAGGTAGTTAAGTGACAGCGCAGCACAAGACGGTGCTGCTGGAGGAGGCGGTCGACGCCCTGGCGGTGAAGCCGGGCGGGGCGTACGTGGATGCGACCTTCGGCCGCGGCGGTCACAGCCGGCTGATCCTCCAGCGACTGAATGAACGGGGGCGGCTGATCGCGCTGGATCGGGATCCGGCGGCGATCGGGGCGGGCGGGGAGATCGCCGATGCGCGCCTGAAATTGATCCATGCCGCCTTCGGCAGTTTGCAGGAGGTGCTGAAGGCGGAGGGGGTGGAGCGGGTGGATGGCGTGCTGCTGGACCTGGGCGTGTCATCTCCTCAACTGGACGAGGCGGCGCGCGGTTTCAGTTTCCGGCTGGATGCGCCGCTCGACATGCGCATGGATACGAGCCGCGGCCAAACGGCGGCGGAATGGCTGGCGCAGGCGAGCCAGCAGCAACTCGCGGAGGTGATAAAAAATTATGGCGAAGAACGGTTTGCTAATGCGGTTGCAAAGGCGGTTGTTGCTGCTCGGGCAGGGGGGGCTATCGCAACCACACGACAACTTGCCGAGATCGTGGCATCGGCCGTCCGCACGCGCGAGCAAGGCCAGCATCCGGCGACGCGCAGCTTTCAGGCTATACGGATTCACGTCAATCAGGAGCTTGCGCAATTGTCGCTAGCCCTGCCGCAGGCCGTTGCAGCGCTCAAGCCGGGCGGCCGCCTCGCCGTCATCAGCTTCCACTCCCTCGAAGACCGCATTGTCAAGCGCTTCCTGCGCGACGAGTCGCGTCCGCCGCAGTTGCCGGCACGCCTGCCGGTGCGCGCGGCCGATCTGCCGCCGCCGCGTTTGCTGCTTGTCGGCAAGCCCATCACGCCCTCTGTAGCGGAAATCGCCGGCAATCCCCGCGCCCGCAGCGCCGTCTTGCGTGTGGCGGAAAGGACCGGCACCGTCGACGGGCCGCCCCGAGACGGGGCCAACTATGCGCGGAGCGGGCACAGCCCGCGAACCACCGTCTCCCCCTTCCCCGGGAAGGGGGAGGGGGGGAAGGCTTGACGTGCTCAGGCTGAACCTCGCCCTCATCGCGATCGTCCTGGCCAGCGCGCTGGGGGCGGTGGCCTCGCAGCACAAGGCGAGAAAGTTGTTCACCGAAATGGAGCGCGAGCAGGAGCGCATGCGCCAGCTCGAGGTGGAGTGGGGCCAGTTGCAACTGGAGCAAAGCACCTGGGCCTCCCACGCGCGGATCGAGAAAGTCGCCCGCGAGCGGCTGCACATGAAGCCGCCGGCCGCGGGTCAGGTGCTGGCCGTGGAGGTGCCGCGGTGAAGTTTGCCAACAGCCCGCTGCTTTCCCAATTGCTGCCGGCCTGGCGCGCACGTTTCGTCGCCGCGCTGATCCTGCTGGCCTTCGGCACCCTGGCGGCACGCTCGGTGTACCTGCAGGTGGTGCGCAACGACTTTCTGCAGCAGAAGGGCGAGTCGCGCTATGCCCGCGTGATCGAATTGTCGGCCACCCGCGGGCGCATCGCCGACCGCAGCGGCGACATGCTGGCCGTGTCCACGCCGGTGAAGTCGGTCTGGGCAATTCCCGAAGACGCCCGCCTGGCGCCGGCGCAGGCGCGTGAACTGGCGGCGCTGCTTGAAATGGATGTGGGCGAGATCAACCGCCGGCTCGCCACGGAGAAGGACTTCGTTTTCATCAAACGGCAGATCCCGCCGGACACGGCGGAAAAAGTGGCTGCGCTCAACTTGCCCGGCATCCACCAGCAGCGCGAGTACCGCCGTTACTATCCGGCCGGCGAGGTGACTGCCCACATGCTTGGCTTCACCGGTGTCGAAGACAAGGGTCAGGAAGGCATCGAGCTGGCCTTCGATGCGCAGCTCTCCGGCAGGTCGGGCAGCCGCCGCGTCATCAAGGACCGCCTCGGCCGCATCGTCGAGGACGTCGAGAGCATCAAGCCGCCGCAGGACGGCAGGGAAATCACGCTGGCCCTCGACGCCAAGGTGCAGTACCTCGCCTTCACGCACCTGAAGCAGGCGCTGGCCGAGCACAAGGCCAAGGCCGGCGGCGTCGTCGTGCTCGACGCGAAGAGCGGAGAAGTGCTGGCGCTGGCCAACCTGCCTGCCTACAACCCGAACAACCGCGTCAAGCTGACCGGCGCGCAATTGCGCAACCGCGCACTCACCGATGTCTTCGAGCCCGGCTCGACGATGAAGCCCTTCACCGTGGCGCTGGCGCTGGAGAAGGGGCGCTTCCGCTTCGACTCGCAGATCCAGACGGCGCCGGGCCGCATCACCATCGGCAATGCCACCATCCACGACGCCCATCCGCACGGCCTGCTGACGGTGGCGCAGGTCATCCAGAAATCGAGCAACGTCGGCGCGGCGAAGATCGCCGGCGCTTTTGCGCCGGAGGAGATGTGGCAGATGTTCGATGCGCTCGGCTTCGGTCAGCCGCTCCGGCTCGGTTTTCCCGGCGAGGTTGGCGGCCGCCTGCGTCCCTATAAAACCTGGCGGCCGATCGAACAGGCCACCATGTCCTACGGTCATGGCATCTCGGTGACGCTGATGCAACTGGCCCGCGCTTACCTGGTATTTGCCCGCGACGGTGATGTGATTCCGTTGTCTCTGACCCGGCTGGAATCACCGCCGATCGCGGGCAAATCCATTTTTTCCGCGCAGACCGCGCGGGAAGTGCGTGTGATGCTCGAAATGGCCGTGCTGCCCGGCGGCACCGCGCCCAGGGCGCAGATTCCGGGCTATCGCGTCGCCGGCAAGACCGGCACGTCGCACAAGCTGGAGGGCGGAAACTACGCCGATCGCTATGTCGCCGCCTTCGTCGGCTTCGCGCCGGTGTCGGACCCGCGGCTGGTGGTGGCGGTGATGATCGACGAGCCCTCCGCGGGCAAGTATTACGGCGGCGAGGTGGCGGCGCCGGTCTTCGCGCAAGTGATGGCCGGCAGCCTGCGCACGCTCGGCGTGGCGCCGGATGCGCCGCTGAAGCCCGTTCAGGTGGCGCGGGATGTGGCGGCGGTGCCGGAGAGCCTGTGAGACGTGAACTGGGAGAAGCGCAACGCGTGCTCGATGAACTGCAAAGGCAAGGCGTGACGGCGACGGGGCTCTGCGCGGATTCGCGCGCGCTGGCGCCGGGCGAGGTGTTCGTCGCCTTCCCGGGCGCGCGCGCCGACGGCCGTCGCTTCATCGCCGACGCTGTGGCGCGCGGCGCCTCGGCCGTGCTGTGGGCGCGGCAGGGCCATGCCGGTGAAACAGCCATTGCGGTGCCGAACGTCGCCGTGGACGACCTGCAGGCGCTGTCCGGCTGGATCGCCCACCTCGTCTATGGCCGGCCCTCGGAAAAGCTGTGGACGGTCGGCGTCACCGGCACCAACGGCAAGACCTCGGTCAGCCAGTGGATCGCCCAGGCCTTCGCGCAACTCGGCCGCCGCTGCGCCGTGGTCGGCACGCTCGGCTGCGGTTTCCCTGACAGGCTGGAAGACAGCCTCAATACCACGCCGGATGCGCTCACCCTGCACCGCCTCTTCGCGCAGTATCTCGCGCAGGGCGCCCGGGCGGCGGCGATGGAAGTCTCCTCGATCGGCCTGCACCAGGGGCGCGTGAACGGCGTGCATTTCGACGTCGCGGTGTTCACCAACCTTACGCGCGACCATCTCGAGTACCACGGCAGCATGCAGGCCTACGGCGCGGCGAAGGAAGAGCTGTTCATGCCCCCCGGCCTGAAGGCGGCGGTGCTCAACCTCGACGATGCGCTCGGCTGCAAGATCGCCCGCGATCTCGCCGGCAGCGGCGTGCAGGTGACCGGCTACACCCTGCGCGGCGCTGCCGCGGACGGCGTCGATGTCCTGCTCGCCGCCGAGGGCATCGCGGCGACGCCGCGCGGCCTGCGCTTTACCGCGGTCACTACGCAGGGACGCTTCGATATCCAGGCCCCGGTGGTGGGCGAGTTCAACGTCGCCAACCTGCTTGCCGTGCTCGGCACGCTGCTGGCTTCGGGCGTGCCGCTCGACCGGGCGGGCGCCGTATTGCGGAGACTGACTTCTTCGCCCGGCCGCATGCAGGCCCTCGGCGGGGACGGACAGCCGCTGGCGGTAATCGATTACGCGCACACGCCGGATGCGCTGGAGAAGGCCCTCGCGGCCTTGCGCGAAACTGCCGCGGTGCGCGGCGGGCGCCTCGTCTGCGTGTTCGGCTGCGGCGGCAACCGCGACCCGGGCAAGCGGCCGCTGATGGGCGAGGTGGCGGTGCGCCGGGCCGATGCGGTGATCCTCACCAGCGACAATCCGCGCGAGGAGGACCCGCAGGCCATCCTTGCCGACATCGCACGCGGAGCGCCGGGCACGCGAACGATTGCCGACCGCAGCGAAGCGATCCGCACCGCCCTCGCCGCAGCCGATGCGCGCGACGTCGTGCTGATTGCCGGCAAGGGCCACGAGACCTATCAGGAAATCGCCGGCCGGCGGCTGCCGTTCTCGGATGTCGACTGCGCGACTGCCGCCCTGGCGGCACGCGGAGGGCCATCCACATGATGAGCCTGATGGAAGCGGCCATAGCCACCGGGGCCACCGGCGGCACGGCGTTCCACGGCAACCCGCGCATCGAGGGCGTGTCCACCGACACGCGCACGATCGCCAGCGGCGAACTGTTCATCGCCCTCAAGGGCGAGCACTTCGACGGCCATGAATTCATCGAGGCCGCCGCCGGACGCGGCGCCGCCGCGGCGATGGTCAACGCCGAATGGGCCGACGCTCATGCGCTCGCCTTGCCGGCGCTGGCGGTGGCCGACACGCGCCTGGCGCTGGGCAACCTGGGCGCCTGGTGGCGCGCCCGCTTCGACATTCCGCTCATCGGCGTCACCGGCAGCAACGGCAAGACGACGGTGAAGGAAATGATCGCCGCCATCCTGCGCGCCCAGGCTGCGGCCGACGGCTACGACCCGGCGCTCGCCGTGCTGGCGACCGCGGGCAACCTGAACAACGACATCGGCCTGCCGCTGATGCTGCTGCGCCTGCGCGGCAGCCATCGCGCCGCGGTGATCGAGATGGGCATGAACCATCCCGGCGAAATCGCCTATCTGACTCGTCTCGCCCAGCCGACGGTGGCGCTGGTGAACAATGCCCAGCGTGCGCATCTGGCGGGGCTGGGCGGCGTTGCCGAGGTGGCGCGCGCCAAGGGCGAGATCTTCGACGGCCTGCGCGAAGGCGGCACGGCGGTGATCAATGCCGACGATCCCTTCGCCGGTCTCTGGCGGGAGATGAGCGGCGGGCGCCGCACGGCCAGCTTCGGCCTCGATCATCCCGCCGACGCGCGGGGGCGGGTCGAACCGAAGGCACTCGGCAGCGTGCTGTCGATCGACGTCCCGCAGGGCGCGGTCGAGGTGACGCTGCAGGTGCCAGGCGTGCATAACGCACGCAATGCGCTGGCGGCGGCGGCGGCGGCGCTGGCGGCAGGAGCTTCGCCGGCCGCCGTAGCGACGGGACTGACTTTTTTCCGCGGCGTGAAGGGGCGGCTGCAGATCCGTTCGGCAACGAGCGGCGCCGTGCTCATCGACGACAGCTACAACGCCAATCCGGACTCGGTGCGCGCCGCCATCGACGTGCTGGCGGCGACGCCGGGCAGGAAGATCCTGGTACTCGGCGACATGGGCGAGATCGGCGGCCAGGCCGGGCAGTTCCACGATGAGGTCGGCGGCTACGCCAAGAGCCAGGGCGTGGACCAGTTGTTCGCGCTGGGCGAGCAAAGCGAGCTGGCGTCGCGCAATTTCGGCGCGGGCGGTCGGCATTTCGACGGCGTCGAAGCGCTGCTGGAGGCGCTGTCGCCGCAGCTCGGCAGCGACACGGCGGTGCTGGTAAAGGGTTCGCGCTTCATGCGCATGGAACGGGTGGCGGATGCGATCGCCGAAGAGGACAACCCGAAAAACGGAGCGCATTGATGGGGAAGGCGGAGGGCATGGTGACGGGGATGGGCGGACGAGCCAGCATTGATGCTGCGGCCCGGAGGGGTTGCTTGGAGAATCCATCGACGCCGTCTGCCGTGCCCTCCGATTTCCCCATCGGTGCGGCCAGGGGGGAGCGACATGCTGCTTGAACTCGCGCAATGGCTGTCGAAGGACTTCCGCGTCTTCAACGTCTTCGGCTACATCACGCTGCGCACGGTGCTGGCGGCGATGACGGCGCTGGTCATCTCCTTTCTCTTCGGCCCGGCAGTGATTCGCTGGCTGGCGGAAAAGAAGATCGGCCAGGCGGTGCGCGACGACGGTCCGCAATCGCACCTGGCCAAGACCGGCACGCCGACCATGGGCGGCGCGCTGATCCTGATCGCCATCGGCGTCACTACGCTGCTGTGGGGCGACCTCTCCAACCGCTATGTCTGGGTCGTGCTGTTCGTGACGCTGGGCTTCGGCGCGGTGGGCTGGGTGGACGACTGGCGCAAGGTGGTGCATCGGAATCCGAAGGGGCTGTCGGCGCGGGCGAAATTTTTCTGGCAGTCGCTGATCGGCGCGGCGGCGGCGATCTTCCTTGCCACCACGGCGACGCTGCCGGCGCACACCGAGCTGATCGTGCCCTTCTTCAAGACGGTGGCCTATCCGCTGGGCATCGTCGGCTTCGTCATCCTCACCTACTTCGTCATCGTCGGCACCAGCAATGCGGTGAACCTGACCGACGGCCTCGACGGTCTCGCCATCATGCCGACGGTGATGGTGGCCGGCGCGCTGGCCATCTTCGCCTACGTTGCCGGCCACGCCGGCTTCTCCAAGTATCTCGGTCTGCCCTTCATTCCCGGCGCCGGCGAACTGGCAGTGTTCCTCGGCGCCTTGTGCGGGGCCGGGCTCGGCTTCCTCTGGTTCAACGCCTACCCGGCGGAAGTCTTCATGGGCGACGTCGGCGCGCTGGCGCTGGGCGCCGCGCTCGGCACGGTGGCGGTGGTGGTGCGCCAGGAGATCGTGCTCTTCATCATGGGTGGTGTCTTCGTCGTCGAGACGCTGTCGGTGATGATCCAGGTCGCCTACTTCAAGGCCACCGGCGGCAAGCGCATCTTTCTCATGGCGCCGCTGCACCACCACTACGAATTGAAGGGCTGGAAGGAGACGCAGGTGGTGGTGCGGTTCTGGATCATCACCATCATGCTGGTGCTGTTCGGGTTGTCGACGTTGAAACTGAGATGAGTTGGCAAGGTAAAGCGGTTCTGGTGCTGGGGCTCGGCGAGTCGGGTCTGGCCATGGCGCAATGGCTGCATCGCCAGGGCGCCCGCGTGCGCGTGGCCGATTCGCGCAGCGCGCCGCCGTTCGCCGCCGAGCTCAAGCGCAGCGCACCCGGCGCGGTGCTGCTGACCGGCTCATTCAACGACGAACTGATCGACGGCGCCGAGCTGATCGGCCTCTCGCCAGGGCTCTCGCTCAACGAGCCGGTGGTGGCGGAGGCCGCCCGGCGCGGCATTCCCGTCGTCGGCGAGATTGAGCTGTTCGCCGGCGCCCTGCGCGAGCTCGACGCGCGCGGGCAATGCAAGGTGATCGCCATTACGGGCACCAACGGCAAGACCACCACGACGGCGCTGACGGGTGCTCTGTGCCGCGCCGCCGGCAAGGTGACGGCGGTCGCCGGCAACATCGGCCCGGCGGCGCTCTCGGCCCTGATGACCTGCCTCGACGCCGGCAAGTTGCCGGAGGTCTGGGTGCTGGAGCTGTCGAGCTTCCAGCTCGAGACGACGGTGAGCCTGGCGGTGGACGCCGCCGCGGTGCTCAACGTCAGCGACGACCATCTCGACCGCTATGCCGGCCTGGACGACTACGCCGCCGCCAAGGCGCGCATTTTCGCCGGCGGCGGCGCGCAGGTGCTCAACCGCCAGGACGCGCGCGCCATGGCCATGGCGAACGCCGTCTCGCGCAGACTGACTTTTGGCCTGGGCGCGCCGGCTGGCCCGGATGACTTTGGCCTAAAGGACGGCTGGCTGATGCAGGGCAGCGAGCGCCTGCTCGCTGCCTCCGAACTGGCGATCGCGGGACTGCACAACGCCGCCAACGCGCTGGCCGCGCTGGCGCTGTGCCGTTCAATCGATCTGCCGCTGGCGCTGCTGCTGCCGGCATTGCGCGACTTCAAGGGCCTGCCGCATCGCGTCGAGCGGATTGCCGAGATCGACGGCGTCGCCTGGTACGACGACTCCAAGGGCACCAACGTCGGCGCCACGGTCGCGGCGCTCGAAGGATTGGGTCGCAAGGTGGTGCTGATCGCAGGCGGCGACGGCAAGGGCCAGGATTTCTCGCCGCTCGCCCCGGCCCTGGCCGGGCATGGCCGCGCCCTCGTGCTGATCGGCCGCGATGCCATGAAGATCGAGGCCGCCGTGGCTGACTGTGGCATTCCGCTCATCCACGCCCAGGACATGGAGCAGGCCGTGCGCAAGGCGGCGGTGGCGGCCCGCGCCGGCGATGCCGTGCTGCTCTCGCCGGCCTGCGCCAGCTTCGACATGTTCCGCAACTACGCGCATCGCGCCGAAGTGTTCGCGCAGGCGGTGCGCGAGCTGGCGCAGGCGCGGCAGGGTGAAGCATCGTGAGCGCGACACAGACTTTGCGGCATGTCCGCGCCGGCAGCCCGGCCCAGCAGCAGGAGCTCGATGCCATGCTGCTGTGGCCGGCGCTGGCGCTGCTGCTGTTCGGCATGGTGATGGTGTACTCGGCCTCCATCGCCACCGCGGAGGGCAGCCGCTTCACCGGCCACCAACCGGCCTACTTCCTCATGCGCCACGGCGTCTTCCTCGCCATCGGCCTGATCGCCGCCGTGGTGGTGTTCCAGGTGCCGTTGCGCGTCTGGCAGCAGGGCGCGCCCTGGCTGTTCCTCCTCGGCGTCGCGCTGCTGGTGCTGGTGCTGGTGCCGTTCATCGGCCGCGAAGTGAACGGCGCGCGGCGCTGGTTGTCGCTGGGAATCGCGAACCTGCAGCCTTCGGAGCTGATGAAGCTCTTTGCCGTGCTGTATGCCGCCGACTACACGGTGCGCAAACTGGCCGACATGAGCAGCTTCCGCCGCGGCTTCGTGCCGATGGCTCTGGTCATGGCGCTGGTCGGCGGGCTGTTGCTGCGTGAGCCGGACTTCGGTGCCTTCGTCGTCATCATCTGTATCGCCATGGGCATCCTGTTCCTCGGCGGCATCAATGTGCGGCTGTTTGCCGTGCTGTTCCTCTTCCTTGCGCTGGCCTTCGTCGTCCTCATCTGGACCTCGCCCTACCGGCGCGAGCGCATCTTCGGCTTCATGGATCCCTGGTCGGACGCCTTCGGCAAGGGCTACCAGTTGTCGCACGCGCTGATCGCCTTCGGCCGCGGCGAATGGCTTGGCGTCGGCCTCGGCGGCAGCGTCGAGAAGCTGTTCTACCTGCCGGAGGCGCACACCGACTTCCTGCTGGCGGTGATCGCCGAGGAACTCGGCCTGGCCGGCGTGCTGGCGGTCATCGTGCTGTTTGGCCTGATCGTCCAGCGCGCTTTCGCCATCGGCCGCCAGGCGCTGCTGCTCGAGCGCGTCTACGCCGGGCTGGTGGCGCAGGGCATCGGCATCTGGATCGGCGTGCAGGCCTTCATCAACATGGGCGTCAACATGGGCTTGCTGCCGACCAAGGGCCTGACCCTGCCGCTGATGAGTTTTGGCGGTTCGGGGATTCTGGCGAATTGCGTAGCGCTGGCGATCCTGATGCGGGTCGACTGGGAGAACCGGGCGCTGATGCGGGGGCAGCCGGTATGAAGACCATTCTCGTCATGGCCGGCGGCACGGGCGGGCATGTGTTCCCGGGACTGGCGGTGGCCGATTTCCTGCACGAGCGCGGCTGGCGCATCGTCTGGATGGGCAATCCGGATGGCATGGAAGCGAAGCTGGTACCGACGCGCGGCTACGAGATGGCCTGGGTGCGCTTCGCCGCGTTGCGCGGCAAGGGTTGGCTGCGCGCGCTGCTGCTGCCGCTGAACCTGCTGCGTGCCTTCGGCCAGGCGCTGCGCGAACTGTCGCGCGTCAAGCCGAACGTGGTGCTCGGCATGGGCGGCTATGTCACCTTCCCTGGCGGCATGATGGCGGCCCTGAGCGGCCGGCCGCTGGTGGTGCACGAGCAGAATTCGGTGGCCGGGCTGGCCAACCGCGTGCTGGCCGGCGTCGCCAACCGCGTCCTCAGCGGCTTCCCCGGCGTGTTGAAGCAGGGCGTCTGGACCGGCAATCCGGTGCGCGCAGAAATCGCCGCGCTGACGGCGCCGGCGCAGCGCTACGCCGAACGGAGCGGGCCGCTCAACGTGCTGGTGGTCGGCGGCAGCCTCGGTGCGCAGGCCCTCAACGACGCCGTGCCGCGGGCACTGACTTTGCTGGCGCCCAACGAGCGGCCGCGCGTGATCCACCAGTCCGGCGCGAAACAGATCGAAGCGCTGCACGCCGCCTACGCGGTGGCGGGGGTGGAAGCGGAACTGCTCGGTTTCATCGACGACATGGCGGCGCGTTATGCCGCGGCCGACCTGGTGATCTGCCGCGCTGGCGCGCTCACCGTCGCCGAGCTTTCGGCCGCCGGCGTCGCCAGCGTGCTGGTGCCCTTCCCGCACGCGGTCGACGACCACCAGACCGGCAATGCGCGCTTTCTCGCGGAGGCCGGTGCGGCCATCCTGCTGCCGCAAGCCGAACTGACGCCGGAAAAACTCGCCGGCCTGCTGCGCGAACTGACGCGCGAGAAGCTGGCGGCGATGGCGGACAAGGCGCGCGCGCTGGCCAAGCCCGAAGCGACGCGCGCCGTGGCGGAGATTTGCATGGAGGTGGCCCGATGATTAAGGCCTATCCCCTAGCCCCTTTCCCGAGGAAAGGGGTAACGGAAGTTCAGCCGCGCGAGGCGCGGCTTCCATCCACTGACTTGCCGCCTCCTTGGGGCGGCCCGGCGGAGGCGGCATGAAGCACAAAGTCCGCCACATCCATTTCGTCGGCATCGGCGGTTCCGGCATGAGCGGCATCGCCGAGGTCATGCTCAACCTCGGCTACGAGGTGAGCGGCTCCGATCTCGCCGAGAACGTCGCGACGCGGCGCTTGGCTGGACTCGGCGCGCGCGTCGGCATCGGCCACCGCACGGAGAACATCGCCGCGGCCGACGCCGTGGTGGTGTCCACCGCCGTCAAGGACGACAACCCGGAAGTGCTGGCGGCGCGCGCAAGCCAGATTCCCGTCGTGCCGCGCGCCTTGATGCTGGCCGAGCTGATGCGCCTGAAGCAGGGCATCGCCGTCGCCGGCACCCATGGCAAGACCACCACCACCAGCCTGGTGGCGAGCATCCTCGCCGAGGGCGGCTTCGATCCGACCTTCGTCATCGGCGGCCGCCTGAACAGCGCCGGCGCACACGCCCGTCTTGGCTCGGGCGAGTTCATCGTCGCCGAGGCCGACGAGTCCGACGCCTCCTTCCTGCACCTGCAGCCGGTGATCGCCGTGGTGACCAACATCGACGCCGACCACATGGAGACCTACGGCCACGACTTCGGCCGGCTCAAGCAGGCCTTCGTCGACTTCCTGCAGCACCTGCCGTTCTACGGCGCGGCCATTCTTTGCGAGGACGACCGCAACGTGCGCGAGATCATGCCGTTCGTCACCAAGCCAATCATTCGTTACGGCCTGGCCGAGTCGGCCCACATCCGCGCCGTGGACATCCGCCACGAGGGCGCGCAGATGAAATTCTCCGTGTTGCGTCCGGGCGCCGCGCCGAAGCTCGACATCGTGCTCAACCTGCCCGGCGTGCACAACGTGCTGAACGCTCTGGCGGCGATCGCGGTGGCCGACGAAGTGGGGGTGTCCGACGAAGCCGTCGTCAAGGCGCTGGCGGACTTCAAGGGTGTCGGCCGGCGCTTCCAGCGCTTCGGCGAGGTGCCGCTCAAGGGCGGCGGCCATTTCACGCTGATCGACGACTATGGCCACCACCCGGCGGAGATGGCGGCGACGCTGGCCGCCGCGCGCGGCGCCTTCCCGGGCCGCCGCCTGGTGCTGGCCTTCCAGCCGCATCGCTACACGCGCACGCGCGACTGCTTCGAGGATTTCGTCCGGGTGCTGACGACCGTCGACCTGCTGCTGCTGGCCGAGGTGTACCCGGCCGGCGAGGCGCCGATCGTGGCGGCGGACGGCCGCTCGCTGGTGCGGGCGATCCGCGTCACCGGCGCGCTGGAGCCGATCTTCGTCGAGGACATCGGCGAGATGCCGCAGCAGATCCTGAACGTGGCGCTCGATGGCGACGTGGTGCTGACCATGGGCGCCGGATCGATCGGCAGCGTGCCGGGGAAATTGGCGCATGGACCTGTCTGAGATGAACCATCTGGAGAGCGGCTTGCGCGGCGAACTGCGGTTCAACGAGCCGATGGCGCGGCACGTCACTTGGCGCGCCGGTGGCGCGGCGGCACGCGCCTACGTGCCGGCCGATCTCGACGACCTCGCCGCCTTCCTGCGCGTCACCCGCATCGACGAGCCGCTGCTCTTCGTCGGGCTGGGCAGCAACCTGCTGGTGCGCGACGGCGGCTTCGCTGGCACCGTGGTGTTCCTGCACGCCGTGCCGGGGAGACTGACTTTGGCGGAGGACGGCTGTGTCTATGCGGAGGCTGGCGTTGCCAGTCCGAAGGTGGCGCGTTTCGCCGCCAACCACAATCTCGCCGGCGCGGAGTTCCTCGCCGGGATTCCCGGCACGGTGGGTGGCGCGCTGACCATGAATGCCGGCTGCTACGGCGGCGAGACCTGGACCATTGTCGATCGCGTGCTGATGCTCGACCGCCAAGGCGTGCTGCGCGAGCGTCGGGCGGAGGATTTCGATATCGGCTACCGCCATGTCGGCCTGCGCGGAACGAGTGATGAGATGTTCGCCGCCGCCTGGTTCCGCCTGCCGGCGGGCGACGGCGCTGCCGCGCGGACGCGCATCCGCGAACTGCTGGAAAAGCGCATCGCCAGCCAGCCGCTGGCGCTGCCCAATGCCGGCTCGGTGTTCCGCAATCCGCCCGGGGACCACGCGGCGCGGCTGATCGAGGCGGCAGGACTGAAGGGGCTGCAGGTCGGCGGGGCGCGGGTGTCGGAGAAGCATGCGAATTTCATCGTGAACCCGGATCGCCGGGCCACGGCGGCGGACATCGAGGCGCTGATCGAAAAGGTGCAGGCAGTCGTGCGCGAGAAGTTCGGCGTCGAACTGGTGCGGGAAGTGCGGATAGTCGGAGAGAAGCCGTGAGCAAGCAATTCGGAAAAGTGGCGGTGTTGATGGGCGGGTCCTCCGCCGAGCGGGAAATCTCGCTGATGTCGGGCAGCGCGGTGCTGGCGGCGCTCGTCAAAAACAACGTCGACGCGCATGCCTTCGATCCGGCCGAGCGGTCGCTGTGGGCGCTGAAGGATGAGGGTTTCGACCGCGTCTTCATCGCCCTGCACGGTCGTGGCGGCGAGGACGGCACGGTGCAGGGCGCGCTCGAGCTGTTGGGCATTCCCTACACCGGCAGCGGCGTGATGGCCTCGGCGCTGTCGATGGACAAGTGGCGCACCAAGATGGTCTGGCATGCCGAGCATCTGCCGACGCCGGCCTGGCACATCCTCAAGGCCGACACCGACTGGAACGCCGTCGTCGACGAACTCGGCCTGCCGCTCTTCGTCAAGCCGGCGCGCGAAGGCTCCAGCGTCGGCGCCACCAAGGTCACGCGCGCGGCCGACCTGCGCGCCGCCTGGGAGGCGGCGGTGAAGCACGATCCGCTGGTGCTCGCCGAGCAGTTCGTCGAGGGCGAGGAACTCACAGCGGCTTTCCTTGGCAAGCGGGCCCTGCCGCTGGTGCGCATCGTCGCACCGGGCGGCAACTACGACTGGCAGAACAAGTATTTCAGCGACGAGACGAAATACTTCTGCCCGAGCGGCCTGCCCGAGTCGGCCGAGGAGACGATCCAGGACCTGGTGATGGAGGCGGCGCAGTTGCTCGACTGCCGCGGCTGGGGACGCGCCGACCTCATCATGGATGCCACAGGCAAGCCCTGGCTGCTGGAGATGAACACCTCGCCGGGCATGACCGGACATTCGCTGGTGCCGATGGCGGCGCGCGCCGTGGGCATCGGCTTTGAGGCCTTGTGCCTCGACATTCTCGGGCAGGCGACGCTTGGCTAGGAAGAAAACAAATGACAACGCCGGATTCTGGGACAGGCCGCAACTGATGAACCTGATCGCCGATCTGCTGTTCTTCGCCTCGGCGCTGGCGCTGGGCTATGCCGCCACGCTGGCGGTGGCGCGTCTGCCCTTCTTTCCGCTGCGCGAGCTTGTCGTCGCCGGCCCGCTGCAGGAGGTGACGCCGACGCAGGTGGAATACGCCGCGGACAACGCGGTAGCCGGCAATTTCTTCACCGTGAATCTCGACGCGGTACGCGCGGCCTTCGAGAAGCTGCCCTGGGTGCGCAAGGCCGAGGTGCGGCGGCGCTGGCCGAACGGCCTCGAACTGACCATCGAGGAGCATGTCGCCGCCGCGCGCTGGAAGCATGCCGAGAGTGCCGAGGCGCGGCTGGTGAACCGCGAGGGCGAAGTGTTCGCCGCCGCCAGCAACGCGAAGCTGCCGCTGTTCGTCGGCCCGGAGGGCACGGCGCCGCTGATCCTGGCGCGCTACCACGAGATGCAGCCGCTACTCGCGCCGATCGGCCGGGAGCCGCAAAGCCTGGCGCTCAGCCCGCGCCAGGCCTGGCAGATGAAGCTGGACGACGGCGTGCTGCTGGACCTCGGCCGCGACCAGGCCAAGTCGCGGGTGAACGAGCGGCTGCAGCGCTTCGCGGTCGTCTATGGCCAGGCGGCGGAACGGCTCAAGGCACGCGCCGACGTCATCGATTTGCGCTATCCGAATGGCTTCGCCATGCGGGTGGCAAGGGCAGGGGAAGGAAGGAAATGAGCGCCGCACGCCGGGCCGCGCCCAGAAGGGTCGGCGAAGCCGCCCTGAAGAAGTACTCCTGGGGTGCCCCAAGTGTGGCGCAGCCAACAACATGGAGCGAGCGCAGCTCGCGAACAAACGTCACCCCCTTCCGGGGGAAGGGGGATGGGGGGAAGGTGGTTCATGTCTAAGGAAGTAAAAAACCTGATCGTCGGCCTCGACATCGGCACCTCGAAGATCGTCGCCATCGTCGCGGAACTCACGCCCGAGGGACGGCTGGAGATCCTCGGCATGGGCAGCCACCAGGAGTCGCGCGGGCTGAAGAAAGGCGTGGTGGTGAACATCGAGGCCACGGTGAACGCCATCTCCCGCGTCGTCCAGGAAGTCGAGCTGATGGCCGACTGCAAGGTGAAGGAGGTCTACACCGGCATCGCCGGCAGCCACATCAAGAGCTTCAACTCGAACGGCATGGTGGCGATCAAGGACAAGGAAGTCTCGCCGATGGACGTCGACCGCGTCATCGAGACCGCCCGCGCCATGCCGATCCCCTCCGACCAGCAGATCCTGCACATCCTGACGCAGGAATTCATCGTCGACGGCCAGGACGGCGTGCGCGAGCCGATCGGCATGAGCGGCGTGCGCCTCGAGGTGAGGACGCACATCGTCACCGGTGCCGTGTCGGCGGCGCAGAACATCGTCAAGTGCGTGCGCCGCTGCGGGCTGGAGGTGATCGACCTGGTGCTGCAGCCGCTCGCCTCCAGCTATGCCGTGCTGACAGAAGACGAGAAGGAGCTGGGCGTCTGTCTGGTCGACATCGGTGGCGGCACCACCGACATCGCGGTGTTCACCCAGGGCGCCATCCGCCACACGGCGGTGATCCCGGTCGCCGGCGACCAGATCACCAACGACATCGCCCATGCGCTGCGCACGCCGACGCCGGAGGCGGAGGAAATCAAGATCCATTACGGCGTTGCCCTGCAGCAGATGGCCGACCCCGACGAGATGTTCGAGGTGCCCGGCATCGGCGAGCGCGGGCCGCGCCGCCTTTCAAGGCTGGCGCTGGCCGATGTCATCGAGCCGCGCGTCACCGAGCTCTTCGAGCTGATCCAGTCCGAGTTGAAGCGCAGCGGCTACCAGGAGCTGCTCTCCTCGGGCATCGTCCTCACCGGCGGCAGTTCCGTGATGCGCGGGATGGTCGAGCTGGGCGAGGAAATCTTCCACATGCCGGTGCGGCTGGGTATGCCGAAGTACGCAGGCAGTCTGGCCGAGGTGGTGCAGCACCCGCGCTACGCCACCGCCATGGGCCTGCTGCTGGAGGGGCTGGCGCAGAAGCGGCGTGGCATTCAGGCGCATCGGACGCGCACCTTCAAGCAGGTGCTGGGCAATATGAAATCGTGGTTCGAGAAGAATTTTTAATCAGGTTGTTTTTCGTTTTGCAGTCGTTACTACAAGGAGGCGAGCATGTTTGAAATCATCGACAAGGAACCGAACGGTACGGTCATCAAGGTGGTGGGCGTGGGGGGCGCCGGCGGCAACGCCGTCGACCACATGATCCGCGAAGGCGTGCAGGGCGTGGAGTTCATCTGCGCCAATACCGACGCCCAATCGCTCAACCGCAGCGACGCGCATCAGAAACTGCAATTCGGTCCGGGACTGGGCGCCGGCGGCAAGCCGGAAAAGGCCCGCGCCCTGGCCGAACTGGAACGCGAGCGTATTGCCGACGCCCTGCGCGGCGCCCACATGGCCTTCATCACGGCCGGCATGGGCGGCGGCACCGGCACGGGGGCGGCGCCGATCGTGGCGGAAGTGGCGCGCGAGCTGGGCATCCTCACCGTCGCGGTGGTGACCAAGCCCTTCGAGTTCGAGAACACCAAGCGCATGCAGGTGGCCGAGCAGGGGCTGGCCGAACTGTCGCGCCACGTCGACTCCCTCATCGTCATCCTCAACGAGCGCCTGACCGATGTGCTCGGCGAGGACATCAGCATGATCGCCGCCTTCAAGACGGCGGACAACGTGCTGAGGAACGCGGTGGGCGGCATTGCCGAGATCATCAACGTCCCCGGCCTGGTGAACGTCGACTTCGAGGACGTGCGCACGGTGATGGGCGAGATGGGCAAGGCCATGATGGGTTCGGCTGCGGCTTCCGGCATGGACCGCGCGCGGCTCGCCGCCGAGCAGGCGGTGGCCAGCCCGCTGCTCGAGGGCATCGAGCTGTCGGGTGCGCGCGGCGTGCTGGTGAACATCTCCGCCAACAGCGCGCTGGGCATGAAGGAAGTGCGCGAGGTGATGAACACCATCCGCGCCTACGCCGCCGACGACGCC
>Ga0209476_10000975_pt1 | contig 19686 bp, 18 predicted proteins | sample KloWWTrecipitate_FD_187179 | JGI IMG/M metagenome (GOLD analysis project Ga0209476, IMG submission 187179) | Active sludge microbial communities from Klosterneuburg, Austria, studying microevolution and ecology of nitrifiers - Klosterneuburg... | ecosystem: Engineered > WWTP > Aerobic digester... | reverse complement strand
GGCGAGGTGCACGAGATGAAGGAGCTGATGAGCCGCTCGCGCGAGCTCGGCATGCAGACCTTCGACCAGGCGCTCTTCGACCTCTTCGAGCAGGACCTCATCAGCTACGAGGACGCGCTGCGGAACGCCGACTCGGTGAACGACCTGCGCCTGAAGATCAAGCTCGAGAGCAAGAACGCGAAGAACCGCGACCTCGGCAGCGGCCTGGACCACCTCGAGATCGTGAAGTAGGGGTCAACCCGCCGCCCCCATCGCCCGCCCCGCCGCGAGCAGCTTCCCGATGCAGCCGGCGACGGTCTCCGGGCTGCAGTCGCCGGGCTCCGCCTCGCACACGGTGCGCAGGCGCTTGAGCCGGCAGATGAGGTCGACCGCCATCGGGTCCTGCACCAGCGAGGGCCGCGGTACGCCGAAGTAGTAGCCCTGCACGAAATCCGCGCCGGCCTCGATGGCGCACAGGGCCTCGGGCGCCTCCTCGATGCCTTCCACCACCACCTGCGTGCCCGCCTCGTGCAGCAGCCGCACGACGGAGGGCAGCAGCCGCCTCGCCTTGGCGCAGCCCACGGCCTCGTTGAGGAGCGAGCGGTCGATCTTCACGAAGTCCGGCGCGAGGGCGGCCACGCGGTCGAAATTGGAGCGCGCGATGCCGAAGTCGTCCATCGCCACGCGGATTCCGGCCTGGCGGCAGGCCGCGACCGCCTCGGCGAGGAGCCCCTCGTCGCCGCTGTCCTCCTCCAGCACCTCGATGCAGACGCGCGCGGGCGCGAGGCCGTGCAGCGCGAGCTCCGACCGGAGGTCGGCGATGGCATCGGCGAGCAGCGCCCGCGGGTGGATGTTGAGGTAGAGGAACCCGGCGCCATCGTCGAGCGTCACGAAGCGCGACAGGTGCGCACGCCGGCACTCGCGGTCGATGCGCGGCAGCTCGAAACCGGCGTGGGCGGCGAAGTAGGCGGCCGGCCCGATGGGCTCTCCCGCGGCGGTCACCGGACGCGCCAGCGCCTCGTATCCCGCGAGGGACGCCGAGTGGACCGAGTACAGGGGCTGGAAGCTCGTCGCCATTCGGAACGCCGGCGGAACCCCGCCCATCCCCGGCGCGCCCCCCGGCGCGCGCGCCCCGTCGATCATGATTCCCGCTCCCCGATCCATTCGCCGGGAGGGATTCCCGGCACGCGGCCATTCTGGCGCGCGCGGGCTACCGGGCCGTTACGACGGTCAGCGGGCGGGTTACAGCCGTAGCCGGGCCGCCCTCAGGCCGACCCGAAGATCCCGCGCAGCGCCTCGCCGATGTCCTGCATGCGGTAGGGCTTGCGCAGGATGCGGTTCACGCCGGCCGAGTGGGCCCGCGTCTCGAACCCCGCCCCGCCGAAGCCCGTGGCGATCACGATGGGAATGGCGGGGTTCGCCTTGCGCAGCTCCACGGCGAGCTGCGTGCCGTGCAGGCTCGGCATCACCTCGTCGCTGATCACCGCCTCGAAGCGGCCGGGCTCGGCGCGGAACGCCTCCAGCGCGGCGCGGCTGTCGGTGTAGCCGGCCGGCTCGTAGCCCAGTGTCGCGAGCATTTCCTCGAGCGCGGCCAGCACCTCCGGCTCGTCGTCCACGGCGAGGATCACCTGCCCGCGGCCGGTGAGCGGGGCGTCCTCCCCCGCCTCGGCGAGGCCCGCTTCCGCGAGGCGCGGCAGCCACACGGTGAAGGTGGTGCCCTTGCCCACCTCGCTCTCCACGTCGATCGCGCCGCCGTGCTCCTTCACGATCGAGTGCACGAGGGCGAGGCCCAGGCCCGTGCCGCGGCCCGCGGGCTTGGTGGTGAAGAACGGCTCGAAGATGCGGTCGATCACGGCGGCCGGGATGCCCTCCCCGCTGTCCTTCACGCGCACCACCGACCACTCGCCGGGCGCCACCTCCGAAAGGCGCGTTCGCGCGGGCGCGGCGAGCGTGCGCGCCTCGAGCGAGATCTCGAGCACGCCGCCGCCGGGCATGGCGTGCATCGCGTTGGAGGCCAGGTTCATCACCAGCTGGTGCAGGCGCGTGGGGTCGCCCGTCACCGCGAGCTGGTCGGGCGGCACCGCGAGGCGCACCTCCACGCCTCCCGAGGAGGAGCCGCGCAGCAGCTCGGCCACCTCCGTGAGCACGGGCCCGAGGAACACCGGCTCGCTGATGCCGCTCTCGGCGCGGCTGTAGGCGAGGATCTGCGCGACCAGCGCCTTGGCGCGGTTGCCGGCGTTCACGATCGTGTCCACGTAGCGCTTGAGCTGCGGGTCGGCCTGCGCCTTCGCCTGCGCGAGCTCGCCGTAGCCGAGGATCGCGCCGAGGATGTTGTTGAAGTCGTGGGCGATGCCGCCCGCGAGCCGCCCCACGGCCTCCATCTTCTCCGCCTGCCGCAGCTGCGCGGCGAGCGCCTGGCGCTCGGCCTCGGCGCGCACGCGCTCGGAGACGTCGCTCACGAAGCCGATGATGATGCGCCGGCCGGCCTTGCGCCGCGTGGGGTCCACGATCGCGTAGCCGTTCACGCCCACGGTGATCCACTCGCCCTCGCCGCGCCGCAGCCGGTGCTCCAGCGCGATGTGCGTCACTTCGCCGGCGAACAGGCGGTCGCGCAGGGTGCGCAGGCGCGGCAGGTCGTCGGGGTGCACGCGCTCGCCCCACTGGCCCACGGTCGCGATCTCCTCGGCCGGGGCGCCCAGCACGGCGCGCGTGTCGCCGTCCCACAGGATCGTGCCGGAGGCCGGGTCCAGCTCGTAGAGGAGGTTGCCACTCGCGCGGATGGCGGCCTCGTAGCGGCGCCGCCACGCCTCCGTGGCCGCCGCCGCGGTCTCGCGCTCGGCGAGCAGCGCCGCAGCGAAGAGCGTCGTGACGGTGGTGGCCGCCACGAAGCCGTGCAGCTGCAGCAGCGCCGTCCACTCCGCATACCCGGGAATCGCGTAGGGCCCCAGCCCGTGCGCGGTGTGCCAGTCGGCGATGAGGGCGAAGGCGACGATGCCGAGCGTCGCCGCGCGCACCCCGAAGCGCAGCGCCGCCCAGATGAGGAAGGGCGAGCACAGGTAGGCGAGCGGCGCGAAGCCGGGGCCGCCCGGCGGCGCGCGGAAGACGAAGTGCGTCGTGAGGACGAGGCCGGAGAAGAGGACCGCCACCTCCGCGAGCCGCCCGCGGAACGGGGCGAGCGCCGCCTCGAGGCCGCCGCGGAACCATGCGACCACGAGCGGGGCCACGACCACCATGTTGAGGAAGTCGGAGACGAAGGTGACCGTCCACTGCGAGCGGAAGTCGGTCCCGAAGCGCCACCACGTCACCGCGGCGTCGCCCAGCGACACCACCGCGGAGAGCGGCACCAGGTTCACGAGGAAAGTCGTGAGGCCCTGCAGCGAGCCGATGTCGGGACGGCGCTCCGAGAGCCGCAGCAGCACCGTGGCGATGACGGCGGGCGCCAGCGCGTTCACCAGCGCAGTGGCCGCGGAGGCCTCCAGGCCCATGCCGGCCTGCATGCCCGTGGCGAGCGAAGCCGCGAAGGCGATGCCGGCGAACGGGGCCCAGAGCGCGCGCGGCGCGACGAGGAGCGCGCCCAGCGCGAGCCCGTCGGCCGGCCAGACGAAGAGCGGGAAGCGCGCCTGCAGCGGCAGGCCCACGCCGAACACGGCGAGCGCGTAATAGGCGATCGCGAACGCGGCGATCGCCATCGCGGCGCGCCCCGGCAGGGGCGGCCGTTCGCCTTGGCCGGGCAGCCAGTCGGTCGTCGTTTTCATGGTTTTTGGCCGGACCCGAGCGATTCTACGGTCTCCCGGCGTAAAATGCCCCCTCGGACACCCGATCAACCTCCGGATGGACATGCCCTTGGAAGCGCATATCCTCGTCGTCGACGACGACCCCGCCATCAGGGACCTGGTGAGCGACTACCTCGTCGAGCACGACCTCAAGGTGTCGACGGCCGACTGCGGCGCGCAGATGGACAAGGTCCTCGGCGCGGAGGTGGTCGACCTGGTGATCCTCGACCTGAAGCTCCCGGACGAGGACGGCCTCGCCATCGCCCGGCGGCTGCGCGAGAAGCTCGACATCCCCATCATCATCCTCACCGGCCGCAAGGAGGAAGTCGACCGCGTGATGGGCCTGGAGCTGGGCGCGGACGACTACGTCACCAAGCCCTTCAGCCAGCGCGAGCTCCTGGCGCGCATCAAGGCGGTGCTGCGCCGCACGGAGGTCAAGCGCGCCGCCCGCCGCGTGGAGACGGCGCGGGCCTACCGCTTCGCGGGCTGGGAGCTCAACACGGGCCTCAGGCGCCTGAAGTCGCCCGACGGGCGCTCCGTGGAGCTCACCAACAGCGAGTACGCGCTGCTGGTCGCCTTCCTGCGCTCGCCCAAGCGCGTGCTCTCGCGCGACCAGCTGCTGGAATCGAGCCGCCTGCACGACGACATCTACGACCGCTCGATCGACGTGCAGATCCTGCGCCTTCGCCGCAAGGTCGAGGAGAAGGCCAACGAGCCGAAGCTGATCCGCACGGAGCGCGGCGCCGGCTACTTCCTCGACGCAACCGTGGAGACCGTGTGAGCGCCCGGCCGACACGCCGCTAGCGGCTCGCGATGGGCTCCCTGCCGGAACTCCTCGCGATCGACGGCGTCATGCTCGTCGTCGTCGCGTGGTTCGCGATCGGCCTGGCCGGGATCGCGGCGCTGCACAACCTCGCGTTCGTCGCGCGCGTCCTCTTCCCGCTCTCCGCCGCCCTGAGCCTCGCGCTGGCGGGCTTCGCGCTCCCGGCGCTGCCCGGCGCGCCGCAGGTCGCCGTCCTCGCCATCGGCCTGCCGGACCTGCCCTTCCACCTGCGCCTGGACGCGCTGTCGGCCTTCTTCCTCGCGCTGCTCGGCCTCGCGAGCGCCGGCATCTCCGTCTTCGCCGGCGGCTACTTCCGCCAGGGCGAGGGGACGGCGCCGGGGCTCCTGTGCCTGCACTACCACCTCTTCCTCGCCAGCATGGCGATGGTGCTGCTGGCCGACGACGCCTACGCCTTCATGGTGACCTGGGAGGTGATGGCGCTTTCCTCCTTCTTCCTCGTCACCACCAACCACCGAATCGCCGAGATCCGCCGCGCCGGGTTCCTGTACCTGCTGGTCGCCCACGTGGGCGCCATCTCCATCCTGCTCTGCTTCGGGGTGCTGCAGGCCAACACCGGCGACTACACCTTCGCCAACATGCGCGCGCAGTCGCTGCCGCCGTTCTGGGCCTCGTGCGCCTTCGGCCTCGCGCTCTTCGGGTTCGGCGCCAAGGCGGGGCTGCTGCCGCTGCACGTGTGGCTGCCGGAGGCGCACCCGGCCGCGCCCTCCCCGGTCTCCGCGCTCATGAGCGGCGTGATGCTCAAGACCGCGATCTACGGGCTGGTGCGCGTGAACTTCGACCTGCTGGGCTCGCCCCTCTGGTGGTGGGGGGTCGTGGCGCTCGTCGTGGGGCTCGCGACCGCCCTCTTCGGCGTGGTGTTCGCCGCGGCGCAGGTGGACATGAAGCGCCTCCTCGCCTATTCCTCCATCGAGAACGTGGGCCTCATCGTCGTGGGGCTGGGGCTCGCCATCGTCTTCGCCGCCTATCGCATGGGCTCGCTGGCGGCGCTGGCGCTCGTGGCCTCGCTCTACCACTGCCTCAACCACGCGATGTTCAAGAGCCTGCTCTTCCTCGGCACGGGCTCGGTGCTGCACGCGACGCAGGAGAGGAACCTCGGCAAGCTCGGCGGCCTCATGCGTTTCATGCCGTGGGTGGCGTGGACCACGCTCGTGGGCGTGGTCGCGAGCGCGGGGCTGCCCCCCTCCAACGGCTTCGTCTCCGAGTGGCTGCTGCTGCAGGGCTTCCTCTTCACCGGGGACCTCCCGAACCCCTACCTGCGCATGCTCGTGCCCGTCTTCGCCGCCGGCGTCGTGCTCGTCGCGGCGCTCGCGGGCTACGTGATGGTGAAGTTCTTCGGCGTGATCTTCCTCGGCCGGCCGCGCGAGGAGAAGCTCGCGCAGGCCCACGACGCCGGGGGGCTCGAACGCCTCGGGCTCGCGTGGCTCACGGCCGGCTGCGTGCTGCTGGGGCTCTTCCCCGTCGCGGTGATCGAGGTGATGGACCCGATCACGACCGCGCTGGTGGGCCGCGGGCTCGCGCTGAGCGGGCGCGCCGGCGACTGGCTGCTGCTCGCCCCCATGAGCGCGGAGCGGGCTTCCTACAGCCCGATCCTCTTCCTGCTCGTCACCGCCGCCGTCGTGTTCGCGGCCATCGTGCTGGTGCGCCGCTTCTACCACGGGCGCGTTCGCCGGGCGGCGCCGTGGGATTGCGGCTTCCCGGCGCAGACGGCGCGCATGCAGGACACCGCCGAGGGCTTCGGCCAGCCCATCCGGCAGATCTTCGAGCCGTTCTACCGCATGCACCGCGAGCTGCCCACGCCCTTCGACACAGCGCCGCGCTACAAGGTGACAGTGGAGGACCCGCTGTGGGGCTGGGTGTACCTGCGCATCGCCGCGGCCACCGAGGCCGCCTCGCGCTGGGTCGGGATGCTGCAGCGCGGGCGCATCTCGATCTACCTCCTCTACAGCTTCCTCACGCTCGTGGCCCTGCTCTTCCTCACCCAGGCATGAACCTCGAAGGCCTCTTCGCCCAGCTCCTCGCCGCCGTGGTCGCCCTCGTGGGCGCGCCGCTCGTCACGGGGTGGGTGAACCAGTGCCGGGCGTGGCTGCAGAACCGGCGCGCGCCGCCGCTCACCATGCCCTTCCGCACGCTGCACAAGCTCTTCTGGAAGGAATCCGTCGTCGCCCACGACGCCTCGCCCGTCTTCCGCATCACGCCCTACCTCGTGTTCGGCTGCATGCTGCTCGCGGCACTCATCATCCCGACGCTCTCCACGAACCTGCCGATGGCCACCGCCGCCGACGCCATCGCGCTCGTGGGGCTCTTCGGGCTCGCGCGGCTCTTCATCTCGCTCGCCGCCATGGACATCGGCACCTCCTTCGGCACGATGGGCGCGCGCCGAGAGATGCTGGTGGGGTTCCTCGCCGAGCCCGCCTTCCTGATGGTGGTGTTCACGGCCTCCCTCATCTCCAGCTCCACCTCGCTCGCGACCACGGTCTCGGCGCTGGCGCACCGCGAGTTCACGATCCTGCCCAGCCTCGCGTTCGCCGGCATCGCCTTCACCATGGTCTCGCTCGCCGAGAACGCGCGCGTGCCGGTGGACAACCCCGCGACCCACCTCGAGCTCACGATGATCCACGAGGCGCTCATCCTCGAGTACTCGGGGCGGCACCTCGCGCTCATGGAGTGGGCGGCCTCCCTCAAGCTCTTCGCCTATTCCTGCGCGGGGCTGGCGATCTTCTTCCCGTGGGGCATCGCGGAGGCGAACGACCACGTGGCGCTGCTGTGGGCGCTGCCGGCGCTCGCCGCGAAGCTCGCCATCGGCGGGTTCCTGCTGGCCCTCATCGAGACCACGCTCGCCAAGATGCGCATCTTCCGCGTGCCCGAGTTCCTCGCCACGGCGTTCCTGCTCGGCGTGCTGGCGCTCCTCGTGCACCTGCTCCTGGGAGCCTGAGGCCCGGCCATGACGCCCTTCACCAGCCAGGTCATCAACCTCTTCGCCTCGGTGCTGCTGCTCATCGCCTTCGCGATGCTCGCGCAGCGGCGCATCGTCACGCTCATCAACCTCTTCGCCGTGCAGGGGCTCGCCCTCGTGGGCTCCACCGTCACCGTCGCCTGGGCCACGGGGCAGCACCACCTCTACTGGTCGGCGGGGATCACCTTCGTGCTCAAGGTGGTGGCGCTCCCCCTGATCCTGCACCGCCTCATCCGGCGCCTCAACGTGAAGTGGGACATCGAGACCCTCATCAACATCCCGACGATGATGCTGGTGGGGATCGTGCTGGTGGTCTTCGCCTTCAACCTGGCGCTGCCGATCTCGGAGTTCTCGCAGTCGATCGCGCGCGGCACGCTCGGCATCGCGCTCGCCTGCGTGCTCATGTCCTTCCTCATGATGATCACGCGCTCGAAGGCCGTGCCGCAGGTGATCGGCTTCCTCGCCATGGAGAACGGGCTCTTCTTCGCCGCGACCAGCGCCACCTACGGCATGCCGATGGTGGTGGAGCTGGGCATCGCGCTGGACGTGCTGGTGGGCATGATCATCCTCGGGGTGTTCATGTTCCAGATCCGCGAGCAGTTCGATTCGCTGGACATCCACCACCTCGAGAAGCTGAAGGAGGACTGACGAACCGTGGTCGAGGTACGAGCCGTCAACTAGGAAAATGGAAGCGTTCGTCGCCCTCCTCGCCATCCCGCTCTTCGGCGGCCCCTTCCTGTGGCTGTGGGGCGACCGCCCGTCCGCGCCCGAGGTGAACGCGGGCTTCAGCCTCGCCACCTTCGCGGCCTCGGCCTGGCTCACGGCGGAGGTGATCTCCGGCGGGCCCATCACCGCCTTCGGCGAGCAGTTCTTCATCGACGCGCTCAACGTCTTCCTCGTGGCGCTCACCGCCTTCGTGGGCTTCACCACCTCGCTCTTCTCGCGGCCCTACATGCGCATCGAGCGCGACAAGGGCAAGATGACCGGCCCGCGGCTGCGCCTGTACCACAGCATGTACCAGGCGTTCATGGCGACGATGCTGCTCGCGCTCACCACCAACAACCTCGGGATCCTGTGGGTGGCGATGGAGGCGGCCACGCTCGCGACCGTGCTCCTGGTGTCGGTGTACCGCACGGCGGCGTCGCTCGAGGCGGCGTGGAAGTACTTCATCCTCTGCGGCGTGGGCATCGCGCAGGCGCTCTTCGGCACGATCCTGCTCTACTTCGCCGCCGAGCGCGTGCTGGGGGCGGAGGGCAACGCGCTCCTCTGGACGCACCTGAACCTGGTGAAGGCGGATCTCGAGCCCGCCATCATGTCGCTCGCCTTCGTCTTCCTGCTGGTGGGCTACGGCACCAAGATCGGCCTGGTGCCGCTGCACAACTGGCTGCCGGACGCGCACGCCGAGGGCCCCACGCCCATCTCGGCGGTGCTCTCGGGGCTGCTGCTGAACGTGGCCCTCTACTCGGTCATCCGCTGCAAGGTGCTCGCCGACGGGGCGCTGGAATCGCGCTTCGCCGGCAACATGATGATGGGCTTCGGCCTGCTCTCGGTGGTGGTGGCGGCCTTCTTCCTGTCGCGCCAGCGCGACGTGAAGCGCATGTTCGCCTACTCCTCCATCGAGCACATGGGGCTCGTCACCTTCGCCTTCGGCATGGCCGGCCCCATCGCCAACTTCGCGGGCCTGCTGCACATGACGGTGCACTCGCTCGTGAAGAGCGCGATCTTCTTCGCCGTGGGCCACGCCGCGCAGAAGGCCGGCACGCAGGTGATGGAGGACATCCGCGGCCTGGTGAAGGTGAGCCCCACCGTCGGCTGGGGCCTCATGATCGGCACGCTCGCGATCCTGGGCATGCCGCCGTTCGGCGTCTTCGCGAGCGAGTTTCTCATCCTCACCACGGCCATGCGCGAGCACCCGTGGGCGACACCCTTCCTGCTGCTCGCGCTGGGGGTCGCCTTCGCGGCCGTCTTCTCGCGCGTGCAGCCGATGGTGTTCGGGGATACCCACATGAAGCCGCTGGCGCACCAGCCGGCGCTGGTGCCGGTGTTCGTGCACCTGGGGCTGGGGTTGCTGCTGGGGCTCTACATTCCGCCGTACCTCGCGGCCTGGTACCAGGAAGCCGCGCGGTTGTTGGGATAGGGTCTTTCAACACAGAGGACGCAAAGGGCACGGAGGAAAGCAAGGGCACATGCGGATACCGGGACTCAATCTCCAGTGGAAGGCCCTGCCGGGCGAGGCGCCGGCGGCGATCGCGGCCGTGGGCGAGTGGCAGTGGACGGAGGCCGCGCGGCTCGTGCGCGAGGGCGGCGGGCGCCTGGTGGCGCTTTGGGGCGCGGACCACCGCGACCTCGCGGAGGACGAGGACGAGTATTCGGTCTACGCCGCCTACGCGGTGAAGGACGGGCTCGCGGTGGTCGAGCTTCTCGTGCCGGATTCCGCGCCGGCCTTTCCGGACCTCTCGGGGCTCTTCCCGGCGGCGGGCCGCATGCAGCGCGCGCTCTTCGACCTGCTGGGCATCGGCGCGGCGGGCGCCACCGACACGCGCCCGTGGCTGCGGCACGGGGCGTGGCCGGAGGACGCCTTCCCGCTGCGGCGCGACTTCGACGCTTCGAAGCTCCCGCCCAATGCCTTCACCGACTACCCGTTCGTGCGCGTGGAGGGCGACGGCGTGCACGAGATCCCGGTGGGCCCCATCCACGCCGGCATCATCGAGCCCGGCCACTTCCGCTTCTCCATCGTGGGCGAGAAGGTGCTGCGGCTGGAGGCGCGGCTGGGCTACGTGCACAAGGGCATCGACAAGCGCTTCGAGGCGTTCACGGTGGCGGAGGGATTCCGGCTCGCCGGGCGCGTCTCCGGCGATTCCACGGTCGCCTTCGCGTGGGCCTACGCGCAGGCCGCCGAATCGCTGCTGGGCGTCGTGCCGCCGCCGCGGGCGCGCTGGCTGCGGGCGATGTTCCTGGAGCGCGAGCGCATGGCCAACCACCTGGGCGACCTCGGGGCCCTCGGCAACGACGCCGCCTTCGGCTTCGCGCTGGCGCAGTTCATGCGCCTCAAGGAGGACTGGCTGCGCGAGAACGCGGCCGTCTTCGGCCACCGGATGCTCATGGACCTCGTGGTTCCCGGCGGCGTCGCCCGCGGCTTCGGCGCCGCGCAGGCCGAGGCGATGATCGCGACCTCGCACGCGGTCGAGCGCGAGGTGCGCGAGCTTCGCGCCATCTTCGACGAGCACGCGGGGCTGCAGGACCGCTTCCTCACCACGGGGCGCGCCACGCCGGAGCTCGCGCGCAGCCTCGGTCTCACCGGCCTCGCGGGCCGCGCGAGCGGGCAGGCGAGCGACCTGCGCGTGGACTTCCCCGCCGCGCCCTACGGCGAGCTCGCCGTGCGCAAGGCGGGATCGGCCGCCGGCGACGTGGCCGCGCGCGTGGCGGTGCGCTTCGACGAGCTGCTGGAGTCGCTCCGGCTCGTGCGCGCCATCGCGCTCGCCGCACCTGACGGGGATCTGGCAGTGGAGCTGCCCACGCCGCGCCCGCAGGCGTTCGGCGTGGGCTGGGTGGAGGGCTGGCGGGGCGAGGCCTTCGTGGCGCTGGAAGCGGGCGAAGGCGGCATGATCCGCCGCTGCCACGCGCACGACCCCTCGTGGCAGAACTGGCCGGTGATCGAGCACGCCGTGATCGGCAACATCGTTCCCGACTTCCCGCTCATCAACAAGAGCTTCAACCTGAGCTACTCGGGGCAGGACGGCTGATGATCCGCATCCTGCGCCAGATCGCCCGCACCGGCCTCGTGAGCGAGGCCGCGCCCTCGCCCGACGAGGCGCTTCGCGCCCGCGCCCCGGAGATCCAGGCGGAGATCCTGCAACTCCTCGGCCGCGCGCTCGCCATCCGCCAGGTGGATGCCGGTTCCTGCAACGGCTGCGAGCTGGAGATCCACGCGCTCAACAACCCGTACTACAACCTCGAGGGGCTGGGGATCCGCTTCGTGGCGAGCCCGCGGCACGCCGACATGCTGCTCGTCACCGGCCCCGTCGCGAAGAACATGGAGCCGGCCCTGCGGATCGCCTACGAGGCCACGCCGGACCCGAAGCTGGTGGTGGCCGTGGGCGACTGCGGCTGCACGGGCGGCATCTTCGGCGAGAGCTACGCGAGCTGCGGCAAGGTCGCGAACGTGATCCCGGTGGACGTGACGGTGCCGGGGTGCCCGCCGGCGCCGCTCGCGATCCTGCAGGGCATCCTCACCGCCGTGACCGCCCGCGCCGCGGGCGGATGACTTCAGGCGCTCAGGCCGAGAGGATGACCGGCCCGCCCTTTTCCAGCGCGCGCCGGTACGCGGGCCGGGCGACGATCCGCTCCCGGTAAGCCGCAAGGTTCGGGCTCGCGGCGGCATCCGCGCCGCGCGCGAGGAGCGCCTCGACCGCGAAGCACATCTGGAAATCCGCGATCGTGAGCGACTTCCCGGCGAACCACGCGTTGCGCCCCAGATGGTCCTCGATGAACCGCCTTGCCGTGTCGAGGTTCGGGTCGACGAGCTTCTCCTGCACGCCGGCGCAGATGGCGCGGGCGACGGGGCGCGCGAAGAACGGCATCTTCTGCTTCGGGATCGACTGGAAGACGAGCTTCATCAGCAGCCAGTTCATGAGCGAGCCCTCGGCGTAGTGCATCCAGAAGCGGCACTGCCGGTGGGCAGCCGTCCCGGCGCGCGGCTGGAGGTTCGCGAGATCGCCGGCCGCATCCTTCCCGTACTTCTCCGCCAGGTACTCGATGATCGCGCCCGACTCGGCGACCACTTCGCCGTCGTCTTCGATGACCGGTGACTTGCCCAGCGGGTGGATCTTCTTGAGCGCCGGTGGCGCGAGGCGGGTCGCCTTGTCGCGCCTGTAGGTCTTCAGCGTGTAGGCGACGCCCAGCTCCTCGAGCAGCCAGAGGATGCGATGCGAGCGCGAGGCCTCGAGGTGGTGGAGGGTCAGCACGCGGCCGCCTCGATGGCGGCCATCAGCTCCGCGTAGTCCCGCGTCACCGGGAACTGCGGGAACTGCGCGGTGATGCCCGCCGGCGGCCGGAAGAAGATGCCGGCGTGCGCGGCGCCCAGCATGGCGGTGTCGTTGTACGAGTCCCCGGCGGCGATCACGCGGAAGTTGAGCGCGCGGAAGGCATTCACGGCGGCGCGCTTCTGGTCCGGCAGGCGCAGGTGGTAGTCGCGCACGAACCCGGCCTCGTCCACCTCCAGCCGGTGGCAGAAGAGCGTGGGCATCCCGAGCTGCTCCATGAGGGGGCGCGCGAACTCGTAGAAGGTGTCGGAGAGGATCACCACCTGGAAGCGGGCGCGCAGCGCGTCCAGGAACTCGCGCGCGCCGGGCATCGGGCCCATCCCGGCGATCACGGCCTGGATGTCCGGCAGGCCCAGCCGGCGCTCCTCGAGGAGGCCCAGCCGGAAGCGCATGAGCTTGTCGTAGTCGGGCTCGTCGCGCGTGGTGCGGGAGAGCTCCGGGATACCGGTTCGCTTCGAGAATTCGATCCAGATCTCGGGGACGAGGACCCCTTCGAGGTCGAGGCAGACGATTTGCAAGGCCTTCTCCGTTGTCGTGCAGGCGCACCCGGCTATTATCCCGGCTTTCGCCCCCCATTCGCCGCCATGGACCGCCCTACCTTCGACATCGCCTTCGTCTCCGACATCGCCTGCCCCTGGTGCGCCATCGGCCTCGCCTCCTTCGAGCGGGCCCTGGCGCGGTTGGGGAACGAAGTCGACGTGAACCTGCACTTCGAGCCCTTCGAGCTGAACCCCGACATGGGGCCCGAGGGCGTGGAGACCGTCCCCTACCTCATGCGCAAGTACGGCCGCACGGCCGAGCAGGTGCGCGAAACGCAGGCGCGCATCCGCGAGCGCGGCGCCGCCGTGGGCTTCGCCTTCGGCGAGCGCAGGCACGTGTGGAACACCTTCGACGCCCACCGCATGCTGCATTGGGCCGGGCTCGAGGGCCGCGGGCTGGCGCTGAAGCGCGCCTTGCTGCGCGCCTATCACGCCGAGGGCCGCAACCCGGGCGCGGCGGACGTGCTCGTCGAACTGGCCGCGGCCGCAGGTCTGGATGCGGCCCGCGCGAAGGCGATCGCCGGAAGCGACGAGTTCGCCGCCGAGGTGCGCGAGCGGGAACGCCACTGGCGCGAGCAGGGCGTCTCGGCCGTGCCGACCGTGGTGGTGGACGGGCGTTACGTGATCGAGGGCGCCCAGCCGCCGGAAGCTTTCGAGCAGGCGTTGCGGCAGGTCGCCCGCTCCCGCTAGCGCGCGGGCGCGCCGGCCGCTACGCGAGCAAGCCCGCGTGGTGGCGCAGGTGGTCGGCGACGAAAGTGGCGACGAAGTAATACGAGTGGTCGTACCCGGCGTGCCGCCGCAGCCGCAGGGGCTGGCCCGCCTGCGCGCACGCCGCCTCCAGGCGCTCCGGCCGCAACTGCTCGGCGAGGAATTTGTCCGCGAGCCCCTGGTCCACCAGGATCCCGCCGGGGAAGGGCGGCGCCGCGCAGGCGGCGATGAGCGCGCTTGCATCGTGCCGCGACCACGCCGCGCGGTCGTCCCCGAGGTAGCCGGAGAACGCCTTCACGCCCCACGGCACCTCCGAGGGAGCGCAGATCGGCGCCAGGGCGGAGACCGAGCGGAACCGGCCCGGGTGGCGCAAGGCGAGGGTGAGCGCGCCGTGCCCGCCCATCGAGTGGCCGAGAATGCCCACCCGGCCCGCATCGACGGGAAACGCCTCGCCCGCGAGCGGCAGGAGTTCCTCGAGGAGATAGGTCTCCATCCGCCAGTGCCGCTGCCACGGCTCGCGCGTGGCGTCGAGGTAGAACCCTGCGCCCACCCCGAAGTCCCAGGCATCGGCTTCCCCCGGGACGCCCGCGCCGCGAGGGCTCGTGTCGGGGCAGAGGATCGCGAGCCCCAGCTCCGCCGCGACCCGCTGCGCCCCCGCCTTCGCGGGAAACGTCTCTTCTGTGCAGGTGAGCCCGGCGAGGTACACCACGAGCGGCACCTTCGCGCCCGCGCCGCCGAGCGCGGCGGGCGGCAGGTAGATCGAGAACCGCATCGGCAGCCCGATCGCCCGCGAGGGGTGCCGGCAGAACCGCTGCTCACCGCCGAAGGAGGCGTGCGCGGAAAGGAGCTCCATCAGTAGACGACCACGGAGCGGATCGATTCCCCGCGCTCCATCAGCTCGAAGCCCTCGTTGATCCGCTCGAGCGGCAGCCGGTGGGTGATGAGCGGGTCGATGCGCAGCTTGCCGTCCATGTACCAGTCCACGATCTTCGGCACGTCCGTCCGGCCGCGGGCGCCGCCGAAGGCCGTGCCCTTCCACACGCGGCCGGTCACGAGCTGGAAGGGCCGCGTGGCGATCTCCTGCCCCGCGCCCGCGACGCCGACGATGACCGAGACGCCCCAGCCCTTGTGGCAGCACTCGAGGGCCTGGCGCATGAGCTTCGTGTTGCCCACGCACTCGAAGCTGTAGTCGGCGCCGCCATCGGTGAGCTGCACGATCGCGTCGACGACGTCCGGGACCTGCGCCGGATTGATGAAGTGCGTCATGCCGAACTCGCGGGCCATCTTCTCGCGCGCCGGGTTGATGTCGACGCCGATGATCCTGTCGGCGCCGACGAGCTTCGCGCCCTGGATCACGTTCAGGCCGATGCCGCCCAGGCCGAAGACCGCGACGTTGGCGCCGGCCTCCACCTTCGCGGTGAAGAGCACCGCGCCGACGCCCGTGGTCACGCCGCAGCCGATGTAGCAGATGGTCTCGAAGGGCGCGTCCTTGCGCACCCTGGCGAGCGCGATCTCCGGCACCACGATGTGGTTCGCGAAGGTCGAGGTGCCCATGTAGTGCAGGAGCGGCTTGCCCTTCAGCGAGAAGCGCGAGGTGCCGTCGGGCATGAGGCCCTTGCCCTGCGTCGCGCGGATCTTCTGGCAGAGGTTGGTCTTCCGCGACAGGCAGAACTTGCACTGCCGGCACTCGGGCGTGTAGAGCGGGATCACGTGGTCGCCGGGCGCGACGCTCGTGACGCCCGCGCCCACCTCCATCACGATGCCCGCGCCCTCGTGCCCGAGGATGGCGGGGAAGAGGCCCTCCGGATCGGCGCCCGAAAGCGTGTAGTGGTCGGTGTGGCAGATGCCGGTCGCCTTCACCTCCACCAGCACCTCGCCGGCCTTCGGGCCTTCCAGGTCCACTTCCTCGATGGTGAGCGGCTTTCCAGCCTGCCAGGCGACGGCGGCGCGGGTCTTCATGGGCGGTTCTCCTGTCTCAGTCGTCGAATGCGGGGGGACGCTTCTCGCGTGCGGCGGCGCCGGCCTCGTGCAGGTCGCGCGAGAGCAGCATCGCGGCGTTCCAGGTGGCGACATAATTGAGCCCGTCCGCCACCGTGTGGTCGCGCGCGTAGGTGATCATCTCCTTCACGCCGCGGATCGCGAGCGGGCTCTTCGCGGCGATGGCCTCCGCGATGGCGAGCACGCCGTCGGCCAGCGCCTCGGGCGTGTCGAACACGCGGTTCACGAGGCGGATGGCCTGCGCCTCGGCGCCGTCGACCACGCGGCCGGTGTAGGCGAGCTCGCGGGCGATGCCCTCGCCCACGAGCTTCGGAAGCCGCTGCAGCGTGCCCACGTCCGCCGTCATGCCGACGTCGATCTCCTTCACCGAGAAGCGCGCGTCCGCCGAGCAATAGCGCAGGTCGCAGGCGGTCGCGAGGTCGACGCCGCCGCCGTAGCAGGCGCCGTGGATCGCGGCGATCACGGGCTTCCTGCAGCGCTCCACGGCGGTGAGCGTGTCCTGCAGGTCGAGGATCACGCGGCGCAGCTTCTCGCTCGCGCGGGCCGGGTCCGCGTGGCGGATGCGCGCGGCGATGCCCTGCAGCATGGCGAGGTCGATGCCGGCCGTGAAGTGCTTGCCGGCGCCGCGCAGCACCACCACGCGCACGGCGTCGGTCACATCCGCCCACCGCATGGCCTCCCGGATCTCGTGCCACATGGCCTCCTCCATCGCGTTGGCCTTGTCCGGCCGGTCGAGGGTCACGAAAGCCACGGCGCCGCGCTGCTCGACGGCGAGGGTCTGGTAGGTCATGGGGTGCTCCGATGCGAGGTGAGGGGAAGGCCGGACGGTCAGGCCGATTCGAGGAGCGCGACGGTGCCGAGGCCCCCGTCCGCGCAGATCGACACCACGGCGCGCTTGCCCGGCCCCAGCGCCGCGAGCTCCTTCACCGCCTGCGAGAGGATGCGCGCGCCGGTCGCGCCGAAGGGGTGGCCGATGGCGACGCTGCCGCCGTTGGGATTGAAGCGCTCCCACGGGAACTTGCCGAGGGAGGCGGCGACGCCTGCCTTCTCCCGCACGAAGGCCTCGTCCTCGATCGCGGCCACGTTGCACAGTACCTGAGCCGCGAAGGCCTCGTGGATCTCCCACAGGTCGACGTCGGCGAGCGCGAGCCCGTGGCGCGCGAGCAACCGCGGGATCGCGTAGGCCGGCGCCATGAGCAGGCCCTCGTTGAAGATGTCGACCGCCGCGATCTCCCAGTCCACGAGCCGCGCGCGGGGCCGGCCGGCGGGAAGCCGCGCGAGGCCCTCGTCCGTCGCCACCCACACCGCGGCCGCGCCGTCGCTCAAGGGCGAGGCGTTGCCCGCCGTGATGGTGCCGGCGTCGCGGTCGAAGGCGGGCTTGAGCCGCGCGAGCTTCTCCAGCGTCGTGTCGGCACGCGGGATGCCGTCGCGCGTGGCTTCCCCCGCGGGGATCACGAGGTCGTCGAAGAAGCCGGTCGCGAGCGCCTTCACGGCGCGCTCGTGCGAGGCGAGCGCGATCCTGTCCTGGGCCTCGCGCTCGATTCTCCACGCCTTCACCATCTCCTCGCAGTGCTCGCCCATGCTCTTGCCCGTGGCGCGGTTCCTGACCCCCGGCACGTGCAGCTTCACGTCGGCGAAGCGGATGGCGAGCAGGCGGTCGATCCTCTCGCCCAGCGTGCGCGCCTGCGTGAGGCGGCGAAGCCAGTCCGAGAGCCCCTGCGAGAGCGCGATCTGCACGCGGCTCATGCTCTCCACGCCGCCGGCCATCGCCAGGTGCAGGTCGCCGCCCAGCATGCCGGCGCACTCGAAGGCCGCGACCATGCTGGTGGAGCACGCGAGCACGGTGGAGAAGGCGGGCGTGCGGCCGTCGAGGCCCGCGTCCACCAGCACCTCGCGCGCGAGGTTGCTCCAGCCGAGGTTGGAGGCCACCGTGCCCCACGCGAGGAGGTCGGGGCGCGTGCCGGACGGGAGTTGCGCGGCCATGGCCTTCGCCACGGGCACGGAGAGCGCGACGGCATCGAGCGAGCGCAGGCCGCCGTCGACCTTCGCGAAGGGCGTGCGCACGCCGGGGACGAGCCACACGGGGCGGGGGGAGACCATGTTCGCTGCCATCGCTTGCTCCTAGCCCGGAAGGGCCAACGGGAACTGCACGTCGAGGACCACGCCCGCGAACACCGCGAGCCCGATCCAGTGGTTGTGGCGGAAGGCGCGGAAGCAGCCCTCGCGCGAGCGGCCCTTGATCCACAGCAGGTGGTAGCCGGCGAGGATGCCGCCGAAGAGCAGGCCGGTGAAGTAGAACGGGCCGTAGCCCTGCCAGCCGCCGATGGCCGCCATGCCGGCGAAGAAGGCGCCGTAGCAGAGCGCCACGGCGAGCACGTCGAAGCGGCCGAAGAGGATCGCGGAGGTCTTGATGCCGATCCTCAGGTCGTCGTCGCGGTCCACCATCGCGTACTCGGTGTCGTAGGCGAGCGTCCAGAAGATGTTGGCGACCCAGAGCCACCACGCGACCGCGGGCACGTCCCCCAGCTGCGCGCCGTAGGCCATGGGGATGCCGAAGCCGAAGCACATCCCCAGCCACGCCTGCGGCAGCGACAGGAAGCGCTTGGTGAAGGGGTAGATCGCCGCGATCACGCCCGCCACCACCGCGAGCCCGATGGTGAGTGCGTTCATCGTCCACACGACGATGAGGAAGGCGGCGAGCGCAAGCGAGGCGGCCACGAGCACCGCCTCCTCCGGGTGGATCGCCCCGGCGGCGAGCGGGCGCGTGCGCGTGCGCTCCACGTGCGGGTCGAAGCGCCGGTCGGCGAAGTCGTTGATGGCGCAGCCCGCCGAGCGCATGAGCACCGTACCCATCACGAACACCCACAGGAAGCGCCAGTCGGGGACCTCCCGCACGGCGAGCCACAGCCCCCACAGCGTGGGCCACAGCAGCAGCAGGATGCCGACGGGCTTGTCGAGGCGGACGAGCTTCTCGTAGGCGTCCAGGCGCGCGGCGACCGCGGCGAGTCTCACGGCCGGCCCATCAGCGCAGCTCGAGCAGCGCGGGCAGGAACACTTCCGTCACGAGGAGCGGCCGGCCGCGTTTCACGAAGCGCGAGCGGCGCGCCCACAGCACGGGGAAGCCGCGCCCGAACACCTGCCGCGCGCGCCGGCCCAGCGGGTGGCGCGCGTCGATGCGCACGAATTCCAGCGGCCCGCGCGAGACGAGCGGGTCGGTGAAGAGCGCCTCCGCGAGCGGGCGCGTGCCCAGGCCGCGCAGGCCGCGCCAGGTGCCGGAGAGGTCCCGCCACGCGGCGATCGAGTGCGCGAGCACCACCGGCCGGCCGGCGGCGTGCAGCACCACCTCGCGCACGAGCGCGCGCCGGTGCGTCGGCTGCCCGAGCTGCCGGTACTCGTCCTCGTTGGGGATGTGCAGGCCCTGGCGGATGACCTCCACGCGGAAATCCCGCGCGCGCGCCGTGATGCGCCAGGTGAGCGACCCGCGCCAGGCGAGCCAGGGGCGCCAGGGATCCGCGTGCGGCGGCGCGAGCCGTTTCCATCGATTCATGCCTTGAGGTAGAACTGCCGGTGGCCGAGCCAGCGGTCCAGGTGCCTTTCCACCGCGTGCGAGCGTTCGGAGAGCATCGTGTCGGCGACTTCCCGCGCGAGCTCGATGAGGTCGGTGTCGCGCTCCAGGTCCGCGAAGCGCAGCAGCGGCGCCCCGCTCTGGCGCGCCCCGAGGTACTCGCCGGGCCCGCGCTGCAGGAGGTCCTGGCGCGCGATCTCGAAGCCGTCGGTCGTCCCGTAGATGACCTTGAGCCTCGCGCGCGCCATCTCCGACAACGGTTGATGATACAGGAGGATGGCGAGG
>Ga0209476_10000974_pt1 | contig 19690 bp, 20 predicted proteins | sample KloWWTrecipitate_FD_187179 | JGI IMG/M metagenome (GOLD analysis project Ga0209476, IMG submission 187179) | Active sludge microbial communities from Klosterneuburg, Austria, studying microevolution and ecology of nitrifiers - Klosterneuburg... | ecosystem: Engineered > WWTP > Aerobic digester... | reverse complement strand
TCGGCCAGGGCTCGCAATCGCCCCGGTGCAGCCGCGCCCAGTGCTTCTTCAGGGCCTCGCCCTTGTAGGTGTAGGGATCCTGGGGATGGGGAAAGGGGATCCACTTGGGCTTCGCCATCTGCGCTCCTTCGCTCCGTTCAGACGTATTCGCGGCCCAGCCGCTCGAAATGCCGCCGCGCCTCGCCCGCAAGGTAGGGCGCCACGAGCGACATCACCTGGAAGGCGCCCGTGCCGGGGTCGCGGGCGTCGCCCGCCTCCCGCCCGGCACGCACGGCCTGGAAATTGAGCCAGTAGGTGGCCACCACCAGCACGTTCACCGCGAGGGCGCGCACCTCCGCCGGCGTGGCCTCCAGGAGCCCGGCCCGGGCGAGCCCCGCGCAGAGCCCCTCGACGGCGGCGAGCTTCGCCTCGACGATGCGGTTGAAGTGCTCGCGCAGCCGGCGGTTGCGGCCCACGATGTCCTCGAGGTTGCGGTACAGGAAGCGGTAGTCCCAGATCGCCTCGAACATGAGGTGCAGGTAGAGCCACAGGTCCTCGATCGCCCCGGCGCCCCCGGACGGCGGCGGTGGCTCGATCGAGATGCGCTCCTCGAAGCGGTCGAAGAGCCGCTCGACGATCTGGTCCTTGTTTCGGAAGTGGTAGTAGAGGTTGCCGGGGCTGATGTTCAGCTCGTCGGCGATCATTCCCGTGGTGACGTGGCCCTCGCCGCGCTCGTTGAAGAGGGCGAGGCTCACGGAAAGGATGCGTTCCCGCGTGCGCTGCGTGCGCACCGCGTTGCCGTCGAGGGGGGGCCGGCCGGCGGGAGCTTTCGCCATGGCCGGCAAGCGTATCACGCCGGGAAGCGGTCCTTCGCGGCGAGCCACCGCCGCAGGTCGACGAGCGTCTCGCGCAGGTCGGCGGCGGTCTCCGGCAGGCGCGTGCGCGGGCGCCCCGGCCGGCCGCGCACCTGCAGCCCGATGGTGCGCGTGGCGTCGCGCAGGACGTCGATCCGCAGGGCCACCCCGTGCCGGGCAAGGGCGGGCTCCAGCTCGTGGCGGCGGCGCAAGAGGTCGCGCCGGGTGCGCTGGTAGGCGTGCTCGCACAGGCGCTTCCTCGTCGCGTAGCTGAAGATGTTGGTGAAGAAGATCTCGCTGTCGTCGGAGTCCGGCTCGAAGAGGACGACGTCGGCGTCGCGGTACTGCGTGCGGTACTTGGAGATGCCCACCGCCATGCGCGAGTGGATGATGGCGCGGAAGGTCTGCGACAGCACCACCGGGAGCCCCCCCTCGACCAGCCGGCGGTGGCGCCCGCGGCCCTTCTCCGCGGCGAGCCCGGCATCGTAGGGCACGATCGGGTTCACGCAGAACACGAGCCGCGCCCCGTCGTCCAGGGCCTCGGAGGCGTGAAGTGTCTTCTTGAGCGCCCCGTCCACGAAGAAGCGCCCGTCGATCTCCACGGGCGGGAAGAGGCCCGGCAGCGCCGCGCTCGCCTGCACGGCCTGCGAGATGGGAACCCGGTCGTGGCCGGGGCGGCCGAAGCTCACGCTCTCGCCGCTGTCCAGGTCGGTGGCCACGAGGTAGAGCCGGTGGCGCAGCCCGCGAAAATCGTCAGTGCGGCCGGGCTGCGTGAACACGGCATGCAGGTACCGGTGGATCGTGTCGTTGTCGAAGACGCCGGTGGGGATCGCCCGCCCCAGCGCCGCGAACGACTCGAGGGGCCCGCGCGAAAGCGGCTGGCGCAGGTACTGCAGCAGCGAGCGCGCCACCAGCGGCGGCACCGTGCGCGCCCGGGCGAGATACTCGCGGAACGCCGGGCGCATGAAGACCTCCGGCGTGAGGGCCCCTTCCGACTCCTCGCCCTCGATGAAGATGCCGTAGATCTCGGAGACGGGTATGCCGTTGGCGAGCGCCGCGGCGAGGAAGCTCCCGGCGCTCACCCCGACGTAGACGTCCAGGGCGTGGAAGTCCACCCCGTCGAGCGACTCCTGGAGCGCCATGAGCGCCCCGATCTCGTAGATGGCCCCGAAGGGCCCGCCCCCGGCCAGCGCCAGCCCGACGCGGGGCCTGCCGGCGGAGGGCGGCCGGCGCTTCATGCCCTACCGGGCCGCGCGGGCCCGGGCGCGGTGGAGCTTCTCGACGCTCGCCTGCAGCTGCGCGACCTGGCGCGAAAGCGCGCGCACGTCGCGGGCCGTCGGCACGCCCAGCTTGGAGATGGCCTTGGAGACGCGGCTCTCGAACACCTTCTCGAGGTGCGAGACCGCCTCGACGGTGCGGGTGCGGGCTTCCTCGGCGCGGGCGCAGGCCGCCTCGCGCGCCTGCTCGGCGCGGGCCAGCGCCACGCGGCGGCTGCGGGCCTCGAGCGCGGCACCCTGCTTCACCAGCGCGTCGAAGGCGCCCACGGCGGACTCGCGCACGCCGGTGGCGGCCTGCACGCCGGCCTCGAGGGCCTTCTGCGCGGAGGCGCGGATGGTACGGACGGCCTTGGCGGGCGTCACCGCCGGCGCCGGGGCCTTGCGACTGCGGGGGGTACGGGTGGTGCGTGCCATCGTCGTTCCTTTCGTCGTTCGTTGCCGGTGATCGCCGCCCCGTTGCGGAGGGGCGGCACCGCGGGGCGAAGGACCCCGCTCATGCCGACAGGCTAGGCGAAAGGATTAGAGGGGGCACACTAAATCTGGCGGGGCCGCCGGGGCCGGCCCGCGCGGCCCCCCGTGTATGATTCGCCCCAAACGACACGACCGCGGGGGAGAACCAAGCCATGTCCTATTTCGTCACCGGCGGCACCGGGTTCATCGGGCGCTTCCTCATCGACCGCCTCCTCCAGCGGGAGGGGACCGTCTTCGTGCTGGTCCGCAAGGCTTCGGTGAAGAAGCTCGATGCCCTGCGCCCCCGCTGGGGCGCCGAGGCCAAGCGCGTCGTCGCCGTCGTGGGCGACCTGGACCGGCCGAAACTGGGCGTCTCCGCCGCGGACCTCGCGAAGCTCAAGGGCAAGGTCGGCCACCTCTTCCACCTCGCGGCCGTCTACGACCTCTCGGCCGACGCGGCGAGCCAGGAGAAGGCCAACATCGACGGCACGCGCCACGCGGTGCAGTTCGCCGAGGCAGTGCGCGCCGGCTGCTTCCACCACGTGAGCTCGATCGCCGCGGCCGGCCTCTACGACGGCGTCTTCCGAGAGGACATGTTCGAGGAGGCCGAGGAGCTCGACCACCCCTACTTCCGCACCAAGCACGATTCCGAGGGAATCGTGCGCGCCGAGTGCAAGCGCCCCTGGCGCGTCTACCGGCCGGCCATCGTCGTCGGGCACTCGAAGACGGGCGAGATCGACAAGATCGACGGGCCGTACTACTTCTTCAAGCTCATCCAGAAGCTGCGCAAGGCCCTGCCGCAGTGGATGCCCACGGTCGGCATCGAGGGCGGGCGCATCAACATGGTCCCCGTGGACTACGTGGTCGACGCGATGGACCACATCGCCCACCGCAAGGGCCTGGACGGCCAGTGCTTCCACCTGACCGACCCCGAGCCGCGGCGCATCGGCGAGATCCTCAACCTCTTCGCCAAGGCCGCGCACGCGCCGCAGATGACGATGCGGCTCAACGCGAAGATGTTCGGCTTCATCCCGTCCTTCGTGGTCGACTCGGCCATGTCGCTCGCGCCGGTGCGCCGCATCCAGAAGCAGGTGCTTGCGGACCTGGGCATCCCGCAGGACATGTTCAAGTTCGTGAACTACCCGACCCGGTTCGACAGCCGGGAATGCACGAAGGCGCTCAAGGGCTCGGGCATCGCCGTCCCGCCCCTCGAGGAGTACGCCTGGCGCCTGTGGGACTACTGGGAGCGCCACCTCGACCCGGACCTCTTCATCGACCGCTCTCTCGCGGGCAAGGTGAAGGACCGCGTGATCGTCATCACCGGCGGCACTTCCGGCATCGGCGAGGCGACCGCGTACAAGATGGCCGAGGCCGGCGCCCAGGTGGTGCTGGTGGCGCGCGACCCGGAGAAGGCCGAGCCCGTGCTCTCGCGCATCAAGGCCGCCGGCGGCAAGGCGAAGTTCTATTCCTGCGACCTCGCGGACATCGCCGACTGCGACAGGCTCGTCGCCGGCGTCCTCAAGGACTTCGGCCGCTGCGACTTCCTCGTGAACAACGCCGGCCGCTCGATCCGGCGCGGCATCGCGTCGTCCTTCGACCGCTTCCACGACTTCGAACGCACGATGCAGCTCAACTACTTCGGCAGCCTGCGCCTCATCATGGGGTTCCTCCCGGCGATGATGAAGCAGAACCGGGGCCAGATCATCAACATCTCCTCGATCGGCGTGCTCACGCAGGCGCCGCGCTTCTCCGCCTACGTGGCCTCGAAGGCCGCGCTCGACGCCTTCACGGGCTGCGCCGCGAGCGAGTTCAGCGACAACAACATCGCCTTCACCACGATCAACATGCCGCTCGTGAAGACGCCGATGATCGCCCCGACCAAGCTCTACAACCACGTGCCCACCCTCACGCCCGAGCAGGCCGCGGACCTCGTCGTGGAGGCGATCGTCTACAAGCCGGTGCGCATCGCCACGCGCCTGGGCGTCTTCGGCGCGCTCCTGCACGCGGTGGCGCCGAAGGCCACGCAGATCATCCTCAACACGGCCTTCCGCATGTTCCCCGACTCGACCGCCGCGCAGGGCCGCAAGGACGGCGCCGCGAAGGAGGTCGAGCTGACCCCCGAGCAGGTCGCCTTCGCGCAGGTCACCCAGGGCATCCACTGGTAGCCATGGGGGCCGCTCTCAAGGCCGGGGACCCGGCTCCCGACTTCGCGGGCGTGACGACGGACGGAACGCGCGTCCGCCTTGCCGACTACCGCGGTCGCACGCTGGTGCTCTACTTCTATCCGATGGACGACACGCCCGGCTGCACGAAGCAGGCATGCTCGCTGCGCGACCACAACGCCGAGATCGCCGCGAAGGGCGCCGCGATCCTGGGCGTCTCCACCCAGGACGAGGCCTCGCACCGGCGCTTCACGGAGAAGCACCGCCTCAACTTCCCGCTGCTCGCCGATCGCGACGGCAAGGTGGGGCGCGCCTACGGCGTGCTGGGCGGGGCGGGCCTGCTCTCGGCGGCCAAGGCCTTCATGGGCATGGCCGACCGCGTGACTTTCATCATCGACGGCAAGGGCCGCATCGCCCACGTGATCGACCGGCCGGACGTGTCCAACCACGCCGGCGAGGTGCTCGCCCTCCTCTAGCCGCCTGGAGCCGCCGCCCGCAGGCGGACGATCTCGTCGGCGACGAGGCGGTGCACGCGGGGATCCGCGAGCATCGCCAGGTGCCCGACGCCGGCGATCGCCGCGTTGCGGGCCCAGCCGATGCGGCTCGAGTCCTGCGGCGACACCAGGTTGTCGTGCACCGTGTAGACCGACAAGGCCGGGCATGGGGCGCCGCCGGCCTCCGCCTGGGCGAGGGCCGCGAGGAAGCCGCTGCCGCGGCGCATCTCGCGCGCGTTGCTGCCCGCGCCGAGCGCCGCGAGAGCGGTGCCGTGGTGCGGGCTGCCCACCGTGACGACGCCGGCCACCTTCGACGCGCCGCGCGTGCGCAGGTACTCCCGGGCGCAGAGCCCGCCCATGCTGTGGCACACGAGGATCACGCGGCGGCTGCCCGTGGCGGCCGTCACCTCGTCCACCGCGCGCTCGAGGTGCGCGGCGAAGGTGGCGATGGGTGCGAGCACCGCCGGCAGGCTGGGCGCGTGCACGGGCCCCGCGCCGGCCCGGTCGAGGGCCCGAACGAGGGCGCTCACCGTGCCGCGGTTGGAGAAGTAGCCGTGCACGACGATCACCGGCATCCCCCCGCCCGGCGCGGCTGGCGGGTCGGGACGCAGGATCGCGCGCTCGAGCGGAAGCCACAGGAAGTTGTTGGCGAGCATGGCGCCCCACTCTCCGGCGAGCAGCGCGAGGCTCGCGGCGGGACCCAGCTCCTCGTCCGGGGACCGCGGCGAGCGGGTCGCGAACGAGAGCGCGAACGACAGGGCCACGATGGCGAGGCGCAGCAGCGCCGCGCCGGCGAGCGTCGCCGCGAGGGCGGCGGGCAGGCTCGCGCCGAGCCACGTCCACAGTGCCATCCAGGCGCAGGCTTCCGCGACGAGCGCTAGGCGGACGAGATTGGCGAACATGCCCGGCCAGTATAGCAACGCCCCCCGGAGGCGCTCCGGACGCGTGCTACCATCCGCGCACTCCACGACGCCCGACAAGAACAGAATCGCGCGATGCCGCTTCACGCCGCCACGATCTTCCTGAGCGCGTTCCTGCTCTTCCTCGTCCAGCCCGTCCTCGCCAAGCAGGTCCTCCCGTGGTACGGGGGCGCGGCGATCGTCTGGACCACCTGCATGGTGTTCTTCCAGTCCATGCTGCTCCTCGGCTACGCGTACTCGCACTGGCTCGCGAGCCGCGTGGACTCGCCGCGGCAGAACTGGATCCACATCGGGCTCCTCGTGGCGAGCCTCGCCTTCCTCCCCATCCTTCCCGCGGAATCGTGGAAGCCGGCCGGCGACGAGAACCCGGTAGCGCGCATCCTGCTGCTCCTCTTCGCGACCGTCGGGCTGCCCTATTTCCTGCTCTCCTCGACGAGCCCGCTCATCCAGGCGTGGTTCGCTCGCGAGTTCCCGGGCTCGAGCCCCTACCGGCTCTTCGCCCTCTCCAACCTCGCCTCGATGCTGGCGCTGCTGGGGTACCCGTTCCTCTTCGAGCCCTGGCTCGCGAGCCCGTCGCAGTCCTGGGCGTGGTCCGGGGGCTACGCCCTCTTCGTGGCGACCTGCGGGGCGCTCGCGTGGCGAAGCCGCTCCCTGCCCGCCCTCGCGCGCGCCGCGCCCAGCGCGGCGGAAGCCGCCGAGCCCCGGCCCGCGGCCGCGACCCTCGTCCTGTGGCTTGCGCTCGCCACGATGGGCTCGGTCACGCTGCTCGCCGTCTCCAACCACCTCACGCAGAACGTCTCGTCCATCCCGCTGCTCTGGGTGGTGCCGCTCGCGATCTACCTCCTCACCTTCATCCTGTGCTTCGAGGGCGCGCGCTGGTACCGCCGCGACGCCTACCTCGGCTTCCTCGTGTGGATCCTGTGCGTGATGGCGTGGTTTCTCGCCGACAAGCGCCTGCAGTTCGAGCTGGGCTGGCAGGTGGCGGTGTTCGCGGCCGGCCTTTTCATCGTGTGCATGTTCTGCCACGGGGAGCTCGCGCGGCTGCGCCCCGGGCCGCGGCACCTCACGCTCTTCTACCTCGTGGTGTCCCTGGGCGGCGTCGTCGGCGGCGTGCTGGTCGGGATCGTGGCGCCGCTGGCGCTGCCGGGCTACCTCGAGCTCGAGATCGCCCTCGTCGTCGTGGCGCTGCTCGCGCTCGTCGTGAACGCCGATCGGCCGAAGCCCATCATCGCCATGTTCGCCGCCGTGTGCGCCTTCACCTCCGGTGCGCTCGCCTGGCGCGTGCAGACCTTCACCGAGGACACGCTGCTGGTGGAGCGCAACTTCTACGGCGTGCTGCGCGTGAAGGAGGTCCTCGCGCGCGACACCGACCCCGAGACGCGCTACCGCTCGCTCGTGCACGGGGCCATCCTGCACGGCGAGCAGTGGATGGCCGAGAAGTACCGCCGCGCCGCCACGACCTACTACAAGACCACGTCGGGCATCGGCCGGACCCTTCTCGCCCACGAAGGCCAGGCCATCAAGGTCGGCGTGATCGGCCTGGGCACCGGGACGCTCGCCACCTACGGCGACGCCGACGACACCTACCGCTTCTACGACATCAACCCGGCCGTGCCGCGCGTGGCGCGCGAGTACTTCACCTACCTGTCGGACACCCCGGCCAAGGTCGAAATCGCGCTCGGCGACGCGAGATTGGCGCTGGAGCGCGAGGGCGTGCAAGGCTTCGACGTGCTGGCCGTGGACGCGTTCTCCGGGGACTCCATCCCCGTGCACCTCATCACCGTGGAGGCCGTGGGCGCCTACCTCCGGCACATGAATCCGCGCGGCGTCATCGCCTTCCACGTCTCCAACCGCTTCCTGGACCTGAAGCCGGTGCTGCTCGCGATCGCCGAGCGGCACGGGTTGGAGTACGCCTTCGTCCACGAGACCGGCGACGACGGCGGCACGACGAGCGACTGGGTGCTGCTCACGCGCCACAAGCCGTTCATCCTGCGCCCCGAGATCGTCGAGGCGACCGAGCCCGTCGCCCCGCAGCCGGGCTGGCGCCTGTGGACGGACGCCTACAACAACATCCTGCAGGTCTGGCGCGACTAGGCGCCCGCGGCGGCCTCAGCGCCGAAGGTGCGCGGCGACCCGCTCCGCGATGATCGCGCTCACGCGCTCGTTCGACTCGAGCGTGACGCCGGCGATGTGGGGCGTGAGGATCAGGTTGGGTGCGTCGGCGAGCGGGCTTCCGGCCGCGAGGGGCTCCCGGTCGAACACGTCGAGCGCCGCTCCCGCGAGCCTGCCCTCCACCAGCGCCCGGGCGAGTGCCGGCTCGTCCACGATGCCGCCGCGCGCCGAGTTGACGAGGATCGCGCCCGGCTTCATCCGGGCAAGGCGCGCCTCGCCGAGGAGGCCACGCGTCGCGTCGGAGAGCGGCAGGTGCAGCGAGACCACGTCCGCGGCGGCGAGCAGCTCGTCCAGCGGCAGCGGCTCGGCGCCGTGCTCGCGCCACGCGGGGGAATCGGCGGGCACCACGGGGTCGAAGGCGACGACGCGCATGCCCATCGCGGCGACCTTGCGCGCCGTGACGCGCCCGATGCTGCCGAAGCCGACGAGGCCGATCGTCTTGCCGGCCACCTCGCGGCCCTGCGAGAGCATCTGCCGCGGCCAGCGGCCCGCGGCCACCGCGGCGGTCGACAGGTAGGCGGCGCCGCGCAGCAGGATCATCGCCATCGCCAGCACGTACTCGGCCACCGAGTCGGCGTTGGCGCCCGTGGCCGGGTACACCGCGATCCCGCGCGCCTCGCAGGCGGCCATGTCGATGTTGTCGAGGCCGACGCCCAGGCGCCCCACGACGCGAAGCCGCGCGGCCGCCTCGAGCGGGGCGCCGCGGACCTGCGTGCGGTTCCTCACGATCCACGCCTCGGCGCCGGCAAGCGCGCGGGCGAGCGACGCGGCGTCGTCGCAGAGCGCCGGCCGGTAATCGACCTCGAAGTCGCGGGCGAGCAGCGCCACGGCGGGCGCGTCCATGCTCTCGGAGATGACGATGCGCTGCATGAGTCGGGGTTCCTTTCTGTCCTCGGGCGGGCGAACCGAGTCTAGCACGCGCTCAGCGGGGCCCCGCCGCGAGCCAGGCCGTGACCTCCTCGCGGTCGTGGTAGAGGTGCCGCACGGCGAGCCGGAACGGGCGCCCAGCGAAGGCCTCGGCGACGATGCCGCGGGTGCGCTCCACCTCCTCGCGACGCTTCTTCATCGGCAGCTTCAGGTTGAAGATCGCCTCGCGGCACCACCCGCCGGCCACCCAGCCCGCCGCCAGCGCGGCCACCCGCGACGGGCTCTCGACCATGTCGCACACCAGCCAGTCCACGGGTTCGGCCGGGCGGAAGCGGAAGCCGTCCTCGCGCCGGTGGCGCACCTGCCCCGTCTCGAGGAGGGCCGCGTCCATCGGCCCGTTGTCCACGGCCGTCACCATGAGGCCGTGGCGCACGAGCTGCCAGGTCCATCCGCCCGGCGAGGCGCCCAGGTCCACGGCCGTCATGCCGGGGCGCAGGCGCTTTCGCGTGCCCTCCTCGCCCAGGAAGAAGAGCAGCGCCTCCGCGAGCTTGAGCGTGGAGCGCGAGGGCGCGCCCGCCGGCATGCGCAGCCTCGGGATGCCCATGGGCCAGGGCGAGCTGCGCGCGACGCGGGAGAGACCCACGTGGCAGGCGGCGCCGCCGAGGAAGAACACGTGCAGGCGCTCGGGCGCCCGTGCGTCGTCGACCGCGACGCCGGCGTTCGCGAGGGCGCGGCGCAGGTGGGGCGCCAGCGGCCGCAGCAGCGAGGCGAGCGACTTGCCGTCGTTGGTGTCGGGCGTCTCGATGAAGAGCTCGCGGAACGACTTGCCCAGGGCCGCCGCCGCGGCGGCGATCGGCGCCGCCCGGTCGCCCACGGGCAGGTCGGCGAGCGCGTCGCCGCAGCGCACCACCTGCCGCGGGAAGACGAGCGCGTTCGCGTCGACGCTCGCCGCGAACCGGGTCGCCGACGGCGCGTCGTGCGGGTGGAAGACGGCATGAGCGCTTTCGGGCCGCGCCTTGACGAAGCCCGCGAATCCCGCGCACGCGGCCAGCTCGGTGAGTTCCTGCGCGCACTCGCGCTCGAAGCCCGCGCGGCAGTACGCGAGGAGGCTCGCCGGATCCATGGCGCCCGGCCCGCCGCTCAGGCCGCGGGGCTCGCGCCCGCGAACAGGGCGAAGAAGTTGCGCGTCGTGGCCTCGGCCACGGCCTCCGGCGCCATGCCCTTCAGCCGCGCGATCTCCTCGGCCACGTGGCGGACGTAGGCCGGCTCGTTGGTGCGCCCGCGGTGCGGCACCGGCGCGAGGTACGGGGAATCGGTCTCCACCAGCATCCGCTCGAGGGGCACTTCGCGTGCGACCTCCTTCAGGGCGAGCGCATTCTTGAAGGTGACGATTCCCGAGAACGAGATGTGGAAGCCCAGGCGCATCGCGGCCCGCGCGACCTCGAGCGACTCGGTGAAGCAGTGCATCACGCCGCCGACCTCGCCGGCGCCTTCCTCCTCGAGGATGCGCAGCGTGTCGGCCGCCGCCTCGCGCGTGTGGATGACGAGGGGCTTGCCGCAGGCGCGCGCGGCGCGGATGTGGCGGCGGAAGCGTTCGCGCTGCCAGCCCGTGTCGCCCTCCACGCGGAAGTAGTCGAGGCCGGTCTCGCCGATCGCGACCACCTTCGGGTCGGTGGCCAGCGCGACGAGCTCCTCCTCGCTCGCCTCGCGCCCGTCGCGGCGCTCGTCGGGGTGCACGCCCGCCGTGCACCACAGGTTCGGCCGCGAGCGCGCGACCTCGAGCACGCCCGGGAAGCCCGCGAGCGTCGTCGAGATGGTGAGCGCGTGGGTCACGCCGTTGTCGGCCATGCGCGCGAGCAGCCCCGCGAGGTCGCCGCGGAGCTCCGGGAAATCGAGGTGGCAGTGGGAATCGACGAGCATGGACCGGATTCTACCGGCCCGCGCCGCTGCTCAGAGGGTGTGCGTCGGCCGGGAGGACTGCAGCGCGCCCGCGAGGAGGCCCTCGATGCGCTTGCGCAGCTCCCGGCAGGACTCGGTGTCGGGAAGCTGAACGCCGAAGCCCTGCGGCCGGTTGCTCGCCGCGTGCGCCGGGTTCACCCAGGCGACGTGCCCCTGGATCGGGATGCGCGCGCTGTCGTCGAGGAGCGACAGGAGCACCAGCACGTCCTCGCCGAGGCGATGGTCGCGAGTGCTCGGCACGAAGATGCCGCCGCCGCGCAACAGGGGGATCCACGCCGCGTAGAGCGCCGCCTTGGACCGGATCACGAGGGAGAAGACCCCGGGCCGGGAGAGGGAGGGGTCGGTGGCGACGTCGTTCATGGGTCAGCCAAGTGTCGCGCGATTGTAGGCCATCATCAAGTGCTCGCCCGCGAGTCGCGCGTTGAGGGGGTGCGCCGCGAGGCGCCGCGCCTCGAGGAGCTCGCGGTCGAGCGCGAGCAGCCGCTCCAGACGCGCGCGCCGCGCCTTCGCCCTGAGCGCGGCCGCGCACTCGACGTGGTGGCGCGGCTCGCCGGCGACCTTGATGCGCACCAGGTCGTGGACCCAGGTCTGCATCACGAAGATGGTGCGCTCGAGCGTGGCGCGGTCCAGGCCCGTGGCGAACGCGATCGGGTGCGCGCCATCGGGCCGCGACAGCTCGGCCACGACCTTGCGGCGCCACTCGCGCTCTTCCGGCGCCGCGAGCCCCGCGGCGAGCAGCGGCGCGCCGCCCGCGAGCGCGAGCGAGGCCTCGGGTTCGGCAGCGCCTTCGGCGGCAAGCCACTCGAGCGCCTCGCGGCGCGCGGGCGCCCGCAGCTGCACCCTCTCGCAACGGCTGCGGATGGTCGCGAGAAGCCGCGCCGGGCGGTCGCTCACGAGGACGATGATCGTGGCCGGTGGCGGCTCCTCCAGCGTCTTCAGCAGCGCGTTGGCCGCCGCCGGCTGCAGCGCTTCCGCCGGGTGCAGGACGATCGCGCGGTGACCCGCGCGGTGCGTCGTGAGCGCCACGAAGTCGCGGATGGCGCGCACCTGGTCGATCTTGATGACGAGGCTCTTCTTCCCCTGCTCCTTGCCGCCATCGGCCTCGCCCGCTTCCGCGTCGCCCTCCTCCGCGGCCTCGGGGACGATCTCGCGGTAGTCCGGGTGGTTCGACTGGCCGAACCAGTGGCAGGACGGGCACTCCCCGCACGCCAGCAGGTCGATCGGCGACTCGCAGAGCAGGCTTCGCGCGAGTTCCCGCGCGAAGGCCACCTTGCCGATGCCGGCACGGCCGGTGACGAGGAGCGCGTGCGGCAGGCGCGAGCGCCGCCCCATGAGGCGCTCCAGCGCCTCGCGGTGCCAGGCGAACGCCTTCACGGGAAGGCCTCGCGGAAGGAGGCGGCGAGGCGCGCGCGAACGTCGTCGAGCGTGCCCGAGGCATCGACGACGCGCACGCGACCCGGGGACTCGCGGGCGCGCTCGAGGTAGGCGTCGCGCACGCGCACGAAGAAGGTCGCCGCCTCGCGCTCGAAGCGGTCGGGCGTGCGGCTCTGGGCGCGCTGCCGCTCGTAGGCGATGGCCGGGTCGAGGTCGAAGAGGAATGTGGCGTCGGGCTGGCGCCCGGGGTGCACCAGCGCCTCGAGAGCGCGGAAGGTCGCGCGGTCCAGGCCGCGTCCGCCGCACTGGTAGGCGTAGGTCGCGTCGCTGAAGCGGTCGGAGAGCACCCACGCGCCCCGCGCGAGCGCGGGCTCGATCACGCGCACGAGGTGCTCGCGCCGGGCGGCGAACATCACGAGAGCCTCCGTGGTGCCCTCCATGGCCTCGTGCAGGACCAGCTCGCGCAGGCGCTCGCCCAGCGGCGTGCCGCCCGGCTCGCGTGTCGTCACGACCTCGGCGCCGCGCGCGCGGATGGCGCCCGCGAGGAATTCGAGGTGCGAGCTCTTCCCCGCCCCGTCGATGCCCTCCACGGTGATGAATCGCGCGTTCGTCATGACCGGCCCAGCTGGTATTTTGCCACCGCCCGGTTGTGCTCCTCGAGCGTGCGCGAGAACTGGTGCGAGCCGTCGCCGCGGCCCACGAAGTAGAGATAGGGCGTCTGCGCCGGCCGGACGGCCGCGTCGATCGAGGCCTGCCCCGGCATGGCGATGGGCGTGGGCGGAAGGCCGTCGCGCGTGTAGGTGTTCCACGGCGTGTCGGCGAGGAGGTCGCGCTTGCGCAGGTTCCCGTCGAAGCGCGCGCCCAGCCCGTAGATCACCGTGGGGTCCGTCTGCAGCCGCATCGGCACGCGCAGGCGGTTGACGAACACCGACCCGATGGTCGGCCGCTCGCCCGCCTGCCCCGTCTCCTTCTCGATGATGGAGGCGAGGATGAGCGCCTCGTAGGCGTTGGCCAGCGGGAGCGCCGGGTCGCGCGATTCCCATGCGCGCGAGAGGCGCCGGGCCATCTCGCCGTAGGCCCGCTTGAGGATGTCCACGTCCGCCGTCCCTGCGTGGAAGCGGTAGGTGTCGGGGAAGAACAGCCCCTCGAGGGACGCCTCGCGCACGCCCAGGGCGGCGCGGACAGCCTCGTCGTCCAACCCCGCCAGCGTGAAGCGCACCTGCGGGTGGGCCCGCAGCTGCGCGAGCCACTGGCGGAAGGTGGTGCCCTCGACGAAGGCGATCTCCACCGGAAGCACGTCGCCCGAGGCGAGCTTCTCGAGCAGTTCCAGCGGCGTTAGCGGGGCCGCGACACGGTAGGTGCCGGCGTGCAGCGAGCCGGCCTTGCCCAGGGCGCGGCCGAGGATCCAGAAGCCCCAGGGCTCCGGAAGCAGCCCCTGCTCGGCGAGGCTTCGCGAGACGGTCTTGAGGCTGGCGCCGCCCTTCACCGTGAAGTCGAAGGGCGTGCGCGGCGGCTCCAGCGGGCGCAGGCTGAACCACGCGAGCCACGCAACGGCGGCGGCGACCGCGAGCACCCCGGCCGCGAGGAGCCTACGTGCCGCGCGCATCGTCGTCGGCGACCAGGCGCTGCAGCCGGCGCGTGACCGGGCCGGGCGCCCAGCGCCGCTCGCCGAACGCCGCCACCGGCCAGAGCCCGATCACGCTGTTGGTGAGGAAGGCCTCGTCGGCGGCGAGCAGATCGTCGAACCCGATGTCTCGCGCCTCGCACGCGATCCCTGCCGCCTCGGCAAGCTCGAGCACGCGGGCGCGCTGCGCGCCTTCCACCCCGCAGCGCTCGAGCGAGGGTGTAGCAAGCCTTCCGCCCGAGACGAGGAAGACGTTGCTCATGGTGCCCTCCACGAGCCGCCCGTCGGCGTCCGCGAGCAGCCCCTCCCGAATCTCCGCATCGGCCCACTCCGCCCGGGCCAGCACGTTCTCCAGCCGGTTGAGCGACTTCACGCCGGCGAGCCGCGGCTGGATCGCGAGCCGCAGCTCGCAGCGGCGCACGCGCACCCCGTGCTCGGCCGCGCCCGCCGCATCGGGCAGCCCCGCCCAAGCCGCCACGATGCGGGTGGGCTCTGCACCCTCCGCCCAGGCGTACCCGCGACCCGAGGCGCCGCGGGTCACGACCACCTTCGCGACTGCGACCGGGCCGGAATCCGCCCGCGCGAGGTCGTGGAGGATGGCCTTCTCCGGGGGGCAGGCGAGCGAGAGGCGCTCGCAGTCGCGCGAGAGGAGGCGGAAGTGGTGGCGCCAGTTGAGGGGCTGCCCCTCGCGCAGGACGAGGGTGCGGAACACGCCGTCGCCGTACATGAGGCCGCGGTCCGCGGCGTCGATCGAGCGGGCGGGCCAGCCGTTGACGAGGAAGGAGGCCATCGCCAAGCGCGCGTGACGCGCCCCGTGACCCGCTAGCGCAGGCGCCGGAACGCGAGCGTCCCGTTGGTGCCGCCGAACCCGAAGGAGTTGGAGAGCGCCACCTCGATCGGCATCTCGCGCGCGGTGTTGGGCACGTAATCGAGGTCGCAGGCGGGATCGGGGTTCGCGAGGTTGATGGTGGGGGGCGAGACCTGGTGGTGGATCGCGAGAACCGTGATGAGGGCCTCGACGCCGCCGGCGGCCCCGAGGAGGTGGCCGTGCATGCTCTTGGTGGAATTCACCGCCATGCGGCGGGCGTGGTCCCCGAAGGCCGCCTTCACCGCCGCCGTCTCGTTGGCGTCGCCCAGCGGCGTCGAGGTGCCGTGGGCGTTGAGGTACTGCACCTCGTCGGCGTTGAGGCCGCCGTTCCTCAGCGCGGCGAGCATCGCGCGGCGCGGGCCGTCCATGTCCGGCGCGGTGATGTGGCTCGCGTCCGCGCTCATGCCCATGCCGGCGAGCTCGGCGTAGATGCGCGCGCCACGGCGCCTGGCGTGCTCGTACTCCTCGAGGATGAGGATGCCGGCGCCCTCGCCCAGCACGAAGCCGTCGCGCTCGCGGTCGAAGGGGCGCGAGGCGGTGGCCGGGTCGTCGTTCCTCTCGGAAAGCGCCTTGAGCGAGCAGAACCCGCCCATGCCCGACATGCAGATCGTGGCCTCGGTGCCGCCTGCGATCATGACGTCGGCGTCGCCGTACTCGATGAGGCGCCCGGCCTCGCCGACGCAGTGCGAGCTGGTGGTACAGGCCGACACCATGGAGACGTTGGGCCCCTTGGCGCCGAACTGGATGGAAATGAGGCCGGCCACCATGTTGATGATGGAGCCGGGCACGAAGAACGGAGAGATCCGCCGCGGCCCCTTCGCCCCCATCTCGAGGATGTTCGCCTCGATCATCGGCAGGCCGCCGATGCCGGAGCCCACGATCACGCCGGTGCGCAGGGCGTTGCCCTCGTCGATGGCGAGCCCGGCGTCGTCCAGCGCCATCCGCGTGGCGGCTATGCCGTAGTGGATGAAGGTGTCGGAGCGGCGCACCTCCTTGGGCGGCATCCACTGCGAGGGCTCGAAGCCCTTCACCTCCGCCGCGATGCGCGTGGAAAGCGGAGTCGCGTCGAACTTGGTGATCGGGCCGACGCCGCTCCTGCCGTTGACGAGGTTGTCCCAGGCCTGCGGGAGGCCGGTGCCGACGGGCGAGACGATCCCGAGGCCGGTGACGACGACGCGACGCTTGCTCATGGGTGGCTTGGCGGCTGTGGCGGGGAAAGGAAGTGAAAAGGGGGCCGGCGATGCGGCCCCCGATCGTTCCCGGGGCCGGGCCCCGGCCGGCTACTGCTTGAGGTGGGCCTTCACGTAGTCGATCGCCTGCTGGACGCTGGTGATCTTCTCGGCTTCCTCGTCGGGGATCTCGCACTCGAACTCCTCCTCGAGCGCCATGACGAGCTCGACGTTGTCGAGGGAGTCCGCGCCGAGGTCCTCGACGAACGAGGATTCGTTCTTCACGTCGGCTTCGGCAACGCCGAGCTGCTCGGCGACGATCTTCTTGACGCGGGCTTCAATGTTCTCCATCGGGTTCCTCCACTGTTTTTCGGGACTTCGCTCGCGAGTGCGAAAAAACGCGGCATTTTACCACACGGGCACGGGCGAAGCCCGCCGGCCCTCAGTCCATGAACAGGCCGCCGTTCACGTGCAAGGTGGCGCCCGTCACATAGGCCGCCCCCGGCGAGCAGAGCCACGCCACGGCCGCGGCAACGTCCTCCACCCGGCCCAGGCGCCCCAGTGGGACCCCCTCCACGAGCCGCTTCACTTGCTCCTCGGCGAGCGCGCGCGTCATGTCGGTCTCGATGAAACCCGGCGCCACGCAGTTCACGGTGATGTTGCGGCTGCCCACCTCGCGGGCCAGCGACTTGGAGAAGCCGAGGATTCCCGCCTTGGCGGCGGCGTAGTTGGCCTGGCCGGGGTTGCCGGTGTGTCCCACCACCGAGGTGATGTTCACGATCCGCCCGGCGCGGGCCTTCATCATGCCGCGCAGCACCGCGCGCGAAAGCACGAAGACGCTCTTCAGGTTGGTGGCCTGGATGTCGTCCCACTCCTCGTCCTTCATGCGGGCGAGCAGGTTGTCGCGCGTGACGCCGGCGTTGTTCACGAGGATCGCGACGGCGCCGAACTCCGCCGCCACCGCGTCGGCGAGCGCGGCGCAGGCCGCGGCGTCGCGCACGTCGAGGACGCGCCCGGCGCCCTTCCCGCCCGCCTCCGCCAGCGCCTTGGTCACCCGCGCGGCGCCTTCCTCCGACGTGGAGGTGCCGACGACGACGGCGCCCGCGCGGGCGAGCTCGAGGGCGACCGCCTCGCCGATCCCGCGCGAGGCCCCGGTGACGAGGGCGACTTGACCGTTCAGCATGGCATCCTCAGGCGATGGCGGCGGCGAGCGCCGCCGAGTCGGTGATGGCGACGGCTTCCACGCCGTCGACGGTGCGCTTCACTAGCCCGGCTAGCACCTTGCCGGGCGCGCATTCCACGATGCGCGTCACGCCCTGCGCCTGCAGGTGGCGAACGGTCTCCACCCAACGCACCGGGCGGTAGAGCTGCTCCACCAGGGCCTGGCGGATGCGCCCGGGGTCGTCGAAGGCCGCGACGTCGGCGTTCTGGACCACGGGCACGGCCGGGGCCCGGACGACGGTGGCGGCCAGCCGCTCGCGCAGGCGCTCCGCCGCGGGCTTCATGAGGCTGCAATGCGAGGGCGCGCTCATCGGCAGCATCTTCGCGATCTTCGCGCCGTGGGCCTTGGCCGCGGCCATGCCGCGCTCGACCGCGCCGCGGTGCCCGGCGATCACGACCTGCCCCGGGGAGTTGAGGTTGGCGGGCTCCAGCACTTCGCCCTGCGCCGCCTCGGCGCAGACGACCGCCACCTTGTCGTCGGCCAGTCCGACGAGGGCGGCGATGCCGCCGGTGCCCTCGGGCACCGCCGCCTGCATCGCCTCGGCGCGCAGGCGCACGAGCGGCAGCGCGTCCTCGAAGGCGAGCGCGCCGGCGGCCACGAGCGCCGAGTACTCGCCGAGGCTGTGCCCGGCGAAGAAGGCCGGCATCGCCCCGCCGCGCGCCAGCCAGGCCCGCCAGCAGGCCACGCCCGCGCTGAGCATCAGCGGCTGCGTGACCACGGTGCGCGCGAGCGCCTCGGCCGGCCCTGCGGCCACGATCGCCCAGAGGTCCTCGCCGAGGATGGCGGAGGCCTCGCGGAAGGTCGCCTCCACGGCCGCCTCGCCGGCGAAGCCGTTCATCATGCCCACGGATTGCGAGCCCTGCCCGGGAAACACCACTGCGGTCTTCATGCTTTCGTCACCACCGGATGAGAACGGAACCCCAGGTGAAGCCGCCGCCGACGCCTTCCAGCAGGACGAGGTCGCCGCGCTTGATCCGGCCGTCGCGCGCCGCCACGTCGAGCGCGAGCGGGATCGAGGCGGCCGAGGTGTTGGCGTGGCGGTCCACGGTCACGACGCACTTCTCCGGCGGGATGCCGAGCTTGCGCGCGGTGTGGGAAATGATGCGCACGTTGGCCTGGTGGGCCACGAACCAGTCGACGTCGGCCACCTCGAGCCCGTTGGCCGAGAGCGCCTCGTGCGCGCTTTCCTCGAGCACGCGCACGGCGAGCTTGAAGACGGCGCCGCCGTCCATCTTGAGGGTGGGGTCGCCCGTCACGCCGCCGCCGCTCACGTGGCCCGGCGTGTTCAGGATATCGGCGTAGGCGCCGTCGGCGTGCAGGTGGGACGAGAGGATGCCCGGCTCGGACGAGGCCTCGAGCACGACCGCGCCCGCGCCGTCGCCGAAGAGCACGCAGGTGCCGCGGTCCTTCCAGTCGAGGATGCGCGAGAAGACCTCGGCGCCCACGACCAGCGCGCGACGGTGCATCCCGGAACGGATGAACTGGTCGGCGGTGGCGAGCGCGTAGACGAACCCGGAGCAGACGGCCTGCACGTCGAAGGCCGCGCCGTGGCGGATCCCGAGCTTCTTCTGCAGCAGGCACGCGCTCGAAGGAAACACCATGTCCGGGGTCGAGGTGGCGAGCACGATGAGGTCGATGTCGCCGGGACGCAGCCCCGCCGCCGCCAGCGCGTTGCGCGAAGCCGCGAGCGCGAGGTCGCTCGTCGTCTCGCCGTCGGCGGCGATGCGGCGCTCGCGGATGCCGGTTCGCGCGACGATCCACTCGTCGGTCGTGTCCACCATCGACTCGAGGTCGCGGTTGGTGAGGACCTTCGCCGGGAGGTGGCTCCCGGTGCCGGCGATCCGCGAGCGCACCGCCGCGCTCACGCCGCCGCCCCCGCGCGCGGTTCGCGGGCGGAGCCCGCGAGCATGCCCAGGCCGTGCAGCCGCTCGATCTCGGCCGCGATGCGGTCGTTGAGCCCGTGGCTCGCCTCCGACTCGGCGCGCCCGAGGGCCGTGGCGAAGGCGAGCCGGTCGGCCGAGCCGTGGCTCTTCACGACGATGCCGCGCAGGCCCACGAGGGTCGCGCCGTTGTAGCGGCGGTGGTCGAGGCGGCGCCGGAACGCGCGGATCACCGGCAGCGACACGAAGGCCGCCAGGCGCGCGAGCGGGCCGCGCATGTACTCCTCCTTGATGAAGTCGCCCATCATCTTGGCGAGGCCCTCGGAGGTCTTGAGCGCCACGTTGCCGACGAAGCCGTCGCAGACCACGACGTCGGTGGTGCCCTTGTAGATGTCGTCGCCCTCGACGTTGCCGTGGAA
>Ga0209476_10000972_pt1 | contig 19704 bp, 15 predicted proteins | sample KloWWTrecipitate_FD_187179 | JGI IMG/M metagenome (GOLD analysis project Ga0209476, IMG submission 187179) | Active sludge microbial communities from Klosterneuburg, Austria, studying microevolution and ecology of nitrifiers - Klosterneuburg... | ecosystem: Engineered > WWTP > Aerobic digester... | reverse complement strand
CCGTCGTGCCGTTGGACAGGTCCATCGACTCGTGGGTGTGCTCGGTCCAGACCTTCTCACCGCGGGACTTGGCGTCGCGGATCGTGTGGATCGTGAGCAGGGGCGTCTTGGTCTGGACGTAGTGCACGTCCTTGGCGTCCGTGATCCCGGCCCGCTCCATCGCGACCTTCACCGCGTCGGCGACCTTGGAGATCATCCCCGTGTAGCCGATCTCCTCGGGCTTGATCGGCTCGCTCATCGCGAAGCCCACCGTGAGGCGCGGTTCGTCGGTCTGCTCGGCCTGGTCGGCCGGCAGGGTCGCGAAAATCGTCGCGTGCGGGCTGATCACGCCGTCCGTGCCGCCGGACCACACGATCGGTACACCCTTGACTTGGTCCTCGTCGACGCCGTGCTTGCGCAGGACATCACGGAAGGCGGTGTCGGCGATGATCCGGGTGTAGTCGTTGACGCCACCGTTGCCCTCGGTCTTGCCGATGATGGCGATGACCCGGTCGGCGGCCATGACACCGCTGTCGATGAGCTCGTCGAGACCGGTCGCATCCGCAACGCTCTTGATCGGGACCTTGCGCACCTCAATGGGTTCGGGCACGGGACTTGCCTTTCTCTCGATTCATCTCTGGCTGGTTGTCGTGTGTGGCTGGTCAGGGGTGACGATCGTGCCGGTCATGCCGTCGAGGGCCTCGACGATCCGATCGAGGGAGGTGATGATGCTCCGGGGCCCGCCGCGCTCGACGAAGCGCAACGCCGCCTCGACCTTCGGCCCCATCGAGCCCGACGCGAACTGGCCGTCCACGGCATACGCCCGCATCTCGCTCACGGTCACGGTGGTGAGGTCGCGCTGGGACGGTGTGCCCCAGTCGATGGCCGCGTGGTCGACGTCGGTGGCGATGACGAGGGCGTCGGCACCGAGCGTCTCGGCGAGCAGCGCGGCGGTGAGGTCCTTGTCGATGACCGCCTCGACGCCACGAAGGACACCGTCCTCGCCGCGGACGACCGGGATGCCGCCGCCGCCAGAACCCACGACGACGTGACCCTGGTCGAGCAAGGCACGCATCGTGCCGGCTTCGAGGACCTCCAGCGGCGCCGGTGAGGCGACGATGCGCCGCCACCCGCGCTCGCCGCGGTCCTCCCACGTCTGGCCGTGATCGATCATCGTGCGCGCCTGCTCGGCGGTGACGTAGCGGCCGATCGGCTTCGTCGGGTGCGTGAAGCCGGGGTCGTCACGGTCGACGAGGGTGCGACTCACGAGGGCGGCGACGGGCGTGCTCAGGCCGCGGGACGCGAGGGATGCCTCGAGTTGGTCGAGGATCATGAAGCCGATCGTGCCCTGCGTCTGCGCCCCGCACCAGTCGAGCGGGACCGGTGGGACCACGGTCGCCGCGAGCTCGTTCTTGACGAGCAGGTTGCCGACCTGGGGGCCGTTGCCGTGGGTGAGGACGAGTTCGTGGCCAGCCTCGATGAGTCGGGCCGTGGACTCCATCGCCACGGCGATCGCGGCGATCTGGTCCTCCGGGGTGGCGCGCCCGTCCGGGGACGTCATGGCGTTGCCGCCGAGGGCCAGGAGGACTCGCATGAGCCAACGCTAGGAGTCGGCGCGCATCGGGTTCGCTGTCAGGACCTGCCCAAGGAGTGACGGCGTGTTGGCAACTGCTGCGTTGGACACCGGAGACTCCCACGTCGAGTGGGCAGTTGATGAGGGATTGACGGCCGTCATTCCCTCATCAACCACCCACTCGACGTGAGGTGCTCACAGGGAGCGGTAGCGGGCCTCGCGAGCGTGCAACCGGTCCGCGACCGACTGGGCGGACAGGACGGCCAATTCGTGCTGGATCGCCTGGCTCATCCGCTGGCAGAAGGCCTCGGGCTCCTCGGAGGCGTCGGGCTCCTCGGCCACGATCCGGTCGACGATGCCGTCGGCGAGCAGGTCGAGCGAGCGGACCCGCTGCTGAGCCGCGATCTCGGGTGCGCGGTCCGGGGTGCGATAGAGGATCGCCGAGGCGCCCTCGGGTGGTAGTGGCGAGAGCCATGAGTGTTGGGCCGCGATGACCCGGTCTGCGGGCATGAGAGCGAGTGCTCCACCCCCGGTGCCCTGACCGAGGAGCACGCATAGGGTCGGCACGTCGAGGGCGACCAACTCGGCCAGGCTTCGGGCGATCTCGCCCGCCATGCCGCCCTCCTCGGCCTCCTTGGAAAGGGCGGCTCCGCTCGTGTCGATGATCGAGACGAAGGGCAGGTCCAGCTCCGTCGCCAACCGCATGCCGCGACGGGCCACGCGCAAGCCGCTCGGGGAGAGGGGCGGCTCGGTGCGTTCGGCGCGACGGTCGTTTCCGAGGACCACACATGGCGCACCGTCGAAGCGCGCGAGGGCCAGGAACATGGTTCGGTCCCACTCGCCCGACCCGGTGCCGAAGAGCGGCAGCACGTCGCTCGCACCCATCTTGAGCAGCGCCCGCACCCCGGGCCGCTGGGGCCGGCGGGAGCGCTCGATCGACTCCCACGCGGGCACGTCGGCCAACGCGACCCTGGGCACGTCGGGCACGTAGTCGAGGTCGCGAGGCGCGAGCACCAGGTCGAGGAAGCGTCCCGCGGCATCACGCAAGTCCTCCGCGGGCAGAACCGCGTCGACGAGCCCCTTGTCCCAGAGGTTTTCGGCGGTCTGGACGCCGGCCGGGAACGGCTGGCCGTAGAGCGCCTCGTAGACACGCGCCCCGAGGAATCCGATGGTGGCCCCGGGCTCGGCCACGGTCACGTGCCCCGTCGACCCCCACGAGGCGAGCACCCCGCCCGTGGTGGGGTGGCGCAGGTAGGTGATGTAGGGCAGATGACGACGCTTGTATGCCGTGACGGCTGCGGTGATCTTCACCATCGTCACGAACGCCGGAGTGCCCTCCTGCATGCGGGTGCCGCCCGAGGAGGTGGCGGCGAAGAGCGGCAGACGCTCGCGAGTCGCGCGCTCGAACGCCAGCGTGATCCGCTCTGCGGCGGCCCGCCCGATCGAGCCCGCCAGGAACTTGAACTCGCCGAGGATCACCGCAACGCGATGTCCCTTGAGCATGGCCTCACCCGTGATGATCGACTCGTCGGTGCCGGCCCGCTCGGCAGCATCGGCGAGCTCCACGGCATACGGACTCCCGGGAGCGGCCACCTCGAGTGGTGCCACGTCCCACGAGACGAAGGTTCCCGGGTCGAAGACGATCTCGATGAGCTTGCGCGCGCCGGGCCGACGGATGGGCTCGTGGGCGGCGCCTGCCTCTGGGGAGTCGGTCATGGTGCCTCGTCGAGCCAGGTGCGGATGGCGTCGCTGTGCTCGCCCAGCCCCGGCGGTGGGAGATGGGTGGACCGACCGCCGGACCAGATGTTGTCATCGAGGCGCAGGGGTGAGCCGGGGATGGTGATCGTGCCGAGCACCGGGTGGTCGACCTCGAGCAGCAGGTGCTGACTGGCGACCTGATCCCACGTGTAGACCTCATCGATCGTGCGGACCTTGCCAGCGGGGATCCCGGCAGTGGCCAACCGATCAAGCACGTCGGCGCTGGTGAGCTGGGCAAAGGCGGTGTTGACCGCCTCGATCACGGCGTCGCGGTTGGCCACGCGCTCCCGGTTCGTGGCCATCCCGTCGGCCCGAGGGTCCAATCCGAAGGTGGTCGCGAACTTCACCCACAGCGACTCGGCCGCGCACGCGACCTGGACCTGGCCGTCGGCGGTCTGGAAGAGGCCGTAGGGAGCGATCGAGGGGTGATGGTTGCCCTGGGCATGACCGACCTTGCCGCCGACGAGGTAGTTCGTGCCGTGCATGGCATGCGCGCCGATGACCGAGGCCAGCAGGCTGGTCCGGACGACGCGGCCGCGGCCGGTGCGCTCGCGCTCATAGAGAGCGGAGACGACACCGAAGGCGCCGTTCATCCCCGACAGGAGGTCGCCGATGGGGACCCCGACGCGCTGGGGGTCGTCAGGTCCGGACCCGGTGACGGACATGAGGCCGGCTTCGCCCTGGGCGATCTGGTCGTAGCCGGCGCGGCCCCCCTCGGGGCCGTCGTGACCGAAGCCGCTGATCGAGAGCAGGACGAGGCGCGGGTTGAGCTCGTGCAGTCGCTCGGGGGAGAAGCCCAGTCGATCGAGGACGCCCGGCCGGAAGTTCTCGATGAGGACGTCGGCCCGCTCCACGAGTCGGGTGAGGATGTCGCGTCCGTCGTCGGATTTGAGGTCGAGGACGATCGACTCCTTGTTGCGGTTCGCCGCGAGGTAGTAGGTCGAGATCGGGTCGTCCTCGGGCCCGACGAAGGGCGGTCCCCAACCCCGGGTGTCGTCACCGGTGTCGGACTCGACCTTGATGACGCGAGCACCCATGTCCCCCAACATCATTCCCGCTTGCGGCCCGGCGAGAGCCCGGGAGAGGTCGACGACGAGGATGTCGGCGAGGGGACCGGCTGTGGAGGGCTGGGCAGGGTCGCTCATGAGTTCACTGTGCCAGTGGTGAGGGAGGGCGACGCTGGCAGGCCTTGCCGAAGGCAGGGGCGCGCCGTGGGCAGACCGTGCCGGGAGACCGGGTTGGCTCGGGCGAGATCGCTGGCATTTCAGTCCTCGCCGATGTCCTCGTTCCACAGGGCTGGGTGGGCTGCGATGAAGTCCGTCATCAACCGGACGCACTCGTCGGACTCCGCGTTGATCACCTCGACGCCTCTTGCGCGCAGGTGGTCCTCGCCGCCGAGGAAGGTCCTGTTCTCACCCAGGACCACGCGCGGGATGCCGTAGAGGAGGATCGCGCCGGTGCACATGTCACAGGGCGAGAGCGTGGTGTACATCGTCGCCCCGGCATACGCCGAGGCCGGCAGGCGACCGGCGTTCTCGAGGGCATCGGTCTCCCCATGCTTGATCGCGCTGCCCTCCTGCACGCGGCGGTTGTGCCCGACGCCGAGCACAGTCCCGTCGGCGCCGACGAGGGCCGCACCGATCGGGATGCCTCCCTCGCTGATGCCGATCCGCGCCTGGTCGATGGCCAGCGCCAAGAACTGCTCATCGTTCACGAGAGGGTCTCCTTCGATCGGTGGTCGGTGATGCGGGTGGTGGCCACGCGGGTATGCCGTGGGCTGGGCGTGTGCCGTGAGTGACCCGGGGCCATGGTCAGGTCCTCCGGTAGGGCTTGAGGTAGGCGCCCGGATAGCGCAGGCCTCGACCGGCGAGGGCCAGAGCGCCGATCACCACGAGGTAGGGCAGCGCGATGAGCAACTCGCGGGGCACGTGGGCGAAAGCTGGCGTGATCGCGAGCTGGAGTTGTCCGGCATCGACGACGGCGAAGAGGAGTGCCCCGGCCACGGCGGGCCAGATGCGCCACCGGGCGAAGATGACCAGGGCGATGGCCACCCAGCCCCGACCGTTGGTGATGTTGAGGGTGAAGGTGCCCAGAACGGCCAGGGTGAGGAAGGCACCGCCGACGGCCATGAGCATTCCGCCGACGACCAGTGCGGCATATCGGGTCCGGGCCACGTTGATGCCCGCGGCATCGGCGGCTTCCGGGTTCTCCCCGACGGCCCGAACCCGTAGGCCGGCGCCGGTCGAGCGCAGCACCCACCAGGTGAGGGGAGCGACGACGGCGAAGCCGAGGAAGGTGAGCAGATACATCTCCAACCCGGGGACCCCCTTGAAGAGAAGGGAGAACTTGTGGATCTGTTGGAGGGTGCCGCTGCCAAAGAGGAGGCGATTGGTGAACTCGCTGGCGCCGATGAGCAGCAGCGTGGTGCCGATGCCGCTCACGTGCTGGTTGACCCCGAGGGTCACGGTCAGGAACGCCATGAGGAGCCCGGCCACAGCACCGGTGGCGATGGCGGCCGCCAGCCCGACCCACGGCGACCCGCTGCGGAAGGCGACGAGGAAGCCGACGAACGCCCCGGCATACATCGTGCCTTCGATGCCCAAGTTGAGCACGCCGGCTCGTTCGGTGATGACCTCACCGATGGCCGCATAGAGCAGGGGAGTCGCGGTCACCAGGGTGGCGGCGAGGAGCGCCACGAGATTCATGTCCGCCTCCTGAGGATCCGGCGCCACCCGACGATGCGGTAGCGGCGGAAGAGCACGATGCACACGGTCACGAGCAGAAGCGTCGCGGTCATCACCCGCCCCATCTGCGGCGGCAGTTGGAGGGCGCGGGCGGCCGACTCGGCGCCGACGGTGATCGTCGCGATGAGGACGGCGGCGGCGATGGCCGCGGGGACGATCAGCGCTGCCAGGGTGGCCACGATGATCCCGGTGTAGCCGAAGCCGAGCGACACCTCTCCGGTCAGTCGGTGCTGCAGGCCCATGACCTGACTGGCTCCGCCGACCCCAGCGATCGCGGCAGAGGTCAGCGCGCCTTTGAGCATCGTGCGCTCGACGCGGATGCCGGAAAAGGCGGCGGCGTGGGGGGAGAGGCCGACTGCGCGACTCTCGAGACCAAGAGCGGTGTGCCGCAGGGTGATCCAGATCGCGAGGGCGATCAGGAGGGCGACGATGATCCCGGCGTGAAGGCGGGCACCCGGGATCAGGCGAGGGAGTTGGTATGCCGTGGGCAGGGGCGCGGACTCCGGGAACCCAGTCTCCGGGTTGCGCCAGGGGCCGTTGAGGAGACCTTGGACGAGCAGGAGGGCCACCGGGTTGAGCAGGAGGGTGGTCACCACCTCGTCGATGCCCCGACGCACTCGCAGGAGGGCTGGGACCAGACCCCAGAGCGCGCCCGCGAGAGCGCCGCCCGCCAGCGCGAGGGGGAGGGCGACCAGCGCGGGGAGGCCCGGGAGGAAGGCCGCGATCGCGGTCGCGGCGATGGCGCCCGCGATGAACTGCCCCTCACCACCGATGTTGTAGTAGCCAGAGCGGAAGGCGACGAGCGCCGCCAGACCGGTGAACATCAAAGGGATCGCGGCGAGGAGGACCTCGAGGATCGAGTACGTCGAGGTGAGCGGGCGCAACAGGTAGTAGTTGAAGGCAGCGCTCGGGTTGGCTCCGGCCAAGCGGATCGGGCCGGCCGTGAGAGCCAGCGTGAGCCCGAGGGCGAGGACGGCCAGCAGCGGTGTCAGCCACCGCGGGACGTGGGTCCGCGGAGTGAGCCTCATGGGGTCGACCCCTCCCCGGGAACGGGCTCGGAGGCTCCCCGAGAGGGGTGCGCCGGCGCCTGGCGGTCGGGGGATGGAAGGTCGCTCGCGCGCGTGCCGGCCATCATCAGGCCGAGGTCAGCGCGTGAGGTCTGCTCCGCATCGACGACGCCCATGATCTCCCCCTCGAAGATGACGGCGATTCGATCGGCCAGCGCATGGACCTCGTCCAGGTCCTCGCTCATGAGCAGGATGGCTGCACCGTCGGCGCGGCGCTCGAGGAGTTGCTGATGGACGTATTCGCCCGCGCCCACGTCGAGGCCGCGGGTGGGCTGGGCGACGACGATGGCCTTCGGCTCGCGCGCCAGGACTCGAGCAAGCAGGACCTTCTGCATGTTTCCGCCGGAGAGGCCGCCGATCCGGTCCTGAGGTGCCGCCTTGATCGCGAAGCGCTCGATGAGGACCTCCGCGTGGCGACGGATCCCGGCATGGTCGAGGAAGGGGCCGCGCCGGAAGCGGTCGAGTTCCTCGATGACCAGGTTCTCGGCCACCGACAGATCGGGGATGACGCTGCCGTGACGGTCTTCGGGGATGCGCCCCAAGCCGGCCTCGAGGAGCCCGCGGGGTGTGGCATGGGTGATGTCCGCGCCGTCCAGGGTGACCGACCCCGTCGTCGGTCGACGAACTCCGCTCAGCACATCGGCCAGTTCACGTTGGCCGTTGCCGCTCACCCCGGCGAGGGCGAGGATCTCGCCGGATCGGACCGTGAGGGCGATGTCGTGGAGCAGCGGCTTGGCCCCGGACTCTCCGGCGAGGCTCAGGCTCTCCACCTTGAGCAGGGGAGGTGCGTCGTCGGCCGTGACCGTCGTGGTGACTCGGCGTTCCTCGCGGAGGACGGCGGCGACCGAGCGGCCGACCATGAGCTCGGCGAGTTCGGCAGGAGAGGCCCCTGCCGTCGGCATCGTGCTCACGATGCGCCCGTGGCGCAGCACGCTCACCCGCTGGCTGATGGCCGCAACCTCGTGCAGCTTGTGACTGATGAAGACCACGCCGAGCCCCTCGGCGGTGAGGCGACGGACCGCGTCGAGGAGTGCCTGCGACTCCTGGGGGACGAGGACGGCCGTCGGCTCGTCAAGGATGAGCACCTTGGCGCCCTGATAGAGGGCCTTGATGATCTCGACCCGCTGCTGCTCCCCGACCGAGAGTTCCTCGACGACCGCATCGGGGTTGATGCTCACGCCGAGGTGGTCGACGACCTCGAGCACCCGCTCGCGGGCTGCCCGGCGATCCAACGGACCGAGTCCACTCGAGGTGAGCAGCACGTTGTCGATGACCGTCATCGGGCCGACCAGAGCGAAGTGCTGCGTGACCATGCCGATGCCGTGCCGCAAGGCATCCTTGGGGGAGCCGATGCTCACGGCTCGGCCGAGGACCTCGATCGTGCCCCGGTCGGCAGTGGAGAGCCCGTAGAGGATCCGCATCAGCGTCGTCTTGCCGGCTCCGTTCTCGCCGAGGATGGCGTGGACCTCCCCGGGGAGGACATCCAGGGTGACGTCCTCGTTGGCGACGACGTCACCGAAACGTTTGTGGATCCCCCGCAGCGCGACGAGCGGTGTGGGGTCGGACATGGTCAGCCCTTGGAGACCGATCCGGCGGGAGTGGCCTCATCGACGGGCGTCGTGAAGGCGCCGCTCATGATCGCATCGTGCTTGGCCTTGACCTTGGACACCAGATCGGCCGGGATGCCCCCGGTGACGCCGGTGTTGATCTCGGTGAGCGAGGAGCCGCCCTCCTTCATGAACGAGTGGTTCTTGAGGTTGCTCGCCGCGAACTTCTTGGCCCGGACGTCGTCCACGACCGCTTGGACGGTCGGCTCCATGTTCCAGAGGATCGAGGCCATGACCGACTCGGGCGCGGTCGCCTTGGCGTCACCCATCGACCCAAGGGACAGCAGACCCTTCTCCTTGGCGGCCTCCACGACCCCGGCTCGTTCGGCAAAGAGGACATCGGCACCGGCCGCGACCTGAGCGTTGGCCGCCTCCTTTGCCTTGGCCGGGTCGAACCAGCTGTTGATGAAGGTCACCTTGACCGTCACCTTGGGGTTGACCTCCTGAGCGCCCAGGATGAAGGCGTTGACGATCCGGTTGACCTCGGGGACCGGCATGCCGCCGACGACGCCCACCGTGTTGGTCTTGGTCGTGCCTCCGGCGAGCATGCCGGCCAGGTAGGCCGGGTCATGGATCCAGTTGTCGAAGACCGAGAAGTTGGGTGCGACCTCCGCCTCGCCGGACCCGAAGGCGAAGGCGATGTCGGGGAAGTCCTTGGCGACGGCACGCACGGGCGCCTCGTTGCCGAAGGCGTCGCCGAAGATGATGTCCGGTTTGTCGGTGTTGGCGACCTCTCGGAGGGTGCGCTCCATGCCGCCGTCATAGCCGATGTTGTCGGCGTGGGTGTAGGTGATCTTCCCCGCGTCAGCCATCTTCTGCAGGGCCTGGTGGATGACGCCGTCCCAGGGCTCTTCGATGGGAGTCGCGTAGGCGCCGAAGACCTTGAGCTTGGCGCCTTCAGATGCGCTTCCGGCGGCCGAGCCGGTCGACGTGGAGGTCTCCCCGGTGTTGCCGCCACAGCCGGCCAGGGTGGCTGCAGCGGTCAGGGATCCGATGAGGACGAAACGGCGGGAGATGGGTGACGGCATGGGGTCCTCCGGGCGGGTGTGGGCCGACGTGGGCGTGGGCTCGTGCTCACATCCAACCGGTGACCGAACCTTGCTCACAACGGGCGTTGTGGATGACCTTCGCTCTCGAGCATGGACATGATGTCCACCCCACTTCACACTGTGGTCATGCTGACACTCGACGATGTGCTGGAGCTCCCGACGGTTCGTCGGGCCCGTCCACGTGTCGTCGCCGAAGCGCTCCCGTCCTCGACGCCGCGGACGGTGCGTTGGGTGCACACCTCGGAGATCTTCGAGATCGGCCCTCTCCTGCGAGGAGGGGAACTGCTGCTGACGACCGGGCTGGGCCTGGTGGGGGCCTCGCCCGAGCAGTTGCGCCACTATGTCGACTCGCTCATCGACGGCGGCGCCGTGGGCCTGTGTCTCGAGCTGGGCCGGCCCTTCGAGTCGGCGCCCGCGGCGCTGGTCGAGAGGGCGCGTGAGCGTGGGCTGACCGTCATCGAGTTCGGTGCCGTGGTGCCCTTCGTCGCGATCACCGAAGCGGTGCATGAGCTGCTGTTGTCGGAGGAGCTGCGCTCGGCCCGGCTGGTCGATGGGCTGGCCGACCGGCTGCTGCGCTTGTTGCAGGACGGCGCATCGCTGGAGGAGCTGGTGGTGGGGATCGAGGAGTCCCTGTCCTGTCCCGTGCGGGTCCGAGAGACCTCCGGTTCCCTCGTGGCGGCGGGGCCCCTCGGCCGGGTGCTTGGCTCCCGGGATGGCGTGACGTGGTCCGTCGTCGACGTGCTCGTCGGCGCCCAGGTCTGGGGAGGACTCGAGGTGGCCGACGCCTCCACCACGGTCCTTCCAGCCCTGACGCGGGCTGCGCAGATCCTGGCCGTCAGCCGATGGCGCCCCGACGCGGCCAGCACGGTGCGGGCCAGTGCTCGACGAGCACTGGCCCATGAGTTGACCGACCCCAACGCCGCAGCCAGTCCGGACAACTCCGGGCTGCTCAGGGCGGCAGCCGATCTGGGCCTCCGCTTCGACGGGGCCGATCCAGTGCGCCTCCTCGGTCTCTCCGTGGTCGGCGTTCGCGTCGGACAGATCGGACCTCGGATCGAGGCAGCCGTTCGGCGGATCTTCGACGCCACCATCGCTCTCGACGTCGACGGGCAGGTGGTGCTGCTGTTGTCCGGGCGGGCCGTCGGCCGTCCACCGGTGGCCATCCAGCGCGCTCTGGCCGCGGCCGTCGAGGTCATCTCCTCCAGCGGCGGCCAGGTGCGGGCGGCCGTCGTGGGTGAGCCGCTGCGCGGAGTGGACTCTGCCGTGGGAGCCATGGCCGACATTCGCGACGGCTTGCGGATGGCCCCTGCCTGGACCGTGGGCCTCCGCAGTCCGACGAGCAGCACCGACGGGGTCGCCCCGCCGGCCCTGCGGGTGCGTGAACTGGCCCTGGGTCGGCTGCTACTCGCCAGGTCTGCGACAGCGGACGTTGACGATTTCGTCGAACGAACCCTCGGCCCGGTGCTCCAGCACGATGCCCGTCGTCGCGGCGCCTTGCTGCCGACCTTGGAGGCCTACCTCGACGCGGCCGGCAACAAGCGGTCAGCGGCGGCCGCCCTCGGCATCCAGCGGCAGACCCTCTACGCCCGTCTCGCGCGTCTGGACGAACTCCTCGGTGCCGACCTCTCCGAACCCCGGACGCGCACGTCTCTCCACGTCGCCGTCCTCGCTTGGCGCCTGCGCACCGGCGCGGCCGGTTTCCGCGCCCTGCCTGATGCTCGCGTCGCCTCCCGTGAGGGGTGACGGTCACCGTCAGGCGATGGCTGCCTCCGGCCCCCTCAGCAGGGCCGGACCGCGCGGGCGATCACCGTCGACGGCCGCTCAGAGGTGGTCGCAGGCGGCGTATGCCGTGCCGTCGGGTGAGAGGGACGCGTAGCCGGGCCCGCGGTCGAAGAAGGGCTCGTCGCCGGTTCGTTGGCCGCGGAGCTCGTCGCGCAGTGCGTCAGAGGCCGCCTCGTCGATGACCGGCTCGTCCTTGGTGCCGGAGGCGACGACGCCGTAGTCACGGCGGGCTCCCTCGAAGGAGACCTTGCCCCACCGCAGGTCGCGCTCGACCTCGTCATACGGACGCTCGAGCGGGTCACCCCAGCCGCCGCCGCCAGTCGTCCGGATGCGCACTACTTGGCCGGTCCGGATCGGTTCGGCATCGGCGAGCGCATCGATCTCGCGCTCCTCGGGACCGCCCGGGTCGATGGTCACCTGGAAGGGTGCCCCGGCCTTGCCGCCCTTGAGTCCCCAACACGCGAGGATCGAGCGATCGGCGATCGACATGAAGTGGGCGTCCTTCAGCATCCGGATGTGCTTCTCATAGCCCAGGCCACCCCGATAGCGGCCCGCACCACCGGAATCCACGGCGAGCCCGAGCCGCTCGACGCGGAAGGGGAAGCGTCCCTCGGTGAACTCGGTCGGCAGGTTGCGACTGTCCGGCACGACGTGGATGGTGTCCTCACCGTCGGCGTAGTAGCGCCCGCCCGACCCTCCTCCGAGCACCTCGCGCATGAGGTAGTCGTTGCCATCCCGGTCGTGCCCGTAGACGCCGGTGTAGCGGATCGTCTCCTGGTCGGCCGGCATCCGACCATCGACGGCCTTGGCCACCACGCCAGCGAGGACACCCAGCAACCTCAGGATGACGAAGGTTCGAGCGTTGGTCGGCCCAGGGTGCAGCGGCGTGAGGAGGGTGCCCTTCTCGGGGAAGCGCATCTCGATGAGCGGCACGATGCCCTCGTTGACATCGAGCTCAGCCATCCGCTCGGGGGTGTCGGCGAGGTTGCGCAGGATCGGCGCGAGCCACTTCTTGAGGAAGTTGCCACCGACGTAGTCACCGCAGTGGTTGATCGGGCCCTTGGCCTGCGGCGCCGTGCCGGTGAAGTCGATGATGAGGCGTGGCCCGGCGGGGCGGCCCTGCTCGGGGTCGGCCGGGGCGTCACTCACCTTGGTCAGCGTGATCCGCTGGGTGTGCAGCATCGGCTCGTCGACACCGTCGTGCTCCGCATAGTCCTCCCAGACGTAGGTCCCGTCGGGGATCTTGGCGAGGATCTCGCGCCGATAGGTCTCGGTCGTCGCGTCGAGGATCGCGTCGAAGGCGGCCTCGATCTGATCGCGCCCGTAGCGCTCGAAGAGCTCGGAGAGGCGCCGTGCGCCCATGAGGCAGGCGGAGCACTCGGCGTCGAGGTCTGCGGCCAGAGAGTCGGGCATCCGGCTGTTGCGGGTCATGATCCGCAGCGCCGCCTTGTTGGGAACTCCCTTGTCCCACAACTTGATCGGCGGGACGGCAAGCCCCTCCTCGAAGACGCTCGTCGCGCCACTGGGCATCGAGCCGGGGCAGCCGCCGCCGATGTCGTCGTGGTGGCCGAAGGCCTGGACGAAGGCGACGACGTCACCCTTGTGGAAGACCGGCACCGTGACGCAGAGGTCGGGGAGGTGGCCGATGCCGCCCTCGGACTCGTAGACGTCGTTGTGGAAGAAGACGTCGCCCTCGTTCATCTCGGCCAGGGGGAAGTCACGCGCGACCGGGTGGACGAGCGCGCTGTAGGAGCGGCCGGTGAGCTTGCGCAGTTCGCGGTCGTGGATCCCCGCGCGGAAGTCGTGCGCGTCGCGGATCATCGGGCTGCGGCTGGTCCGCCCGATCGCCGTCTCGACCTCCATCTCGACGCTCGCGAGGGTGCCTTGGACGATCTCGACGAGGATCGGGTCGACCGTGGAGCCCTCGGGCGTGAGCCGTCCACCGTGTTGGTATGCCGTGGGCAGACCCGCGGGGTTGACCGGACGTGCGGTGATGTATGCCGGGTCGCCGGGTTGCGGATTCGCCTGCGGCTCAGCGTTGCTCGCGTGACCGGCTGCAGTCGTGGTGGTCATCGCGTCTCCTCCCTCGTGATGACGAGATTGCCGAAGGCGTCGACGCGGACGACGAAGCCAGGATGGACGGGGATCGTGGAGCCGAACTCCTCGACGATGGCCGGGCCCCTGAAGGTGTCGTCCGCACCCAATCGGCTCCGGTCGATGACGACGGTGTCGACGTAGCCGTGCTCGGCGTCGAAACACACCTGCCGGCGTCCGGTGCTGGCGCGCTCCTCGAGGAACTCCGTGGGCCCGGCAGCGGCAGCGATCCGCTGGATCTCGGGTCGAGTGATCGGCCCGATGCCGGTCACGCGCAGGTTGACCCATTCGACCTGTTGGGTGGGGTCGCTGCGGAAGTCATAGCCGTAGAGCTGGCGGTGTTCGGTGTGGAAGGTGTCGGCGACGCTCACGGCATACGCCTCATCGACATCCCCCTCGGGAGCGGGGACGCGGACCTCGAAGGCCTGCCCCACATAGCGGACGTCGATGGTCCGCTGGAAGCGGTGGTCGGCGGCCGCGAAGCCCTCCTTGTCGAGGGCGGCGGCGGCCTTGGTCGTGAGTTCGTCGAGGATGCCCTGGATCTCGGGGTAGTCGAGGCCCGACTGCTTGCGGACATGGGTCTGGACGTAGTCGTTCTTGACGTCAACGGTGAGCAGGCCGAAGGCGCTCACGTTGCCGGGGTTCGGCGGCACGACGACACCGGCGAGGTCGAGGATGTCGACGAGGCTGCAGGCGAGCAGGGAGCCGGAGCCGCCGAAGGTCGTGAGCATGAAGTCGCGCACGTCGAGGCCGCGCTTGACGCTGACCTGACGGAGAGCGTTGGCCTGGTTCCAGGCCGAGATCTCGAGGATGCCGGTCGCGCACCGCTCGAAGTCGAGGCCGAGTCGACCGGCCAGCTCCTCGATCCCGGCGCGGGCCGCCTCGACATCGAGGGGGATCTCGCCGCCGAGCAGGTGCGGAGGGATGCGGCCGAGGGTGACGTGGGCGTCGGTGATCGTCGGCTGGGTGCCGCCCTTGGCGTAGCAGAGGGGACCGGGGTCGGCGCCGGCGCTGTGCGGGCCGACCTTGAGGGCCCCCTCGGGGGAGATCCACGCGATGGAGCCGCCGCCGGCGCCGACCGTGACCACGTCGATCATCGGGATCTTGCTCGGGTAGGCGCCGACGGTGCCTTCGGTCGTGAGGGTCGGCTCGCCGTCGAGGACGACCGAGACGTCGGTGCTCGTGCCGCCGCCGTCGCAGGTGAGGATCTTGGGGAAGCCGGCCACCTTGGCGATGAGGGCGGCGCCCAGGGCTCCGGCGGCCGGCCCTGACAGGACGGTCGTGATCGGTTGGTGGACGACCTCGTCGGCGGAGAGCACCCCGCCGTTGGACTTCATCACGTAGAAGGGGATGGGCCTTCCTCCGGTGAAGCCGTCCAGACGCTCGTGGATGTTGGTGACATAGCGGCTCACGTTGGGCTTGACGGCCGCGTCGACCAGAGTGGTCATCGAGCGCTCGTATTCGCGATATTCACGCAGCACCTCCGAGGAGATGGACACGACGGCGTCGGGGTGCTCGCGGCGCAGGATCTCGCGCATGGCGAGTTCGTGGGCGTCGTTGGCGTAGGAGTGGAGGAAGCAGACGGCCAGAGTCGTGATGCCGCGCTCTTTGAACCAGCGTGCGGCCGCAATGGCGCCCTCGGTGTCGAAGGGGCGGACCTCGTGGCCCTCGAAGTCCATCCGGCCCTCGACCGTGCGCACGCGGTCCGCCGGCACGATCCGGTCGGGCTTGACCCAGAAGTAGGAGTTCCCATAGCCGTCGGGCACGGACTGTCGGGCGATCTCGAGCATGAACTCGTAGCCCTCAGTCGTGATGAAGCCCAGCGCTTCGACCTTGCCCTCGAGCAGCTTGTTCGTCGCCACCGTCGTGCCGTGCGAAACCGCGGTGATGTCCGCGCCGGTCGCGCCCATGAGCCCGAGGATCTTGTCGATGCCGTTGATGAAGCCGTCCGCCGGATTGCTCGGCGTGCTCGGCGTCTTCGTGGTGACCAGTTGACCCGAGTCCTCGTCGAAGGCGACGACATCGGTGAAGGTCCCCCCGGTGTCGATCCCGATCCGCACCCGCCGCTGCGCCCTGTCAGTCATGAGGACGATTCAACCGGTATGCCGTGCGGCCCGCCTTGGCAGTCGTTGCCAAGGGAGGGGGCGTATGCCGTCAACCCTCGCCCGCGGCATACCCACACAGTTCTCGTGCGTCTGCGGATCTTGCGCCTGCAGGCACCAGATCCGCAGACGCCGAAGAAGGATCAGCCGGCGAGGCCGAGGAAGACGAGCAGGCGCCGCTCGACCTCGATGACCGTGGTCGGTTCGAGGTGGCCGATGACCTCGCGGGCGTTGCTGCGGCGGATGGTGGTGACCTTGTCGATCATGAGGAAGGAATCACGATAGAGGCCGTTGGCCTCGGTGGCCGTCACTCCGACACGAAGCAAGGGAGCCGACGTGGGTGTCGAGGTGAACGGGCACACGGTGACGGAGTCGGTGGCCGTGAACCGGTCATCCTGCAGCACGAGGGCGGGTCGAGGCTTGCTCGCGTAGACGCCGCCCGCCACGGAGACGATGTCCCCGCGCCTCACTCGGGCCAGTCCTCGGACACGGCTTCGACAAAGTCCATGTCGTCCGACGTGGCGTCTGCTGTGGCAACGAGTATCGACTGCCGGTGGGCCTCCGCGTCGAACCCGGGGGAGCGTACGTCGGGCACCCACAATTGCACGGGTCGAAGACCCTGCGCTCGCATCCGCGCGCGATAGGCGCCCACACGTTCACTGACGGACATGGCCCCATGTTACATGTAACGCCTTCTGGGCGCCATCGGATCGGAGTCGCTCACTCCTCGGTGTGGGAGGTGAAGGAGTGGTGCTTGTGGGGAAAGGACGTCTGGGCAGCGCGCTCGAGATCCTCGCGGTGGTTGCGGATGAGGTCGAGGTTGCGATCGCGCAGGTGGTCGAAGGCCTGGCCGATGTTGGAGCCGGGGGTCAGTGACTCGAGCGCCTGGGCAGGGTCGAGACGCGCAGACACCCAGCCCTCGTGCGTGGCGGCCTTGGCGATGATGTGGCCGACCGGGGTGACGATGTGGGAGTTGCCGAAGTAGAGGACTCCGGCCGGGTCGATGCCGACGGAGTTTGCGCCGATGACGTAGACGTGGTTGTCATAGGCGCGGGCGCGGGAGGTGAGCTCCCAGATGTCGGCCGATCGCAGCAGCGCCGACGGACGAGCAATGACCTCGGCACCTTGGACCGCCTGGATGCGGGACAACTCGGGATAGTCACCGTCGAAGCAGATGATCATCCCGATCCGGCCCAGGTCGGTGTCGCAGACCGTGACCGTGTCACCGGGCGTCACCCAACCGCCGCCGCTCACGATCTCTGAGCAGAAGGGATGGGTCTTGCGATAGACCCCGAGCACCTCGCCGGTTGGATCGATGAGCACCGACGAGTTGTAGACGACCTCGGGGGAGGGACCGCGCTCGTAGGTGCCCACGACCACGTGGATGCCGAGGTCCCGGGCCACCTCGGCCAGCGGGGCCACGATCGTCCCCTCGGCTGATCCGGAGGCCGGTAGTTCGGTCATGAGTTCCCAGAGGTCCGCGGTCGCGATCCCGGGGGTGAAGCCGGTCGTTGCCGACTCCGGCAGCACGATGAGCTCGGCTCCGGTCGACTCAGAGCAGCGGCGCACGAAGTCGACGCACTTGTCGAGATTGGCCGTGACCGACTCCGCCGTGAGCGGGCCGGGCACGGGCGCGATCTGGACGGCAGCCGCCGTGAACGCCCTCATCGGCGGCGACCCAGTCGTGAGCCGACCAGGACGCCGATCGCCACCAGGGCCCCACCGAGCACAGTCCCCAGAGCAAAGCCTGCGGCGCCCTCCATCGAGAAGGAGGCGTTCGCGTTGGCGGTGCGCCCGGCATACGTCTGTCCGACGACGGCACCACCGGTGATCGGCGAGCCGGCTGGCATGGCCACGCCGCCACCGATCGGCGCGTCGATCGCCACGGCATCGGGAGCGGGTCGCTCACCCGCGATGTCGGCGTCCAGGGCGTTGAAGAACTGACCGGCCATCTTCTTCGTCACCCCGGCCAGCATGCGTTGGCCGACACCGCCGATCGCTCCGCCGACCGACGCATCGGCGTCATAGGTCAGATCGGTGCCACCCGAGGCCGAGGGCGCGAGCTTCACGGCAACGGCCGCCTCGATCGTCCCGGGCGCCCCGGCGCCGCGCGCCTTCATCGTCAGGGAGTGCGGCTCGTCGAGGTCCAACAGGGCGACACTGCCGTCATAGGTGCCCTTGATCGCGGCCACTCCTGCCGTCACGCGCATGATGTGGCTGTGCGGCCCTGTGGGAGTAAGGGATTCGCAGCCGGGGATGCAGCGCGCGAGCACCTTGGGGTCGAGCAGCGCATCCCACACCTTGTCGACGGGGGCGGCAAGGGTGTTGGAACCGGAGATCTTCATGACGCACCTTTCGTGCTGCTGGATGTGCTGGCGCTGTGCTGGCGGCGGAGGTCCCACAACTCGCTCGGACTGATCGGCATCGACCGGATGGGGAAGCCTTCGGCATCTTCGATGGCCGAGGCGATGACCGCGGACACCGGGATGGTGCCGGCTTCGCCAGCACCCTTGATCCCCAAGGGATTCAGCGGCGAGGGCGTCTCCAGGTGATCGGTCTCGACGTGCGGCACCTCAGAGGCGTAGGGCATGAGGAAGTCCATGAAGGACGCATTGAGCAACTGCCCGGACTCGTCATAGGCCATCCGCTCGTAGAGCGCGCCACCGACTCCCTGCGCCACGCCGCCGTGGACCTGACCCTCGACGATCATCGGGTTGATCATGACGCCGCAGTCGTGGACGACGCAGTAGCGGAGGATCTTGATCTCCGCGGTCACGGGGTCGGTCTCGACGATGGCGGCGTGCATGCCGTTGGCGAAGGTCGCCTGCGTGGGGGAGTAGACCCCCTTGCCCTCGAGGCCTGGCTCGTCACCATCGGCCACCGGCGGTTTGTCCGGGTCGAAGGTGCCCGCGAATTGCGTTGCGGCCTTGGCAGATTCGTCGAAGGCATAGCGCAGAGGGTTGGAGAGCACGGCCACCGTGGACAGTGCGATCTGGCTGGCCGGTGCGCCCTTGACGGAGATGATCCCGTCCTCGATCTGCAGGTCGTCCGGATTGGCCTCGAGCACGTCGGCGGCGATGCGGATTGCCTTCTCGCGCACCTCTCGTGCCGCCGCCGCAATGGCGTTGCCGCTCATGACCGCAGCGCGCGACGCGAACGTCCCCACGGCATACCCCATCCGGCGGGTGTCCCCGGTGGTGACGTGGACGTCCTCGATTCGCACCCCCAACTCATCGGCGACGATCTGCGCGAAGGACGTCTGGTGGCCCTGCCCCTGCGTGGTGAGTCCGGTCGCGACGTTGACCCGACCGGAGGTCTCGACGTGGACATGTCCGGCTTCATACGGGCCGACACCGGTGCCCTCCACATAGCAACCGATCCCCAAGCCAACTCGCCGTCCAGCGGCCTCGGCATCCTTCCGGTATGCCGTGAAGTCGTCCCAGCCGATGAGCGCCTTGAGCTTGGCGAGGCTGGCCGGGAAGTCGCCCGAGTCGTACTTCAGGGGCCGCCCGTCCTGGAACATCAGGCCGTGGTCGTAGGGCATCTCCTCGGGGAGGATGAAGTTGCGCGAGCGGATCTCGGCCCGGTCGACGCCGAGGTATTCGGCGATGGCGTCCATGGTCCGCTCCATGGCGAAGACGCCCTGAGGGCGGCCGGCGCCGCGATATGGAGTGACGATGACGGTGTTGGTGAACAGGCTCCAGAACTCGCAGCGATAGGTGCCCGGCTTGTAGGGGCCGAGCAACTGGGTCGCCGTGATGATCGGGACGATGATGCCGTAGGGCGTGTAGGCGCCGTTGTCGTGCCAGACCTTGACGTCGAGGGCGAGCAGGCGCCCCTCGTCGTCGAATCCGACCTCGACCTCCTGGAGCTGACCGCGCTCGTGCGCCGCGGAGATGAAGTGCTCGCGCCGGTCCTCGGTCCACTTCACGTCGCGGCCCAGCAGGCG
>Ga0209476_10000970_pt1 | contig 19820 bp, 16 predicted proteins | sample KloWWTrecipitate_FD_187179 | JGI IMG/M metagenome (GOLD analysis project Ga0209476, IMG submission 187179) | Active sludge microbial communities from Klosterneuburg, Austria, studying microevolution and ecology of nitrifiers - Klosterneuburg... | ecosystem: Engineered > WWTP > Aerobic digester... | reverse complement strand
AACGCCGAGGGGATCAAGCAGGCGCTCCCCTACGAGGCTGCCGTGCACGATGCCCTCGCCAGTCGCGAGTTGAACTGGTGCAACCACGTCCCGCACCTGTTCACGCGGATGATGACCCGGGTCCGCGTCGATGATGCCGCCTTCGCCGCTATGCTCGACGCCTCCGAGGCCGTCGCCCGTGAGCGGCATCACCATGGTGTCACCCCGCGCGATGTCGAGACGGCCCTCATGCGTTCGGCTGCCGCAGGGGCGGGCGCCGGCGACCGGTAGGGACTCCTCCCTCCGGTAACCGCTGGAGCCCGGCCCCGTGCCGAGGCCATCCGCCTCCCGATCCCTTTGCCCGGCGGCCTTGCCTGGAGACTTCACCGCTCCCGGCGATCCCGCCATTTCACTGGAGACTTCACCAATGACCGCGAATCGCGACCGCCAGCCCATCACCCGCCGGGCCTTTATGGGCGCAGCCGCAACCCTTGCCGCAGGCACAGCGGGGCTCATCGCCGCCGGCTGTGGCCCTGGCGATGACGACGATGCGACGCCCGCCGGCTCGCTCTCACCATCCCCGGAAGGGGCCGCGGCCACTGCGCAGCCCCGCCGCGGCGGCTCTCTCCGCACAAATCAGACCGGCGATATCGTCCTGAATTCGGGCTACCCGTTCGTCGTCGCCCCCCAAAACCGGATGCTCCCCTGGATGCTCTCCGAGGCGCTCGTGCGCTACCGCTCCGATATCGCGAAGCCGGAACTGGTGCTCGCCGACCGCTTCGAGTACAACGCCGACCGCACTGGACTCACCATCGCCATCAAGCCCGGAGTCACCTTCCATAACGGCGCCCCGGTTACTCCCGAGGACGTCTTCTTCGGCATCGACTTCAACCTTGACCCGAAGCAGTTCGGTGTCACCACCGCCGGCACGATGTCGGCGCTCGCGAAAGCCATCGTTGACCGGAAGAAGCTCGACGACCGGACGATGCAGTTCACTTTCGACCGCCCACGGTACGACATGACGGGCTTTTTCGTCGGGCTCAACATCACGCAGCAGTCCAGCTTCGCGAAACTCCTGACTGGCGAGACCGTCCAGGGCACCGGCCCGTACATGTTCAAGGATTGGACTCCGGGCGTGGGCTACACGCTCGCGGGAAACCCGAACTGGCACCTCTCCGCATCCGAAGGTGGTCCCTACCTCGATGAGGTCCGCGTCAAGGTGTTTGCCGATGACGATGCGGCAGCAAACGCCTTCGAGGCCGGCGAACTCGACATCGCCTTCCGTCTCCCGGGAGCCTCAGCCAAGCGTTTCCGCGAGCGGGTCAGCACGGCGCCCCGTATCGGCGGCCTCATCCTCGCCATGGTGGTGAAGAACCCCCTCCTCGCCGACAAGCGCGTCCGCCAGGCCCTCTTCCTCGCGGTCGACAAGAAGCGCATCGCCGACGAGATCGGCGAGGGCTTCTACGCTGCCACCTCGCAGCTCTGGCCCGAATACTCGCCCGCCTTCGATCCGGCCCTCGAGACACCGAGCTACAACCTGGAAAAGGCAAAGTCGCTGCTCAAGGAGGCTGGTTTCAGCCAGTCTGCGCCCCTGGCGATCGAGTACTCCCAGCGCAGCACCGCCAGCGTGACGGTCATCCAGAAGGACTTCGAAGCCATCGGCGTCAAGACCGAGCTCGTCCCGGTTGATGCCGCCGCTCTCGTGACCCGTATCCGCAATCGCCAGATTCAGGACATCGTCGCCAGTGGCACCAACTTCGGTGACCCCATCCCGGCATCTGCCCTGCGCGGAAATGGCAACATCAACATCCCCAACGTGAGCTACCAGGAGTCCCCTGAGCTCGCCGAGATCTTGCAGAAGGTCGGCACCGTCGACCCCCTCTCCGACGATGCAAAGGCACTCTACGCGCGCTTCAACAAGCTCTGGATGGACGACCCCTGGATCATCCCGATGGAGCCCTCGGGCGCTCTCGATGTGGTCGGAAAGAATGTCCAGGGTTTCGGGGAGTACTTCGTCCAGCCGTTGCAGGCGCCGAACTTTGGGAAGATCTGGCTCAAAGCCTGACCTTCCCCGACCGAACCGGCCGGTGGGTGGCGTTCCCTCTCTCTCCGCCACCCACCGGCCACTCCTTCTTGCGGAGCACCGGTATCCGTGGTGCTCCGTACGGGGAGGCCAGGCCCCCTGCCTGACCTTCCCCGACCGAACCGGCCGGTGGGTGGCGTTTCCCTCTCTCTCTCTCCGCCACCCACCGGCCCCCCTTCTTGCGGAGCACCGGTATCCGTGGTGCTCCGTACGGGGAGGCCAGGCCCCCTGCCTGACCTCCCCGACCGAACCGGCCGGTGGGTGGCGTTTCCCTCTCTCTCTCCGCCACCCACCGGCCCCAACCACCCGCCTGATGGGGGGTTGATCGCCGTGGCTGCATACATCGCCGCAAGGCTGGCACAGGCCGTCCCCGTCGCGTTCATCGCCAGCCTGGCCGTCTTCCTTGTCGTCCGCCTCGTCCCCGGCGACCCGGCCGAACTGGTCGCGGGTGAAGATGCGCCGCCCGAGCGGGTCACCGAGATCCGTCACGACCTTGGCCTCGACCGCCCCGTGCTCGAGCAGTACGCCGACTGGGCCGGCGGCCTCTTCCGCGGTGACCTGGGCATCTCGCTCCAGAATGGCCAGCCCGTGAGCCGCCTGCTCGGTGACGCGCTCCCTCCGACGGTGGAACTCGCCGTTGTCGCCTACCCGGTTGCGCTGGTCCTGGGCATCGCCATAGGCGGCCTTGCCGGGATGCGGCCTGGCTCGCCCTGGGATTGGTTCGCGACCGCCTACGCCGGGCTGTGCCTCGCGGTCCCCGGCTTTCTCCTCGCGATCCTTCTCCTCTGGTTCTTCGCCATCAGCCTGGGGTGGTTGCCGGCCTCTGGACGCGAGTCCATTCTTGCCGATCCACTCGGTGGGCTGCGCACGGTCGCCCTCCCCGCAGCGTCGCTTGCGTTTGGCATCTCGGCCGTCCTGGTCAGGTACACGAGGACGGCGGTCGTCCAGGCGCAATCGCTCGACTTCGTCCGCACGGCGCGGGCAAAAGGCCTGGGCGAACGCGCGGTCTTCATGCAGCATGCCCTTCGCAACGCGCTCCTCCCGATCATCACGGTTGGCGCGCTCCAGGTTGGGCACCTGCTGTCCGGCGCGGTGGTCGTCGAACAGGTCTTCACCCGTCCCGGCATGGGCCGGCTGATGGTCCACGGCATCCAACACCGCGACTACCCCGTGGTCCAGGGCGGCATCCTCGTCCTCGTCGCCATCTTCATCGGCGTCAACCTCGCGGCCGATATCGCCTACGGACTGGCCGACCCGCGCGTTCGGGGCGCGCGATGATTCGCCCCGTCCGCGGCGGTGACACAGCAGCCCCCCGGCGCCGGCGACCATTCGCGCGCGACCCGCGGGCATGGGTTGGCATCCTGGGCCTCCTTGTACTTGGCGCCTTCTGCACCGCCGGAGCTGCCCTTGCCGGGGACCCAACTGCCCAGGATGCCCCCGCCCGCCTCCTCGCCCCCTGCTGGGATCACCCCTTCGGCACGGACGAACTCCGCCGCGACCTCCTTGCCCGCACCGCCACTGGCCTGCGCGTCTCCCTCGCGGCGAGCATCCTCGCGGTCCCCGCCGGGGCATTCGGGGGTGCAGTACTCGGCCTGACGGTCGGCTACGCCCAGGGCTGGACGGACCGCATCGTCATGCGCCTGCTCGATGCATGGTTTGCCTTCCCGGGGGTGCTCGCCGCCTTCGCCATCGTCGCCGTGCTTGGCCCGGGCATGGTGAGCATCGGCGTCTCGCTGGCCCTGTTTTCCATGCCCGTGTTCGCCAGGGTGGCGCGTGCGCAGACCCTGTCCGAACGCGGCCGGGACTACGTCCTCGCCGCCCGGTCCGTTGGCGCCACCCCTTCCCGGATCCTCATCCGGCACATCCTCCCGAACAGCCTCGCCCCGCTCGTCACCCAGTTCGCGCTGACCTTCACCGCATCCATCCCCATTGCCGCCGCGCTCAGCTTCCTCGGCCTCGGCGAGAGGCCGCCCACCCCCTCGCTCGGCGGCCTTCTCAACGCCTCCCGGCCCCACATCCGCGATGCGTGGTGGTACGTCACCTTCCCGGGGTCGGTACTCGCGCTCCTTCTCCTCAGCCTGAACCTGCTCTCCGATGCAGTCGCCGACCACCTGGCGAGGCTTCGCTGAGGGTTCGTGCCCCGGCTGCTTTCAGAGCGTCTCGTTGCACAGCTCGATGTGCCGCGCCGTGTACCGCGCGAGCCGGGCCACCTGGTCCCGTGTGAGCACATCGCACGCCCACCCCCAGTGCACCGAGACCCAATCGTCCGCCTGCACACTATCGACGAACCCCTTGCCTTCGAACTGGCGCCGGACCGCCTCGACCACCGGTTCTCCGAGTGAGAGCTGCCCCCCCTGGTAGCGGAGGGGCCGGATGTCCACGAGGAGCTCGGCCCCGTTCACTTCCCGCACACGGCCCCAGCGGACCCGGCACTGCTCCATCGTCTCGAAGAGGTGGTCGACTGCCCCTCCCTTGATGGTGCCGGCCCTCGGGTACACCTCGAGCACATGGAAGCTGTGATGCGGCCTCGCCCCGGCCGGCACCTTGTTCGCCATCCATGTCCACGTCTTCGGGGTCAGCTTGGCCGCGAACCGCGACTTCAACGATTCGTACAGCAGTCCCATGTCCACGCGGTCGAGCAGTTCGTTGCCGAGCCAGTACGCCTCCACCACGCGATGGTCCAGGGGGTCGGCGATCCGGTTCGCCGCGGCAATCAACTGCAGGTACGGAAACGCGCCCTCGAACTGCCGCTCAAGCTGGATCAGTCCCCCATCCACGATTCCCGACGTCGTGTACTCGAAGAGCGCGCGGTTGTCGTCGCTCCCGCAGTAGCCGAGCTGGTTCGGCATGAAGGCATAGCGGGCGAACAGGAGCGCACCCTCGCCGGTGGCCGCCGTCATGCCTTGCCCTCACTCCAACAGGATGCCCGTGCGCTCTTGAAGGTCATCGCGACCAGGATCGCGCCGGCTGCGGCGACCAGCGCGTATCCCGCGACCTGCTCGCCGGTCGGCGCCGGCCTGCCCGAAAACTGGGTCGAGAGAAATGCCGTGATCGGCGCCCCGAGTGTGAGGATGCTCGTCACGACGGTCGCCGGGGCGTGGCGCAGTGCCCCGTACCAGGCTCCGACGTACACGAAGAGGATCGCTGCCGTTGCGATGACCCAGAGCCATTGCCCGGAACTGAGCCCGGTGAGCACATCCAGCTTGCCGGTGACCGCGACATATCCGACGAGCGCCAGGCCGCCGATACCCATGCGCGCTGCCGCGCCAACGAGCGCCCCCGTCCCCGGGAGCAGCCAGCGGGCGACCATCACTTCGCCAGCCCAGAGCAGCGTTGCCGCCAGGATCATGACCTCTCCCCTGCCGGCTTCGAACCCGGCAGGGTGCCCGATCAGCCACTGTGCCAGTGCCAGCATTGCCAGGGCGAACACGTGCCACGGGCTCAGCCGCTCACCCAGTAGCGGCACCGCCAGTAGCGCCACCCAGAGGAACAGCGTCTTCTGGATGAATGCCCCGTTGCCCGGTCCCGCTGAAGCCAGCCCTTCGAAAAACAACACGAACGGGATGCTCCCACCGAACACCCCCAGCGCGACAAGCGCCGCCACGCGCCGCCGTCCCATCCTGGCCGCGGGAGACACCCTTTGCCCCGGTGCGGCGGCGAGTAACACGAGGAATGCCACGCCCACGAGCGCGTTCTTCGCGGCCGCGAAAACTGTGGGGTCGCGTACTTCCTTGACCGCGTACGAGTTCACCCAGATCGAGAACCCGCTGATGATGGCCGCTCCGAGCGCGAGCAGAATCCCCCATGTCGTGGGCGAGACCTCCGGGCGCTCAAATGCGCGGCCCCGTACGGCTGTCTTCAGGCTCATGATGGTGACCCTCCTGCTGGATCCTGTATCTCGGCGAGGGCTTGAAGCATCGCTGCCGAAAGCTCCGAAAGTCCCTGCGCTTCCTCCCCGCTGATCCTCTCCACAACCGCCCCGCCTGCCACGAGCACGAAGTCGCCCGTGGCAATCCCATCTACATAACTTAGGCACGTCTGGTCCGGCGCCGAATCGAACGAAACGCGGGCAACGACGATGCCACCCTCCGCCCGGAGGTCGGAAACCCTGCCCGGCCGTGAGGTGCACATCAGCCCGACACCCCGCTGTGGTCCGGAAGTGCCTCGATCTCAATCTGCTCGCCACCGTGCTCGGGCAGGGCCGGAGCCCCACAGCCCGGACAACTTGCAGTGCTGCCGCTCGCGTTGAACTCCGTGGCACATCCCGAGCACCGGGCGACGCTCTCCCCCCGTACGACCTCTGTCCGTGGCGCGGTCCACCTCGGGTCCGATTCGAGGTGAGCCAACAGTGCATCGGCGAAAGCGGCAGGTTCCGTTTCTCCCCCGGTTACGTGGATACGCAGCGGCTGTCCCTCCAGGCCGTTGCGTATGACCGCTTCAATCACCGACAGGGCGATGCCCCGCTCATGCATGGATGTGCTCCTGACAGAACTCCGCCGCCAGTTCACGGACCGCGCGAGTCGCGGCTGGCAGGGCTTCGCGCACCGGCGCGCTCAGCTCAAGGTCGAAGGCGATGCGCTCGGGCTGGATGCCGACCAGTGCCGTCTGCCGGGGGAGGACGCCGAGCAGCCGCGCCACGCCGATGAGGTCAGCCGAACCCACCTGGTGTGGCGAGACGTGCCGGCTCAGTCGCGTCTCAATCTCCTCCCCCCGGAACGTCTGCACGCTCCCCGGTTCGTGGCCGATGGTGACCGCGTCAACCAGGATCAGCGCCGCCGCATCCTGCACCACGGGCAGGAGCTCGATGCCCAGCGTGCCGCCATCGACCAGCACGACGCCCGGCGGCAGCCGCTCCGCCAGCGCTTCGAGTTCGCGGATCACATGGACGCCGACCCCCTCGTCCCCAAGGAGGACGTTGCCGATGCCGAGGATCACCACCGGGGAGTCTCCATCACTCATGGTCAGACCACCTGGATCTCGACGGATGCCCGCCCGGATGGGTCGAAGACGTGCACCGCGCAGGCCATGCACGGGTCAAATGAGTGGACGGTCCGGAGGACCTCCAGCGGTTGCTCCGGGTCCGCGATCGGCGTGCCCAGCAGAGCCTCTTCCCATGCCCCGCGTTGACCGGCTCCATCGCGGGGGGACCCGTTCCACGTGCTCGGGACGACCATCTGGTAGTTCTGTACCTTCCCGTCGCGCACCACTACCCAGTGGCCGAGTGCTCCACGCGGCGCCTCTTCGTATCCCCAGCCCTTCGCCTCGGCCGGCCACGAAGACGGGTCCCACCGGGATGTGTCCGCGATCACGAGCTTCCCCGCATCCATGTTCGCGGTGAGCCGATCGAGCCAGCCCTGCAGCCGGTCCGCAAAGAGCTTCGTCTCCAGTGCCCTCGCCGCGATCCGGCCAAGCGTGCTGAACAACGCCTCCTTGCCAAGCCCGGACGACCGGAGGAACCCATCAACGGCGTCGACGACCGGCTGCTTCCCCGCCGCATAGGCCACCAGCACGCGGGCCAGCGGACCCACTTCGTACGCTTTGCCGTCGTACCGCGGGGCCTTCAGCCACGAATACTGCTCGTGCCCCTCCAGCGTCTCGAATGGCGGGTTCGGCCCCGTGTACTTCGGCTGGGTTTCGCCCTCGAAGGGGTGCAGTGCGTCGCCCTTCGTATAGGTGTACCAGGAGTGCGCAACCGTCTCCGCGATCCGCTGCTGGTCGACCGGCTCCACCTTCCCCAGGTTCCTGCCAACGATCCGGCCCGGGGGGAATAGGAGCGATGACGTGTCTCCCGGCGAATCAGAGAAGTCGCCATAGGTGAGGTAGTTGCCGATCCCGGTCCCGTACTTCGCCCAGTCGCTGTACTGCTTGGCAACGTACGTCACGTCCGGGATGAGGACCCTGTCAACGAACTCCCGGGCCGCGGTGATCGCGCTGGCAATCTGCCCCGCGCTCGTCCGGTTCAACCCCGTCGGTGAATCCGGCGCCATCCTCAGAGCCATCCCTCCGACTGCATAGGTCTGGGGATGGGGGTTCTTCCCGCCAAGGATGGCGTGGATCCGCACGATCCCGCGCTGCCACTCGAGTGCCTCCAGATAATGCGCGACCGCCATCAGGTTCGCCTCGGGCGAAAGCCGGTATGCCGGGTGACCCCAGTAGCCAAAGGCGAACGGGCCCAGTTGCCCCGACCCGACAAACGTCTTCAGCCGGTCGAGCACTCCCTGGAAGTACTCGGGGGAATTGTTCTTCCAGTCACTCAGCGACTTCTGCAGTGTCGAGGTCTTTGCCGGGTCGGCTGTTGTCGCCGAAACCACATCGACCCAGTCGAGCGCGTGCAGGTGATAGAAGTGGACCACGTGGTCGTGGACGAACTGCGACCCCGCGATGATGTTCCGGACCAGGTGGGCGTTCTCGGGGATTTCCACACCAAGCGCGGACTCGACGGCCCGGACCGAAGCAAGGGCGTGAACCGTGGTGCACACGCCACACGCGCGCTGCGCGAACACCCATGCCTCCCGCGGGTCGCGCCCGCGGATGATGTTCTCCAGCCCGCGGAACATCGTGCCCGTACTCCATGCGTCCTTCACCGTCCCACCGTCCACCTCGACTTCGATGCGCAGGTGGCCTTCAATGCGCGTGATCGGGTCAATGGCGATCCGTGTCATCGCGTGTCCCCTTCAGTATCCGGCGAATCGCTGACCGGAGGCGGTCCCGAATCGCGCCGCCGTCCGCGTGCGGCCACCAGGCCGGCGGCCCCGGCGGCGACAGCCACCCCCACCGCGCCAAGTGCGACATACAGGCCGGTATCGCCGCCGCCATCGCCTCCGTCGCCCCCATCCGGGCCGGGTGGTGGAGTCTCGCCGGGGGCCAGGGTTGGCCGCGGCGTCGATGGTACGGGCGTCCGGTAGTCAACCGGCGTGGGCGCCGGCAGGTCCAGGACGCCGCCCACCCGGTGGAATGGCCCCATCGTGTCCCAGAATCGGCTCGCGGTGCAGCCGACGCACCCGTGCCCTGCTGCTACGGGCCAGCTGGTGCCGCCGTTGAACTTCAGCGTGGGGCAGTTGGCGTTCGTGATCGGCCCCTTGCAGCCCATCTGGTAGAGGCACCAGCCCTTCCGGTGGCCCTCGTCGCCCCATTCCTGTACGAACTCCTTCGCCCGGTAATGCGGCAGCGCCTCGCAGCGCTGGTGGATGACATCGCCGTAGGCGAACAGCGGGCGGCCCAGGTTGTCCGTGTCGGGCCATCTCCCCGTCGCGAGGTACTGCGCGATCAGCGCGGTCAGGTTCTCCGGGTTGACCGGACACCCCGGCATGTTGATGACCTTCGGGCCTTTCCCGCCAAGCCACGAACTCACTCCGGCCGCTCCCGTCACTCCCCCGGCAGCCGCCGGCAACCCCCCATCCCAGGCGCACGAACCCACCGCGATAACGCCGAGTGCCTCCTCGCAGATCGCCCGTGCCCACTCCGCGAACGTCCGTCCGCCGATGGTGCAATACACGCCGCCGTCCGCGAGCGGGATCGCCCCTTCAACGATGACGACGTACCCGGCCGGGAAGCGTTCCCGGACCGCATCGATCGCCTCATCCGTGCGCGTGCCGCTCGATGCCATGATCAGGTGGTGGTACTCCACCGAAAGGATGTCGAGCAGCACTTCCGCCACGGTCGGCTTCTCCGCCCGCAGGAACGCCTCCGAGTTCCCCGCGCAATCCTGCGCCTCAAGCCAGATGACCGGGACCCGTGGGGCCGATTGCAGCCCGTTCGCGAGGACGTGGGCGAACTGTGGCGGCATCGCCAGCACCCCGGCCAGCGTCGCGCAATAGCGCAGGAATCGCCGCCGCGGAATTCCCCGCGCCTGCAGCTGCGCGGCGAGGTCGATAGGCGTCTCTGTTCGGACTGCCATGTGTCCCCCTCGTCCGGCGGTGGCGTTGGCCGCCGCCGGGCTCATGCTCGCGGCTGGCGCGTATCTTAGCCACGGCCGTCAGGGGAAGAAAGAGGAGGCAACCAGTCCCATGACTGGCTGCCTCCCTGGTTGAAAGCGCGGGTGGTGGATGTCCCGGATGTCCGGGCCCACTCGGGCTAGACGGCCACGTCGCCCCGTTCGCCGGTGCGCACCCGGATCGCCGTTTCGACGGGGATGACGAAGATCTTGCCGTCTCCGATATTCCCCGTCCGGGCCGCCCTGATGATTGCGTCGATGGCCTTTTCGACACCCTGGTCCGGTACCACGACTTCCAGCTTCACCTTGGGCAACAGGTCCACGGTGATTGCCTCGCCGCCGCGGCCCTGGTGGATGACGCCGCGCTGCGTGCCGCGCCCCGTTACCTGGATGAAGTTCATACCGTGGAACCCCAGGTCGTCGAGCGCTTGCTTTACGTCGTTGACCTTCTCTGGACGGATGATCGCTTCGATCTTCTTCATGGAACACGTTCTCCCTGGAACTCTTGAAGGCGTGGGGGGCCAGTGCCCGGAGGGAATCCCCCGGACACCGGTTTCCCGAATCGTGTAAGCCTAGCGGATCGCGTGCGCCGCCGGGGCCGGCATCAGGCCCGGGATGCCATCCGCGCTGACACTACTCGATACCGCCATGCCCGCCTCGTCGAGCGTATAGGCGCGCTCGCCGTGCTGTGTCGGGTCGAGACCCAGGTCTTCCTCGTCCTCGGAGACCCGAATCGGAGAGATGGCATTGATGGCCTTCAGCAGGATGAACGACATCACGAACGAGTACGCACCGATGGCGCCGATGCCGATGAGCGCATCCGTGAAGCGGCTCCATTCGCCCTGGAACACACCATCCGCGTACGACAGCCCGCTGACGGCCGAGTTGGCGAACAGGCCGGTGGCCAGTGCTCCCCACATCCCGCCGACACCGTGGACGCCCACGACGTCGAGCGAGTCATCGAAGCCGACGCGGGCCCGCAACCGCACCGCGCCGTAGCACAGCACCCCGGCGATGCCGCCGATTGCCAGCGCTTCCATCGGCATCACGTAGCCGGAGGCCGGCGTCACCGCCACCAGCCCCGCGACCACGCCGGAGACTGCGCCGACTACCGTCGGCTTGCCGCCGATCTGCCACGATGCGAGTGTCCAGGTCAGCCCGGCGGTCGCCGCGGCTATCGCCGTGTTCGCCAGGGCATACACCGCCTGGGGAGTGGCGCCACCGGCGCTCCCCGCGTTGAATCCGAACCAGCCGACCCACAGGATTGCGCCGCCAAGGACAACCATGGTGATGTCGTGGGGCTCCATCGGGGCCGAGCCGTAGCCCTTCCGCTTCCCGAAGACGAGCACTGCCGCGATGGCGGCAAAACCAGCATTGACGTGGATGGCAAGGCCACCCGCGAAGTCAAGCGAGTTGAGGCCGATGTCCGGGGTGTCGACATTGGTGGCGAATGCGCTCAACCACCCGTCATAGGCGAAGACCCAGTGCGCTACCGGCACATACACCAGCAGCGCCCAGAGCGCCGTGAACACGAGGAACGGGCCGAACCGCGCCCGCTCGGCGAATGCCCCCGTGATCAGGGCCGGCGTGATGATGGCGAACATCATCTGGAACGACATGAACAAGAGGTGCGGGATGCCCAGGCCGTAGACTGCGCCGTTCGGGCCGCCCGGCTCCCCGCTGACGTCCTTCAGACCGATCCAGTCGAGGTTGCCGATGAGCCCAAGGCCCTGGTCCGGGCCGAAGGCCAGTGAGTACCCGACGGTCACCCAGATGACCGCGACCACCCCTGTGGTGATGAACGACTGCATGATCGTTCCGAGGACGTTCTTGCTCCTTGTCAGTCCTCCGTAGAAGAACCCCAGCCCCGGTGTCATGAATAACACCAGTGCTGTCGCCGTCAGCATCCATGCGATGTTGCCGGAATCGAGTTCCATGTCTGCCCCCTGTCCTGTACAACGTGGTGTTCGATCGGCAGAGAGAAGCGCTGCGGGTTACTGCCCGCCTGGAAAGCCACAACCGGAGGACCCCCCGAATGCGGCCTGCCCGCTTTCCTCCACTCGAATACCAGCAACGTAAGCGCGGCAGATTACGGGCTGGTTTCGGCCGTGCGTCGAAATGATTACGAGTGTTTCGGGGCTCCCCGTCCGCGCTCCATAGCCGCCCCACGCCTTCGCCTATGCGGTTAACCCCACGTCCAGCACACTGGATCCATGCCCACCCGCCGCGCCGACGTGCGTAACATCGCCATCATTGCCCATGTCGACCACGGGAAGACCACCCTCGTCGATGCCCTCCTCAAGCAGTCTCACGTGTTCCGCGAAAACGAAACCGTCGGCACGCTCATCCTCGATTCCAACCCGCTCGAGCGCGAAAAGGGCATCACCATCATGGCCAAGAATGCCGCCATCGAGTACCGCGGCGTCCGCATCAACATCATCGACACGCCCGGCCACGCTGACTTCGGTGGCGAAGTCGAGCGCGTGTTGAACATGGCCGATGGCTGCCTCCTCCTTATTGATTCCGTCGAAGGCCCCATGCCCCAGACTCGCTTCGTCCTCCGCAAGGCGCTCGAGATTGGCCTCCATCCGATCGTCGTCGTCAACAAGATCGATCGCCCCAACGCCCGCATCGATGAGGTCATCCACGAGACGAGTGACCTCTTTCTCGACCTCGCCACCCAGGACTACCAGCTCGAGTTCCAGACGCTCTACGCCAACGCCCGCGATGGCTACGCTGGCCACGAACCGGGCATCACCGCCGGTTCGATGCAGCCTCTGCTCGATGCCATCCTCGAGCACGTGCCCGGCCCCGAAACGAACGAGGAAGCGCCGTTCCGGATGCTGGCCACCACTCTCATGTACGACAACTACCGCGGCCGCATCGCCGTCGGCCGAATCCGCGATGGTGTCATCAGCGCCGGCGAGTCTGTCACCCGTTTCAACCACGAAGGACAGTCCTCGATCCACCGGGTCGCCCAGATCTTCGGCTTCCAGGGCCTCGGCCGTGTCGAGATCCAGGAAGCCCGCGCGGGTGACATCGTCGCCATCACCGGCGTCAGCGACATCCTGATCGGCGAGACCATCGCCCATCCCTCCGTCACCGAGCCGCTCCCCGTCATCACCATTGAAGAGCCCGCGATGAAGATGACCTTCCGCGTCAACGACTCGCCCTTTGCCGGGCGCGAAGGCCAGTTCGTCACCAGCCGCCAGCTCCGCGAACGGCTCTTCCGCGAAGTCGAGACCAACGTGGCGCTCCGCGTCGAGGAGGGCGAAACGGCCGACCAGTTTGTGGTCAGCGGGCGCGGCGAGCTCCATCTCGCCATCCTCGTCGAGACGATGCGCCGCGAGGGCTACGAGTTCGCTGTCACGCGCCCCGAGGTCATCGTCCACCAGGGGGACCACGGCCGCGAAGAGCCGTTTGAGCGCCTGTACATCGAGGCGCCCGAGTCCACCACCGGCTTCCTGATCGAGACCCTCTCGGGCCGGAAGGCCCAGATGGTCGGGATGCACTCCATGCACAACGGCATCGTCCGACTCGATTTCGATGTCCCCACCCGCGGCCTCATCGGCTTCCGCGACACGTTCATCAGCGGGACCGGCGGCGAGGGCATCATGAACACCGAGTACCTCGGCTATCGCCCCTGGGCCGGTGAGATCACCCGCCACCGCAACGGCGCCCTCGTCGCATCGGAAATCGGCACCGCCCTCAGTTTCGGCATCGCCAACGCCCAGGAGCGCGGCATGCTCTTCATCTCCCCGGGCGAGGATGTCTATGGCGGCATGGTTGTCGGCCTCCACGCCAAGGACACCGACCTCGATGTGAACGTCTGCAAGGCGAAGCAGCTCACCAACATCCGCAGCTCCACGTCGGACATCGCCGTCAAGCTGACACCGCCGTCTCCGCCCAGCCTCGAACGCAGCCTCTCCCTGATCGGCAATGATGAGATGGTCGAGGTCACCCCAAAGTCCATCCGCATCCGTAAGTCGGAACTGAACCCGACGATCCGCGCCCGCGAGACCAAACGGGCGAAATACGCGGCGATGGAAGCAGCCAACCCGTAGGCCAGTGCACGCTCGCCCGCCGGTCGCGTAGAGTCCGCTCATGCGCGTTTCCGACCTCGATACACCGTGCCTCCTGCTGGACCTCGACAGGGTCCATGCCAATATCGCCACCATGATGGGCATGATCGCGGGCACCGGAGTGAGCCTCCGCCCGCACTTCAAGACGCCGAAATGCCCGCAGGTCGCGAGGCTCCAGCTCGAGGCCGGGGCCATCGGCATCACGGTGGCAAAGCTGGGTGAGGCCGAGGTGCTCGCGGACGCCGGCCTCGGGCCCATCCTCATGGCGAACCAGGTCGTCGGGCGGCTCAAGGTCGATCGGCTCATGGCCCTGCTTGGCCGCGGAGTCGATGTCACCGTCGCAGTCGAGTCCGAGTTCAACATCGCGGAGCTTGCCGAGGGGGCGCGGCGATCCGGCCAGCGCCCGGCGGCCGTTATCGAGGTGGACGCCGGGCTCCGCCGCTGCGGGTCCGCAACCCCCGAACAGACTGTGCGCCTCGCGCGCAGGCTGATTGCGAACGGCATCGATTACCGCGGCATCATGGGTTACGAAGGACACATGTACGGACAGCCCGAACCTGCTGCCCGCGAGCAGCTCATCCGCGAATCGCTCGCCATCGTCAATGCCCACGTTGAGGCCCTTGCCGAGGCCGGCCTGGCCCCCGCGATTGTCTCGACCAGCGGCACCGCGAGCGTCCCCATCGCCGCCCGCACCCCCGGCGTGACCGAGCTCCAGGCCGGCACCTACGTCTTCCACGATAGCCATAACGAGGAGTTCATCCCCGGGGTATTCCAGCAGGCGCTCACCCTCCTGACCACGGTCATCTCGGTGAAGGAGCGATATGCGGTCGCCGATACAGGCGCCAAGTCGCTCACCAACGAGTTCGGCCCACCACTCTCGGTGGACGGGCGCATCAAGGTGGCACGGTTGAGCGAAGAGCACGCGACCCTCACCGGCGAAGGTGTCGCAGGGCTCAGTCCCGGTGACCGCATCGAGGTCGTGCCCAGCCACGGCGATACAACGCTCAACATGCACGACGTCTACTACGTCCGCCGCGGTGATGAAGTCATCGATACCTGGCCCATCCTCGGCGCCCGCAAGTTCAGGTAAACGCTCCGGCCCCGTAGAATGTGAAAAAACGAACGCGAGGGGACGCGCATGCGCGAGTGTCCGTGGTGTGGCCGCCAGAATCTGAACGTGTACTCCTACTGCCAGGGCTGTGGGCGTGGCTTCACCGAAGCCGATATCAAGCCGAAGGCAAGGACCGGGAAGCGCTGGTACTGGCCGTTCAGCACCGGCAAAGCCGCCTGACATAACCCGCGACCCCGGGTTGCCGAACATCCCTGCGAACGGGGGATCTGTCATGGACTTCGGGGGCGTTGCCGTCCTGCAGGTGGATGGCCGCTGGGTGCGGCTGATCGGTGCACGCGCGCCGCTGGTCGCCCATCAGCCGTCCGAGGTCCTCCCGCTAATCTCGGCCGTCGAAGCCGCCACCGAGGCTGGCCTCCACGCCGCCGGTTTCGTCGCCTACGAGGCTGCCGCGGCGTTCGGGCTCGCAACTCACCCCCCCACGGAGGGGCTCCCCCTCGCCGCATTTGTCCTCGGCGAGCGACTCGAGCCGTTCGACCCGGCCGCCCTCGTCCAGGCTGCACGGGCCGCTCCTGCCCTTGATTGGCAACCCGCCATCGCGGAACCAGACTACGTTCGGGCGGTACACCAGGTGCGCAGTCACCTCGCCGCCGGCGATAGCTACCAGGTGAACCTCACGTTTCAGCTCACCTCACCGTTCACCGCCGACCCGTTCGCGCTGTTTGCGCGCCTTGCCCGGGCCCAGCGGGCCGCAGGGGCGGCCTACCTGGACTTCGGCCGGTTCGCGGTCTGTTCCGCCTCGCCCGAGCTCTTTTTCGAACGCGAAGGGGACGTTGTCTCCATGCGCCCGATGAAGGGCACCGCCCCTCGGGGCCGCACCCCGGCCGAGGATAGCACCCGGGCGGTATCGATCCGCCGTTCGCCCAAGGAGCGCGCCGAGAACCTGATGATCGTCGACATGGTCCGCAACGACCTCGGCCGCATCGCCGAGGTTGGCTCGGTCGAAGTACCCCGCCTCTTCCGCGTCGAACGCTTCCCCACCGTCCTCCAGATGACGTCCGATGTGGTTGCGCGGGTGCCCGGTTCGCTCGCAGCGATCTTCGCGGCCCTCTTTCCCTGCGCCTCGGTGACCGGCGCCCCGAAGGTGCGGACCGCCTCGATCATTCGTCAACTCGAGTCCGGGCCCCGCGGTGTCTATACCGGCGCCGTTGGCTATGCCGGACCCGGGCGGAAGGCTCGTTTCAATGTGGCCATCCGCACGGCCACCGTCGACCGCGAGCGGCAGGTCGCGTCGTACGGCGTGGGGAGCGGCATCGTCTGGGACTCGCGCCCCGGCCGCGAGCACGCCGAATGCCTCGCCAAGGCCCGCGTCCTTGAGACCGATGTCACCCCGTTTTCACTCCTCGAGACCCTCCGCTGGGAACCGGGCTCCGGTTTCCTGCGCCTCGACCGCCATCTCAGCCGGGTGGGTGCCTCCGCGCGCTACTTCGGCGTGCCGTTCTCCCGCGCGCGGGCGCGTACCGCCCTGGATGCCGCCATAGGTGGCGATTCGCCGTTACGCGTGAGGCTCCTCGTTGATGAAGACGGCGAATTGCGCCTGGAGACCGGTCCCGTGCCGCCGCCGCCATCCGTGCCGGTGCGTGCCGGGCTCACCACCACACCGATCGATGTCTCGGACCCGTTCGTCTTCCACAAGACCACCCGCCGCGCCCGTTACGAAGCGGCGTCGGCCACCCGCCCAGACTGCGACGAGGTGATCCTCTGGAACAGCGCGGGCTTCGTCACCGAGACCGCCATCGCCAACCTCGCCCTTTGCCGGGATGGCCGCTGGGTGACCCCGCCCGTCTCCGACGGGCTGCTTGCAGGCACGCTGCGCGCCGAGCTTCTCGCCTCGGGCCGCGTCGCCGAAGCACAGATCCCCATCGAGGAACTGCATCCCGGCAGCCGCCTCGCCGCCTTCAACTCACTGCGCGGCTGGCGCGAATTGGAGTTCGTCCCGGCGCCGGCGCCGGCGCCCACGCCCACGTCCCGCCCAACTCACCAGTAAGACGGTGTGCCGGCGGCTTCCAGCCGGCTGAAAGGCCCGTCCCCGGTGGATGCCTGGAGCCTGCCCGGACGGGGACTCCGCCTCAGCTCGCGTCGTCGGAGTCGTCCTCCTCGTCTTCCTCGTCGTCGTTGCGGTGGGCGTCCTCAACCGTCAGGCCTGAACCACCGAGTGAGTCGAGAGCTTCGGACTCGCTTTCGGTCTGGGTGTTCCCGGTCCAGGCGCCTGTGCTATCCGGCCCAAAGTCAATGTTGCCCATGTCTCCCGGCAGACGCCCGGTGTCAATCGAACCACCGCCGTGCGCCCCGGCCGCCGGTCCTGCCGGCTGGCCGATCAGGAACTCGCGCACTGCTTTCTGCTGGAGTCCCGCCTCCGTCACCGTCAGTGGCGGCCCACCGGGGGCCGCCTCACCGTTGTCGGCAGGATCAATGTCACCCGAGCCGCCCTGGCCAAGGCCAAGCCGCTGCCGGGCTGCCGCACGCCACGCCATGTATTCCGGCGTGGGGATCCCTTTGACATCCGAACCTTCCGCGCCGGGGTCTTGCGTCTTACCTGCGCCCTTCTTTCCACTGCCCAGTGCCTGGCTGACCGCCGTTTCGAGGTTGTTGACGCCCTGGCCCTTCAATGCCTGCCCGATTGTGGTGGAATCCTCGGGCTTGGCCCCGAGGCCATCGTCCACGAGTTTCATCTGCTCCGCCGTATTGACGTTTCCCTGGCCTCCTGTTCCTCCCCCCCCAGCCTCACCCATGAGTGGCCGGTCATAGACAGTTTGGCTGAACCACTCCAGGGCACGGGTGACCATCGAAGGTTGCTCCCCGGACTGGGAAGCTCCCTGGCCGCTGTTCCCATCACCATTCGAGCTTGATCCCGCTGGCGTGGTGCTCGGGGCGGTCGACCCGGTCGATCCCGAACCGGTGCTGCCGGATGATCTCGTGGCGGCCTCAGCGTTGGCTTCCTGGATCGCCTGTTTCAGCAGCGACACTCCCCCGGATTCGTCGTCGGCCACGCTCGGGCCAGCGCTCGGGTCCGGGTCTGAGCCGGAGGCGATGCCCTGCATCAGGGCAAGGTCATTGGCCACACCCGAGGCCCCCAGGGTCGAGAGGTTCACGTTGAACACGTCCAGTCCCGTGCCTGACCCGCCACCCAGGTCGCCCTTTGCGCCGATGGCCCCCGTGACACCGAGGTCCTCCGGTGTCCCCATCTGGCCGAATCCTCCTCCCCCGGCCGTTTCTTCAGCCCGGAACGTTTCATCTACCAGGCGCTGGAGGCCACCCTTGCCCGAATCCCGGGATGCTTCGGTGCCGTCCGCCTGTTCCCCTGCGCCGGAGCCAAGCCCGAGTACGTCGTCGCCGGCCGCCCGGTCGAGCATGTCCGCGAGGCTCTCATTGAGGCGGTCTGAGATCTCGGTAGAAGCTTCAACGGTACCGGAATGATCTTCCTCGCTCGGGCCAGTCTTAGCATCCGAAAGGCGCTGCTCCACGGCTCCCTTGACCGCGGCGGCGGCGCCCGCGGCCGGACTAGCCGCCGGCGTATTGAACACGTCAAACGAGGAGCCTTCGCCGTTCTTGCCGGTGGTCGCGCCATCAGTCCGGGGTGGCGCCTTCAACGCGTCATCGTCCGTCCTGGCGAGCGTCGCCCCTTTCGCGGCCTCCCGGGCCGGGATGACGGGCTTGATGTCTTTGTTCGGTCGAAACGCCATGGCGAACTCCGGGAACGGCAGAATGCGCCAACTCTGCTGATACCAGCGTGCCCGCTGCAATGGCGAAAGAGCTACATTTTGTCTCCAACCCATTGGCCGGGGGGTTGGGGCGGCTGCTCTCTTTGAGATCCCCGTCAGGCCCCGGGCCAGTTCGCGTCGAAGAACGCCCTCCGGGAATCCCGGGCCGATGCGAGGTGCACAAGCGCCGCTGCCGTGTGCGCATCCGTCGGCATCCAGTCGTTGAACCACAGCGAGGGTTGCCGGTTGGCCGGTCCCGTCACCGCGACAAACCTGAGCGGGCCGAGTTCGGAGTGGTCCCACACGACCGGGTAGGAGAGGCGCACCCGGTACATCTCCCCCGGCACATTCATCCAGAGAGAAAGGAACTTCTGGACGTATTCCGGGCTTCCGTTCAGGAGGTGTTGAATGGCGGCAGCGAGATAGGGATGGCGTTCCGGATCGATCGCGTCCTCCCCCCCGTAGTGCCCTTTGATCACCGACACCGCCACAGAGAGGGCCTCGGTCCAGTTGACCAGCCGGTCGCCAAAGCGAGGCGTGCTCAGCATGCTCAGGAACCCCCGCTCGAACGGGCCATCGAGTTCTTGATGGAGGTCGACTTCCCAGACGCGCTGGATCACCGGGTTGGCGGCCACCACCTCGAAGAGTTCTGTGGTCACGCACGCCGGGTGCGAAAGGTGCGCAATCTCATCGCAGGCGTCCGCCAGGCTGAACCACTCGTCCGCGAGGTGCTCGGCTGGTGACCGCCCATCAGGGGCGAAGCCCGCTCCCACAAGGATCTCCCGTCGGGCAAAGGCATCCGCCGTCAGCGAATCGAGCAGGGCCGCGAGTGCGGGCCGGCTCGGGTGGCGCACTCCGCTTTCGTACGCCTTAATCGACGACGCGGAGATGCCAGCCCTGCGGGCAAGCTCAT
>Ga0209476_10000968_pt1 | contig 19844 bp, 19 predicted proteins | sample KloWWTrecipitate_FD_187179 | JGI IMG/M metagenome (GOLD analysis project Ga0209476, IMG submission 187179) | Active sludge microbial communities from Klosterneuburg, Austria, studying microevolution and ecology of nitrifiers - Klosterneuburg... | ecosystem: Engineered > WWTP > Aerobic digester... | reverse complement strand
AGACCGGGGTTGAGCTCTTCGATGTGGCTCGTCATGACGAGGCCCTCTCGCTGGTCGGGGTGGAGGTGGTCGGGGTTGGAACGAAGGTGGTGCAGACGTGGTCGCCGTGGGCGAGGGTCGCGAGTCGCTGGACGTGCACGCCGAGCAGGCGTGAGAACGCCTCGGTCTCGGCCTCGCAGAACTGCGGGAACTCGGCGGCGACGTGCTGGACGGGGCAGTGCCCCTGGCAGAGCTGGACCCCGGTGAGCGGGCCGTCCGCGGCTCCCACGGGACGAGCGGATGCCGCGAAGCCATCAGCGTTGAGGGCCTCGACGAGCGCGGTGGCGCGGGACGCGGAGTCATCCCCTGCGGTCGCGATGCGCTCGGCGTAGCGGTTCTCGAGGTCGGCGGCGCGATGCTCGGCGAACGCCGTGACGGCATCCGGCCCGGCGGTGGCACCCAGGAAGCGCAGCGCCTCACCCGCCAGGTGGTCGTAGTCGCTGACCAGTGCCCGGTGGCCCCGGTCGGTGAGCACCCACTCCTTGGCGGGGCGGCCTCGACGCTTGGGGCCATTGGCCTCACGAGCCTCGAGGAGACCCTCGCCGTGCAGGGCGTCGACGTGGCGGCGCAGCGCGGTCTCGGTGAGACCCAGTCGGGCGACGAGGGCCGCGATGCTGACCGGCCCCTCCTGGCTCACGACACGAAGCACCCGGTCGCGGGTACGCGACTCGATGACCTGCGTCTCGGCATTAACCACACAGCAATGTTAGGTAATTACCGGAGATCCGTCCAAGGAAGGGTGGCCTAACCTTCGTCAAGGCCGTCGACGGCGGCTGCCTGGGCGCCGTCGACCTCGTCGTCCTCCTCGAGCGGGAGGAAGACGGACGGCATCCTCGTGCGCGGTGGCGCGATCGACTCCGCGCCGAGAAAGCGCTCGCGCAGGGGGGCGCTCAGCACGCCGAGCGGGGCGGTCAGGACGTAGCCGTACGCGACGACCACCGCGGTGAGGCCCGGTGCCAGGGCCAGCCCGACGAGGATGGCGACCACGACGGCCGCCGTGGTGAACCGAGCGCCCCGGGTCTGCGGTGCGAGCAGGTTGCGGAACGACCGGAAGCGCACGGTCATGACCATGAGCAGGGCCGGGACCACGCTCACGACGAGCGGGAACCAGGCACGCCACGGTCCTGAGCCGGGGCCCCAGTCCGGCGAGTCGAGCGCGAAGATCGTCGCCATGACGACGGCGGCGGCACCCGGTGACGGGAGCCCCACGAAGTACCGCTTGTCGGCAGCCGGGTCGATGGTCACGTTGAAGCGGGCCAGACGGAACGCGGCACAGGCCAGCCACAGGAACGCGACGAGCCACGCGAGGATCGGCCACTCGTCCAGGGCCCAGGTGTGGACGAGGATCGCGGGGGCGAGCCCGAAGGAGATGAGGTCAGCCAGCGAGTCGAGCTGGAGGCCGAACGGGGAGGTCGCCCCGATCAACCGGGCGACGTAGCCGTCGGCGATGTCCAGCACGATGGAGACACCGATGAGGGCGGCGGCGATGGTGAAGTGGCCACGGAAGGCGAGCAGCACCGAGGACAGCCCGCTCACCATGTTGAGTGTGGTGAACATCGACGGAGCCATCAGCCGGGCCCGCTCGCGCTTGGGCAGCTGCCGCAGCGACACCACCTGGGCGCCACTGGGAGACACCAGGCGCCAGCGGTCGAGGATGCGGCGCCGACCCCCTGCGGGAGTGCTCACGAGGTCACCGACGTCACTGTCGCCGGCCACCGGGCGATGACGGTCTCCCCCGCGATCACCCGGTCACCGGCGGTGACGAGCAGGTCGCACTCCGGCGGCACGAAGACGTCCATCCGCGACCCGAACTTCATCAGGCCGATCCGCTGGCCGGTGGCGATCTCGTCACCGACGGACACCCGAGTCACGACGCGACGCGCCATGAGGCCCACGATCTGGCGGAAGTGCACCCGACGGACCTGCCCGCCGACCTCGCGTTCCACGGTGATGTCGCTGCGCTCGTTGAGGTGGGCGCTCTCGTGCTTGTAGGCAGCCAGCCACTTGCCGAGGCGGAAGTCGACGGCGGTGACGCGTCCACCGTAGGGCGCCCGGTTGATGTGCACGTCGAAGGCCGACAGGAAGATGCTGATCTGCTGCCACTCCCCCTCGGGTGCCACGAGGTCCTGACCGGGCCCGACGTACATGACCTTGCCGTCAGCGGGCGACAGGACGTCGTCGACGGGTGCCGGGCGGTGATCCGGGGTTCGGTCGGGGTCACGGAAGAACGCCGCGATCGCCGCGGGGAGCACCGAGAGTCCGGCCGCCAGACCCCGACGGCCCGCGAGCAGCGCGACGACGGATGGGAGTGCGGCGATGGCTGTGGCGGGGGCGGCCTCCCGGTCGATGCGCGTCATGGGCCCCACCCTAGGATGTCTCGACATGGCCACCGCAGTCTCCGTCCGCGATCTGCGCAAGTCCTTCGGCGGGGTACGGGCCGTCGACGGCGCCACCTGGGGTGCGCGGGCCGGGCAGATCACCGCCGTCCTCGGCCCCAACGGTGCCGGCAAGACGACGACGATCGAATGTCTCGAAGGGCTGCAGCGCCCGGATGCCGGCACGGTGGAGGTCCTCGGCGTCGACCCGTGGGGGGCTGGGCCCCAGCACCGCGCCCGGGTCGGGGTCATGCTCCAGGAGGGCGGGCTGCCGACGACGAGCCGACCCGTGCCGCTGCTGCGCCACCTCGCGGCGCTCTACGCGGCGCCGGTCGACCCGGACGAGCTGGTCACCACGCTCGGCATCGACGCCTTCGCCCGCACCACGGTGCGGCGGATGTCCGGGGGGCAGCGGCAGCGCGTGGCCCTGGCGGCGGCGCTGCTCCCCCGGCCCGACGTGCTCTTCCTCGACGAACCCACCGCCGGCCTGGACCCGCACGCCCGGCTCGACGTCTGGGACCTCGTGCGCAGCGAGGCGGCACGCGGTGCCTGCGTCGTCGTCACCACCCACTCCTTCGAGGAGGCCGAGCGGCTCGCCGACCACGTCGTCATCCTCGCGGCGGGCACGGTCGTCGCGGACGGCCCGCTGGACCAGGTGCGCGCCGGTCGCACCCTCGAGGCCGTCTACTTCGAGCTCACCGCGCAGGCCACCCGATGAGCGCCGCGTCGACACCGGGAGCCGCGCCAGCCCGGGCCCGGATCCTGTCTCGGGCTGCGTTCGAGACCCGGATGCTGCTCGCCAACGGTGAGCAGCTGCTCGTGTCGCTGATCCTGCCCTCGCTCGCGCTCATCGGCCTGACCCTGTCATCGGTTCCCGATCTCGGACCGGGGGCCCGGTCCGACCTGGCCCTCGCCGGGGCCCTCGCCCTGTGCGTGGTCTCGACCGCCTTCACCGGTCAGGCGATCGGCACCGGGTTCGACCGGCGCGCCGGGGTCCTGCGGCTGCTGGGCACCACCCCCTTGGGCCGCAGTGGACTACTGGCCGCGAAGGCGCTGGCGGTGCTGTCGGTCCTCGGCGTCCAGGTCGTCGTGATCGGCGCGCTCGGTGTGGCCCTGGGGGCCCGCGCCCAGCCGGCGGGGCTGGTGCCCGCCGCGCTGACCCTCCTGCTGGGCAGCGCCTGCTTCGTCGCCCTGGCCCTGCTGCTCGCCGGCACGCTGCGCGCCGAAGCCGTCCTCGCGGTCGCCAACCTCGTCTGGGTCCTGCTGTTGGGGCTGGGACTGCTCGCTCCCACCGAGTCGCTTCCCGGCATCCTCGCTCCCGTGGCCGCGGCCCTGCCGTCAGGGGCCCTCGGCGACGCGATGCGCCTGGCGCTCGTCGACGGTGGGTGGCCGCTCGCCCAGTGGGCGGTGCTCGCGGTCTGGGGCGTCGGTGCTGCGGTGCTCGCGAGCCGGACCTTCCGGTGGTCGGACTGAGCCACCCGGCGCGTCGAAGCCTGCGGCCCGCGCCGTAGCCTTGACCCCGTGACCAGCACGAGCACGAGTTCGATGACCGGCAGCCCTCGCACCGACCAGGCCCTGCGGCCTGGTTCCCGGTGGCTCTCGCCGATCCTGCTGGCCAACCTCGTCGCCGAGGTCGCGATCGTCGTCACGGGCGGGCTGGTCCGGGTGACCGGCAGCGGCCTCGGGTGCCCGACCTGGCCGGAGTGCGTCGACGGGTCGATCACCCCGACCATCGAACAGGCCGAGGGCATCCACAAGTGGATCGAGTTCGGCAACCGCACCCTGACCGGGGTGCTCGGGCTGCTGGCCCTCGCGACCATCGTCGCCGTGTGGCGCTGGGCACCGCGGCGGGCCATGAAGGTGGCCGCCGTCACCGTCTTCGTCGGTGTCCTCGTCCAGGCCGTGCTCGGCGGGATCACGGTGCTGCTCGGGCTGCACCCGGCAACGGTTGCCGCCCACTTCCTCGTCTCCATGGGCCTGGTGGCGGCCGCGTCCTACCTGTGGTTCGCGCGGCACGAGTCCGGCACGGCCCCCGTGCCGCTCGTCCCGGCGCTGGTGACCCGCTTGGCCTGGGCCACCAGCGGGGTCGGCGTGCTCGTGCTGTTCCTCGGCACCCTCGTCACCGGGTCCGGGCCGCACTCCGGCGACGCGGACGAGCCCGCCCGGTTGGGGTTCGACCCGCGCACGATCTCGTGGTTGCACGCTGACGTCGTCATGCTCTTTGTCGGGCTCGTCGTCGCGACGTGGCTCACCGCCCGCCTCACGAGCAAGGATGCCGATCGCGGACCCGGGCGGGCCTGGTTCGCCGTCCTCGCGGTGAGCCTCGCGCAGGGTGTGGTCGGCTACGTGCAGTACTTCACCAACCTGCCCGAAGCCCTCGTCATCGCGCACATGCTCGGGGCGACGCTGCTCGTCGTGGCGCTGACCAACGGCATCCTCGCCCTGCGCCGCCGCTGACGTCGACCACACGGAGAACGTGAGGCCGCCCGCGACACAGGACTGTCGCGCGCCCCTACCGAGTTGAGGACGGACGCCTGATGGCGGGGTTGTCGGCTGGTGACGCGTGTATTGGCCCGTCCAGGGCGAACACCCTCGCCATTAGTGGTTCGCTCTATGCGCCGGAAGCTCTCGCGGATCTGCCGCTCCGAGCGCTTTCATCCTCTGAGGAGTGCGCACTCACCTGGCCGGGTGAGATACCAACTGCCGATGGCCGCGATGCCCGCTGCGGCGAGGACGAAGAAGTACGACGGGCCTGAGTCGCACGCAACCTCGTAACCGCCCCAAGCGCACGTCAGGGTCGACAGCCATCCGCAGTAGCCCGTCAGGACCATCGAGTAGTCCGATGGCGAGGAGTTTGGCCCCTCGTGACCAGACCCGCAGCGAACCGGCCGTCGTGGCTGCACCTCTCAACGAGTGCCAACCCAGATCACCGGGGTGAAGGTGCAATGGACCCCCGTCGTACTGCCACCCGCTGAGGACGTCGGCAACGTGCTCGAGATCCTCAACCCCCCCGGCGTGCTCATCGCGATCGTCACGTGTTGAGCCGACACCAGAACGGCCCCTGGTGCAACCGAGTATCTGTGGAAAGAAGTACTCGACCGGACCGGCGGGCGCGCTGGCGGGTCCGTCTCCCTCTCGAAGCCTTGGACGCGACGCTGCTCACCGGCGACCGAGGAATGCCGCTCCCGGCATCCGACATGTCGCTGTCGGCAGGGTGGCTCAGGACAGCGGGAAGTACAGCAGCGGGTCGACCGCGACCGCGAGGAACACCAGGGTCACGTACGTGATCGAGTAGTGGAAAAGCCGCATCGGCTTCAGGGCGGTCCCGGTGGCGCCGCCCCGGGCAGCGCGCAGCAGTCGGTGGGCCTCGGCGATGAACAGCGCGCCGGAGAGCACGGCCGTCACCACGTAGACCCAGCCCATGGGAGCGACGGGAACGAGGACGAGCGAGGTCGCGACCATCACCCACGAATAGGCGACGATCTGACGGCCGACGGCCACCGGGCCGCGCTCCACCGGCAGCATCGGAACCCCGGCCGTGGAGTAGTCGTCGCGAAAGGCCATCGACAGCGGCCAGTAGTGCGGCGGGGTCCAGAAGAAGATCACGAGGAAGAGCACGACGGCGGGCCAGCCGACCGTGCCGGTGACCGCAGACCACCCGATGAGGGTCGGCATGCAGCCGGCGATGCCGCCCCACACGATGTTCTGCGACGTGCGGCGCTTGAGCAGGATCGTGTAGCCGACCGCGTAGAGCGCGATGGCGGCCAGTGACAGCAGCGCCGACAGGACGTTGACGACGAGGGCGAACCAGAGCGTCGAGATGACCGTCAGCGCGGCACCGAACAGCACCGCGTTGCGCGTCGTGATCGCGCCGGTGACCATCGGCCGATTGCTCGTGCGGTGCATCAGTGCGTCGATGTCACGGTCGTAGACCGAGTTGAAGGTGTTCGCCGCGCCGGCACTGAGCGTGCCACCGACGAGGGTCGCGACCACGAGCCACACCGAGGGAACCCCACGCTCGGCCAGGAACATCACCGGCACCGTGGTGACGAGCAGCAGCTCGATGATGCGCGGCTTGGTCAGGGCGACGTAGTTGGCCACCGTGGAGCGTCGCTCGAGCGGCGGCACCGACGGAGAGTCGGTCGTCGTCGGAATTGTCGCCACGTCGTCCTTCGAGCAGGTGCGGGAGGGTGTCCGGCGATTCTAGCCGTCCGCCCGTCAGCACGGAGAACCGCGGGCTGGCCCAGACACTAGGCTGGCCGACGACTCGACCTGTCGTGTGCACCGTCTTCTCGAAAGAGGCTCCTGTGACCAGCAAGCCCGCCAGCCGCACCTCGACCCCGACCGACGCCCGCAGCAGCGACCTCGCTGCCCCCGTGGCGAAGAAGGCGGGGTGGACCGACCTCGACGTCCGGGCCGTCGACACCGCCCGGCTGCTGGCCGCCGATGCCGTGCAGAAGGCTGGCAACGGACACCCGGGAACCGCGATGAGCCTGGCCCCGGCGGCGTACCTGCTCTACCAGAACGTCATGAACCACGACCCGTCCGATCCCGCGTGGCTGGGGCGCGACCGCTTCGTGCTCTCCTGCGGCCACTCCTCGCTCACCCAGTACGTCCAGCTCTTCCTCAGCGGCTACGGCCTGGAGCTCAAGGACCTCAAGGCACTGCGCACGTGGGGGTCGCTGACCCCCGGCCACCCCGAGGTGCACCACACCAAGGGTGTCGAGATCACCACCGGCCCCCTGGGCTCCGGACTGGCCTCCGCGGTCGGCATGGCCATGGCCCAGCGACGCCAGCGCGGACTGTTCGACCCGGAGGCCAAGGCCGGCGAGAGCGTCTTCGACCACCACGTGTGGGTTCTCGCCTCCGACGGTGACCTCATGGAGGGGGTGGCTGCCGAGGCCTCGTCGCTCGCGGGCCACCAGCAGCTCGGCAACCTCACCGTCGTGTACGACGCGAACCAGATCTCCATCGAGGACGACACCGACATCTCGTTCAGCGAGGACGTCGCGATGCGGTACGAGTCCTACGGCTGGGAGGTCATCGACGTCGACTGGCGCCGGAGCTCCGAGCCTGCCGGCACCGCCGACTACACCGAGGACATCGACGCCCTTCTCGCGGCGCTCACCAAGAGCCGCCGCTCGCGCACCAAGCCCACGCTCGTGCGCCTGCACACGGTCATCGCCTGGCCGGCACCCACTGTCCGCGGCACCGGCAAGTCCCACGGCTCGGCCCTCGGCGACGCCGAGATCGCCGCGACCAAGGAGCTCCTCGGGTTCGACCCGGCGAAGAGCTTCGAGGTCGACCGGGCGGTGCTCGCCCACGCGCGGGAGGTCAAGAAGCGGGGCAAGGCCGCGCACAAGGAGTGGAACACCCGGTTCACCGCGTGGCGCAAGGCCCAGCCCGAGCGCGCCGCCCTGCTGGCCAGGCTCGTCGACGGCGGCCTGCCGTCGGGCTTCGAGAAGTCGCTGCCCGTCTTCGACGCCGACCCCAAGGGGTTGGCGACGCGAGCGGCATCCGGCAAGGTCCTCGGGGCTCTGGCGGCAACCCTCCCCGAGCTGTGGGGCGGGTCGGCCGACCTCGCCGAGTCCAACAACACGACGATGGCCGGCGAACCCTCCTTCATCCCGGCCTCGCGCCAGACGCCGGCCTGGAAGGGCGGGCCCTACGGCCGCACCCTGCACTTCGGCATCCGCGAGAACGCCATGGGGATGATCCTCAACGGCATCGCCCTCGAGGGGCTGACCCGCCCGTACGGCGGCACCTTCCTCGTGTTCTCCGACTACATGCGCCCCGCCGTGCGTCTCGCGGCCATCCAGCAGCTTCCGGTGACCTTCGTGTGGACCCATGACTCGATCGGTCTGGGCGAGGACGGCCCGACCCACCAGCCGATCGAACACCTCGCCTCGCTGCGGGCCATGCCCGGGCTCGCCGTGGTCCGCCCCGCGGACGCCAACGAGACCGCCCAGGCGTGGGCGGAGATCCTGCGCCGCGGCACCCCCGCCGGTCTGGCCCTGTCGCGGCAGAACCTGCCGGTCATCGACCGCACCGAGCACGCGAAGGCCACCGGGGTCACCAAGGGCGCCTACGTCCTCATCGACGCGGCCTCCGGCTCCCCCGACGTCATCCTCGTCGCCACGGGTTCCGAGGTGTCACTGGCCGTCGCTGCGCGCCTGGAGCTGGAGAAGGCCGGGGTCGCGACCCGGGTCGTCTCCATGCCCTGCCGCGAGTGGTTCGAGGAGCAGGGCGCCGCCTACCGCAACAAGGTGCTGCCACCCTCGGTCCGGGCCCGGGTGAGCATCGAGGCCGGGGTGGCCCAGGGCTGGCGCGACGTGGTCGGCGACTCCGGCCGCTGCGTGAGCATCGAGCACTTCGGCGCCTCGGCGGATGCCGCGACCCTCTTCCGTGAGTTCGGTTTCACCCCCGATGCCGTGGTCAAGGCGGCGAAGGACTCTCTTGCGGCCGCGCGCAAGGCTGGCCAGGTACCGGGCCTGACCGAGACCGCACCCCGGGCCCGCAAGGACACCGGCACCGACGTCGGCACCCCCAAGGCAGCCAGCCGCAAGAGCGCGGCCGGGAAGTGAGGTCGGCATGACGAGCGCCGCCGTCTCCGACCTCGCCGCCCACGGCGTCTCCGTCTGGCTGGACGACCTCTCCCGTGAACGCCTGAGCACGGGCAACCTCGCCGACCTCATCGAGCACGAGGGGGTCGTCGGGGTGACGACCAACCCGTCGATCTTCCAGGCAGCCCTGTCCGCGGGACACGCCTACGACGACCAGGTCCGCGAGCTGGCCCGGTCGGGCGCGAGCGTGGACCAGGCCGTCATGGCGCTCACGACCCAGGACGTGCGCGACGCCTGCGACGTGTTCGCCCCGATCTACCGGTCCTCGGGCGGCGTCGACGGCCGGGTGTCGATCGAGGTCGACCCGCGACTGGCGCACGACACCGCCGCGACGGTTGCGCAGGCGCTCGAGCTCGCCGCCGCGGTGGACCGCCCCAACGTCCTCATCAAGATCCCGGCCACGACCGAGGGGCTGCCTGCCATCAGTCAGGTCCTGGCCGCCGGGGTCAGTGTCAACGTCACGCTGATCTTCGCCCTGGACCGCTACCGGGGTGTCATGAACGCCGTCCTCACCGGCCTGGAGCAGGCTCGTGAGCACGGCCTCGACCTCTCGACGATCCACTCCGTCGCGTCGTTCTTCGTCTCGCGCGTCGACACCGAGATCGACGCCCGGCTCGACGCGCTCGGCACCGACGAGGCAGCCGCCCTGCGTGGCAAGGCCGCCGTGGCGAACGCCCGCCTCGCCTACCAGGCGTACGAGGAGGTCTTCTCGACGCCTCGTTGGGGCTCTCTCGAGGATGCCGGTGGGCACCGTCAGCGACCGCTGTGGGCCTCCACGGGCGTCAAGGACCCGGCGTACCCGGACACGCTGTACGTCACCGAACTCGTCGCCGCGGGCACCGTGAACACGATGCCCGAGAAGACGTTGAAGGCCGTGGCCGACCACGGCGAGGTCACCGGCGACACGGTGACCCACCACTACGCCGAAGCGGCCGAGGTGCTCGACAGCCTCGAACGGCTCGGCATCTCCTACACCGAGGTCACCACCCGGCTCGAGCGCGACGGTGTCGCGAAGTTCGAGGCCGCGTGGGACGAACTGCTCACGGGAGTCACCCGAGAGCTGGAAAGGGCACAGTCATGAGCACCCTCGAGGTCACCGCGACCGGCGCAGCCGCTGACGCCGTCACGACGCACGTCCCCACGCTGGTCCAGGACCGGGTCGCGAGCCGGATCTTCGCCAAGGACCACACCCTGTGGGGGCCGGCCGCCGAGGAGGAGTCGGCCAAGCGCCTCAACTGGACGGGCCTTCCCCGGACATCACGCCACCTCATCGGCGAGGTCGCCGCCCTGCGCGAAGAGCTCTCCCAGCTCGGCTACGACCGCGTGGTCCTGTGCGGGATGGGCGGCTCGTCGCTGGCCCCCGAGGTCATCTGCGCCACGGCCGGTGTGCCCATCGACGTCCTCGACTCCTCCGACCCGGACGTCGTGCGGGCCGCGCTCACCGACCTGGACCGCACCGTCGTCGTCGTGTCGAGCAAGTCGGGGTCGACCGTCGAGACCGACAGCCAGCGGCGCGCCTTCGAGCAGGCCTTCCGCGACGCCGGTCTGGACCCGACCGCCCGCATGGTCATCGTCACCGACCCCGGCAGCCCGCTCGACGCCGACGCCCGCGCAGCCGGCTTCCGGGTGGTCAACGCCGATCCTCAGGTCGGTGGCCGCTACTCGGCACTGACTGCGTTCGGGCTCGTCCCGAGCGCCCTGGCAGGCGCCGACGTCGAGGCCCTGCTCGACGACGCCGAGGCCGTCTCCGACCTCCTCGCCGCCGATGACGACGCCAACCCCGCGCTGCGCCTGGCTGCGGCGATGGCCGGCACCCAGCCGCTGCGCGACAAACTCGTCCTCGTCGACGACGGCACCGAGAACGTCGGTTTCGGCGCCTGGGCCGAGCAGCTCATCGCCGAGTCCACCGGCAAGGACGGCACCGGCATCCTGCCGGTCGTCGCCATCGGTTCCGCCCCGGCGACGCTCTACGCCGACGGCACGGTGGTTCGCCTCGTCGCCACGGACTCCGACTCCGACGGCGACCAGGACACCGCGGATGCCGGGGAGTCGGCGTCGTCGGCCGCCTCGCTCGTCACGGTGGCCGGCCCCCTCGGCGCCCAGATCATGCTCTGGGAGACCGCGACGGCCGTGGCCGGGCGCCTGCTCGACATCAGCCCCTTCGACCAGCCTGACGTCGAGAGCGCCAAGGCCGCCGCTCGCGAGTTGCTCGACGCCGGCATCGGCGCCGGTGTCGAGCCGGCCTTCACCGACGGGGCGGTCGAGGTCACCGCACTCGGTGGCGACTGGCTCGGGGACGCCAGCACGGTCGACGCCGCCGTCGACACCCTGCTCGGCCTGCTGGACGACCAGCAGGGCTACATCGCCGTCATGGCCTACCTCGACCGGCTCGGTGACGCCGATCTCGAACTGGTTGCCCGTGACCTGTTCGACCGCACGGGGCGCCCGGCCACCTTCGGCTGGGGGCCGCGGTTCCTGCACTCCACGGGGCAGTACCACAAGGGTGGGCCCTCGACGGGGGTCTACCTCCAGGTGACGACGGCACCGGTGCAGGACCTCGAGGTGCCCGGGCGCGAGTTCACCTTCGGTGAGTTCATCGCCGCGCAGGCCGGCGGCGACGCCGCGGTGCTGGCGGAGCACGGGCGGCCGGTCCTGCGCCTGCACCTCACCGCACACGACGAGGGCCTCGAGCAGGTCCGGGCAGCGCTGAGCCGGGGCCGCGCATGAGCCCGGCCCGGGTGACGGCATCCGAGAACCCGCTGCGCGATCCCCGCGACAAGCGGCTCCCGCGCATCGCCGGGCCGTGTTCGATGGTGCTGTTCGGCGTGACGGGTGACCTCGCCCGCAAGAAGCTCATGCCGGCGATCTACGACCTGGCCAACCGCGGGCTGCTGCCACCCGGGTTCTCCCTCGTCGGGTTCGCCCGCCGCGACTGGGCCGACCAGGACTTCGGCAAGATCGTCTACGAGGCGGTTCGGGAACGAGCCCGCACCCCGTTTCGTGAAGAGGTCTGGCGCACCCTCGCCGAAGGGCTGCGCTTCGTGCCCGGCACGTTCGACGACGACGCGGCCTTCGACCTGCTCGCGCAGACCGTCGCCGAGCTGGACGAGCGACGCGGGACCAGCGGCAACCACGCCTTCTACCTGTCCATCCCCCCGTCGTTCTTCTCCACCGTCTGCCAGCAGCTCGAGCGGTCGGGGTTGGCCTCGTCCAACGGGGACGCCTGGCGGCGGGTGGTCATCGAGAAGCCGTTCGGGCACGACCTCGCGTCGGCGCGCAAGCTCAACACCATCGTCGAGAACGTCTTCCCCGCCGACTCGGTGTTCCGCATCGACCACTACCTGGGCAAGGAGACGGTCCAGAACCTGCTGGCCCTGCGCTTCGCCAACCAGATGTTCGAGCCCGTCTGGAACGCCAACTACGTCGACCACGTGCAGATCACCATGGCCGAGGACATCGGCATCGGTGGTCGGGCCGGGTACTACGACGGCATCGGCGCCGCCCGTGACGTCATCCAGAACCACCTGCTCCAGCTGCTGGCGCTGACCGCGATGGAGGAGCCGGCATCCTTCGACGCCCACGGTCTGCGCCTCGAGAAGGAGAAGGTCCTGGCCGCCGTGCGCATCCCCGCAGACCTGTCCACGGGCACCGCCCGGGGGCAGTACGCCGCCGGGTGGCAGGGCGGCGAGGAGGTGGTCGGTTACCTCGAGGAGTCCGGAGTCGCCAAGGGCTCGGGCACCGAGACGTACGCGGCCATCCGCCTCGACGTCGCCACCCGTCGTTGGGCCGGGGTCCCGTTCTACCTGCGCACGGGCAAGCGACTGGGCAAGCGGGTCACCGAGATCGCGGTGGTCTTCAAGAAGGCGCCCCACCTGCCGTTCACGGACACGGCCACCGAGGAGCTCGGGCAGAACGCCATCGTCATCCGCGTGCAGCCCGACGAGGGCGTGACCCTGCGCTTCGGCGCCAAGGTGCCCGGCGCGCAGATGGAGGTGCGCGACGTGACGATGGACTTCGGTTACGGCCGGGCCTTCACCGAGTCGTCGCCGGAGGCGTACGAGCGCCTCATCCTCGACGTCCTGCTCGGCGAGCCCCCGCTCTTCCCCCGCCACGAAGAGGTCGAGCTGTCCTGGCAGATCCTCGACCCCATCGAGAAGTACTGGGCCACGAAGGGTCGCGCCCCGGAGCAGTACCCCGCCGGCACGTGGGGCCCCGCCAGCGCCGATGCCATGATGCAGCGCGACGGACGAGAGTGGAGGCTGCCGTGATCGTCGACCTGCCCGACACGACCACCGCCGCCATCTCGGCGCGACTGGTCCGGCTGCGCGCCGACACCGGGTCGATGGCGCTCTCGCGGGTGCTGACCCTGCTCGTCGTCGTCGACGAGGCCCACGCGGACGCAGCGATCGAGACCGCGAACGACGCCAGCCGCCAACACCCCTGTCGGATCATCGTCGTCATCGCGGGCAGCAAACGTGGTGCCGCACGGCTCGACGGGCAGATCAGGGTGGGTGGGGATGCCGGGGCCTCCGAGGTCGTGGTCCTTCGCCTCTTCGGTCGACTGGCCTCCCACGGCCGGGCAGTCGTGACCCCACTGCTCCTCGCCGACTCCCCCATCGTCGCGTGGTGGCCGGCCAACGGTCCCCACGAACCGTCCAAGGACCCGATCGGCATGATGGCCCAGCGCCGCGTCACCGACGCCGCCCGGTCCAGCACCACGTCCCGAACGGTCCTGCGCCGCCTGTCCGACGGGTACGCGGCCGGCGACAGCGACCTCGCCTGGTCGAGGATCACCTTGTGGCGCGGCCTGCTCACCGCAGCCCTGGACCAGCCACCCTACGAGCCCGTCACGAGCGCGGTCGTCGTCGCTGCGGGTGACTCCCCCTCGGGTGACCTCCTCGCCGGGTGGCTCGCCGCCCGCCTCAAGTGCCCCGTGTCCATCGCCCGCGCCCGTTCCGGAAGCGGCATCGTCTCGGTCCGGCTGGAACGCGCCAGCGGGTCCATCGACCTCGTGCGGCCGGTCGACGGCAACACCGCGACGCTGGCCCAGCCCGGCCAGCCGGTACGAACCCTGGCGCTGGCACACCGCGGCGACGCGGAGTGCCTCGCCGACGAGCTGCGTCGCCTCGACCCCGACGAGGTCTACCACGACGCCCTCGTCAAGGGACTGCGCAAGTGCACCGTGTCGCGCCAGACCGCCAGCGAGGCCGTGCGCTCGGGGCGGGCGCCCTCGGTCGCCGAGGCCGAGCGCACCGCACAGCGCCTCCGAAGGGCAGCGCGGGCGAGCAGCCGAAGTGCCATGGTCGAGGCCGCCCCGATGCCGCCGAAGGTCGACGACCCGGAGGTCGTCAAGCAGGCCGCCAAGGACAAGCTCGCCGAGGTCAAGGATCGTCGATCGTGATTGTTCCCACCAGCGACCTGGAAGGTTGAGACGATGGGCCTGTTCGACCGACTGCGCGGCCGCGACGCCGACACCACCCCCGACGACTCGGCCCCGAGCGCTGACGACGTCAACGCCGATGACTCCGGCGTCGAGGCCCTCGAGGAGATCGGCATCCGGCGACTCACGGCAGAGGACGAGGCACGGCTGGAGCAGGCGCGAGCCGGCTACGCCGCCCACGGCATCGAGCCGAGCGACCTCCAGAGCATCGCCGCGGCCTACGACCGGGCGGTCGAGGCTGACGACGGCGCCATCGCGTCCGCGGACGTCGTCACCCTCATCAGCACGGCCATCGGTGACCACCTCGTGGCTGCTGCCGGTCACCGTTGGGTGGTCAGTACCGACCCCTTCGGAACCGACCTCGCCGTCGAACCGCCGCGCCACGGCATCCCCGTCGTGACGCGCACGATGGTCGCCGTGCGCTGGATGGGGCGGGAGCGTGGCTGGATCCCCGGCGTCGTCGGACACCTGGCCCGCGCCGGCCGCGGCTGACCGCTCCTGCTGGAGCAGTCGCTGCTACTGAATCAGGCCGCGGTCTCGCAGCGAGCCCAGGGCCTCGTCGAGGATCGCCTCGCCGTCGACGTCGGAGCGCCGTTCCTTCACATAGGCCAGGTGCGTCTTGTAGGGCTCGACCTTCATCGGTGCCGGCGGGTTGTCCTGGTCGCGCCCGGCGGGGAACCCGCAGCGCGGGCAGTCCCACTGCTCGGGGATGACCAGACCCGGCTCCTGCGAGAAGCTCGGTCGGGTCTCGTGACCCTTGGAGCACCAGAAGGAGACGTGCACCCGAGGGGCGACCTCTCCGCGCTCGGCCTCACCCATGGGGCCCGCACCGACGCGCGAACCACGAATCGCGTTTCCACCTGCCATGACTGCTCCCTGACCTAGACGGCGAAGCGTTCGAGGACGCCCAGACCCACGACACAGGTGAACCACACGAGGGCCACCCCGATGGTGATCCGGTCGAGGTTGCGCTCGGCGACCGACGACCCACCGAGCGAGCTGGACATGCCACCACCGAACATGTCGGACATGCCACCGCCCTTGCCCTTGTGCATCAGGATGAGCAGGGTCAAGAACAGGCCACCGAGGACCAGGAGTACCTGGAGGCCGATGCGAACCGCATCCACGTGAGAGTCCTTCGTGCGAGATCGGGGGGACAACCGCTCAAGGATAACCGCTGAAGGCGGCGACCCCGGTCAGGGGGACGTCAGGCCGTGGCGAGGTGGTCCCGGAAGCGGCAGATCGCGGCGAACTCGGCCGGGTCGATCGAGGCCCCGCCGACGAGGGCGCCGTCGACGTCCTCCTTGGCCATGATGGCCGCCACGTTGCTCGACTTCACCGAACCGCCGTAGAGAACCCGGATGCCGTCCGCCACGTCTCCGCTGTAGAGCTCGGCGAGCTTGGTACGGATCGCCGCGCAGACCTCCTGCGCGTCCTCGGGGGTCGCCACCTCGCCGGTGCCGATCGCCCAGATGGGCTCGTAGGCGACGACGATGCTGCGGGCGTCCTCGACGGACAGGCCGTCCAGCCCGGCCTCGACCTGCGCGAGCACGTGCTCGACGTGGGTGCCGGCTTGACGGATCTCCAGGCCCTCGCCGCAGCAGAAGATCGGCGTGATGCCATGCCGATAAGCGGCCTTGACCTTCGCGTTGACCACGGAGTCGTCCTCGTGGTGGTACTCGCGACGCTCACTGTGCCCGACCGCGACGTAGGAGCAGCCCAGCTTGGCGAGGAACGCGCCGCTAATCTCACCGGTGTAGGCCCCGGCGTCGTGCACCGAGAGGTCCTGCGCGCCGAACTTCAGCTCGAGCCGGTCACCGTCGATGAGGGTCTGCACGCTGCGCAGGTCGGTGAACGGCGGCAGCACCGCGACCTCGACCACGCCGAAGTCGTGCTTGCCGTCCTTGAGCGTCCAGTCGAGCTTCTGCACGAGGTGCGTGGCCTGGAGGTGGTCCAGGTTCATCTTCCAGTTGCCCGCGAGCAGGGGGGTGCGGCCGGAGGTCATGCGTCAGTGCTCCTTCGTGAGGATGGCGATACCGGGCAGTTCCTTGCCCTCGAGGTACTCGAGGGAGGCGCCACCACCGGTGGAGATGTGTCCGAACTGGGCGTCCTCGAAGCCGAGCTGGCGCACCGCGGCTGCGGAGTCGCCACCGCCGACCACGGTGAGGGCACCCTGGGCCGTCACGTCGACCAGCGCCTGCGCGAGGCGGCGCGTGCCCTCGGCGAACGGGGCCATCTCGAAGGCGCCCATGGGCCCGTTCCAGAAGACCGTGCGCGTGTCGGCGAGCTTCTCGGCATACAGCTGCGCCGAGGCCGGGCCGATGTCCAGGCCCATCATGTCGGCGGGGATGGCGTCGGCGGCCACGGTGACGGTCTCGGTGTCGGCGGAGAACTCGCGACCGCAGATGACGTCGACGGGCAGCACGATCTCGACGCCGGTCTCCTCCGCACGACGCAGGTAGTCACGACACGCGTCGACGCTGTCGGCGTCGAACAGGCTCTTGCCGATCTCGTGGCCCTGGGCCGCGAGGAAGGTGAAGAGCATGCCGCCCCCGATGAGGAGGCGATCCGCGGTGTTCATGAGGTTGTCGATGACGGCGAGCTTGTCGGCGACCTTGGCCCCACCGAGCACGACGGCGTACGGGCGCTCGGGGTCGACGGTCAGGCGCTTGAGGACGTCGACCTCGGTGGCGACCAGGCCACCCATGGCGGACGGCAGTCGCGTGGCGATGTCGTAGACCGAGGCCTGCTTGCGGTGCACGACCCCGAAACCATCGGAGACGTAGGCGTCGGCCAGGGCGGCCAGGGCGTCGGCGAACTCGGCACGCTCCTCGTCGACCTTGGCGGTCTCCCCCGCGTTGAACCGCAGGTTCTCGAGCAGGGCGACGTCGCCGTCCCCCAGCGCGTCGACGGTCGCGCGCGCGCTCTCGCCGACGGTGTCGGTGGCGAAGGCCACCGGGCGTCCGAGCAGCTCGGAGAGCCGCCCGACGACGGGCGCCAGGGAGTACTTGTCCTCCGGGGCACCCTTGGGCCGACCGAGGTGGGCGCACACGATGACGCGTGCGCCCGCCTCGGCCAGGGCGGAGATGGTCGGGACCGAGGCCCGGATGCGGCCGTCGTCCGTGATCGTCGTGCCGTCGAGCGGCACGTTGAGGTCGGAGCGGACGAGGACGCGCTTGCCGCGCACGTCGCCCAACGACGAGAGGTCACCCATGATCGACTCGGCCCCGCGCTCTCAGAGGCTCTTGCCGACGAGGAGCGTCAGGTCGATGAGGCGGTTGGAGTAGCCCCACTCGTTGTCGTACCAGCCGACGACCTTGACCTGGGTTCCGATGACCTTGGTCAGACCGGAGTCGAAGATGCACGAGCTCGGGTCGGTGACGATGTCGGCCGAGACGATCGGGTCCTCGGTGTACTTCAGGAAGCCCTTGAGCGGACCCTCGGCAGCAGCCTTGACGATCGCGTTGACCTCTTCGACGGTGGTCTCGCGGCCGGCCTCGAAGGTGAGGTCGGTGGCCGAGCCGGTCGGGGTGGGCACGCGCAGGGCGTAGCCGTCGAGCTTGCCCTTCAGCTCGGGCATGACCAGGCCGATGGCCTTGGCGGCACCCGTGCTCGTCGGGATGATCGACAGCGCGGCGGCGCGGGCGCGGCGCATGTCGCGGTGCGGGCCGTCGAGCAGGTTCTGGTCGGAGGTGTAGGCGTGCACCGTGGTCATCAGGCCCTTGACGATGCCGAGCTCGTCGGACAGCGGCTTGGCCATGGGGGCCAGGCAGTTCGTCGTGCAGGACGCGTTGGAGATGACGTGGTGGTTGGCCGGGTCGTAGTCCTGGTGGTTGACGCCCATGACGAACGTGGCGTCCTCGTTGGAGGCCGGCGCCGAGATGATGACCTTCTTGGCACCACCGTCGATGTGGGCGTGCGCCTTGGTGGCGTCGGTGAAGAAGCCGGTCGACTCGATGACGATGTCAACGCCCACGTCGCCCCAGGCGATGTCGGCGGGGTTCTTCTCGGCGAAGATCTTGATCGTCTTGTCGCCGACCGTGATCGAGTCCTCGGTCGAGGAGACGTCGTCGGCGAGCACACCGAGCACCGAGTCGTACTTGAGCAGGTGCGCGATGGCCTTGTTGTCCATCAGGTCGTTGGCGGCGACGATCTCGATGTCGGCGCCGGAGGCCTGGACAGCCCGGAAGAAGTTGCGGCCGATGCGGCCGAAGCCGTTGATCCCTACGCGAACGGTCACGGTATGTGCTGCCTTCCACTCATCGAATGGTGCCGCCGATGAGCGGCACTCAGGGGTTTCGTCACTAACCCTAGACCCACCTCGGATGCCGTTGCTCGGCGTCCGGAGTACGGGCGAGTAACCGCTTGCGCATGAGACGACTCAGGCGTCGAGCATGTCCGGGGTGAGCCCGGCCTCGGTGTTCGGGATGCCGTCGTCGGCCGCTCGCTTGTCGGCCATGGCGAGCAGTCGCCGGATGCGGCCGGCGACGGCGTCCTTGGTCATCGGCGGCCTCGCGAGCTGGCCGAGTTCCTCGAGCGAGGCCTCCTTGTGAGCCAGGCGCAGCTCCCCCGCCTCGCGCAGGTGGTCGGGGATGTCGGCACCGAGGATCTCCAGGGCCCGCTCGACCCGAGCTCCGGCAGCCACGGCGGCCCGAGCCGACCGTCGCAGGTTGGCGTCGTCGAAGTTGGCCAGGCGGTTGGCCGTGGCCCGCACCTCGCGCCGAATGCGTCGCTCCTCCCAGGCGAGCACGGCGTCGTGGGCACCGAGCCGGGTGAGCATCGCGCCGATCGCGTCACCGTCGCGGATGACGACGCGGTCGACTCCGCGCACCTCGCGGGCCTTGGCGGAGATGCCGAGCCGGCGCGCGGCGCCGACGAGGGCCAGGGCCGCCTCGGGCCCCGGGCAGGTGACCTCCATCGCGGAGGAACGACCGGGTTCGGTGAGCGACCCGTGCGCGAGGAACGCGCCCCGCCACGCCGCCTCCGCGTCACACACCGATCCGCTGACGACCTTCGGTGGCAGCCCGCGCACCGGGCGGCCACGACCGTCGATGAGGCCGGTCTGGCGCGCCAGCGACTCGCCGTCGTTGACCACGCGCACGACGTACCGGCTGCCCTTGCGCAGCCCCCCGGCGGCCAGGACGAGCACCTCGGGGGTGTGGCCGTAGACCTCGCTGAGCTCACGCCGCAGGCGGCGGGCCGCATTGGCCGTGTCGAGCTCGGCCTCGACGACGATGCGCCCCCCGATGATGTGCAGCCCCCCGGCAAACCTCAACGTCGCGGCCACCTCGGCCTTGCGACAGCACGGCTTGGTCACGACGTGTCTGCTCAGTTCGTCCTTCACCTTTGCAGTCATCGCCATGGCGG